>ERZ773180.1329-NODE-1329-length-12514-cov-7.794366_pt1 | contig 12514 bp, 9 predicted proteins | sample MGYA00511080_ERZ773180 | MGnify/ENA primary metagenome ERZ773180 (study PRJEB29015, sample SAMEA2738175) | human oral metagenome | biome: human oral; feature: human-associated habitat; material: saliva | place: China | collected 2178 ...
ATAAAAAACTTTGTAAATCATGAAGTAATTTTCCTTTCATTATTTCGGTCCATTTGTTAGCTGCGAAGGAGTACAATCACTAGAGTTTTCTACTCATAACTAGTGGACCTGATTCGATACAATTAATTATTATTATACCATAAATAGGCTTTAAGGAAAAGATGCAAGTGAACTGTTGGTAGACGGAAGATTTTTAGAGGGAATGGGATGCAAGGAAGCGAGTAGACGAATTGAATACACAGAAGAAATAGGAGAACATCTTTTCGTGTTCGGTTTTGGAGAATGTTATGGATATCTTGTAAAATCATTTATGTTACAAAAATACCAATGGAATCGTTTCTAAAATCAGACTTCCAACTTCAAACGTATTGAAGTCTATTTTAGAAGAAAGATCTGGGATTGCCGTTCGCCCAAGTGGAACAGCATCAAAAATCAAGTTCTACATCAGTGCAAAATCTGATAGCAAAGTCACTGCAAATGAAAAAGTAGCGGCGTTACAAGCCGACTTAGAAAAATTACAATAATCAATGAAGCTAGCGCTCTTACGATGGTGGGAGTGCTTCTTTGATATTTTGAAGGAATCTTGTGAATTAGAATATATTATGGTATAATACGTATCCATTACAGACGGTAATAAATACACTAGCTTTAAAAATAAGAGAGGAACATGATGAAGAAAGAAACAAAACGCTTTTTATTAGGCGGTGTTGCACTGTTATCGCTAGTAGCAGCAGGTTGCTCTAATACAAAAAAAGATACTGAAAAGACGCAAGTGACAACTGCTGAAGCTTCAACAAAAGAGACCACTCAAGTGACGACACAAGCAACAGCACAAGATGTTAGCAATTATAAAACAGACGGTACGCAACCATCTGAAACCTTTGACTGGGAAGCAACAGTAGCGCCGATAAAGAATTTTGAAAAAGAATACATCGATTATAATGGGAATAGAGTAAAAGAGAAATCTTACACTCTAGCGAATGCAGTTTTGGAACTGAAAGAAATGAAGAGTAAAATCACTGATACAAAAGTTCTCGAAGCTTTGAAATTACTAGACGCTGTATTTATAGACCAAGGAAATATTGGAGAGGTCTTAAAGGCTGCAGGAGTATCGAGTCAAAAGGAACTATATACGAAGATTTGGAATGATTTTATGATATCGTTTCTTACATCAGCTAGACCAGAATTTACGAATGATGCTACGTATGAATATGCGGGTGTCACGTATGCAATTAAGGACTATGGCCCAATGAAGTTAAAAGTTGATGTGAATTCGCTGGGGCAGGCTGGTGCCTATACTTTAGAAAGTTATGGTGTAGAGGGAGATACGGTGTACCTCAAGTATAGAGCGCCAATTAAGGATGAAGGAGTAGAGAATCTATTAATCAAGCATCAAACGAATAATCAAGCCTTCTTTGATGCCCTCAAGGAATTGTCTGCAAAAATTGTGAAAACAGATTATAGTAAAAACTTATTATTGAGATTTTTATATAGTTTAGGATCTCTGGAATTTAAAGGAGATGGTTCCTTTGGTACAAAAGGTGATAAAGAATATTCAGCCTCAAGCAGATATATTGTAGCAATTAAAGTAGATGACAATGGGAACAAGAGTATAGATATGGATAATTTACTAGCTTTATTACAAATCCATGCTGATAATGCATACGAGGCAAATAAATCCAGATTCAAGTCAACACGTTAACCATGATACGTTAGCCAGCTATCCAATTGGTGGCTGATTTTTTGGAATTTAGAGACATTTTATAGAAAGATGGAACTATGTTATACTTAATACAAGTAAATCGTGAAGGATAAAATCTGTAAAGATTGAGAGGAACAGTTTATGAATAAAAATGCAAAACGATTTTTAGCAGGGAGTGTGGCTGTCCTATCACTAGTGGTAGCGGGATGTTCTCAGTCTAAATCAACATCAGAATCAACAAAGGAAACTACAGGAGCGACAAGTGAAGTAACAACACAGGTAGCTTCTAATCAAAGTACGGATGCTAAAAATCCAGCAGCATCATTTGATTGGAATGCAAAGGTTGCACCACTGACAAAATACGAACAAACTTTAGTTGAATCGAATAGTGGTAAAACAGTTACCAACAAATTGGATGGTGTTAAAAAAGCAGTAGAGACCTTGAATGAAAAGAAGAAGAGCATTACTGATAAGAAAGTTCTAGAAGCTTTAAAACTTGTGGATGCAGTATTTGTAAATCAAGAAAACTTTGACGTACTTCTAAAAGCAACAGGGACTTCAAGCCAAGAGGAATTCTTTACGCGTATTTGGAATGATTACATGGTGAACTACTTGAAGGAAGCACGTCCAACATTTACTAATGACGGGGAAGTGGAGTATCAAGGAGTGAAGTATCCCGTTAAAGTTTACGCTCCAATGTACTTAAAGATAAATACGAATGCCTTAGGAAAAGCAGCAGCTTATACGCTTGAAGATTATAAAGTGGAAGGCGATACCGTGTATTTGAAATTAAGAGCACCACGTGTTGACTTATACCAATATGAAGTACAAGCAAGCTATCAAAGCAATAATCAAGCTTTCTTCAAGGGACTGGCTGAAGAAGCACAAAAAGTGGGACAAACAGACTTTACAAAAGCGCTCTTGTATAAATTTATTTACCGCTTAGCTGCAGTTGGATTTAGAGGAGATGGCTATGTCAACTTAGAAGGAATGGACTATTTGGATCGTAACCAACATATCCTCGCGATTAAAGTGGACGACAATGGAAATGCAACTATTGATGATACAAACTTAGTGAACCTTCTACAAATCAATTTGAAGCCAGCGAATGAAGCCAATAAAGCAAAGTTTGAATAATGAAAAAAGGCATCCCGTCGAACTGAAGTGCACCCAAAAAGCTAGAATTTCTGTCTAACTTTTGGAGTGCACTTCATTTCAGGGACTTTTTTTCATGAAAGTAGGGAAGCAAGATGAATGGATTATTTATAGGAATAGGAATTCTTGTTATATTGACCATTTGCTGGATCGTTTATGTAAGAAAAGTAGAAGAGCGTTTTTTTTTAAGCTATCTGATGGAACAATTACTCTTTCTGTTTGTAAAACCGTTGACTTACTCAAAGGATAAGCCAGCAAAATTTGAGCAAGAGTTAAATAAATTGGCTAAGGGGAATGATATTCCTATCACAAATCCAAAAAAATACATTAAAGTAGATGTCCAAGAAAAAGATGTCGATGGCATGCAAGTGTTTGTGTGGAATGACAAGAAAGACGCTAATCAAAAAGTAATTCTATTTTTACATGGTGGAGCGTATGTGCTGCAACCATCGATGATGCATTTTACCTTGGTGCATAAAATAGCACAGGCGATAGATGCAAAAGTGGTGTTTCCAATTTATCCAAAGGCTCCAAAACATCAATATCGCGAGACGTATGAAAAGTTAGAAAAGTTATATCGCGGACTTTTAGAAGAACATACAAATCCGAATTCTATTATTTTCATGGGGGATTCTGCAGGAGGAGGCCTCTCTTTAGGATTTGCTATTTACTTAAAAGGACTATCTTTACCACAGCCAAAGGAACTCGTTCTATTTTCTCCTTGGGTGGATATTGCAACGGATAATCCTGAAATCACCTCGTATGAACCATTTGACCCAATCCTTAAACAAAGTGGGATTCATGAAGTGGCAAAGTTTTGGGCAGGAGAAGATTTGAAACAACCGCTAGTGAGTCCACTATTTGGAGATTTATCAGGATTAGGAAGAATTAGTATTTATATTGGGACGCATGATATCCTTTATCCGGATAATCGATTGTTACATGAAAAGCTTCTTAAAGAAGGAATCGATCATCGATATATTGAACGCAAAAAGATGAACCATGTGTATGTGGGGCTCCCCATTAAAGAAGCTAGAGAAGATATTCAAGAATTAATTGAAGAGTTGAAAAAATAAGAAAAGCAATGCTCCGTTTGGAGCATTGCTTTTTGTTTTTAAATAAGTCATCGATTTTTCCTATAGCTTTTTGGAGTACATTTATAGTGTTTTTTAAATTGTCTAAAAAAATAACTCGTGGAGGGAAATCCCGATTCAAGAGCTATACTTTCTAGTGTTAAGTCAGTAGATGTCAATAACTCAGTTGCTTGAAGTAATCGACGTTCTAACAAAATTTCTTGGAAACTTTTCCCAATACTTTTTTTAAGCATATTGCTTAAATAATTAGGATTATAGTTAAAGTGTTTGGCAACTGTTTCTAGTTTAAGCTCTTTAAAATGAAAATCGATATAAGCTAGAACCTCATGTATTTGAATTCTTGAAAAGAGGTAATTTTGAGTTGCGTTTTGGCTATATATTCGAACTAATTCTAATAGAATCAATTGAATGTAGTGTGAAAGAAATTCTGAACCTTGGCGTTGGTAAGACCAATACTCAGTTAAGAGTAATTGAACTAGTGAGTGAATAGCTACGCTTTCTGTTGTGTCAAAAACAACATATCTGTCATGACTAGTTTGTTCATTAAAAATGTCGGTCAACAGACTGGCTTCTAAACTAGTTAAATTTTGCTGTTTAAATAGAAAAAGAGAAGAAAATGTTTCTTCATTTATTAGTATGTTTATTAGAATATCTTCTTCGCCTAAAGCATCAATCGAGTGTGGTACATCTCTATCTAATACGCATAAACTTCCTTGAGAAAGGTGAACAATATTTCCATTAATCTTTTGTGTGCAACTCCCAGAATATACATATGTCATTTCAATAAAATCATGTAGATGTTCAATCATTGGGGCGAATCTATTGTGTTTGTTAATATAGATGTTTTCTCCGTCACGGAAAAATAGTGATTTTGGAAAACGAAAAATATTAAATTTGGGATCGACATAGCTATCAAAGTTTTTGTCAGCTCTAGAAATATCATTCACAGATTTACCTGTTTCACGTTGTTTTTTCTCAAATACATTAATATGACGTAAATAAATTTCTAATTCTTCTAAATTCATATAAACCCCCGCTTAATCTGTAGATAGTTCATTATAACCTGTTTTTAATGCATTGTGAATATATTTATTTCCAGGTAGTATAAACCTGTAAACGCTTTTAATTAATAGAGAAGGGACAGAAAAATAATGACAGAAAAAAATAATTTATCAAGCGTTCCAATTGGAGAAAAAATAACGTATGGATTTGGTAATTTAGCAGCCAATCTGATGATTACAACAGCAAATGGCTTTATTACTTATTTCTATACAGATGTTGTAGGGTTAACAATTTCAGTAGTGGGGTCGATTTTATTATTTGCTCGAGTATTTGATGGAATTACTGATATTCTAATGGGCGCGGTTGTTGACCGTACATCAACTGCAAAAGGAAAGGCTCGTCCATGGATTAAACGAATGATTATTCCATATGCTCTGGCTCTTATTCTTTTATTTACTTCCCCATCGTTCTTACCGCAAGAAATGAAGGCTTTTTATGCATTTGCTACGTATGTTATTGCTTTAGCAGGTGTCTATACAATGACAATGGTACCTTATAATACTATGTTAGGAACTACAACTTCTGATTCGAAAGAAAGAGGATTCTTATCAACGTCAAGAACGATCTTTGGATTTATCGGCGCGTTTTTAGTAAACGGAATTGTATTAAAAGTTGTTGGCATGTTTGGTGAAGTAACAGACGCATCATCTTGGACAAAAATGGCTGCAGTTTTTGCTCTCGTGTCTGTAGTATTATTAACAATTCTTTATAAAAATTCAAAAGAACGTGTTTTAGAAACAAACGAAGCTTATGTAGCAGAACAAGTTGAAAAAGTACCAGTTATGGATAATGTAAAAGCATTATTTAAAAATAAATATTGGATTATTATGATTTCAACAATGTTAATTGGGTTTATTAGTGCAGGGTTAGGTGGTATTAATATTTACTATGCACAATATATCCTCGGAGATATTGAAAAAGTAGCGGTTATCGGGATGTTATCATTTGCGCCGATTATCGTAGGGTCATTCTTTACACCAATTATTATGGCTAAAATGTCAAAAAGAAATGCTATGATTTTAGGAAACCTAATTGTTATTTTAGGAACAGTAATTTTAGCATTATTCCCTGAAAATTATGATCTTATCAAAGTAGGATTAATTGTTCGTGGTCTTGGTTTAGCGCCAACAGCAGTTGCAAGTTATGCAATGCTAGGAGATGTAGCAGACTATGGTGAGTGGAAAACGGGCATTCGTTCAGATGGATTAATTTTCTCTGCTGGAACTTTTGGTGAAAAAGTTGGTTCAGGGTTAGGAGGATTATTGATTGGTATTGTAATGTCAATCGGCGGATACGTAGCTGGCGCAGCGGTTCAAACACCAGGGACGATTTTTGCAATCAAAGCTTTATTTGCATATATCCCAATTTTACTAGGTGTGATTTCAATTGTATTAATGTTCTTCTATGATTTAGATAAAAAATTGCCTGAGATTGTAAAGAATCTTCAAGAACGTTCGCAAGGCCTATCAAAACAATAAAATATTAAGGGAGATGCAAAATGCATTCTCCCTCATTCTGCTATAAGGAGATAAAGATAATGAATTTAAAGGGAAAACCATTTTATTTAGATGACTCTGCTGTTGAATGGGTTAACAAGACTCTAGAAAAATTAACCGAAGACGAAAAAATAGGACAATTATTCTTTCCAATTGGATTTTCTAATGAAAAAGAATATTTGAATCATTTAATCGATTTAGGTATTGGAGGATTATTTTTTAGACCTGGAGAGGCTAAAGAGGTCCAACAAGCATATGAATATATGCAAAGAAATAGTAAAGTACCTTTGTTAACAGCTGCTAACTTAGAAGATGGAGGAAATGGAGCATCCGTCGAAGGGACTGCTTTTGGGAATCAAATGGCAGTTGCTGCAACAAATCGAACAAGTGATGCATATACATTAGGAAAAATTGCAGCAACAGAAGGAAAATCAGTAGGTGTAAATTTTGGATTTTCACCGGTTGTGGATTTAGATTTAAATTTTAGAAATCCAATTACAAATGTTCGTACATATGGAAGTGATGTAGAGCGAGTAATTAAGAATGCTAAAGAGTATATTCAAGCCTTTCATGATAACGGAAGCATGACGTCTATAAAACATTTTCCTGGAGATGGTGTAGATGAACGAGATCAGCACTTACTTACTTCCATTAACTCTTTGTCAGTAAATAACTGGAGAAAAACTTTCGGTAAAGTGTATCAAGAGTTAATAGATTTTGGTTCGAAAGCGGTCATGGTTGGACATATTGCTTTTCCTGCATACTCAGGGGATAACATGCCTGCAACATTAAGCCCTAAACTAATTAATGATTTATTGAGAACTGAACTTGGGTTTAATGGGCTTACGATTACAGATGCAACTCCTATGGTCGGATTTTGTTCTGCTATGAAGAGAAGTGAAGCAGTACCATATACCATTCAAGCAGGTTGTGACATGTTATTATTCAACCGTGTTTTAGAAGAAGATATCCAATATATGAAAGAGGGTTTAGCAAAAGGAATACTTACAAAGGAAAGATTAAATGAAGCAGTTACCCGTATTTTAGCAACTAAGGCATCGTTAGGATTACATGAAACTATAAACCATGGAAGTGCATCTTTCGAAGATTATAAAAAAGAACAACTAGATTTAGCAGATCGTTCTATTACTCTTGTAAAAGATACACAAAATATGCTTCCGTTAAATTTTGAGAATCATAAAAGAGTTCTTTTACAATTATTAGGTTCGTTTGACTCGAATGAGCGAGTGTTAAAGAAAGTAACAGAGGAATTAGAGAAACGAGGCTTTGAAATTACAGTTTATGAACCTGAAACAAACTTTTTTGATTTAGGGACAGTAGAGTCATTTTCAAATGATTTTGATGCAGTGTTGTACATCGTTAATATACAGAATGCTAGTAACCAGACTGTAGCTCGAATTCATTGGCATACATTATTTGGTTTAGGGAATAACATGCCTTGGTTTACAAAAGAAGTTCCTACTGCTCTCATTAGTTTTGGGAATCCATACCATTTGTATGATTTACCAATGGTTGACACGGTGGTTAATGCTTATTGTAACTACGATCATTTTATTGAAATGGCTATTAAGAAGTTAACTGGTGAAAGTTCATTTAAAGGTGTAAGTCCAGTAAATGCATTCTGTGATAACAGTCTGTTGGAGGGATTAAAAAATGAAGATTAGTCATTTAAAAGTGAATGGAGTAGAGGCTCCATTAGGTTATCGATTTGATCACTTAACTTTTTCTTGGAGACTTGAAGGGCAGTTAGAAGAATCAGTGGAATGCAGAGTAGAAGTTTCTAAGGCAGAGACATTTTCTGAAATTTTATGGAGTGGAACAACTAAGAGTAGCTTTAACATCATTTCTACCGATTCTAATTTTCTGGAACCAAAAACAAAATATTATTGGAGAGTATGCTTTAGCAATCTTGAAGCTGTTAGTACTTTTGAAACTTCAAAAATGAATGAACCATGGAAGGCTAAATGGATTTCGTACAAAGGAGAAACAAAGGAGTCTATATCGTTCTCTAAGAAATTCTCGTTTTCAAAGGAAATCAAGCAAGCACGATTATATACTGTGGCCCATGGATTATATGAAGTAGCTATAAATGAAGTGAAATTGAGTGAAGAATATTTAACACCTGGGTATCATAGCTATGATTTATTGCAACAATATCAAACCTATGATGTAACGGAGTGTTTAATAGAAGATACTGAGATTTCATTTATTGTAGGAAATGGTTGGTATCGCGGCCGTTTTCTCTTTGAAGGTGGTTTTGAAAATATTTACGGGGATAAGCAAAAGTTAATTGCAGAGTTGCATGTTGAATATACAGATGGGACTCTGGAACAATTTTATTCTGACGAAACGTGGACAGTAGAAACAAATTATATTCAAGAGAACTCTATTTATGATGGAGAAATAATTAATTACACTGCTGAGATAAATGCGTTAACAACTGAAGTTATTGATGTTACTACATTATTGTTAGCACCACGTTTAGATTTACCTGTTGAAGTAGTAGCAGAATTTCAGCCACGCATATTTTTCGATACTAAAAATCAAATGGTTCTAGATTTTGGCCAAGAAATAACAGGGTGGATTTTCACAGAGTTACTTGAAGATAAAGAGTACGTAAGATTTCAGTTTGGAGAATTATTACAAAATGGGGCATTTTATACGGAAAACCTTAGAACTGCCAAACAGGAATTTGTAATAAAAAATGCCAAAAAAGGTGTGAAAGTGCGTCCACATTTTACATATTTTGGATTCCGTTATGTAAAAGTAGAGGGGCTAACGCAGGATGAAGCAGTTTTAGTGATTGCACAAGCGCTGCAAAGTAAGATGGATGAAACGTTTGAATTTAGTTCATCCAATACTAAATTGAATCAGCTGCTAAGTAATATTCGTTGGAGCCAAAAAGATAATTTTTTAAGCATACCAACCGATTGTCCGCAACGAGATGAACGTATGGGATGGACAGGAGACTTAACAGTCTTTTCAAATACAGCTTGTTACAACATGGAAACAAGAGCCTTTTTTGCACACTTTATGGAAAATCTGAAATTAGAGCAAAGTTTACTTGATGGGGCTACACCTTTTTTTGCTCCGGTTCCAAAAGTAGATGATGCAAAAAATCCATTTTTATCAAATGCAGGAGCAGCAGTTTGGGGAGATGCTGCAACATTTATTCCGTATAATCTCTATCGCCATTATAGAGATAAAGGGTTGTTAAAACAGTATTTGGATTTAATGACGGATTGGGTGGATTGGATTTATCGACAAGATGAAGCTCGTGGTGGGAATAGACTATGGGACTTTGGTTGGCAATTAGGAGATTGGTTGGCGTTAGATAGTGGCATTAAAGGCTCAGTATTTGGTGCGACAGATTCTGCGTTGATTGCTTCTGCTTATTATCATATTTCAGCAGATTATACTGCAAAAATGTTGTCTGTGTTGGAAGATAACAGAAGTGAATTTTATCGAACTTTAGCAAAAGAAGTCCGGGAAAAAATAATTCATACCTACTTTAATGGAGACGAATTAAATACAAATCCAGTGACGCTGCAATCAGAGGTTGAAAATATCCGTCAATCTATGGCACAAAATTACGGAGGAGTTACAATTCCAACTACAATCGATACGCAAACAGGATTAGCGGTATTGCTTCGTCATGGATTGTATCCAAATGAAGTTGCACGAGACAAACTGGCAAAACGGCTTCAAGAAAAAATGGCTGAGCATAATGGATATTTAACAACAGGTTTTGCAGGAACTGGAGATTTGCCACATGCATTACTAGACTCAGGGTTACGCGAAGAAGCTATAAATCTGTTGCTTAAAAAGGAAACGCCAAGCTGGTTGTTTGAGGTTGAAATGGGCGCAACTACAACATGGGAACGATGGGATTCTATCCTTCCTAATGGCGAAATTAGTGGTACTGATATGAATAGTTTAAACCATTACGCTTATGGCGCAGTTGAAGATTTCATCATAGAAAAACTGATTGGAATTCAATTGCCAAATGTGTTGGACAAAACAGAGACGTATGTTATTCAACCGAATTTTACTAACCGTCTAGAATTTGTGAGAGGTGCTCTTCAAACTGCTAACGGCGAATTATCGGTTTCTTGGAGACTTAGTGGCGATGACGTGTTAGTAGATATTGTATTACCCGGACGTACACTTGCTAAATATGTGTCATCGAATGGTGATGAGGTCTACCTTAAACCAGGTCTTAATAAAATGAAAGATGTGATTGTATAATGAAAGGTGTGTTATTTGATTTGGACGGTATCGTGACAGATACAGCAACTTATCATTTTTCTGCGTGGAGTCAACTGATTAAAGATGAGTTTGGACTGACGTTACCGGATATTGTTGAAGAACGGACTAAGGGTGTCAGTAGAGAGGATTCGTTACGAATTATTCTTGAGGAATTGAATCTATCGGTGGATAAAGATAGATTCCAGTATTTAACAAATAGGAAAAATCAATGTTATATTGAATCGCTTAATCAATTGACGAGCGAGGATATTTTGCCAGGTATTTTTGAATTAATAAAAGAATTAAAACAAAAAGGTATAAAAATAGCATTGGCATCAGCAAGCCATAATGGTCCTTTTATCCTTGAGAAAATTGGATTGTTTGATTCTTTTGACACTATTGTTGATCCCGGAAAATTATCTAGAGGCAAACCTGATCCTGAAATTTTTGAAGTTGCATCTGCACAATTAGGTTTAACACCCAAGGATTGCGTTGGTATTGAAGATTCGATTGCAGGTATACAGGCTATTAATAGTGCAGGAAGTTGTTCTATAGGAGTTGGAGATGATAAACTTTCTGAAGCTTTTCGGAGAGTTTCAAGCACAAAAGAACTAAGTGTTACACTACTTCAAGACTCCTGGAAAAACTTTGTAAATGATAAACTATAAAGATAAAGAGCTGTTCTTTTAGAACAGCTCTTATTTATTGCGTATTTGTGAGGGCAGTTTCCCAAACTTCTCTTGGAATTGCTTATAGAAATATGTTTTGTTGGAGTAACCTACTGTTTGGCAAATTTTTTCAATCGAGAAGTTAGTGGATTTTAAGAGTAACTGAGCCATCATTAATTTCTTCTGATTGAGCAGTTCGGTAAATGTAGCATTTCCTTTTTCCTTAATCAGGTTACTTAAGTAGTTTTTATTAAAGTTCAATTGCTTAGCAGCCTGGGCAAGAGTCAAAGTGGAGTATTCCTGGTCGATTAATTCTAGTACTTGCACATACGGATCGTTCGTGGAACGAACAGTATCGCTAAGAGTTGGCAATGAACGAGCGAGTTCGAAGAGGAGAATACTTAAGTAATGTTCCAAGATTTGGTTGGAAAATGGTTTCGGATCAAAGTATTCATTTAGCATTAATTCGATGATGTTCTTCGATTTGTTCGTTTTGTCCGATCGAAGAACAATAAAGTTTTCCGTAGATTGAATATGCGTATGACTTTTTAGGAGAAATTGATACAAAATGCTATTTTGCCCCTGCAGTTCCTCCAAATTTTTTAATGAAATTTGAGTATCTTTAAAAACGATATTAATTAGCAAATCGTCTTCGCCAAGTGCTTCGATTGCATGCGCGCTCCCAGCATCCATCAACAGGATGTCCCCCTCGTAAAACGTATAGGGTGTATCGTTAATTATTTGTTGGCACTGCCCCTTCAGTACATAGTTTAATTCCAAAAATTGGTGCGTGTGTTTTGGATACGGAGCATAACGATTATGTTTGCTGATATAAATTGAGCGATTGGCTAGAAATAAATCGTTTGTCAGACGAGGAAGGTCCGCTTTTTGGCTGTCATAATCGGGAATATGTTTTCCAGTTTCTTTTTGCTGCGATTCAATGGCTGTTTCTTGGGTTAAATAATCGATGATTGAAAGCATTTTCTTCTCCTGTATATTTGATACGATATGGGTAACTTGTTGTTATTGTAGCATAAGTCAAAACATAGTTAAATGAATTTGAGAGAA
>ERZ773180.1331-NODE-1331-length-12505-cov-2.617108_pt1 | contig 12505 bp, 6 predicted proteins | sample MGYA00511080_ERZ773180 | MGnify/ENA primary metagenome ERZ773180 (study PRJEB29015, sample SAMEA2738175) | human oral metagenome | biome: human oral; feature: human-associated habitat; material: saliva | place: China | collected 2178 ...
TTTTAAATACTGACTATTATATTTATTCCCAGCTAATATGTTAAAATCAGCATCACTATTATCTACTATTTTCCAATCATTTAATTCATTATAAAAAATTTCAAATAGTACATTTAATTTTAATAAATTTATCATAGCAAAATCTTTTCCATATTCTTTCTCTGTTTCCATAATAATTTCTTTTTCTGGAAGATATCTGGATTTAAAATTAAATTTTGCTATATTTTTGGCTCTTTTTTCTTGAATTTCCACATTTTTTAAATACTCAGTATTTAACTTTTTTCCCTTTGAAAAATTATCTTTTTTATATTCTTTTGATTCATAATACTCTTGTATTTCTTTTAATTTTGATTTCAAGATAATTAAAGATTTAACCCAGTCTTCCATTAACTTATCAGCTTTTTCATATTTTGGCTTTTTCTCAATTTCACTTGTCAATTTTTGAATAGCATTATCTAAATTTTCAAAATCTACTTCTGATAAATTTAATAAAAATTTGTTAATTTTACTTTCATCAGTTTCAATAAAATTATTGTTCTCATCTAAAAATGTATTTTTATAATCTTTATAAACATCTATCAAATAAAAATATTTAACAATTTCCATCCAATTTTTAAAATAAATATCTAATTTTTCATTTTTTTCTGACATTTCAAGAAGTTCTTTCTTTTCTTCTTCAGACATATTATCTAATTCTAATAATTTATCAAATGAAATATCTTCAAATATTTGTTCACTTTCATTTTCTATTTTTGGCATTTTTTGATTTTTTTCTTTTTTTTGACAATTTGATAAAAATAATAACAACAAAATAGCTAAAAGTAGAAATTTATTTATTTTTTTCACATCAAACTTCCTTTACAAAAAACAAATTTATTCAAGGTACGAAGATAGAAATAATATAAAACAAAACTCTATCTCCGTAACATAAAATTTTTTTCTTCTTATTTGAAAAATTTTACTCCATTTTTGAATATATTCTGATCCTTATTTCCATATATATTTTTATACAGGTTCTTTCCTGTTCTTTCTGAATGTGCCATTTTTCCAAAGATTCTTCCTTTATGTGCAAGCATTCCTTCTATTGCATAGTAGGAACCGTTAGGATTAAACTGCGAATCCATACTTGAATTACCTTCAAAGTCTACATATTTTGTAGCTATCTGGTTATTTTTATATAATTTTTTATATTCTTCCTCTGTAATGACAACTCTTCCTTCCCCATGTGACATTGGAATGGCGTGTATATCCCCTTCATTCATTCCCATAAGCCATGGTGAATTATTTGAAATAATTTTTGTCATTACTATTTTTGACATATGTTTATTTATATTATTAAATGTCAATGTAGGTGAATCTTCATTTAGCTCCCTTACTTCACCATATGGCAGAAGTCCTGATTTTATAAGGGCCTGGAATCCGTTACAAATACCCAGTATCAGTCCATCCCTCTTAAGAAGTTTATCAATAGCTTCTTTTACTCTTCCATTTTTCAGAACAGCAACCATAAATTTTGCAGATCCGTCAGGTTCGTCTCCGGCACTGAATCCTCCCGGAAGCATAAGTATCTGTGAATTTTCTATTTCCTTAACAAATCCGTCTATTGAATTTAATATATTTTCATGTGTCAGATTGTTAAATACTCCTATTTTAGCAATTCCACCTTCCTTGTTAAAAGCTCTTTCCAGGTCATATTCACAGTTTGTTCCAGGGAATACAGGTATAAATACTCTCGGTTTTGCTATGCTGTTTGAAAAACTGCTTATTACATTTTCTCTTTCAACAAGTTCTATTTTCTTATATTTAGTTCCATTGCAATGAGGCAGTAAATGACAATTTTCGATTTCTTTTCTTGTTGGGAAGATTTTTTCCAGAGGTTTTTCCCATTCTTCTATAAGTTCATCAAGATTAATTTCAAATTTATTATCAATTACTATTTTCCCTTCCGGAATTACATTTCCAAGAAGAACTGCATTTTCATAATCAAATTTTTCAGCTGTTTCAACTATGAAAGTTCCATATTCTGCCTTAAACCATTCATTTTCCCCTATTATTCCATCAGATTTTATATCTGCACCCAGCTTATTTCCAAAAGCCATTTTTGCTACTGCTTCAGATAAACCACCATTTTTTATTGCCGCTGCTGATACAATCTTTTTATTTTTAATATTTTCAGTTATAAAATCAAAGTTTTTCTTTAATTCCTTCAGGTCAGGCAAATCGTTTTCATCATAAGCTGTCCTTACAAGATAAATATTATTTCCTGCCTTCTTAAATTCAGGTGAAATTACATTTTCAGCAGTTGTCATACTTACTGCAAACGAAACCAGTGTAGGCGGTACAGATATATCATTGAAGGTTCCGCTCATGGAATCTTTACCTCCTATTGAAGGCAGTCCAAATTCCTTCTGGATATGGAATGCTCCCAATAATGCTGATAAAGGTCTTCCCCATTTTTTTGAATCCTTACCTAATCTTTCAAAATATTCCTGGAAAGTAAATCTTATATTTTTATAATTTCCACCGGCTGCAACTACTTTAGCTATGGATTCTATTACAGCATATGCTCCTCCATGGAATGTAGACTGTTTTGCCACGAAAGGATTATATCCGTAACCTACCATTGAAGCCACATCTGTTTCAGCATTTTCAACAGAAACCTTCTGTACAGAAACATCTGCAGGTGTAAGCTGATATTTTCCTCCATAAGGCATTAGTACAGTTGTTGAACCGATTGATGAATCAAATGTTTCCATAAGTCCTCTTTGTGAGCATACATTCAGATCCTTAAGATTATTTATAAATCTTTCCTTGAAATCTCCTCCGTCAACTTTTCTTTCCAGATTCAGTTTTCCTGTTTTTTCTATTTCTATGTTTATATTTGATTTTGCACCGTTTGTATTAAGGAATTCCCTTGAAATATCTGCTATGACTTCATTTCTATATTTCATTACAAGTCTTCCTGTATCATTTACTTCAGCCACTTTATATGCTTCCAGATTTTCTTCTTCAGCAAGTTTTATAAATTTCCCTACATTTTCATTTGCCACAACTACCGCCATTCTCTCCTGTGACTCTGAAATGGCAAGTTCAGTACCTGTAAGACCAACATATTTTACTCTTACCTTGTCTAGATCTATTTCAAGCCCGTCAGCAAGTTCCCCTATCGCTACGGAAACTCCTCCTGCCCCGAAATCATTACATTTCTTTATAAGCTGTGTAACTTCCTTATTTCTAAATAATCTCTGTATTTTTCTTTCAGTTACTGCATTTCCCTTCTGAACTTCAGCACTGCATTTTTCAGATGATTCTGTAGTATGTTCCTTTGAGGATCCTGTTGCTCCACCGATACCGTCTCTTCCTGTTCTTCCTCCCAGAAGAATAACTACATCTCCTTTTTCAGGTTTTTCCCTTATAATATTTTCAGCAGGAGCAGCTCCAACTACAAGTCCCAGTTCCAGTCTTTTAGCCTTGTATCCTTCATCATATATTTCATTTACGTAAGTTGTTGCCAATCCTATCTGATTTCCATATGAGGAATATCCATGTGCGGCCTTCTGAGTTATTACCCTCTGAGGTAATTTCCCTTTAAGAGTATCATTCAGTTTCTCAGTCGGATCTCCAGAACCGCTTATTCTGACTGCCTGATACACAAATGTTCTTCCTGATAACGGATCCCTTATGGCTCCACCAATACATGTTGATGCTCCTCCAAATGGCTCTATTTCTGTAGGGTGGTTATGAGTTTCATTCTTAAACTGTAAAATCCACTTTTCAGTTTTTCCTTTTACAGGCACATCAATATAAATTGAACATGCATTTATTTCATCTGAAACTTCCAGATCAGGAAGTTCTCCTCTTTTTCTCTGTTCCTTTCCAAATACTGTCGCCAAATCCATTAATGTCATAGGTTTTTTATCAAGCTTTTCCCCATGCACATATTCCCTGCTTTTTACATATTCTCCAAGAGTTTTTTCTATTATATCCCTGTACACTTCATTTTCTATCTTTACATCATCTATTATTGTTTCAAAGGTAGTATGTCTGCAATGGTCAGACCAGTATGTATCAAGAACTCTTATTTCAGTTTCAGTTGGATTTCTTTTTTCCTCGTTTTTAAAATATTCCTGAATAAAGAGCAGGTCATTTGCAGTCATTGCAAGTTCAAGATTATTTCTCATATCTGCTATTTCTTCAGAAGTTTTATTTATAAAGTTTTCATAAACCGGAACTTTTTCCGTATTTTCCTGTTCCGGATTTTCTTCAAGTATATTTAAATTTTTCTCCCTCATTTCAACTTCATTTATATAGTATTTTTTTATTTTAGCCAGTTCTTCAGGAGTTATATTTCCGTATAGGACTATCAGTTTTCCGCTTTTTACATTAAAATTTTCATTATCTGCCAGAAGATCTATACATTGAACTGCCGAATCAGCCCTCTGATCATACTGACCAGGTATAAACTCAACTGCGAAATGTTTGTTTTCCTTATTTTCTACTGCAGAAAATACTTCTTCCAATGAATTATAAACTTTATCCACATTTACTTCGGAAAAAACAATTTTTTCCATTTTTTCCAGCTCTTCCTTGCTTAAATTAAAAACATCATAGATGTTTAGTATTCTTAGGAAATCCAGTGATTCAATCCCTACATTTTCCCTCAGATCATTCATCAGATTCTGTGCTTCCACTCTGAAATCTTCTTTTTTTTCCACAAAGATTCTATAATTCATTTTCTCCTCCTAATGTATATTTCAATTGATTTAATGATAAAACTAATGTAATAAAAAATCTAAGTATGGGCATACTTAGATTTCAGGTATATTCAGATTTATATCTGAAAAATACTTTTTTTGGGTCATAAAAAGCTGACAGGACAAAAAATCATGTCTAAACATTGTTATTTTTAAACTGATAGATAGCAAGCTTTTCATTATTCCTCCCAAAAAAATTATTTTATAACTTTTCCTTCTATAACAAAAAAATCTGATTTAATTGCACTACAAAAGCAAAATAACCAGATTATAATTCTATTTATTTCACTTATAGTTGGCAATTTATGGTTGCCTGTAGAAACAATTCGCCTTATTCGAAAAATATATAAGTTACATTTTATTTTGTATATAAAGTATATCAGATATTCATTTATTTTTCAAGAATTAATCTGATTAAATTTCCTTCTGCTTTATCAATCCTGTTCTGTAGGATATCAGCAGCTTCTTCAGATCATCTATCTGTCTCTGAAGTTCCTTTCCTATATCAGTGTCTTTTACCTTGGTTATTTCACGGATTTCATCAAAAACTACTGTTGATGAAAGAATATCTGCCCCTTCCTTTATGGCTTTTTCCTGAGATTCAAAAGGTGCAAGAGAAATAATTTTTATTCCGTAGGAATTATAAACCAGCGTATATCCGGCTATTCCGGTAGTTTTACGGTATGCCTTGGAAAATCCTCCGTCAATCATGAAAAGTTTTCCGTCAGCCTTTACCGGCGATTCCCCTTCCTTTACTTTGACAGGAACATGACCATTTATTATGTGGGAAGTTTCCGGATTCAGTCCAAATTCCCTTAAAATCATTTCACATGTTTCCTTTTTATTGATAAAAGTATAATATGGATTCTTATTTTCCTTATGAATTTTTTTATCATCTATAAAGTATCTTTCAAAAGTTCTCATTACATCCTTCCCAAATAGCGGGGAATTTTTCCCGCACCAGAGATACCATAGGAAATCCCTGTTTCTTTTATCCTTTTCATTATTTTCCCAGTTAAAGAAACTTTCCCTTATTATTGCCTCTATCTTGTCAAAATAGGACTTTCCTTTATAGTTTATTCCGTCTATGTTCACTTCAACGAGCTCCCCTTCACTGTTAAGAGGAATACATCCATGATATAGCAGATTTGAGTTGCATTTTAAATACATGGAACCTTTATTCAGTAAAAATTTCAAATGTCTCTGTAACTTTTCACTATTCATAAATGAATGTTTCAATTTATTCAGGAGGGTAACTTCCTCCTTTGTAAGTTCCAGAGGATTATCAGGATTTACAGTAGGAAAATGGGTGTCATTCAGCTGATATTCCTTTCCTCCTATTGTCACTGTCCCCTTGTGGTAGTTTATATTTTTCAGAAGTTCCTTGTCTTCCATTTCAAATTGGGGATTCCGTTCCGCAAATATTCCTTCCACCTTAAACTGTATTATGGAAATTGCTTTATGCATCTGGGCTATAAGATCGTTATCTACTCCTTCCCTTGGTCTGAAACTTTTACACGGATCCTTTCCATAATGCTTCATTGCAAAAGTTGCAAGAGGCAGAAGATTTATCCCGTATGCTTCTTCCAGAATATCGTGGTTGTTGTATCTCGAACATATTCTTATAACATTTGCTATACATGCCTTATTTCCAATTCCCGCTCCTATCCATAATAAATCGTGGTTTCCCCACTGGATGTCTACATTATGGTACTCCTGCAGGCAGTCCATAATAAGATGAGGTGCAGGTCCCCTGTCATAAATGTCTCCTACAACATGCAACCTGTCAATGGCAAGTCGACGTATCAGTTCCCCCATTGCCTTCATAAAAGCTTTTGTGTACTTTATTGAAATTATGGTGTCAATAATTGCATCAACATAGTCCTTCTTGCTTTCATCTTCATTTCTTTCGTATAAAAGTTCCTGAATAATATACTCAAAATCCTTTGGCATCGCTTTTCTTACCTTTGATCTTGTATATTTTACAGACACCTTCTTACACACCTTTACAAGTCTGTATATATTTTTTCTTGACCATTCTTCCATGTTTTTATTTTTCTTTTCCTCAAGGTCATATTTGGCTTCAGGATAGTAAATCAGTGTAGCCAGCTCCTTCTTTTCACCTTCTTCCAATGTTTCTCCAAATATATCTTCTATTTTCTGTCTTATGCTACCTGAACCGTTTCTAAGTACATGTGTAAAAGCCTCATATTCACCATGTACATCCGAAAGAAAATGTTCTGTCCCCTTTGGAAGATTCAGTATTGCCTCCAGATTAATAATCTCCGTAGAAGTTTCTGCAATGTTTCTAAAATTTTTAGACAGTAATTCCAAATATTTTAACTCTGACATATTCCACCTCACTTATGACTTATTTTCTATATCCAAAAAATTTTAAATTACCCAGATAACATTTTTACTGACCTGTAAAAAATAAAACAGGACTGCTTCAAAACTAAAGTTCATATTTCATGACACACTAAAATAGCTTGCTTTCAATAGCTTTCCCCATTTTATTTTTGTCATTTCATAACTTTTAATTTTAAAACAGCCCCGTTTTAATTCTATTAATATTTATTTCCATACTTTAATTTACATATACTATACTCTATTTTCCAAAACTCTTTCTGCTATATTTCTAGTATGATCTGCTATTCTCGTAAAGTGAAGCACTAAATCAACAAAAGATAATCCCGCTTTTATTTCACAAGTTTGCTCACTTAATCTCTTTATATGATTCTTTCTTATTTTCTTTTCCTTTTCTCTTTCCTTATTATGTAAATCTATAACTTCCACTGCCTTATCAATGCTTGATTCCTTTAAAGCTATTGTCGCAGTTACAATCATATTTTCCACTATTTCTTCAAGTTCCTTTATTTCTGCATAAGCTGTATCAGAAAACTTGAATTTCTTGCTTATTCCATATTTTACATCTTTTACGATACCGTGGGCATGATCTCCTACCCTTTCAATATCTCTACACAAATCAAGGTAAGTGGCTATTTCTTCCCCTTCCTTTTCTCCAAAATCCTGTTTGGATAGAAGTGCCAGATATTTTGTTATTTCCTGATCAACTGTATTTATTTTTTCTTCCCTTTTTTCAACTTTCTCAAACAATTTTTCGTCCATGTCAAAGAAGTAGGAAACTGAAGTTTTAAAGTTCTTCAATGCAAATCCTGTCATTGTAATCAGCTCCTGTTTTACCTGGCCTAAGGCAATAACCGGTGCAGTTATCAATGCCGGATCAAGAGTTGTCTTATATGCTTCTTCCTCATCTTCTTTTTTATCTTTAATTATTTTAACAACCAGATATTCCAGAACTCCTATAAAAGGAAATAAAAGAACTGTTGTCATCATATTAAAGGATCCATGGGCAAATGCTATTGCCATTTTAGGATTCAAATGAAGAATCTGCTCCATTTTTGCAACAAACATTGAAAATGGAGTCAAAAATATTAAAAATATAACTGTTCCAATCACATTAAACATTACATGTGAAGCCGCAAGCCTTTTGGCTGAAGTATTTGAACCTATAACAGCTATTATTGCTGTAATTGTTGTTCCTATATTATCTCCAAATAATACAGGTAAGGCGGCTTTCAATGGTATAAGCCCTTCCTGATATATATTCTGAAGTATACTTATTGTTGCACTTGAAGCCTGTACAAGCACTGTTATCGTTGTCCCTATAAAAACACCTAGAACTGGATTTCCGCTCAGACTTACCATTACATCTTTAAATGCAGGCAAGTATTTCAGAGGTGCCATTGCTCCCGACATAAGTGTCAGGGAAAAGAATACTCCTCCAAATCCAAATAAAATACGTCCTACATTATTTACCTTTTCAATCTTCACAAAAAATAGACAGAAAGCTCCGATAAATAATATCGGCAATGCATATGCAGAAATATTGAATCCGATTATAAATGTTGTTATTGTCGTTCCAATATTTGCTCCCATTATAATTCCTATAGCCTGTCTTAATGTAAGTAATCCTGCCCCTACAAGACCTATAGTTATAACAGAAGTTCCTGAACTTGACTGTATCAGTGCAGTTACAAAAATTCCTACAAGGACTCCTAAAAAAGGAGAAGTCGTATACTTATCCAGAATGTATTTCAGTCTATCCCCGGCAGCAATTTGTAACCCGTCCCCCATATATTTGATACAGAATAAAAACAGACCTAATCCTCCAAGAAATGTGAAGGCCATCTGTTGAAAATTAATTGTGTTTAACGCCGTTTCCATATCATTTTTTTCTCCACTTCTTTTTATTTTATGATTTCTAAAATATATGGAAATCATAATTCGCACTTATGATACATCATATCAAAGAAAATATCAAGTTTTTTTTATAAATTTTCTAAATTATTCTCCCCTGTTTTTTACATCTTCTTCAATTCCGTTTTTCCACGAATCATTAAGCTGATATCCACCTCTTATTTCCTTAATTGCTTCATTTAAGACTTCATAATTTTTTGCTGTCCCTTTTTTGTCTGATTTAAAACGTACAGCCCTTGAAGAGTCTATTCCTATATTTTGTGCAGCTCCAATTGCATCAATATTCGCTCCTAAAAATAAAAATTCCCAGTTATCTTTTTCTTTTCTTTCTTCAATTAATTTTTTTATCTGATCCGCCCTGTACTCACGGCTTGCATTTTCCATTCCGTCAGTTATTATCACAAACAGAACCTTATCTTTAATTTCTTTTTTATCCTGGTTTGCCTTTACCTGCATTACAGTTTTTCCTATTGCATCAAGTAAAGCTGTACTTCCCCTCACATAATATTCCTTTTCTGTCATGGGAGATACTTTTTCAATAGGAACCTGATTATAAAGCAGTTCATACTGGTCATCAAACAGAACTGTTGTTACAGAAACTTTCCCTGTTTTTTCCTTTTTCTGTTTTGAAAGCATTGAGTTGTATCCTCCAATAGTATCTGATTCAAGACCACCCATTGAACCGCTTCTGTCAAGGATAAAAACCAGTTCCACATCTTTAGGTTTATTATTTCTATTTTTTTGAACTGTTTTAGCTGGAACCTTTGAAAATGCCAATACTGACATCGACATAAGTACTGCTGTTAAAATCTTTTTCATTAAATCACATCCTTTAATATTTTTTTATATTTAAATCAAATAAATATTTTCAAATTTCGTATAGCTTCGATTTTCACAAATTTTTCATGAAAATATCCAATTACTGTTGAAAATAACAATAAACTTACAACAGTTCCCTCCCTTATTACTAAAGGATAAGAAAACAGCAATGTTATCAGAAGGGAAACTGATACTGAAATTATATCTATGAGCCTTCTGACTTTAGAAAATTTTATATTTTTCATATTTGCAATTTCAAGGCAGAATGCCTCAACTGGAAAACTCATTGTGTCCAGTGCCAATATAAATGCCACTGAAATCCCCCCTATAAATACTCCGCACACCAGATAAATTACTGAAATAAAATAGTTACCAACTTCCATTTTATCAAAAATATTATATGTGAAAAAATTTATTACAATCCCTATGGATGAAACAGCAATTAACTGAAAAACATATTTTACTATAAATTTACCCTTTGTCAGAACAATGTAGAGAAATAAGAAAAGCAAATTTAATATTATTGTCATTGTTCCTATTTTCATTTGGAACAGACTGGACAGACTGTAATTTAGAGCATTAAAACTGCTTATTCCTATGGCTCCCTCTATCGACATGCTTGTTCCTAGACCCGTGAGTATAAACGCCATTAATGATAACGCTAAATTACATAAAAACTTTTTCAGGTTCATCAGTCTCTCCTTTCCTGTTTTCATATTTACTTTATATAATTATTATAAACCAAAAAAAGTTATTTCACAAGCTTAATTTTTTTCTTTTAATTGTTATTACTTTTTGAATATATCTCTTTTCTATTTGTCATTCACCTCTTTTTTTGATATAATGTATCGAATAATTAATTTAAAGGAGGGAATTTTTTTGATTTCAACAAGTAATTTATCAGTCCAGTTTGGAGGAAGAAAACTTTTTGATGAAGTGGACATAAAATTTACGCCAGGTAACTGTTACGGAATAATAGGGCCTAACGGTGCAGGAAAATCAACATTTTTAAAAATACTTACAGGAGAAGCTGAATCTACTTCAGGAGAAGTAATCATTGATAAAAATAAAAGACTGTCATTCCTAAAACAGGATCACTTTGCATACGAAGATGAGCAGGTTTTAAATGTGGTAATGATGGGACATACAAAACTTTATGATATTATGATGAAGAAAAATGAGCTCTATTCAAAAACTGAATTTACAGAAGAAGATGGAAACTTAGCGGCTGAACTTGAAGGAGAATTTGCAGAACTAGACGGCTGGGAAGCCGAAACAAATGCTGAAAAATTCCTTATTGGTCTTGGTATCGGTGCTGAACTACACCACAAACTTATGAAGGAACTTACAGAACCTGAAAAGGTAAAAGTCCTTCTTGCACAGGCTATATTTGGAAATCCCGACATACTTTTACTTGATGAGCCTACAAACGGACTTGATCTTAAGGCTGTAAGATGGCTGGAAGAATTTTTAATGAATCTTGAAAATACTACTGTACTTGTCGTATCACATGATAGACACTTTTTAAATAAGGTATGTACACATATTGCAGACATTGACTATGGAAAAATTAAAATGTTTGTAGGAAACTACGACTTCTGGTATGAATCAAACCAGTTAATGCAGGATCTTATAAGAAACCAGAATAAGAAGCTTGAACAGAAGAGAAAAGAACTTCAGGACTTCATTGCACGTTTCTCTGCAAATGCTTCAAAATCAAAACAGGCTACAAGCCGTAAGAAACAGCTTGAAAAACTTCAATTTGAAGATATGCAAGTTTCAAACAGAAAATATCCTTACATAGAATTTAAACCTGAAAGAGAAGCTGGAAACAACATGCTTAAAGTGGAAAATCTTTCAAAAACAATAGATGGAGAAAAAGTTCTTAATAATATTTCATTTACCATAAATACAGGAGATAAAGTTGTTATCCTTTCAAATAACGACATTGCTAAAACTACTCTTTTCCAAATATTGGCAGGAGAAATGGAACCTGATTCAGGAAGCTATGAATGGGGAATGACTACTTCCCAGAGCTACTTCCCAAAAGATAACTCTGAATACTTTGAAAATGTGGACTTATCTCTTATAGACTGGATGAGACAGTTTTCTACTGACCAGCATGAAGAATATGTAAGAGGATTTCTTGGAAGAATGCTTTTTTCGGGTGAAGAAGCAAGAAAAATGGCGAAGGTACTTTCCGGAGGAGAAAAAGTAAGATGTATGCTTTCAAAAATGATGCTTTCAGGAGCAAATGTACTTCTTCTTGATAATCCTACTGACCACCTTGACCTTGAATCCATTACTTCTTTAAATAAATCCCTTATAAGATTCCCGGGAACAGTCTTATTCACCACTCATGACCATGAATTTATTCAAACTGTGGCAAATAAAATAATTGAAATTACTCCAAACGGAATACTTGAAAAAGAAATGGAATATGACGACTACATAAATGATGAAAATGTACAGCAGAGACTTTCTGAACTATATGGAAAATAAAAAATGACATTCTTAAAATCTTAAGGAACTGTCTCAAAATAGTGAAACTATAAATACAATATACAAAACTATATTTTTTTCATTCACTAAAATTTTACTTATATAAAACAGTCATTTATTAAGGAAAAGTCAAAAACTCGCCTAAAAGC
>ERZ773180.1336-NODE-1336-length-12471-cov-4.654881_pt1 | contig 12471 bp, 11 predicted proteins | sample MGYA00511080_ERZ773180 | MGnify/ENA primary metagenome ERZ773180 (study PRJEB29015, sample SAMEA2738175) | human oral metagenome | biome: human oral; feature: human-associated habitat; material: saliva | place: China | collected 2178 ...
TCAACCGCGTCGTCCTCGACGTGACCTCCAAGCCCCCGGCCACCATCGAGTGGGAATAGGTCAAATTTGGGAATGGCATTCCCAAATTTGACCATATTAATACGAGATGAGACAATTATCTCCGGATAAAGGAGATAACTCATGTACATCAGGCGTGAAATTGAGGCGACCATCGACGCCATGCTTACGCAGGGCAAGGTGGTTCTCGTCACCGGCGCGCGGCAGGTCGGGAAGACAACGGTGCTCAAAGAGCACCTTGGGGACACCTTTAGCTACGTCTCGATGGAGAACCCGCGCGACTACCTGCTGGCTAAGCAGGACGCAGTGCTCTTCTTTGATTCGCATGACTTGCCTCTGATCATCGACGAGGTCCAGCGGGTGCCCGAGCTGTTCTCCCCTGTGAAGTGGATTGTCGACCAATCCGACCAGAGGGGCCGCATCGTGCTCACTGGGTCGCAGACGTACCATCTGATGAAGGGCGTGAGCGAGTCCCTGGCCGGCAGGATCAGGATTCTCGAGATGCCCTCCCTCAGCCTGAGGGAGTTCATCGGGGCGGCGGACAACCCGCATTCCTACGTTCCGGCACAAATTGCTAAGCCAAAACGCGTGGAGGACTTGGATATTTGGAGCATCATCCACAGGGGCTCTATGCCAGAGCTCCTGGATAACTCCGTGGATTGGGACTCCTTCTACTCGGATTACGTATCCTCATACCTCGAACGCGACGTCCGCGATCTCATCAACGTGAAGGACGAGGCGAAGTTCTACAGCTTCATGGTCGCATGCGCTGCAAGATCGGGACAGCTTTTCAATGCCACCGACATCGGAAACGCAATCGATGTAGACCATAAAACAGTCAAGGCATGGCTCTCGGTGCTCCAGGCGTCGAATATCGTTAGGGTCATCCAGCCGTTCTGGTCGAACGTGGACAAGCGCCTCACCAAGACCCCGAAGATCTTCTTCATGGACACGGGGCTCGTGTGCCACCTCACTCGCTGGACCACCCCCGACCAGCTCCGCAACGGGGCGGTAGCCGGTCACGTTTTCGAGACGTTCGTCGTCTCGGAGGTGCTCAAGAGCTACATGAACGCGGGTGCCAACCTTCGTGACGTGTGGTTCTACCGCGATGCGAAGAAGCGCGAGATCGACCTCGTCATACAGGAAGGGCACGTGCTGCACCCCGTTGAGGTCAAGACTGCCGCCACTGTTGGCGGCGATGCCGTCAAGAACTTCAGCTGCCTGGAAGGTCTTTCTGATTACGAGGTCGGGTTCGGGCACGTGGTCTGCCAGACCGACGAACCCTATTTCGTGACGCGTGACGTTCAGGCTGTCCCGGTCTGGGAGATCTAGTCGTCCTCAAGCGAGTGCCTGCCAAAGACGCCACTGCTGCCTGTCCAGCTAAAATCCTGATTGCGAAAGATTCAACATGCCTCAAACCTTGCATGAGCGCGTTTACCACACCAGCAGCGGCAATGTCTTCTATTGGATAGACGCTTCTGCTGACAAGGGCGCACCGTGGCTTGTATTTCTTCCTGGTCTCACTGCCGACCACACCATGTTCGACGCGCAGATGGCGTATTTCTCAGGTAAGGCAAACTGCCTGGTATGGGATGCTCCTGCACATGGGAAGTCGCGCCCATATCCGCTTGACTTCTCCATGGACGATTGCGCCCGTATTCTGCACGCAATTTTGGAGGCTGAGAGCATCAAAGACCTCGTGCTTGTGGGCCAGTCGGTCGGCGGCTACGTTGCACAGGCGTTCATCGACCTCTATCCGAGAGAAGCTGCCGGCTTCGTCGCCATTGATTCAGCGCCGCTCAAGAGGAAGTACTACCCGACGTGGGAGGTCAAAGCGCTGCGCCATACCAAGGGGATGTACCAGTTTGTGCCCTGGTCGTGGCTGAAGGCGCTGGGATCGTGGGGCGTGGCAACAACCGCCCAGGGGAAGGCCGGCATGCGTTCCTTCATCGAGAGCTACACCAAAGAGGAGTATGTGGAGCTCGCCGCGCACGGCTACAAGATGCTCGCCGATGCTGTTGAATCTAGGCGCGCTTACAACATTGACTGTCCGGCGCTCTTGCTCTGCGGGGAGAAGGACAATGCCGGCGATGTGAAAGTGTTTAACCGTAAATGGGCTGCTGGCGAGAAGATCCCTCTCGTGTGGATACCTGGAGCAGGGCATAACTCGAATGTTGATAATCCTAGCTTTGTGAACAGTAAGATTGGGCAACTCATGGTTGCGCTGAAATAGTGTTGGGTGACTGCAGCCTCTTCTTGCACATTTTCGTTAGCGCGATGAGCGACATTTGTAGAGCCACATTGCGTTCTGTGTGGTTACTTCCTTCTCTTTAGAGTATATTTCCCCAGATCATCGCCAACACTCTTCGCTCGGGATTTGTTACTCTCGGGTCGGGGAGCGGCCCACCCCGTCGGCACCCCTTTCATCCATGTAGTCAGTTGCGCACAACCGAACTGCGTTTCCGCAGGTCAAAGCTATCACTCTTCGGTCGGACGAAAATACTCTTCTCAAGTGACTACATCGCATGTAGTCAGTGCTGACTACAGGGTGACTACACGGCTCTCTCGATGAAAGAGTAAAAGGAATCCCAGCTCACCTGCCCCGCTGACTACATGGAAACGGGCTATGCGACAATCGAGTGGGAGTAGTACTTCCGCATTGGTGCTGTGAATTCAGCATGAGGGACCCCTGAATTAATGGCTTCGGGGGTCCCTTGCATATTGGCGATTACCCAACTGGGAGTAGTCATTCTCATGCGCATGCTCTGTTTGTTCAAGGAAAGATCGGGATAGATCTACTCGAGTACATGCACGCGAAAAATGCTTGATCCAAGTGGAGTAGGAGTGTGCCCTCAGTTTTTGTGTGCGGTGATCGCAAACTGAAGGGGCAGACGTTCGGGGTGCTCACGAAGATGCCATCCGCCAGTGGAATCTTGTTCCATAAGTTCGGGCCACGGGCACCAGGCAGCGCGCGGGGTCTCTTCAAGCTCATCAATCACCAGCCCAGCGTTGATGAGAGCAGTGACGATCTGGCCAAGGGAATGATTCCACTGGTGGTTCGTTGTGTGAGTAATCCGCGGCGCACCGGGGGAGTCCACGTAGCTTGAATCGTCATCCCACGTCATCGGAGCGTCCTGCTCGAAGTATGGCTGCTCGATCTTGAGCCCGTCGGAAATATCCTCCCCGATTGTCATGAACATCGGGTGGTCATCACGGATGAAGAAAGTGCCGCCCGGTTTGAGCAAGGATGCGACGACTTGTGCCCACTGGGCGATATCGGGGAGCCAGCACAGGACTCCGATCGAGGTGTATACCAGATCGAAGTCGCCGGAGACTGCTTGGCGCGCGTCGTACACGTTCGCGTGAACGAAGTTGACGTCAGCGCCCGCGCGCTCGGCGATGCTGCGTGCGTGGGCAAGTGAGGCCTCGGACAGGTCGAGGCCAATGACGCGCGAGGCCCCGCGGCGTGCAAACCCGATCGTGTCGGTTCCGACGTGGCACTGCAGGTGGATGACCTCTTTGCCCGTGAGATCGCCAAATTTTTCGATATCTTGGGCCAATTCGGCACTGATGGCCGTCGGGTCCTCGAGAAGATGCTGGTAGTCGCAGTAGTTGCCAGCCATGTGCAGCTCGGCGCGGTCGTCCCAGTTGCGTTCGTTATCGGAAAACCATTGCGCTCGTCTGCTTGTTTCAGTCATTTCGTCATTGTACGTCGGTGGGATGTTGGGGGTGGGCGTCTGCCGAGGCCTCGGCGCTGGCTTTGCGTGCCTTGTCCGCTCTGCGCAGCTGCAGATACAGGACAGCAGCTGAGATGACATCCGCGACGGCGATGAAGTGCAGCGCTATGTGGAGTGCTGTGAAGGAGCCGGGGAGTAGTCCGCGTTTTGTCGCTCGAAGCGAGGCCGCGAAACCGTAGGAGGACGTCGCGAGCATCAGGAGGTACGACATTGCAAGTAGAGGGACCACGACGAAAGGCGCTGCAAGAAAAAGCCCGGGGATGACAAACATGATCGTCACGATGCCTGTGGCGTAGAGGAATATCAGTGTGTAGAAGGGGATCATGCAGAGCTTGAGCACCAGATCCCAAAACGCAAGTCTGCGGGGGCTTCTGTAGCCGCGGTCGATGCACGCGCAGAGGATATTTGCGATCCCAATGATTAGTAGGAGAACACCCCACGTGGGCCAGTCTGTTCCCCAGCCGAAGACGTCATAAAAGGGGCCGCCGCTGTAGACCGCAGCGATGAAAACGAGCGGCAAGGCGGTGCGCACGACTTTGTACACGGCGAGCCTTCTTTCCGGTGAAAACTTGCACTACTGGCGAGGATATCACCGTGAAAAGTGCTCCTCCACAATCCCATCGAGTTGTGCGCGGATCTCCTGAAAAGGCCTGTTGAGATCGAGCGTCCTCACAGTTATCGCATTCCCGCTCATCTGATACACGCTATCGGGGTAGACCTCTTCATCGGTCTTCGCATACAAGAGCATGCCTGACACCCTGTGCGCCTCGCTGCTATGCGCGGCCTCCATATTCTTCACATACGTGAAGATCTGATAGAGGTTCCCTGAATGCAGACTCCGCGTTCCAAAACGCTCCTGCGTGGTATGTGCATAGTACTTCGCGTCAATAATGAGCACCCTTTCCCCGCACCGCAGAGTCACATCGGATCGCATCGTCGGCAGCATGTCATCGAAACCATCATCAAGCGCCCATGCAATATGCGGCGCACTCGCCTGAATCTCTGGATGCTCCTGGCGGTAGTACTCCAAAATAAAGTTCTCGTACAAGCGACACATGTTCTGCTCGTCCAAAAACTCAGCAAGCCGAGTATCCCCGCCTTCATTGGTGTGCAGAAGCCCCGAGTAAATCAGCCAACAGACATTGATCAGCATGCGATAGGTCTGATTGTTGCGGTCAAAACGCATTCGCCACTTGGCTGCCCCGAGCTCGATATCCGAAACCTCTACGAAGAAGGGAAGGAACCTGCGCAATTCTTTCTTCCGAGGCCTCGAGATCCGCGAGCGCATCAAGGCCGTGCACGTCGCCTTGATGATCTGGTTCATTGGCGTGTCGAGCGAAAACTCGTCATAACTGCACACCAACTGACGGCGCAGAATTGAGCGCGTCTTGAGGGACTCCGTAACCTCGATTTTTCCGCGCAGAGAAGACAGCGGTTCTGTAACGTCGACATAGGAGCGTCCGAGGCCTCGCTTGAGTTGGGAGCGCACGCCGCGGATCAGGATCTCCGCCAAGAGCTCCGCAGTGGAAGCAAATTCCTCGGTCGCAATATCGCGGTACCCCTGCTGGCGTAGCACCTGGAAGGCGTACGCGAGCATGTAGTAGGTGTTACGAATCGGAATCATTGGATCGAGCGGCGAAGAGCCTCACTCCAGAGGCGGACCTTTTCCTGGTCGTCGAACCAGTACTCGCCAAGCATGGGGATGAGCTCATATTCAACGATCGCTGAAAGGCTGGCGTGAGCGACTGTTCCTCCGACGAATCCGCAGAAGTAGCTGTGTCCGATCATGAAGCCTTCGCCAAGAGACTCGTCGCTTGCGATCTCGGTGTTCAGCCTGGCCACGCACGAGACCAGAGTGTTAAAAGTGGGACTGTCCACGGCCTCGCGGTAGCGCGTGAAACCAGCGGAAGAAAAGCCCGGGTTGAGGGTGAAGAATGCAAAGCGGCGACGCAGTGCGTAGTCGAGCAAAGCAAGCGAGCGGTCCGCAGTGTTCATCAATCCGATCAGGTACACATTGCTTGGCACACAGAAACGCTCGCGCGAATAAAGCAGTTGGAGTTTGTTCTTCTCACCGCGCTTATCGTTCTCGATAAGCATGAAGAGCTCGCCGAAAATCTTCGAAAGATTTCCGCGGTTGATCTCGTCGATGATGAAGAAATAATCGCGCTCATTGTCATCAGCTGCCTTCTTGCAGAATGAGTAGAACGCGCCCTTGGAAAGCTCGAAACCGTCCGCGCTGGGGCGGTAGCCCTCGATGAAGTCTTCGTAGGAGTAGCTTTGGTGGAATTGCACCATCATGACGCGTTCGGCGTCTTTCGCGCCCATGATCGAATACGCGAGTCGCTTCGCCGCGAAGGTCTTGCCGACACCGGGTGCACCTTGCAAAATGACGTTCTTCTTCGCGCGAAGTAGCCCGGTGAGGGTGTCGTATTGCTGATCGGACATAAAGACTTCCGAGAGGAAAGCTTCCCTGTCATATGCGGGGTATTCGATCGCAGGCTGGTCGTCGATGGCCTCATCGGTTTCGACCTCGAAGAGGGTCTCAATGGCTGCGACAAGCGTGGTGTCATCCGTGATGTCAGTCAGTGTTTTCATCGGGAGTACGCGATCAACTGCCCACTCGCCCTTGTGTGTCCACTCAACGCTGCGGAGGTTGCGGAAGTGCCCTGGGCCTCGTCGTATTCGTAGTCTCCGGTGACGAGGCCGCGCCCGAGGATCTTCCCTCGGCCTCCCTTCACGAAAACGACGTCGCCGGGCTTGAGGTCGTTGGCGAACTGCCAGAGCGCGTAGGCGTCGTTGCGAGGGTTGGTTGTTCCGCTGCTTGAATCGACCAGCGCGAGGCGGATCTCTTCTTTGCTTGCGTACGCGGTGAGGTCGCCAGCTTCTTCCCAGGCAAGTCCCATCACTCCCTGGCTGTAGAAATCCTCCCACATGCTCGCACCCCTCCCCGGGGCATAGAGCCAGTAGTGAGTCGTTTCAACATCAGCGTCACCGAGGGAATTGTTGGAGGGCTCGGCCTCCTGAAGTGTCTTTTGTTCTTTGCGCTCTGCATTCACTCTTTTAGCTTCAGTAAATGCTGCATGGGCGATCTCAGGGAATGAAGTGAATGGGTGTTTTGTGCTTCCACATGTGGAGGCAACTAGATCGCGGATCTTTAAGTATGTAGCGCCTGTGATGAGTTCTTTTTCTTTCTCGGGAGGAACAAGGTTTGTGACCTCTGTCCCACAGGCTCCTTGGGAGTGCAGAAACCAACGGTTACGGCTGTCCAGATTGATGAAGAACCGTGGTCGAATCCAATACAGTCCTGTCGTGAGTTTCTGTCCTAAACCACGCTGGCCCCGTGTCGCGTCAAAAGCGACCGTAAAATTAGCGCGATTATCCTGAGAATCGTTGTCGACCAGCGCGATCCCAGCTTTAAAGACGTGCCAGAGGTTTTCTATATCTTGCGTGCGAGTTTCGCTGTCGAAGGCGTTAAATGCTGCCGCGAGGTTGTTGATTCCGGGGACTCCGTTGAAAGTGACGGGTCGCGTCGCAGCGATTTGAAATTCCTGTGCCAATGCGTCAAGAACTACGACGCGTTTTTCGTTGGTGATTCCTCGTGTAAAAAGGCCAAACACGGTGAATGGGTCGACGTCCTCGGGAGTACTTGTGCGGTCAATCGTCGGCAAGGGAATCTCTGCTTGGGCATATGCATGCGACAGATGCCTGAGTAGTGCCTGTCGATTGTTCGCGTATCCGAGCAGGGTGTCGGCGAGTTCCTCATAGAACTCAACCCAGGCGAATTGACCCATGTCCATAGCGGCCTTCCTTGAACGCGCTTGTAAACCTGGGTCTAATGCTAGTTTGCGTTCGGCCTTTATTGGTGCAGGCGCTTGGTCTCAGTGCTAATAAATCGGTAGGCCTGCGATAACAGAAGTGGAAATCGCGCTTGCAAAAGTGTGTCGGCTTGGATGATGTGCTCTTTGTGGTTGGGAGTACTTGCTTTCGAGGTCCTCGCCTGTCGTGTGGGATGGGATGTGTCTATACTGAACACTGTTCATTATGGAGTGAAACCGGCGGGAGGGGGATTTTCGTGCCCAAACAGGTCATTGATAAAGACAAACTGATCGAGCAGGCATACTCGATTGCTGCGCGCGAAGGAATCTCTGAGCTCTCCGTGCGAAAACTGGCCGCGGCCTGTGGAATCGCCATCGGCTCGGTCTATATGTATTTCCCGACGAAAGCGGACCTAACCGCCGCAGTATTCACTCGATTCTTCGGCCAGGCGCTCTTCGAGGAATGCTGTCGGGTTGATGGGAGCGAAAGTTTCGTCGACTACGTGCGGAAATTACGCGGCGCTTTAGGCGCGGCCTTGGCGGAAATGGACGTCGATTGGTTCGCTGAGATGCGCCGCCTTCCCCGCAGCGAGCACGAGGCCTTGGAGGCTGCGCGCGGGCCAATGCTAACCCACATGGAACAGGGGCTTCAGCATGTGTTGGATGGAGACCCAGCGGTTGTGCGCTCACGGTTGGTTGGTGCGCTGAGCCCCGAGAAACTGTGTCCTTTTGTTCTGGGAACTATTTTTACTTCGCTTATGGAGGGCTCTGATTGCGAGACGCTCTTTGCCCTTCTTGATGCCAGCTTGTACGAGGCCGTGGCTGAGAGTGCTGCTTCTGGAAGCCTCGCTGCGACCCCGATTGAAAAGAAAGATTGCTGATGACACTGCTCAAAATGAAGAAAGAAAACCTGATTACCGTGGCCGGAGTGGTTTGGCTGCTTGCAGGAGCAAACGTTGCTCTGATCGGCGTACGTTCGGCTGTTGAAATGAGCGGTACGGCTGTTGGAGTCGTCGTTGCACTTGTTGTCGGTGCTGTCGCAGCGTTTTTCGCCTTCCACGCAATGTTCGGCACAATCGTTCTGAAGAACGCACAGAGGATCCGAGGCCTAGACGGCGAACACCTGAACTTCCTGCGCTTCTTGGATCTCAAGGGCTACCTGATCATGGCATTCATGATGTCTTTCGGCTTCGGACTGCGTCTAACAGGGCTCATCCCCACCTGGTTCTTCGCATTCTTCTACACGGGCCTAGGTTGTGCTCTCGCGCTCGCGGGTGCGAGCTTCCTACTGCACCGGGGGTTTGGGGAAGGATGGACTTTCCATGCTTGGAGGGTGGGGGGGTAGGTATTACTACTTTCGTGTGTTGAGTCGCACGCGTTGGTAGCTGAATAACTAATTCGATGGAGATTTTCAGTCCTCTATCAGTGCCTTGCATCTCGGAAGGACCTTTTGTGTCTCGTCTAAAATAAGGAAAAGCTTAAGGCAAATTTCTTCTGATATCTCCTGCGATGCCATACCGTGCATTAAAAAATGTCGATTGCACTCCCCCTCTCGTTCAGGATTAAAATTGTCGGCGTATCTGAAGAAGTAGGATTGTGCATTTGCTAGCGCGGTAAACCTTTTAAATATTAAGTAGAGAGTATTTTTATCTAGTTTCTTTCCTTCGAGTTTTCCGTTCCCGCCCCCCGGTAAGCCGTATGAAAGTAGCCAGCGTCGAATATTCCCTTCAATTAGGGTAAAGGCAAGCATAGTGGTGAGGAGATACTCCTGCTTCTCAAATTCTTCGAACATTTTGTTCGTATAAGTGTCGTTTGGCGCGGCCTTGATGAGCTCCTCCCTCAATACTTTTAGAGATTCTCTGGCATAGGGAAGTGCAATGGAATTTGCTTCGATGTAGCTTTGTGGAACCAAATCAATGATTTGATCGGGGAATCTTGAAAATACCCATCCGAATCGCGCCCAGGTGTTGCGAGCTTCGTTAACGTGGCTGAAACTCTCGACTATATTTAGGGCTTCTTGCAGTGCAGAATTATGGTCGAAGAGACTTCTATAGAAGTCTTTGATGATGTCTGAGTCTCTTTTGAGCTGTTGTTGTAGGAGTTCGAAGCCCGAGGGAATAGTGAAGAATGCAGAATAGTCAATTTTAGGTATGTTTCCCCGGAGGACCTGTTGGAGGCTTTCATGCATTCTTCGCTGATCCAGCAAATTACGATTTATATTCGTCGTAAAATTTTGAATAATTGCGTTGCTGGTGCTCGCGTTTTCAAGGTTTCTTATTTCGGCGGAATCGTCGATGCGGACTTCCCTTAGAGTCTCCATCTCATTAGCCGCGTCAAAAATATCGTCCATTTGCTGATCGTCATCGTTATCGGCACTTCTCATTGGGGATGCCACCTGTTCATAAGGAGTACTTGAATATAAAGCCCTGTATCCTCAGCCGTTGGGGAAATAGTCTTCTAACCTAGCCCATTTGAATCGACAAAGCATTCTCCGCCTCGAAAACGCTGTGCTAAAAACAAGCCGGCTGTCAGTTTACACTCAGCTGGCACTGCCTTGTGAAAACTTTGGAGTCAAATTCTCAGAATCGTCTGAAACTAGCCTCAAACACCTCGCCCGCATTCTCCCAATTCACGCCATCGGCCCCACGCCACCAGTTCAAGGGATACGACAGGCTCTGCCTGAGGTCGCCTGTGTCGCGCTCGAGTGAGGGAGTGAATGAATGCAGAAAACCGGGGTGCCCTGGCGCATCTAAAATCCCGCAGATTCCCAGAGTCTCAACGATCCCAACGGCCTCGGCCTGGTTGCAGGGAAGCAACTTCGCGGTGCGGATAGCGGTCGCCAAGAGTATGCCACTGGCCTCGTCCTCCATGGAATCAGCCAGCTCCAAGATCGACCGCACAATCTCCACATCAACATCACTCGCAACCCGACGCTCCATCAGCCTGAACTGCTCCAAGTAAAAGATCGGCTTCCCGATAGTCCCCCAAATACCGCCGCCCCTGTGCTTCACCCAGTTAAAGAAGGTGCCCGTCAGCTTCTGCGGAACCTCCTGAGTCCGGCCTCGATCAAAAGAAAACCAACTGCGCGCATACACGAAGGAGGCTAAGATATAGCGGTAATCGATGTCGCGCGAGGACAAACTATATAGAAACGTCTGTGCCGCATCCTCTAAAGACACAGCATCGAAACAGCGCGTCAGGACATCAAGCGCCTGGTCATGAGTAATCGGCTGATCCTCAACAATGACGCCCATCTTCTGGGCATAAGCAAGGTCCTCAGCGCTCACCGAATGCTTCTTCTGATCGTCCATCAAACGATTCAGAATCTGAACAGCTTTCTTATCCATGCTTGCCCGCCCTTCGAAGTACCTGCAACGGCGGAAACCGTATAGCTCAGAAGTGTCTACAGCCCCAAAACCTCAGAACCCCAGCAGCCCTCGATAAATCGCCGCATCCTCATCTGAGAACACATCAAACACAACGACCATGGGCGACTGGGTCGCAGTGAGCCACTGATTGACCACATCCACAGCGACCTCGGCAGCGGCCTGCTTCGGGTAGCCAAAAACGCCCGTCGAAATACAGCAGAATGCAAGTGAACCCATACCACTTTCCTGCGCCAAATCCAGGCAATTCAGGTACGAGCTCATCAGCTCGAAACGATGCATGTCAGCGTCCTCGCCGGCGGGCACAATCGGCCCGACCGTGTGAATCACGCGCTGCGAAGGCAGGTTATACGCGCCCGTAATCTTTGCCCTGCCCGTCGGCTCCTCATGGCCCTGCTCCTCCATGAGCTGCGCGCACTCCAAACGCAACTGGACGCCCGCAAACGTATGAATTGCGTTATCAATACATGCGTGCCCGGGCTCCCAGCAGCCCAACATCTTCGAGTTCGCCGCGTTCACAATCGCATCCGCCGCGAGCCTCGTAATGTCACCGCGCCACAGGCGAATGTTCGGGTGCAGGGGCGCAACCTCGGCCTCGTCAATGGAAACAACACCATCCCCGGCAATCAGCTCACTAAGCAACTGGTCCTGCAAAGCCAGCCACTGCGGCGAGGCAGGCATGGGCGGGCGCGTATTGACCAATGCGCGGAACTGCTCCCACATCTCATCGACGCCTGTCGGCGCGGGCACCGGGATATCGCGCTCCTCGCACAGCCCCGCAATCAGTGGGGTTAACAGCTCGAGCTTTCGACTGGGCCACATACGCATTCCTTTCCCAAAAGACGAGGGGTGACAACAGTCTAGTTCCGCTGTGGTTATAGGTTAAAGCTGTTTGCGCAGTATGCGCGCGAACCCGGATAACGCATGGGTTTTACCCTCTGGCAGTCATCAGTGCCACCCGATTACCGCCAGTGGCGGTATAAATTGGCGGTAATCAATTTGCAGTGGGGTAAGTAAGCTCCTTGCAGACTTGCTCGCGCGTGTCAGTCGTGCACTGCTATTGCTAGATTGAGTGTGAAATTGGCGCTGATTCCCAGGCAGACAAGGAGTCCGACAATGAGGTATGCCGAGACGGTGATGTTGAAGGGCGGGGTGGAACTCCTGGTGAGGAACGCCGTCGCCTCGGACGCCCGCGCACTGCGTGAGACCACGCAACGCACGCATACGGAAACCGACTACCTGCTGTCCTACCCAGACGAGCAGAGCGCCGACGATGAACAAGAGGCCCGCTCCCTAGAGGACACGGAACGTAGTAGCAATGAGGTCGAACTCATTGCCGTGATTGACGGGCGCATCGTTGGAAGTGCAGGAGTCTCAGCTGTGCGCAGTAGGCGCAAGGTTGCGCACCGGGCGCGTTTTGGGATCAGCATCCTCAAGGAATACTGGGGGATGGGAATCGGTCGGGTCCTGATGGACGCGAGCATTGACTGTGCTCGGCAGGCGAGCTACACCCAG
>ERZ773180.1337-NODE-1337-length-12469-cov-11.469148_pt1 | contig 12469 bp, 11 predicted proteins | sample MGYA00511080_ERZ773180 | MGnify/ENA primary metagenome ERZ773180 (study PRJEB29015, sample SAMEA2738175) | human oral metagenome | biome: human oral; feature: human-associated habitat; material: saliva | place: China | collected 2178 ...
ATTGGTACCCACACGATAATTTAGAGTTTATGAAAAACCTCACCCACACGATAATCTAAAGTACCAATAGGATAAAATGCTAAAGCAATAAACTCAAATACGCTCTCCTTGTTCTCAAAAACGAGTCTTTTTAAACTTAACCATTCCGTATTCTCTAATCGAGGTATAATGTAATTATATACTTACAATTTTAATAATACCGTTACAATGAGCTATTCAATTATCTTAATATGAAAATAATTTCACAAAATAAAACATAGCTCTCTTTAATCTATAAATCCAGATTTATTTGGTAGAAATTACACAATTATAGTAAACTACATTCATCTTATAAATAGCTGCTAAGTATTATTTGTGTTTTTTTGATTTTAAAGCGTCTATATACAAGTTTAGTTTTCGGTTTGGTAAAATTAACAGGAAATACCATATTATAAATATAAGCACTAATAACTTTTCCATTTCCAATAATAGGTTAAATAATGCAAAGAAATTTTTAAAAGCATTTGAAATACCTTCCTTAGACATTTCTGATGATAGAAATCCCATAATGAACGTTATAATTAAAAGAAATGTATTCTTTAAAAAACTATATATCCAACTACTATTAAGCGTCTGTAATAAGCTTGTTCTTTTTTTTAGTAATATTTCACTTGCATAGATAAGTTCATCCAAATAGCTCTTAGTTTTTCGAATTTTTCCCATAACTAAGATGTTATCAAGAGTACTCTCCGCAACATTTTTTTCTGCTTTTGAAAAATCGGAATAATAATTCATTAAACTATACATTATACAAAGAGGCAATAATAATTTAGATATATGTATGTAGCTTATATGTGTTGGTTTACTTTTTACGCATAAAATAAATATAAACCATATTAATATGCACAAAAGTATGCACGAAAAGTGAAGATTTTTTTTAAAGCCCTTATTCTCATCTCTCATTTTTTGATTAAATTCAAACTCGAACATTTCATATACATTTTCTATACTACAATATGGATAATCAAACTTCATATACACATCCTTATAACTATTTGTTACATTACAATTATCTTATTTAAAGTACCAAAACCCCTTTTTCACAATTCTCTATTGACAAATCGCATATTGTTTTTATATCATCTTCATCTAGCTTTTCATTATGCTCAACAAAAATGACTTCAAGCTCACTACCAACAGTATATTCAAAAACTGAAATAAATGCTTCATCATATCGTTGATTATATCTGTTATCATTTTCTTTGAATTTCTTAAAATCTAAGCCTCTCCAGTTCTGTGCTTTTCTATTAGTATTCCTATCCGTAAAGTACATATATATACCATTATGTGCATATAGCTTCACCACCTTATCAGATATTAATGCTATATATGTAACAACTCTATCTATCTGATTTAGCAAATAAAATTGTGCTATGATTTCCTGCTTTTTTGAAGTATTTATATATAGGTAATTCACTATCTCGAAAATAGCCAAATTCTTTTTCTCATCCAAAATATGATTATTATAATGATTTATAAACATTTCAGTTTTTTTATAATCATTTATAGTTTCATTTGAAATATACTTTTCAACAAAAGGCTCACTATAAGGGGTTGTCATTGAATCAAAACACCTATATAGAATTTCTTCATCCATTAATAAAACTGGGTATGGATCTATTGCTAATCTCATTACTGCAATAATCCCGATTGTTTTTTCTAAATAATGACAAAACCTTTCGATAAACGAATCATCCTCTTCTTGCATATAAAGAGGATTGCTTCTAAATACATAAAAACTGTTCAACCCTTGTTTATGCACATATTTATTAATATCTTTTCTAACGCAATCAACATCATTAAAAAAGGATTCCATTTTATGTTTCATATCAGGTATAGCCATACCTTTTTTGTATAATTGACTCAACATCTTCCCTTGCATTGGAAAATTCTCTACATTCTTCCAGGCTTCAAGTTTATCAATTCTTATCTCGTCAGGCATGTCAACTAAATAAACAATTGTTGTTGAAATTTCAATAGCTTCTCTTAAAGAGTAATATGCAGCGTCAAAATATCCTAATTTGAAAATGTTAATAGAATTAATAATTAATTGTACTGATTCCAATATAAAACTATTTGCTATTTCCGCATCTAGCCTCCCAGAAAATGAGTATTCTACGTTCATTAAATCTTCAATGTACTGTTCCACATTAGGTATTTCATATCTATTAATGTTTTTACTTATCTTGAAATCTATAAATTCCGAACTACCGTTCATATGTTCTCACCATGTGAATCATATCTACCTATATGATTTTTTATAATTTAAATTTCTTTCTTACTAAAACTTTTTTGTTTACCCTTATTACCATTCCTGAGATTTCTATTTAAACACCATATTATTAAATGCTTTTAACGATTTTTTGTGTTATATATTATTGTGTAACGTTTCCATCTTCAGTATTTATATGCTTATCAATCCAATTTAATAATTCATCATATTCTTTTTTACGTTTACGTTTATTTTTAAAATACCTTAAATTATCGTTATCCCCCCTCTTTATAAAATCATACTTGAGAAGTGCAATTGCTAAATCCCTGATTTTTATTTGATCTTCAGGTGTTATTTCTTCCTCATGGCATTGTTTTAAAATATATTTTTCATATAATTCATACGTCGCATTTCCGATTTTATCTCGCACCGTTTCATCATCCTTTTTGTTAGATTCATCACTTTTATCAATATTTGCATACTGATAGCGCTGGGACGCACGGAGACGCAATAGATGTTTTGTTTTTATTTCAGATGACGAAGCAACTTTCATAAGCTCTTCTCTCCATGAAGATTCAGCACGTAAAGCCACCTTAGAATTTTTCTTTAATATGTATATATTTACCAAAACAGATAATATACTAACTATAAGAGCTATTATTTCGGTTAATTCCATTTCTATAATCTCCTTATAAATCTATAGTGCCTTTTACAGCTATTTTATATATAAATTTCTAATATTTACCTCTATATTTTTCAATAGGATTTCCTTGTAATTCTTTTCACTCTATCCAGCCATTATTGGATTTACAAATGACTATCCAACCAGCACTAGAATGGTTCATACATTTAATGTCTTCTTGTAATATATTGTCTTTTATTTTGACGTTTTGTCTAATAGATGGTATGTATCCTTTCCCAGTATTTCCACAAATGCTTCCCTTTAATACAGTGAATAACCCTTCTTTAACTATAGCTTTTCCACATGCTTTTCCAAATCCTTTTATGTTATGGTTTAATACATACTCCCCATCTGGAACAAATCCACCCTCTGTTTTAAGTTTCATTTCTTCTGTAGATTCTTTAAACACTTCTTTATCTTTTAGATAAACTTGTTTACCATCTAAAGAAGATAACAATGATTTTGCGACCTCTATATCTAATGCAAATAGTTCCGTACTTGCAATCCTGCTTTTGTTAAAAATATCATGAATAAGCTTTTCTTTCTCATCATATCATCTACTTTTATGGCAAACTCTCTTTTTAAGCATGTTATATTGGCATATCCATTACTTTCTAAAAAACCATTCTATTCTCAAATTAATTGTTTCCACTCTTTCCAATCTTGATAAGACCAGAAATGACAGTGGTCATTAAGTATATTATTCCCTTTGCCATAATTATTCCTATCGCTAAATTAGATTATATCATCGTGTCTATTTGCAAAGAAACTTTAGTCAAATCCAAAAAATACTCTCCTGATTTAATACATAAAATCAGGAGTTTTATTATCAAATTTAGCATTATTATCCGTTTTATTTCTGTTTCTCCGATTTTCTGCAAGCATATTGCAAGCACGAAATCCAAAGCTCTATATCTAAAAATATGTTTTGAAACATTTCTAAATAAATAATTTTTAAATTCTTTTAACCTATTTCTTCATAAAACATCTTATACACCTACTTGAGAAATCCAGTCTCTTATGTTTATACCAATTCGTTCAATATCTCTAGCACTAAGTTCTCCACTATGCATTATAACGTTTCTAGAACGCTCGACCGTTGCAATTATATTTCTCGCCCATTCTATAGATACAATGTGATCTGAAAATAATTCAAGATTATTATTCATTATAGATGCTAAATCTCCAAATTCAGTATAATTAATTAATGAATCCCCCCTTTGAGTATGCCACCTCACCTTATCTTCTTGCTCTTTCCTAGTTTCCGCCTTGTTACGGATTTTTTCTGAAACACAATCTTCCCACCAGTTTTCACCTTTATTTTCAATTAAGATTTTAACGACAAATTCACGAATTGTATTTTCAAATGCTGAAATCGCTGCATAAACAGTTGCCATAAGTTTAGAAGAATTAATATATTCATCATCCAATAAATCTAAAGAAAGACTCTCAATATAATCCTGAACAATAATATCAGAGGAATGGTGTTTGCTCAAAGCTTCAGTATAAGATAGTGATACCTTTGCTAATTCACCCCGCATGACAAAAGAATATAATCTATCCACATTAGCACCTCACATTAAATGTTTCTTTATGCTTTGAAATATTGCATCATAAACAGCCATATTAGTAGTTTCAGGCAAATGTATTTGAATGTTATAGTGCAATCCAAGCTGATTGGACTGTTTTTTTTCGCCATTATCCGATAAAAGTTTCTGTTCGCCAATATCATCTATTTCAGAAGTTATATTGTCGCATGATTTAGCAACTTTATCAGCCCGCGGGATAGTTGAAATATCAGACCATTCTGCATAATCGCATAAAGTTTTAAATGTTCGAGCCATACTTTCTATTACTCTTTCACCTTTTGCTCCTTGTGTTAGTGTCTTAAGTTTATTTTTAACATCTTCTTGACTCATATTTTGGGCATCTTTCTTGAGATTAAAGAGATCTTCATATGCTTCTTGAATTCCAATTGCAATAATCTTTTTTGACTGAGTTTGATCTAAAAAATCATAATACCTTTGAGTTGGCTCTCCTGTTTCATTCAATAATCCTAGCGATTTTAATACACCCACAATCAATCTATCATTACTACTTTTATAGCCCAGATCTTCTAAGAACTTATTTGTAAAGCGTTCAGGTGCTCTTGCTCCTAAAATTGAGTTCATTATACCTTCAAAATTTTTTGTACTTGTTAAATACGAGTTTGTTAATGCCATAATATTTCTATCCTTACATTCTTTCTGTATTATACTTTTTAGGTTATATCTATTTGGTTTTTTTATACTTATAAGAAACCCTACTTCCATCTACAATCTATTGATATAATAGTTGAAGGCATACCTATGATTTGTATATCAAACTTTAAACTTGATTCAACCTTAGTCGAAGCATTATGAATTCTGAAACTAAATTGCCAACCACAATCAAGATATAATTCCAAAGTGTTTTTACTCCCTGGTTTATATTCTAAACTTACAATTCGTGTTGGAAGTGTTGACATTGGTAATTCAATGCTTCTCATTTTCTTATTGCCTTGCTTATTTAAAGTGCCTCTTAAATTGTAACTTTGAATTTGAGTTGTTCGTTTACTATCAATTCCAATAACTTTATAAAAATCAAATTCTCCAAGTAAGTACTCCACCATAAGTTTTGGTATGTCTTTTCCAAACAAATGATTTTGCCTTTCTAATTCACCTTTGAAAGCATTTAACAATGGAATATATATATCATCTTCTTTATTAGGTAAATCGCTCCACTTAGAGCCCTTTTGTTTCTCAACATCAAGATATTCAAATATAGGCTTAATATCTTCCCAATATTGTTCGGAACAATCTACTCCATACCATTTTCTACCAAAATCTAAGTTCTTTGACAGTCTACTATGCTTAACAGCAAAATGATTATGTTTAACACTTAAACCAATTTCCCATTCAATACCTCGTCTTATAATCAAGACATCTCTTACATCGCCTTCCTTGCCTTTATCATCTGATTGAATTTTTAATTCAAGCATATCATCACCATCATCTAAAATTAAAGGTTCAAGATCAAATATAGTGTTAACTCCTGCCAAGGCACTAACTTTATATATTGTTTTTTCAGAGTCAGTTAAAGTATTCCACGCTCTTTCTGCCGCAAAGTAACTACTATTTTTTTCTATCTTTGCCGGTCTTATTTTAGTTATTTCTTCAAATAATGTAATTAAGTATGAAAATTCATATGCTCTTCCTTGATTATTACTTTTATTGCTCATGACTAACCTCCAATTAATTATCTGTCCCAGTTTTTAATAGGTTACTATTTGCACTTGAATTATCTAAAGCAGATACAATTGCTTTAGCCATTTCATACGCAAGATTTACTGGTACAGCATTGCCGATCATTTTATAAGCATCATTTAAATTCGTATAGTAAAATTTAAAATCGTCCGGAAACCCTTGAATCCTTGCACATTCTCGCACCGTTAGTCTTCTATAAAGTGCTTCTTTTCCTGGTTCAAATATATTTTTGTTTTTTTCTACTTTAGGCATTACTGGTGCCTGAGGATGTAGCTGACATTGCCTTCCTGAAGCTTGAACTGTAAATGCCTGTTCATCCCATTGTCTAACTCTATTTCTACTCATAAAAATAGGTGAGTATGCACCAATGAAGTACTCATGATTCAAGACTTTGCAATTATCTCCATTAGTTTTATTTTTTTCTAATGCTGGTATTGCAGAATCTTTCAAATCAAAAATTGTATCTTTAAAAGTTAATTTAGTTTCATAAGGTTTTGGTGGTTCAAATTTAACCTTCAAATCTTTTTTGAATCCTACATAAAAAACTCTTTTTCTATCTTGTGGAACGCCATAATCGCTTGCATTTAACAGATGAATAAAAACATCATATCCAGCCTCTTCAAATTTAGAAACTATATTCTCAACGGCATCATTATGTCGTCTTGCCATCATTCCCTTAACATTTTCAGCAAGGAAAAATTTAGGCTTTTTATCTTTCAAAATACGTATATATTGATAAAATAATTGCCCTCTTGGATCATCGATGCCCTTCAAAGAACCTGCTTCACTCCATGATTGACATGGTGGTCCTCCTATAATTCCATCACAGTCTGGAAACACGACTGAAGGAATGTCACAAATATCTCCTTTTATAAGTTTTGTTTTATGATTTTTTTCATATGTTTCCCAAATTGTTTTATCATATTCATTTGCAGCCACAACATTAAATCCAGCTTTTTCAAAACCAAGATCCAATCCGCCAGCACCTGAAAATAAACTAATTACATTCATTATAACACTTCCCCTATTTGTATTATTATATCGATGTCTTTAACCTGAACATATTACATGATTTTTCGAGACATAAACGACTAGATTATTTCTAATATTAATCTTTATTATACTTTTTAAAAAAGCATCGTTACAGTATAATTCGAATAAGTTTTAATCCACTCATACGACAACCTTGCTTTTTAGCAATAGTTTATAACCTTGATTTAATTATTTTACTGGATTTCAGTTTGAATAACAGTTAAATTTACAACATAAATTTATTAATCCTATGTTTAAACCGCTATTGATCTCACATCAAACAAATGAGACTATACCCAAAACCTAAAATTTAAAATTATATTCGTTCCTATCGTTTAGCTCAATTATCTGTCATAATACTTCTAAACTTTATTGAACGTATATTTATAAAATTTTGTTATAAAAAACGTCATTTATGTCATTATTAGTCGATTTAAAAAATTCTTGTCAAACATTCAGTTGTTATAGTCAATTTTAACTCATTATTTTTAGTTGATACATTAAAGATAGTAATTCCATAACCAATAAGCAATTCACTGTATTTAACCCGATTTATCAAGATGAATTCCAATGTATATTTAAATTTTTATATTATATTTTCTTTCCTTTATTACCGTAGTATTTTTTAAATCAATTTAGCTATTAATCTAAATTCTAAATTGATTTTTACATCGAATATTTAATTCATCTTGTATCCCTCTATTAATTGTTCATGTCTTCAACTAATCTTAAGGTTTCATTTCTATCAAAAGTTAATGTACATATTGTAGGGTTTACATTATCAAAATAAGCTATAAATACTATTTTGCCTATGTGATTTTCTTTTATATTCATTGCAGTATCGTCTAAGTTATTACAGCTTGAAAATAAATATCTACTCAATATATCAGGTAACGAAAAAGAGAGTGAATATTCATTTTCTCTTCCCAGTCTAATTTCCCAGTTTTTAGGATTCTCTTCAGTCCATATAATAGTTATATTTTGATGCGGTCTTTCCTGTAACTCATTATTAAGATTGACATTCGAAAACAGTGGAATCATATATGGGCTATTAATCATTGCCATATATATTACATTATCATTGATGAAATTTATTATACTTCTTAACTTATTAATCTCTGTATATTGAGATACAAAGGTAAGCAGATTTATGTCTGTTTCTATAATTCCATTATAGAAATCATCTTTAAAACTAGAAAATACATCCTTTGGTATATTATTATTACCTCCCGTCGTGTTACTGTCTAAGTCATCAACAACTTGATCGATTAAATCTAACAAGTCACTATATTCTGTTCCTGACAGGTCTATTAAATGTATCTTATGTGCAATAGCGAATCGCTGAGCATCTTCAGTGAAGCCAGATGCAGAAAAAATTGCATAATGATATTGATATTTTTCTATGGACAATTCCTCATCATTCATATCCACTGTTGAATAATTAGTATTTAAATCCTCTAAAATTCCAACTCCCATTCTAACTTTATCTATACCCACTTTTCTACTGTCAGAATAGAATTTTGCTTCCACAAACAATCTTAATGGATACATGAATGGTGGAGTAATTTTAAATTTGCCAAGCGTGTCAAATTGATGAAAGCCTCCGCGTCCTTTAACATTTAACCCATTATACTTCTTTACAACTTCGTGACCATCTTCTTTAATAATAACCTCATATCCATTAACTTCAATTAATTTTGATAGTACTATTTCTAATAGATATCCTCTAGCTTGCGACTTTGTCATGTTTCCTCCATCATCCTCTATAGAGGCTTAATTATATGTAATTAAATTTAAATATTTTAACTTACAGTAGTTCAGTCAATATTTACTAATGCATTAAATAACTATCTTTGTAAAGAAATTAAACATACTTTCGTTGTCCTGTATTTCAATCCTATCTTAAACTAAAGATTGTGTACTCAGATATCGTTTTATGTTAATAGCTTTACACATTTAATTTACTCAATGTCATAATTAGAAATACATACATCCTCTTCAATTTCTGTGTAGAATGTTTTTAGATATCTAAAATGAGATGATTGCAGAATAATCGCAAATATAACTATATTAATACTACAATAAACTGCTATTACTACTGTTTATCTGATATTTTAATCATATAATTTAACCTGAGATATATTCTAATGCAGCATTATATGCAATATTATGTATTTTTCTAGAATAGAAAGGTCCAATATAGTTAGCCTTTTGTAATTCGTCTTCTGTTGAATTTAGAATATCTTCTATGGAATTGATCCCAATTTCTTTAAGTACACATTTCTTATGTTCAGTTAGGTCTAATATTTCCAATGGTTTTTTTAATACCTCACTTAATACCAAGTGTATATCTTCTGACGCATTATCCATATTAATACTCTTACTTATATCATTAAATGCTGGAGAGTTTTTCCCATACTCTGTATATATTTTAACTGATAAATTATCAAATATCTCCTTGCTCCGTTCAACCACCGAGTTTGTTCCTTCATTTGCAACTACAGTTCCTAGATTCAATTTATACCTATCGTAAACTTCCCCTCTTACCTTTGTTCCTTCCGTATGTAATCTAATAATACCTGAATACTCAAGAATTCTAACAGAAGATTTTACTACTTCAGGAGCATCCTTATGTATAGCAAAAAAAATAGTTTTTTTCCCCACTTTACTATTTTTATTATTTGTTTCTTCTAAAACATCCCTTTCTATAAAAGTCCTACCCCAATCAATCATTTCTTTATGTCCTAAATATAATGATGACAGCTTAGTATGTTCTTGCCAAATTTGTACACGGTAAAAATCTTTAATTGTTGAAATAACTTTATTCTTTTTAAAGCTTTTAAATCCGTCACTCGCTTGTTCAATACTCTTAAGTAAAAGTCTAGGATTACCATCACAACACATTATTAACGCATCAAAACAAGCTCCCTGACTTTCTAATTTTTTTATAAAGCCAGGGTCTTGTATTTGACGTTTAACCATATCTCTCATACTTTGAATATATACTGGGTCTTCAATATTTCGCTCAACAATTACACTATTTACATCATGAAATAGTTGGAGTGTGGAATAAAAGCTTATTCCTGGATATACCGCTGCCTTACAACAAATATATGGACTTCTCAAGTCTCTGAACATACTAAAAAATTCTCTCTGTTGCTTAGGTATAAAATTATGACATGCTTCATCAAAAAAGAATATGACTCTATTTATAGAAAACTCTTCACAGAAATTTTTAATAATTGTTTTTATAAAATCGATATCATCTACTATTTTAAAGTTTATTTCATCTATCCCTAATATATCAATAATTTCCTCTTTTTCAATTTTTTTCTTATCTCGCCAAGATTGTTCTAAGAGTGAGATAAACTTGTCTAGATTACTTTCACCATCTTCTGCGTGATTGAATAACAGTTTAAACGGATTATTGTCCGCTGTAATAATCCCTTTTTCAAGCATTGAATTTTTAAATTCATTTAATAGTTTTGTATACATCCAATATTGAAAATTTTTATCTTCTAAAGGGTTGTTTACAAGCATACTCTTGCTAAAGCTCAAGTATACAGGCAATACTTTTTTCGTTGGATATTCAGAATTTAACTCACTTTCAGCAACTTTAATTAACATAGTTTTTCCAATTCCTCTACTCCCTATAAGTAATAAAGGGGAATTGGATTTTAATTTATTTATTATTTCTCTATCCGACTTAGTCTCAACATATATATTTTTTATTTCTTTTGACTTAATATCCTCTGTTCTTATAATGAAATTAGTGCTCATTCTTAATCACCTCATATTCTTTCTGTAACTCATACACTTTGTTATAATACTCGTCAGAATGATTTCCAAACCTGATACTTGTTCCAACGATTAGTAATGAAATTATATTTTCACACATTTTTAATATGTTTTCACATATATCTTTATTATATCTAACTTGAAAATCTTTTAGAGATTTCAAATACTCATCTTTTCCATGAACATATTCCGAGCATTCTCTATAGCAGAAACTTATTGTATTAAGAAAAATTTCGAAATTCCCCTCAAAAAATAATTCCCAATATTGACTAATTAGAATACCTTCATTTTCTCTTTTGAATCTACTCCAAATAATATCTTTTTTATTTTGTTTCCAAAGTAAATAATCATAATTGTTATCCTTAAAGTTGAAAAGAGAGATTCCCATCTCTAAAATACATCTCAAACTAATATAACTCTGTCGATAAAATCCTTGTAAACAAAAATATATTGACGCAAATATATCATGTGTTATTTCATTTAATAATTCATCAAATCCAAAATCTTCTCCTCTTTTTTGGTAACAATTAATCAATAGATAAATTTGTGAAATAATATTTTCATTTTCTTCAATTGCAGATAAAAAATTTTTATCTATTTGATTTTTATTTCTCATCAAACTTTTACTTACTTCAGTTGCCATAAAATCACCTTCTTATTCCATATTCATATTACGCAATTTCTTATGTTAATCACATTTTTGATTTATAGCACTATAAAATCAACAAATGTGACAACTTAATTCATTTTATCTAAACTTCTATATGTATATGAGTATTTAAAACTTATATTTTCTCATATTTATACTTATTAACAATTAATTCCTTCAAATATTATTTTTTTGTATGACATATTGATTTATCTCCATGTCATACTTCACAATAAAACAACAAGACTTTAATTAACCTCTTTGATATTTATGTGTAATGCAAATTTAAATAATTTGTTGTTAAGTCACTCAGGGACTCAAGCTTCGTGCTTTAACTTGCTTTCGTCTCCTGCCCTTGCTGAGGGACTAAATACATTTAAGCCATCGCGCGAGCACTCGGTCCTAACTTAATAAAATAAACCCGAACCACACACCTCTATGTTCATGTGTCACTCGGGTTTAATAGCTTTCCATAAAATCACAAATCAAGCCATTTCCCGAAACATAATTCTCCCACTCGCAGTAGCTCAGGGACTTAAGCTTCGTGCCTTGCACTCACTTTCGTCTCCTGACCCTTGCTGAGGGGCTACCAGCAGCTCACTCGTCGCTCCGCGGAGCGAAGCTCGAGTTCGCTGGGTAGTCGTAACTCGTCCGAAATCCTACTCCGAGTTACTCCCACTCAATTGTTCCGGTTGGTTTTGGGGTGAAGTCATACAGCACGCGGTTTACGCCTTTGACTTCGCTTGTGATTCTTTCTACGATATGCTGCATCA
>ERZ773180.1338-NODE-1338-length-12464-cov-3.634056_pt1 | contig 12464 bp, 8 predicted proteins | sample MGYA00511080_ERZ773180 | MGnify/ENA primary metagenome ERZ773180 (study PRJEB29015, sample SAMEA2738175) | human oral metagenome | biome: human oral; feature: human-associated habitat; material: saliva | place: China | collected 2178 ...
TTTAGCAAGAGAATGAACTATCTCAACTCTTTCTCCACTTTTAGTATCAAAAGATACTGGTCTTTCTGTACCATTCAAATTGTCATTTAATCCAGATTCTGGAATAACAAATAGTGGTGCTGAAACTCTTAATAAATCTAATTCTTTTGCAAGATGACTTTCAAAAAAATCTTTAACTTTTTTAATAGCAATTTCTGTTTCTAAAATATCTAAACTTGAAATGTAAGCCATAATTTAACCCCCAATATATTTAAAATTATGGAAATAATTATAGCACTATTTATATATTTTATCAATAAAAAATTAGTATAATCATACTTAAATTTTAAAAAATTCACTAATTAATCTGTATAAATTATAATGGTCATCTACTCCACCTAATTCTCTGACAGAGTGCATAGAAAGTAAAGGACTTCCAATATCTATTCCTAAAATTCTTATTTGTGATTGTTGTATAGGTCCTATTGTTGAACCACCACGAACATCAGAACGATTTACAAAAGTTTGAATAGGAATCTTAGAATCTTTTGCTATTTTTTCTATAACAGATTTTGAATATCCATCAGTTATATATGATTTATTAGCTGCCATTTTTATTACAGGTCCACAATTGATTTTAGGCTCATTAGTTGGATCAGCTTTTTCTAAATAATTAGGGTGTATAGAGTGAGCAGCATCATTAGAAATAACAAATGATTTAGCTATAGCTTGTTCATGTTCTTCTAAAGTTAAGTCCATAGCATTAGAAATTCTTCCTAATATATTAGCTAAAGTTGGACTATCAGCTCCTTGTATAGTATGAGAACCTATTTCTTCATTGTCATAACCAACAACTATACAAGTGTTCTTTTTATCTTTATTATCTATTAAAGAATTAAGGCTAGCATGGAAAGCAGCAAGATTATCTAATCTTCCAACAGATATAAATTCATCATTAGCTCCTAATATGCAACCTTTTTCTCTTGAATGTAGGCTTAAATCATAGCTTAAAATTTCACTTTCTTTTACTTTTAATTCTTTAGCTAATAATGCTGTTAAAGAGAATTTATTTTTGTCTTTAGAAATACTAACAAGAGGTAAAGTATCCTTTTGAGCATTGATAGCAACACCATCATTAACTCCTCTATTTTGATGTATACAAAGAGAAGGAATGATAAATAGATCTTTATCATAGTTAATGAAGTATTTTTTAGGTTTGAAAGCAGAATTCCCTTCAACAAAAACTCTTCCACTAAAAGATAAAGGTCTGTCAAACCATGTACTTAAAATAGGGCCACCGTAAACTTCTGTATTTAAAATATCATAGTCTTTTTTATTCATTTCAGGATTAGGTTTAATTAAAAAACCAGGGCTATCTGTGTGAGAAGCTGCTATTCTATATCCTGATTTATAAATTTTATCAGTTCCTATAGTAAAAGCTATAATTCCACTATCATTTATAGTAACATAGTATTTTTCACCTTTTTTTAATTTCCATTCTTCAGCTTCAGAAAGCTCAGTGAAACCATTTTTATTTAAAATTTCTTTTGCATTGATACAAGCAAAATAATTAGATGGACTTTCATCTATAAATTTAATTAAATCTTTTGCTAATTTTTGTTTATTCATATATCCTCCTAAATTAAAATATTTTTTCTAAATAACTATTTAAATAATACAGCATTTAACAATATTTATCAAATTAAAAAATATCAAATTCTAAAAAATTAGTCTTTATTTTATAATCTTTTAATTCTTTAAAAGTCTTCTTTAATACAGAAGCATATGTTTTTAATTGATTTTCATTTTTTCCACCTGTCTTAAAATCTACTATGTATATTTCTCCTGTACCATCATCATTATCTTTTATCATAAGTCTATCTATTCTATATTCTTTTTTATCTATAGCATCATAGAGAACATATTCATTGTAGATATGATTCCATTTCTTAGAAAAGATTTCTTTATCTTTATTTAAAAACATTTCGATGTTTTCTTTTGAGAATATTTCATCTAACTTTTTCTTTCCAAAATATGAGAGATATTTTTTATAACATAAGTTTTTAGCAAATACTACTTCTTCTTCACTTGCATATTTTAAATTTTCAAAAAAGTAGTGAACTAAAATACCAATCATTCTTTTTTCTTCTGTTTCAAGTAAAAATTTACTATTGCTTACTTCAAAATTATCGATGATTTCTTCATTTTCAATATTTGAGTTTAAAAAATAAGAAGATGAGTTATATGAAATTTCCTTAGGAGTTTCCACTTCAATAATTTCTTTATTTTTATGAATTTCTCCAATTTCACATGAGAAGAAATCTTTTAAGTTAGAATCTTCTAAAGGTTTTTCTTCAAAAAGTCTATCATTATATAGAATTACAAGATTATTTTTAGGCCTTGTTAAAGCAACATAAAAATTGTTAGTTTCCTCTTCTTGAATTTTTTTGATATATTCAAGAACCTTATCTTCAAAACAGCTTTTCAAAATATTCTTATAACCCTTTTTAGCAAATAAAGAAAAAGTAGTTTTATCATATGTTTCATTCATTTCAAATAAAAAGTTGATATCAAATCCTTTAGATTTTTTATCATTTTTTATCACAAAGGTTGTTTTAAACTCTAAACCTTTAGATTTATGTATAGTAACAAGCTCAATTCCTTTTTTATTTGAGTTCAGATCTGCAAGAATAAGTTTATTATCATTATAGTCATTCAATAAATCTAAAACAGAAAGATAAGAATTAGTTAAAAGATAGAAGTCATAAATGTTTTTAACTTCGTTTTCTTTAGAAAAATAATCTAAAAATTGGAATTTTTTTATAATTTCATAAATTAAATTCTGAACTTTAAAATTCTTAAAATTTTTTTTAATATCTATAATCTTATTTAAAAAGTTTATAATTTTCTTATTTTCCAAAGAAAGTATAAAATTATTATCTTGAGAGAAGTTTATATAAGAAAGTACTTCTTTTTTATTTTTTAGTAAAACTTCAATATCTTCTGTTCCTATGTTGCTAAGTGGTGAAGAAATAAAGTTAAATAAAGCTAGTTCATTCTCATAAATTAAATATTTTAAAAGCTCAAAACATTCAAAAATTCCAGGATACTCAGAAATATTCTTCTCATTATTCAAAATATATGGTATTTTTTCATTTTCTAAAAGTTGAGCTATCTCATTAAGCTCATTATTAGTTCTTGCTATTATAGCTACATTGTCATAAGGCTCAAAAGCTTTTAATTTTTCTAAGAGAACTGAATAAATATTAGCTTCTTTATCAAGGTCACTCATACATATTGCTTTTACATAGCCTTGATTTTTAGAATTAATTTCACTTGGTTTAAAAGCCCAATTATCTCTTCTAGAAATGGCAGAGAAAAATTCATTACAGTATGAAACGATATTAATGTCACTTCTATAAGATTTTTTTAATGTATCTGGATTTGCATTTAAAATAGTTTCAAGATTTTCAAATAATCTTTTTTCTCCATCTCTCCAACCATAGATACTTTGTTTATCATCTCCAACACAAACTACTATCTTAGCTTTTTTAGTAAATTCGTATAGTATTTTCCATTGTAATATACTTGTGTCTTGAAACTCATCTATGAAGATAGTTTCTATATTCATATCTAAACTTTCAAAAAAGACATCTGTAAGTCCATTTTCATTCATTAAACCATTGTCTTTATTGAAAATAGCCATATAAGTATAGATAGCAATATCATTAAAAGTAAAATTTTTATCTCTTATTTTAAACATATCGTAAAGTCTAAAAATTTCTAAGCTCAGTTCAAAAATCTTTTCCTCATAAGGTATTAAAATTTCATTATACACTTCTTTCGCTAAATTTTCTTTTAAGATTTCTTGTCTTGCAATTAAATATTCCTTATATTCTCTATCTGTAGCTTTTTTTAATTTGTTTCCATTGTATATTAAGCCTGCTGTACCATCTTGAAAAAAGAAATTAGCATTTCTAACTAATAATTCTCTTTGAGTTTCAGGAGTTTTTCCTAGATAGATTTTACAGTCATTTTTTAATACATCATTTAAATCTTTTTTTGCATCATTTTCTAGATATGAGAAAAGCTCTCTTAAAATCTCTACAGGTTTTTCATCAATACTAAGCTTTTCTTTCTTTATATATTCTTTATTATCATTTAATGATAAAATATATTTCCATCTAGAAGAGATTAATTCATTAACCACTGAAATATAGTTATCTATATTTTTTTCAGAATTTTCAGTAAAAAAATTCTTGAAGTCATTAAATAATTTTTTATTAGTAAAGATGCTTTCAAGAACTTTTTTATAATAAGCAGAGTTATCAGCTTCATCTATTAAAGAATATGATTTTATCTTCATTAAATTGATAACTATATTTTTAAAGATTATATTTAAAAAGGCATCTATAGTATAGATTTTTAATTTTTCTTTATTTCTGATAATATCCTTATATACATTAGATAAATTATCTAAAAATTCTCTATCAACAATTAAACCTTTTTCAATTTTTTCTATACTCTCGACAAGATTGATGTAGTTAGCTTTTTTCTTTTCATTCAAATTCTCATGATTTAAAATAGTCTCTCTTACTGAAAGTTTAGAGTATTTAGAAATATCATAGATTTCAATAAATTCACTTAATTTTTTTAATATTCCTTCTTTTATTTCAGCAGTTGCCTTTCTTGTAAAAGTCATGACCAAAATATTTTTATAGTCAATAGCCTCTGCATTAGCTTTTTTAGAAAGAGCAGCAATATATTCAAGAGAAAGTCTATAAGTTTTTCCTGTTCCAGCACTGGCACTTACAACTAAATTTTTAATTTTATTCATTAAAATCACCCATTTTTTCTAAGGCTATTATATTCTTATATCTGTAATACTCATTAAAATCAAAGTTATTTTCCTTTAAACTACTTTTATTAGGTAAAATATAATATTTTGTTTCTAAGAATTCTTTAAGGAAAGTCTTAAAATTATTGTCTTTTTCATCTAATTGAGCTATTAGATGTTTACTGAAGTCAAAATCTTTTTCTTCTTCCCAGAAATTATAAGCAGCACTGTAAACAGGTAGAGAGTTATCTGAACCATAAAACATTATAGAATAGAATTCTAATTGGTCTTTATTATAGCTTCCTGTCTTAAAATCAATAATATATCTAGCTTTATCAGTTTCTATAAGTAAGTCTGCTCTACCATTTAAGATAACTTGTATTCCTCTATGTTCTAAGTAGGCTACATTCTTAGTCGTAGATTCTTTTTCAGCTTCTATTCTTTGGATTTTACTATCCTTTAATTCCTCATATAAGACTTTTAAGAAATTTTCTATATTATTAATTAATCTAGGGAACAAAACTTCATTAAGATATAGCTCCATAAAGTTTTCTATTTTTAATTTTTCTTTCCATATATGTCTTTCCAAATATTCTTTTATTTCTTCTTTTGAAATAATTAAATTAGTACTATCTTTTAATATATTTTTCCAATTAGTCTTAAATATATCTTCTAAGGTTTTGTGTAATATATTTCCTAAGACCTTTGGAGACATACCATTAACTGGGCTTGTTTCATTAATACTCTCAATCCCACAAATTTTATCTAGAAAAAAGAAAGTTTCATTCTTCTTTAATAAAATATAGTCATATGCTCCTATGGTTAAAGTATTATTTGTGAAATCAGTATTTTTCTTTGAAAATGCTCTAAAAAATACAGGATCTTTTTTAAAATCTTCAGTTTTATTTTGTAAATAACATGCTTCAAAAAATCCTTTTAAGTCATTTGTATTAAGTTCTTTGGCAGAATATTTATTTACAAGTTCATATATAAAAGGAGAGAAATCTATATTTATATCCTGATTTACCAAAGAATAAACCGTAATCTTATCCAAATTTAATATATTCTGAAAAAATCTATATTTTTGTATAAGGATTTCATCTTCATTTGTTTTTAAAGCTAACTTTATTTTTTGTTGCTCTGTAAATAAATTGTTATTAGCTTTTATTTTTGGTAAACTTTGGCTATCAGCATAAACAAGAGCAGAATTCTCTAAATTTTTAACAGAATATTTAATTAAATTTAAATTCTTTAATTCCTTATCTTTATTTTGATTTTTCTCTATAGAATAGATGTCAATTTTATTTAAGTAGTTGAAAAATAGTGTAAAGATATTCTTACCTATATTTGTTTTGAAAAAACTATCAAAGCTATTAAAGAATTCTATATTTTCATTAGAATTTAAAAGTCCTAAAATTTCATAAATTTTATCATATAGACTATCAAATTTATTCTCCATAAAAAAATCTATATCAGTTTTTGAACTAAAGAAATTAGTACATAGAAAACTATTCAAATCATCTATATTGTTAATATTATCAATACTATCTAAAGTTTCAAAAATTAGATTTAACTTTATCTTCAAGTTTTCATCATCATTTAGAAAATGAGAATAATAATCTTCTCTCAATAGATTTAATGAAATGTATCTATAATCTCTAGAAATAATTTTTTCAAAACATTTGTAGTCTTCAACATCAAGACCATAGAATTCCATAAAGGCTGAGTTAAATATATTTTCTTTTACTAAAAAAATATCTATAAGATTTTTATTTTTATGATCTATTCCATTTAAAAGATTAAGATAAGTTTCAATTATTTTATAGAATTTTGTATCGTTCAAATAGTATTTATTTGATTTAGTGAATATAGAGTATCTATCTTCTTTGTTAGCATCTGTTGTGTAATAATTGTCATATTGCCTTGATAAAATCATAGTATAAAGTTCTAATTCGTTTGAATATTTTGCAAGTTCTATATCCATTTTTTTATCTACAAGACTAACTTTGTTTAATTTTAATTTATCTCTATTGAAGTCTTTATCTTCCATTTGTAATATAAATTCTACATCATAATAATTTTTTAAAATTTCTAAAATTTTTGAGAAATTATATGGAAAATCAACAATATCAAAAAAGACTAGTTTTTTATATTTTTTTAAAAAATCTAGTTTCAAATTACTTATAGAGTAAAGCCAGTCACTTGGAAGATAAGAGTTCTCTTTTAAAAATTTATCCATTTCATTTTTTATTTCAAAAAATAGTTCAAATTTTTCTTCTTGCCATTTAGATAAGTTCAAACTTTCTAAATCTTCCTTATTTCTTATATAAGAAAAAAACTCAAAGAAATCGTCAGCAATTTCTATACAATCAAAATAGTTAGTAATATTCAATTTTTTCTTGATATCATCTTTAAGATATGAATAAAATAAAAAGAATCTTTTAATATCTTTTAGAATTTTTTTATCTGAAATAAAAATTTTATCTAAAAAATCTTCAAAAGAGATAAGATTAGTTTTTACTCTTAATTGTCCTTTATTTATATAAGCAAAATATTGTTTCTTAGCTAATTCATTTTCAACAATAATAAGGTTATCTTCTGGGAACTTTTCTATTGTTGATAAAAGTTCATTATTTGCTGATTGATTATAATTTAAATAACTATACTTTATTTGCTTCATAAGGCACCTTCTTTTTTTATCTTCAAATAACTTAATGCAAGCATAGTTTTAGAGTCTTCAAAAGAAAAAATATCTATATCATTAAAAGGAATTTTAACAACTTCTAAAAATTCATTCTCATCTAATGATTGTTGAGTTTTTACTAAATCAGTAGCATAAAATAAATGGTACTGTCCAGCATTTATTCCAGCTGAATTATAGTAAGTACATATTTTTTCCCATTTATTTGCTCTATATCCAATTTCTTCTTCAAATTCTCTCTTTGCAGCCTCTAGTATATCTTCACCTTTTTCAACTAAGCCTGCAGGAATTTCTATAAGTTCTTTTTTTATTGCAGGTCTATACTGTTTTACAAAAAAGATTTCATTTTCAAGTTCAGCTATTATAGCGACAACTTCTTTTTTACCAGTGAAAGTCCATGTGACAACATTGTCATTAGGTAGAGCTAATGTTTCTTCAAATACAGTTATTACATCATTTTTAAATACTTGATTTTTTGATATATGCTTAAATTTCATTTAAGATTTCCCCTTTTTAATACACTTTTCTATATGATACCATACTAAAAAAAAATAAAAAAGAGGTTGTTAGAAATTAAAATTTAATTGTAACAACCTCTTTATAGTTTTATTTTTGACAAATAAAATAAGCTACTTCATAAGTCAAACAATTATCTTTAAAGCTTTTTATTTTTGAAAAAGGAGCTCTTTGAAAACCTGTAACTCCAGTATATTTTAAATGTCTTAAAACTGATAAAGGATTTTCAAAATCTATCTTTATAGTTTCCTTATATGTTTTAAAATTTTGAAAGTATTTAGAAATAATTTTTTCAATTTCTTCAATTCTTAAATAATTTAAAGATATGTCAAAATGATTTTTTATTTCTAATAAATTTCCAAAGATATAGGTAGAGAAACATAAGATGTCAGTATTTTCAGCAATATTTCTAATAAGATTTTCTAAGCCATCTATCCATTGAAAAACTGAACTTGAAACAACCAAATCGCTTTCTGGTATATCAATTTCTTCAATATTTTCTTTGATAAAAATATTATAATTTATGTCTTTTATAAAGTTTTTGACATCAAATATATCATTTAAAATTAAAGATGATTTAGGAAAAAATTTTCTATACTCTCTTGTAAAAATTCCAGTTCCACAACCAATTTCAAAAATAGAATTAATTTCTCTCTTTAATATATCAGCATTTTCCATATGAGTTAAAAGATGTTCAGCTACTTGTTTTTGAGCTAAAGAATTCTTTTCATAGGTGCTGTAGTGCTTATCAAAATTCATTTTTATTTTCCTCTCTTATATTTATAATATCTTTGAAATCATTAAAATATGAAAAAGGATAATGACCACAAGCTATTAACTCATAAGTTATTTTATTGTTTTGACAATATTTTTCAACCTTATTTGCAGGAATAATTCTATCATTTTTACCTATATAATAAAAATCAATACAATTCGGAATAGCCTTATAGTTATCTTTGAAATATTGTAACTCATATTTAGCTTCTTCCAAAGTTTTATTGGCTCTTCCAAAGCTCTCATCAATATCCATATTAAGTAAAAATTTTTCTAAATTTTCCTTATTTAAAGTTTCAAGAGTCATGTTGAACATTTTTTCATTGATACCAAATTTTCCAATAGTTTCAGGAAGTCCATTGATCCCAATAGCTTTTTCATAGACTAAATCCTGATTTTCTGATAAAAACTTATTTAAATAATAAACTCCAAAGGAATAAGCTATAAAGATATCTTCCTTATCTATAGAAGTTTTATTGATATTATATGGAAAATTAATAACTTTTATTTCATATTCAGTTGAATTTTTAAGAGGACTTAATAGATTTTCATCCATGGCCCAACCATTAAAAAAATATATTTTAGACATTTACATCACACCTAATTTTTTCATTTCAGCTTTTAAAATCTTAAAGAAAGCATCTAACTCTTCTTTTTTCATATTTGCAGTTAAACTTATTCTAAGTCTAGCAGTATCTTTTGGTACAGTAGGCTCTTTTATTGGATAAATTAGATAACCTTTTTCTTTTAAAGCTTCTGAAAGATTTATAGTTTTTAGATTATCTCCAATAATTATACTTATAATATGACTTGTTGAAGATGTTTCAATATTAGCTTTTTTAAGAGTATTTAAAGAAAAATTAACTAAGTCTTTCAACTTTTCAATCTTATCATGGAAAAGAGTTAAATTTTCTAAAATGAATAGACTCCATAAATTATTTACAGGAGGTAAAGCTGTAGAATAAATAAATTTTCTACTTTTATTTATTAGATAGTTTTTATATATTTCATCACAGATAACATAAGCTCCAACTGAAGCACCTGCTTTACCTAAAGGTATAATCAAAAAATCTATTTTATCAATTAATTTTTCATTGTATGCAATACCATAGCTATATACCCCATAAGAATGTGCTTCATCTACCATTAAAGTAAATTTATATTCATCTTTTAAAGCACAGATCTTTTTAAGGTCTGCACAGTCTCCATCCATACTATAAATAGATTCTGTCACAACTAAGATGTCATCATGAGTTTTAGAGTATTTTTTTAATAATTTTTCTAAAGCATCTACATCTAAGTGATTATATCTTAAAACTTTAGCATTTGAATTTATACAACCATCATATATACTAGCATGATTTAATCTATCAGTTATAATAAGAGAATTTTTATCAAAAAAAGTTTCTATAACTGAAGAGTTGGCATCAAAACCTGAGTTAAAAACAAGACAAGGCTTTCCATAAATTTCTTCAACTTTCTTCTCTAATCTCATCACAGTTTGATATGACCCGTCTATTAACCTTGATGAAGATGATGATAATTTATAATTATCAAAAGTATAGTTTTCGTAAAACTTCTGAGATAGAGCTTTATCATTTGCTAAACCTAAGTAGTCATTAGAAGAAAAATTATAAAGACTTTTATCATTAGTCTTTATAGTTCTAAATCTATTTTCACTTTTAAATCCCTCTAGTTCTTTAATAATATTTTCTTTTAACATAGTAATCCCCAATAATTCTATTTAGTTTATTAATAAGCTAAAATAAAGGCTTTTAGCTAATATATATAATATCACAAGAATCTAAAATATTGTAGTATAAAGTTTAATTTTTAGAAAAATTTTTATAATAAGCTTCCACATCATCTGAGTCATTAAAACCTTGCATTCTAGCTAAATTATCCATATTTTTTATAGCTAGATTTATATTTTTTTCTTTATTATCAATAATATAGTTTAAATATAACTCCAAAGTTTTCTCGGAATATGATAAAAGTTCTCCTCTTAAATATGTTTCTATAGATGTTTCAATGTTATCATCTTCTGAAGAATAAAGAGGTCTACCCATAGATGAAAATATAGGATATTTTTCAAAGAATTCTTTTTCCCAATTCATGTAGATAGACATAATTTTATTTACTAAATCAATTTTTTCTTCACTAGCTTTTTCTAAAATATCTTTTATTTTTTCATATTCTTCTGGTGAATTATACTTCATCATTTGAGCGTATTTTTGAAATAAAGGATTATTCTTTGAATTTAAATCTTCTAAGTACGATAGCAAAGTTTCTTCATTAAAAGTTTCCCATTGAGATTTTCTCATAATAATAAAGTCTTCTCTATTATCTTGGCAGTCTGCTCTACCTCCAATATTATTCAAATTAGAAAAATACTTCCATTCTTTTTCTAGAATTTTTTCAATTATCTTTTCTTTTTCCATTTTTCATTCCTTTACTTAGTCCAACCATGGAGAGTAATTTTTAAAGAACTCATCATCTATATTTTTTTGAATATCTACACCTAAATCTCCTAAAAATTCACTTTCACAGTTAGTTAATTTTTGATTTCTTAATTCATCTGCTAAGGCTTTACAAATCTTTCTAACATAAGGTATTTTATTTTGTGCAAATACCATATCTTCTAATAATTTGTGTATTTCTTTTCCTAAAATTTTTAAATCTAATAAAGCTCTATTAGACCATTTATAGAAAATTTTATATCTTCTATTTAATAGGAATACTAAGTGTATTACTTCATCAACAAAAAGATATAGACATTGATTAGCAGCAACCAAATCATTTCTTCTTAGACATCTAGTATAGTTATATTGTCCATGTTGTGAAATATTCATAAGTCTAGTAGCTATCTTATTTTGTCTCATTGGCTCAGGATAGTAGTTTAATAACTCATTACGAATTTTTGAAAACTCTCCTAAATTATCTAAAAATACTTCTCCATTTGTAACTGTTGCTAAAGCAGTTTCTGGAATTTTTTGCCATTCAGCTATAGTTTCAGGAGCTTTTGAAGAGCCTAAAAATTTAAAGTAAAAATCTTCTACATTTAAAAGCCCTCTTCTATCTGAACCCCATTCACTTTCTTTTAATTCTTGAAAACCTAGATAAGTTTTTGGCAAAACTCTTAAAACTTCATTGATTTTATCTTTATGTTTTAAATAATCATTCTTTTTTAGCCATATACATACTGATGGACCAAAGTCATGATCCTGAGAAATTTTGTCATCATAACAATAACATTCTGAGCCTTCTCCAACTAAACCAAAGGCACATAAAGGAAGAATATCCTTCAAGCTCTTTTCAAATTCTGGTAGAACTATATCATAAAAATATCTTTTAGATAGTTCTAATCCTTTAATATTTTTTAAATCTGTTGAACTTGTTATATTATTTTTTTCATCAGAACTATTCTTAGTCTTTTCAAATTTGGTATTATCCTTACTTTTTGCTAATTCTTCTTTTATAAACTTAATATTACTTAAAATATTTTTATAGTTATCACTATCTACACCCATAGTTTTTTTAGAAATTTCAGCAGCTCTTTTAAAAAATTCTATTGCTCTATTTAACTTTCCTTCATTATAATAATATATGGCCATATTATTTAAGGAAGCTGAATAAAGAGGATGTTCAGTTCCTACA
>ERZ773180.1339-NODE-1339-length-12459-cov-4.403741_pt1 | contig 12459 bp, 21 predicted proteins | sample MGYA00511080_ERZ773180 | MGnify/ENA primary metagenome ERZ773180 (study PRJEB29015, sample SAMEA2738175) | human oral metagenome | biome: human oral; feature: human-associated habitat; material: saliva | place: China | collected 2178 ...
CCAATATCAAACGTTCCATTCTCCAGCTCTTTATACTTCTTAATCAATTCTTGTCTATTCATTTTTCAGTCCCTCCAACTGTTTCTCCAACTTCTTCAGTTTTTTCTTTAGAAATTCACGATGCGCAGTTCTTCCTTGCGCAAATCGTCCGTTGCAATTTTTTGAATATTTCTCGATTTCATCCTTAGTTTTCTCAATCGAGTGTTTCAATCCTTCGATTATTGTTTGTTTGCTATATTCCATAGTTTAACCTGCTTGTTTTTCCAGCCAGTTAAAGAGTAGGCCGAACTGCTCTGTCACCAGCTCGTCATCATTGTATTGTTTGCAAATTTCTCCGATAGATGACACAGCCCATTGCCAATAAGCATCTGTTCCAAATCCAACTTCTTGACTTTTTTGGTTACTGCGTGCCATCCATTCCGGAATTTGTCTGCTAAAGAAATCAATGTAATCAATCTTCATTCCAATTCCTCAATCTTGATATAGATCCCGACTGTGTCCGCCCAGAACTTTTCAGCAATCTCGCTGGCCACTTGTGCATCGTCTTGCCAATATCCAAGTTTCGTCATGCAGTCCTTGAGTAATTTCTGCAAATTATCCGTATCTGGCTTCGTGGTCTTGTATTGGCCATCGTAGCTTTTTTTGATACGGGGGAAGCACCACTTAACTGTCAGCCTAATCGCTCCTTTAATTTTATTTGGAGGGACATGCTGCGCAAGCAAGCTCTCAAATTTCATCCTGGCATTTTTCAAGTCGGCCGGCTCATAAAAGATTGGCTTACCAAATTGTACGTTTACCTTTTTTTGTTGGTGAGTCGTTGTCGGAATTTTTTGCATTGGTAAAAAGAATTCAATCATCATAATCTACACCTCTCCACTGACCAGTTTCTGGATTGTAAACGATGTAGCCAGCCGAACCTAATTGTCTCCAAAGCCATTGCATTAAGTCGGGCTGATTTTTCATCCAAGCATACACTTGACTTTTATCATTATCAAATTCTTCCCCAGGCAACGTGTGATAGAGGGGTGGCATAGTCTTTGCAACCAATAATTTTTTAGAAACTTGTTTTTGTTTTTTGTTTTTACTTCCAGGAGTACGTCCCATTTTTATTTTTTCCTTTCTTTTTTTATACGCGCCTAAGTTCAGAGTGAAGGACAGGGTTACAGGGTTACAAGGGGCGGATGCATAGCCCCCTTGTTCCTGTACCTGTTCTTCTGAACTCTCAGGGACATTTCCCAATTATCTACACTACCGAGTAGTTAGATAATCTGTCCCTGGTTTTGTCCCTGGCATTCTCGGGTTTGTCCCTAGCGCTTCAAATCAGCACGGTTGTGCGATTTTTTAGGGACATTCTCGGGTTTGTCCTTGTCCCTAAAGATATTTCAGGGACACAGGGACATTCTCGGGTTTGTCCCTCAAAGGACAGAGACATTCCCGAAGTTGTCCCTCGGGTTTGTCCCTCGGGTTTGTCCCTGTCCCTGATTTGTCCCTGGCTATTCTTTTGGTAAAATTTGATTGTTTTTTACTTCAAAATCACCATTATTTTTTACCCATCTTCTGATTGTTTTTTCACTAACCGGTTTGTCTTCTGTTGAAAAATATTCAACCATTTCACTCAATTCGACTGGATTGATTCCGTCGAATAAGATCTCCATAGCAGTCACAAACTTTTCATCAGCAGACCTCTTTTTCTTCTCATTAGCTTTCTTGCTATCTAGGTTATTTTTCCAACTTGTAGTCGTTTCTTCCAATTGTATATCGGCCAACACGCCCGTTTCATCAAGCGCGTGTACTGGATAACTGAACCACATATTCACCGGCTTAAACTTCGCGAACTCTCGAAGCGTTCCTTCGACACGCCACGCTGTCGCTATCTGAATTTGTTTGCGTACTTCTTCGAGCTCGTCCACATATGGAGCTCGAACCATGACATCATCGATACCTTTTTCAAAGTGCGTTCTCATCTGAGCTGGACTCAATAGATCATCTAGTCCGACATTCTGTTGGTAATAAGCGTTATTTCGTTCTTGTAAAGCTTGTTTATAAACCTCGCACGTTGCTTGGTTCAAACGCTGCGTCAATAATTCTTCTGACACTTCTAGTTCTACTAAGTCGATAAGTGCGTCAGGATCTCGAGCAAATACACCCGAACCACTAGCACGGTCCATGGACTTCTTGCCACCTTGAGAACCTTTTGAGTGGTGATGGCAATATATCACCGAACACCCGAGCTCTGTCGCTACCTTATCGAATTGATTGGTAAAGTGCGCCATCTGGTCTGCGCTGTTTTCGTCACCAGTAAGAACCTTGTAAATCGGGTCAATGATAACCGCGATATAATTCTTTTTCAAAGCTCTACGAATGAGCTTAGGCGCTAGCTTGTCCATCGGTACGGTCTTCCCACGAAGATTCCAGATATCGATGTTGTTGATATTTTGCGGAGCCAATCCCATAGCTTGATAAACATCACGGAAGCGATGCAAAGCAGACGGTCTGTCTAGTTCAAGGTTGACGTATAACACACGTCCTTGAGTACAATCCCAACCAAGCCACTTCTTGCCCTCGGCAATCGCTATCGACATCTCTATCAGCGCGAATGACTTACCAGCCTTAGAGGGTCCAGCAATCAGCATCTTGTGTCCTTGTCGAAGAACTCCTTTAATCAATTCAGGCGCCAATTCTGGCAAATTATCCCAGCTATCCGAAAGTGATTCTGGTTCAGGCAAATCATCGTTTAAATCTTCGATGTATTGATACCACTCATCCCAATCAGCTTTACCGATGTTCGTATCTACTAAAAATTGTTTCTGGCCATTTCGAATGAATCCAGGCATGCGTGATAGTCTGCTTGGATTGCGGTTTTGAGTATCGACGATAATGCCGTTCTTTTGACAGATTTTATAAAGATAATCAACACGATTACGATATTCTTCGTAGTTCTTAGCATCTACTTTTACGATAGCATGGAGTGATTTATTTCCACTATGCACCAAGGCTACAATCGGTAATTCAAGTTCTTTATAAATGGCATTTTGCTTATCGATTGGCATGCTGTCAGATTCAACCAGGGCATATCTGAAATCTGTCACATTTTCATTTTTAGCGCCCTTCCCATCCATGGGATTGAACCGGACCCATGCGCCAGCTTCTTCGTGATAGTCACCGAGCACTGCACCGATATCGCCATTACATTTGCTAAGAGCTTCAATCAATTGTCCAGCAGTACGGTCGTAAGCTCCCTTAGTTGGCAGCCATTTGACAATCTCACCTGTTTCATCGTCAGTCTTCGGATAACATTTGGTGACGTAGCCAACATTTTCGCTAGCTTCAAAGAGCGTTTCAAGGTATTTGATAATTTCCTGAACCGGATTCCAAATGGTCGGCTCGTGGATTTCCTTTCCTTCAATCCAATCCTTATCGATGACACGATAGTCACGATCGATTGTATCTGTCCAACCTAATTCATGAGCATTCTCACTGTCATAGCCAGATTGCGATACCCAACCATTTTCTTTTGCTAACTGGGTAATGGTAGCGCCTGTTACAATGGTTCCTGCTTCTTCGTTGAAAGTATCCCATTTCTTGAAGCATTCGAATTTCTTATACCGGCTATCATTTTGCGACCAATTATCCCAATCAGATGCCGTGTATCCTTCATGTTTAAGGGCCATACCAATATTGACCCATGTTTGATAGTCTACCGTGGCAGGATTGATGTAATCCAGCAACGGCAATAAGTTAAAATCATTCTCTGCCACTGTTTTCTCCTTCATTAATTTGGCATATATTCAGCCGGTCGAACGCCCGCAGGTAATCTCCATCCGTTCGCTGCGATACGATCAATCATATTTCTAGCGTGGTCAAACTGCCACATGCCGACATCTTTAAAACCACGACCTTCCAGGAAGCGAATCTGTTTTGGTGTGGTCAATCCTTCTGATTGTCGTTTGTGCAATCTGTCTAACAAGAGATTGGCTTTGCCTGCATTTCCTACTTCGTCAGTAAAGATGCCATATTTTTCAAGCGCTTTGATTTGTTTGTCGCTAGGAGGTGACATCTCCCATCCGAAGTTAGGAACGTAGTTCGACAAGTCTTCAGCATGGATAGACATTTCAAATTGCAATGGATCTACTAATTTACGCTTACGTTTACGCATTTCTTCCAATTGTTTGGCCAAAGCTTCCTCACGTTGAGCGACTACGTCTTCTGCTGCCTTAACTTCCATATCTTCAAGGTCAAGCATGACACCTGTTTGCTCTTCCATGTTCTCAACCATTTTCTGAGCAACTTCTGGAGTCTCACAAATTAAGTGAGCAGGGCGACAAAGTTCGTGCCGTTCTGTATGCCATAGGAAGTCTAGTAATAAAAGCTCGTCTTTTCCGGGAAATAGACGCGTTCCACGTCCTACCATCTGCGAATAGAGCGCCCGGACTTTTGTCGGTCTTAATACCACCACGCAATCGACTGAAGGGCAATCCCACCCTTCCGTCAATAACATCGAATTGCAAAGCACATTGTAGCGGTCTTTCTCGAAGTCTTCTAAAATCTCTGCACGATCCTTAGACTCTCCATTTACTTCAGCAGCACGAAAACCTTTTGCGTTTAAGATGTCGCGAAACTTCTGTGATGTCTTGACCAAGGGTAAGAATACAACTGTCTTTCGGTCTGCGCATTGCTTGGCCATTTCATCTGCTATCTGCTCCAGGTATGGATCTAATGCCGTACCGACATCACTCGCCTTGAAATCACCCGCTGACATGCTGACATTGGATAAATCCAAGCTAAGCGGAATTGTTAAAGCTTTGATTTTTGATAGGTACCCTTCTTGAATAGCCTGGACTAGTGAATATTCATAAGCTAAGCTATCGAAGTAAGAACCAAGATTCTTCATATCTCCACGGTCAGGCGTTGCGGTCACTCCCAATACATTCGACTGTTCAAAATATCCAAGCACGCGCTGGTAGCCATCTGAAATAGCGTGATGCGCTTCGTCAACTACAATCGTATCGAACCAGTCAGGAGGAAACTGACTAAGTCGTTTCTCTCTCTGCATGGTCTGGACTGATCCGACAACTACTCGATACCAGGAACCGATAGAAGTATTTTCGGCTTTTTCCAGAGCTGTACCAAGACCTGTCGCAGTCTTTAGCTTGTCGCTAGCCTGCTCTAAAAGCTCCGACCTATGAGCAAGGACAAGCACACGCTTGCCCTCTTTCACTTGGTCTTCAATGATTTTGGAGAAGACGATTGTCTTCCCGCATCCTGTTGGTAATACTAAGAGCGTGCGCTTGCGACCTTTAGCCCATTCAGCTTGAACAGCTTCCCGTGCTTCCTGTTGATAAGGTCTTAATTGCATCCCTTACCTCCTAGAATTGACCGGCTTGGTATCCAGCTTGTCCTTGTGGTTGTTGTCCAAAGTTCTGCTGCGGTTGTTGGTAGCTAGGTTGTGGCGCTTGTCCTACTTGTTGGTTCAATACCTTTGTATAGTCAACATCTTCAGCGTAGATCATGCCTTTCACTTCGTTGTACTTATTGCCATTGTACTCACGAACTCCGACCTTACATACACCAGTTTTTCCTACGATAGCGTTCCAATCCATACGAAGCGGTTCACCTTTACGTTTTTGGCCAATAGCACCAAAGAACGCTGATAACATACCTTCAGTCGAGCTATGTAAAAACAAGTTGTGGCGCAATTCTGTTTCGCCTTCGTTTGCTACGATTTGAATGTGAACAGTTGCTTTATTACATGCCGGCAATTTTCCTGGGTTCTGTGGATTTGGTGTGTGACGTCCACGATCGTAGCTTTTAACTGTGAAATTGTATAAGCCTTCAGGCAGCAAGGTGAATTCAGCATCTTTTTGGATAGTGTCGTTCCAGTCGTATTCGCGTTCAAAGTTGTTAAATTGTTGTTGTGTCATGTTGTTTTTCCTCTATTTTCTAAAATTTTTATTGTATTTTGCTATGATTTCTAATTCCCAAAACTTACACGGTAAAGGGTACTTCGGGATCTGCTCGAACTTGGTTTTGAATAACTTCCATAGTAGCCTGCCAATGAGATACAATCATATCCCAATAATCAGGAGGGAAGTTTTCAATCGGAGCCCCTAGTGGGAAGTGCCCACGGATGTAAGCGACTTTTTGAAGTTCTTCTTCTGTCACGTTATTTTGAGACATAAGGTCAGTCAAACTCTTTGGCAAACTTGCGTGATATGAAGTGGGAGCACTCTCCGGCTCGCTAGGACCTTCATTTTGAGGTACTTCACCAACCGTAGACATATCGAGAGGTAATTCCTCTTGGATTGGTTCTGGGGCTTGTGGCGTAGTTTGCTGAGGTTCTAGAGCAATTGTCTGAAGTTGTTCAACTTGGGGTTGTGGCACTTGTTGTTGGCCAGTAAAGATATGAGCGATTCCAGCATAGTTGAATGGCATTTCATCTGGCAATCCGTGACGATTTTTGGCATCCCAAGCCGGTCGATGATTGGTATACATCACACGTTCACCGCCCTGGGCTTTCTTCTTGCCGTTGTCAGTCGTCATGACTAAGGTCTTGTAATTGGCGAAGAGAACCATGTCCGCCCATTCCTTTACAAGTGGCGCCGTCTTAGAACCAGTCTTTTGACCAAGCTTCAATTCGTATCGGTCATAAGAGCCCATCTCGTCCGGTTGTTCAAATTTCTTGATTTGAGCGTGTGCAGTCAATACTACATTGATACCCATATCAACCAGGTCAGATAAGGCATTTAAGAAACGCCCCATTTCTTCCTGGACGTAAGTGTAACCTTTGCCCCAACCGAAATCTTCAATCCCTTGTTTTCCATGTTGTGAGCATACGTGGGCTACTGCCAATTGCTCTGCCCAGTCAACCGTATCAACGATGAGTGTTTTACATTCTGTTGGATTTGCTTTGATAAAAGCAATCTCATTGACTAACATTGTCCAGCTAGTTGGCTTGTCAAGTCGTGCCACATCCATGTTGTCTGTCGAGCCTTCTGTGTCGATAAAGACAGGGTCTGGGAATTGACTAGCAAAGCTAGATTTTCCAATCCCTTCAGGGCCATAGATAACTACCTTTTGAGCTCGTGCCCGTTTTCCTCTAGTGATCTGCATGTTTAGTCATCCTCCGTTTTACCTTCAAGATTATCTTCAAGCTTTTCAATCAAGGCTAAGATTTCTTTGAAACTTTTTTCTTTTTTGTTCAATTCTTTCGGTTCGCTTCCATCTAGCATCTTGAATTCATAAGTAGCTGTGACAATAATTGGTTCACATCCAAGCGCATCGGCTAGCTTGCTAAAACGTTCATCCTCTTTGAAGTTTTCTTCAGGGATAACAGCAGCATCTTTCATCGAATCTGAAAATCTAGCAGAGAATGCAAATGTTTGTGTTTTACTTTTATAGTCAACTAGATAATGGCCGTCTTCTTTGTTTCGCAATGCAATAAATTCTTCTGTTTTTTTCATTTTGGTTCTCCTTTATTTTTTAAAATCCATTTTTCCATGATTCAGGGATTTGCTTCGTCTCCGGCTTCACGCTATACCCATCTTCAATCAGGATGCTACATTCGTCTCCTGTTGATACTCTGGTCGCAATTGCTTGCAAGCCTTCTCGTTCGAGCCATGCTCCAAATTCCGTGAGTGTGATCTGGTCCATCTGCTCGAGCTTGTCAATAAGTACGAAACCACATTCTGGTTTCAATTTACGCACAATTGCAGTTGCCACTTGTAATTGCTGACTACCAGACATGTTATCCCAACGCTGGCCAAGATAGAGCAATTCGCCATCATCCACGGACAAGCCAGGTAACGGCAAGTCTGCATTTGTGAGCAAGTCTGTCTTTTGCTTGCGGATGTCTGCAATCACATTATCAAGCTCCTTGTACTGCTCGCGATAGCCCTTGGCATCTTCTTCGGCTTTATCTTTATCAAGATTAGCACGAACTTTACGATTGATTTCGTCAATCTCTGCGATGTTGTTTTCGATTTCTTCAGTAGATTCATCGATAAGATCCATGGCATCTGTATTCGCGATAGCCAAGTCTTGAGCCAACTGACTTTCTTTTTCTTTGGCATCGGCCAGCAGTTGTTCGAGCCGTTCAACTTCTGCAGCTGCCGAATCGTGTTGATTTTGGATAGCCACTAAATTTTGACGTTTACGAGCATTCTCCCCATTTTTTGCAAGGATAGCTTGTTGTTGCTGAATGAGTTCGGCAATAGAAACCAACTCTTTCGGAGCGTCGGGGTAGTATGGCTGTTCTTTAGCAAACTTTTCTTTTTGGTCAGCAATCACACCAATTGCGTGACGCTCATCATATTTTGCCTTTTCTTGCATTTCAAGTTCAGCAAGTTGTGGACCGACTCCGATAATTTGTAGTAAAGTTTTTGCTTTCTCTTTACTAGTCTGCTCCATGAATTTTGGCAAGTTGATGGCCAGCTCTTCTACGAAGCTATCCAGCAAGCTCTGGCCAGCCTTGTTGCCACTTGGGTCAATGACCTTGAGAGTGCTATTCTTACCACTACGCTCCACGATCAAGCCATTTGATAGCGTGATTTTTAAGCTAGGCGGGATTGTACTTCCTTCGCGTTGCGCTTGGCTAGGTTTGTACTTGTTGCCACCTAGCGCCCACGCAATAGCGTCCAGTACGCTTGTTTTACCTTGGTTGTTATTTCCACCGACGATTGTCAATCCAGTCGCTGATGGCTCTAATTTGACTGCTTTAACGCGCTTGACGTTTTCGATTTCTAGTTTATTGATTGTTACCATCTTAAACTCCTTCTTCTACATCTTTTGCAAGTCCAACAGGTGGTTGCACATCGTATGTAAATTGTTTATCTGAATTTCTCAGATTCATACGAGCGATGTTGCTCGCGATTAGTTGTCTGTTTTCCTTTTTAGCCTCTGCTCGTTCGTCTAGCTCATTTACTAGTACCCAGAGTAAAAAAAGTAGTGATGTTCCGAAATAGATATATTCAATCATTTTGTGTTTTCCTTTTCTTCATAGATTGCTACGATTTCTTCAAGATCTGCGATACGTTGATTTGCTTGCTGATATTTTTCTTGAAGGTCTATCAATTCCCTGTTCGTATCCAACGCAACCAACCGCCAATCTGTGTTGACTTCGATTTTTGTTGTGTCAAAAAACCATTTTGTAAGTTTGTCTAGTAATTTCATCCGACTGACCTCATTTTCTTGCTTGTTTCCATTTCTTTTTTCCAGTCTCGGCTGCCTCTGTATTGCAGGTAAGCGTCAAAACCTTTGATTGTGACAAGCTGACCATCGTTTCTAAGATGTTTTTGTTGGCTAGGCAATTTCTTCATCTCTCGTCTCATATCTCCTGCTTGTCGCTTTGTGCATCCGAAGATGTGTTCTAATTCTTCATCGTTGGCCGAAACCTTTTCGATAATCACATCTTTAATCCTCACGACTTCAATTGCTTCCATATTCGCTCCTTTCGTGATATAATTAAATTGAAAAATTTAGTAAGCGCCTGACTTCTGTTGGGTGCTTTTTTGTTTAGGAATTTTACTTTCCATTGCCCTGAGCTCTATCTCATGGCTAACTTGTTTTAATAGCTTCTCACACGCTATTTTAGCTTCTCTGTATGTTGTATTCTCTCTAATAAAGTAATCAGCGAGTTCTATGATTTTATCTTCCATTCAACCTCCTATATATCAGTCTTGAGACTGATGTGATTCCTCCTTGATTTGATATAATAACTTTTGACTAGGACCTCTCACCGTTTTAGTCAATATTTCAATAGAAAGGAGCGGTCTCATGTCAAAGACTCCAATAAAACCTGGAACAGACAATCAGAAACCCGGCCACTATATAGAGGTGGGACCTCGTGGTGGAAAAGTCACTAATGGTCATACCGCGACTATTGGAAAAGGTGATCGGCTACCTCCGACATCAGCTAAAGGCAACGGCTGGAAGAAAGTCTAATCTTCGTTTGCGTACAATCGTTCAATGGTTGTACGCTTTTTCCATAAACAAAAGCACATTCCAAAAATATTTATTTGAATCCATGCTTCAGCGTAATCTTTCCCATCTCTGGCGTAATGAGTTATATAATGGTGAATCATATTTTCCCTTTCTAAATTTGGTATAATAAAGATAAAAACGAGGTAATTCTAATGAAACTGAACCCAGACTGCATTCGTGACCTATTGCTTGATGTCGAAGCAAAATCTACATTTGATAATGTTGTGATCTATTACGAAGAAACGGACGAACCTTTATTTAATAAATATGGAGTAGATACTGTTTTTTATCACATTCGTCAAGCGGATTGCGCAGGTTTTTTTATTGGAGAAGTAACTTACACTTCCGATTTATCCGCAATTATTATTGACTTGTCTCCAGAAGCACACGAGTTCCTGGCTAACATTAGACAAGATACAAATTGGAATAAGACTAAAAGCATAGCTTCAAAAGTGGGCTCATTTTCATTGAATGCTTTAAAAGAAATCTCTGTAGAAGTCATTTCAAAAGTTATTTCAGACCAATTCAACAAGTAAAGTAATTTTTAATTCAGAAAATTTTGTCGTTGTTTCTAGACTTTTCAATTCATAATTTTTTACTCCTGTTAATTCCTTGGAATCCAAAATCAATTTATTGTCACGTAAGGACAATTTACTTAATCGTGGTCTTCCTGTGCTTCTTTTAGTAACATACGGCCAATGTTTCGGTCTTGGCATATATCTTTCTCCTTTCTCATATGATTTAAAATCATATATATTGTAAAAAATTAAACGCCTAAAAGGTCGCTTGCAGTTGTTCCTAAAACTTCACACAATTTTAAAAGGTGCTGAGCTTTAATAGATGTAATGTCCTTTTCCCAAGCATTAATCGTCTGGGGCCGAACTCCGACTAATTCTGCTAGTTGTGATTGAGTCATTTTATCATGTCTCGCTCGCAACTCTGCGATAGTAATTGTTGGTTGTGCCATTTAAGACTCCTTTCTTTTTATGATTTTAAATCATGTATTTGATTTATGAGACCATTATATATGACTTATAATCATTTGTCAACACTTTTTTTGATTTTTTTTCATATTTTTTTATTTTTTTTATCGTTTCACTTGATTTTAAATCATTCCTTCTATATAATAGACTTATAGAACGTAAGGAGAAAAAGTTATGGTTAGCAAGGAAAAATACCTAGAAATAGGACAAAGAATTAAAGAATTAAGGGAAGCAAGAAATATTGAACAAAGCGAATTGGCTAGTATGTTAGGCTATAAATCTCAAACCACAATTTCAAAATGGGAACGGGGCATCAATTTGCCCACTGGTAAGAAATTGATCGCTTTAGCAAAGGTATTTAATACTTCTACTAACGATATTTTGAGAATTGAAAAACCAACAGAACCCGAATTTACTTCATCCGACTTACGCAAAATGGCGGAAAATGCAAAAACATTTGATGGTAAGCCATTGAACGAAGATGATGTTGAAGCAATAAAGAACATTATTGAGATATATCTCAAAGGAAGACAATGAGTATTGAAGATATTTGCAAAAAGTATGGTGTCAAGATAGAATATTTTGACAAGAACTTATGGAATAGGAACGGGATTTATATTGACGAAATCAAAGTAGTATTCGTCAGCAAAGATCTTAGTCCAGATAAGCAAAAGCAAGTAATTCTCCACGAACTGGGTCACATAGATCACACTGAAAGAGAATATCAAAACGCACTTATAAGATGCGAAAACGAAGCAAACAGGAATATGATTCATCATCTTTTGGAGGATGCGCTTGCTAACTTGGAAAGTCCAGAAGATTTCAACTACTTGAATTTTATGGAGTTTTACAATTTGAAAAGCGTTACTGATGAAATTATGGTCAAGGAAGAATATAAAGCCCTGGTTGGCTAGAAAACAAAAAGGAGAAAATCCATGAAAAAAACACTTATAACGTCAATTATTTTGCTTGCTACTACTTTTACTCTAGCAGCTTGCTCTAGTAATCAATCTGCTACAAAAGGTAGCTCGGAGCAACCAAAAACGGAACAGTCTGAGGCTAAAGAAACAAAGACAACCGAAAAACCTACTTCCAAAAAAGCGACCAGTTTAGACGACTTCAAGAAAGCGTTGGAAGATAATGGATTTACCATTGAACATGAACAAGAAAAGTCATTTTCGTTAGTTCAAGCGCAAGATGGCAAAGGATTTACTTTACCAGACGGAAGTTCTGTGGAAGTGTATCAATACGAGGAAGGCAATCCATATTTTGCATCCATCAAGAAAGATAAAAAACTACTTGATCAACCCGTTACAATTTATGGGAAATTCGTTGTTATGATTGTTAACCCAACTGACTCAAAAGATAAGATTTTAGATAGTTTCAAAGGATTTGAATAAACAAAAAAAGCCCCACGCTCTCAAAAGTTTGGCGACTCTGAGCGTGAGGCAGCAGTATAGTAAAAGGCATTAAAAAGCCCTCTTTACTATACCCATTT
>ERZ773180.1344-NODE-1344-length-12444-cov-12.913956_pt1 | contig 12444 bp, 10 predicted proteins | sample MGYA00511080_ERZ773180 | MGnify/ENA primary metagenome ERZ773180 (study PRJEB29015, sample SAMEA2738175) | human oral metagenome | biome: human oral; feature: human-associated habitat; material: saliva | place: China | collected 2178 ...
TGCTCTCCCAAACCAAAAAAACAGGGATTACAGCTATTGATCCAGATATGCTGAGCGAGAAAGAAAGCAAGCAACTACACTACCCTGGTATGAAAGCAGGTCTACTCTATGGATTAATGAGTTTTTTTTCAACCCCTCTTCTCCATATACTGCTAGGTGAGAGTCAGGACTATCTTCAGTCTCTTCTCACTTTTAAAAATATTTTTTCAAGTATTCTCCAATCTTTCTTCTTCGGAGTGATTATACAAATTATCATCTCCCGTCGCATTGAAAAAGCTAAGAAAGATCAGGATAATGATTAGGAGGAAACTCATGAAAAAAGAAAAGAAACAGTTACGTCATCCTGGTCTGAAAGCAGGTTCGATTTATGGAATAGTGATATTTTTTATAATTCCACTCATTGATACCCTAACAAGTGAAAATCCAAATTTTATCAGTTCTCTTCTAAATACAAAACATATTTTTAAAACTATACTGGGAGCTTTCTTTTTCGGAGTGATGATGCATATTGTCGACTCACTTCGTATTGCAAGAGCTAAAAAAGACCAGGATTAGGAGGTACCTATGAAATCATTACTAACTTTACTGACCTATCATCTTTTGTTCAGTTCTCTGCTCATCTTCATCATCGTTTCAGGGAACTTGCCAATCTACGATATAGTCCTCCTTCCAGTCTTTGTTCCAGCCCTCAACAAAGGATTGACTTATCTAAAGATCGACTCCCAAAAAACGCGCATACTCAACTTAGCACTGTGCTTTATGATTCTATCTTTACCACAACTGATGATCATCTCAAGCAATTGGAAATATTATTTACTGTTCACTATCGCTATCCTTTCTTCTATCACTTATCTTTATTATCTCTATCAATTCGTAAAAGAAAGTCAGTAAAACTGCTCATTTAGGAGGTTACTAGTATGAAAAAAGAAGACTTAACCACTCGCCTACTTCGAAATCTCTTTCACATTCAGGGTCCTTTTGATGAATGCCGACAAGAGATTATCTACAAGGCTTGTGCCCGTTCCATGGTCCAAATCGTTTATTCTTCCTTCTTCCTCTTCTTGTTTTATCTGTTATTTGGACGCTTCATAGAAGCCGTTCGCTATGCCATGCCCTACGTTTACTCTGGACTCATTTTTTTCATTACTTTAAAAACTCAAAGAGTCGTCAAAGAACTCCATCTTGAAAAGGATGACAAGTCAGAAATCATCCTCAAAACCTACAGCAAAGCCCAAATTAAGTTCCGAAGCTGGGTTGTGTTTATCGGTCTTCAGATTGGCCTCTTTACCCTACTCATCTTTCATAAAGTCTTCGTTCAGCAGATGTCCTTTTCAGATTTTGGGAAGTTGCTCATGCAATTCGATAAAAGTGTTCCTTTCCTGATGTATGGCCTGATTATCGGTAGTATTTTCGGAACCCTGACCTACGGATTTCTATCACTACAGGAAGAGAAAACTCCTAAAAATACCAAACAGAAGGAGAAAAGCAATCAATGACTTCACTATACGATTTTTCAGTCTTGAACCAAGACCATCAAGAAACTCCACTAGAGACCTATCGTGGTAAGGTTCTCTTGATTGTCAACACTGCTACTGGATGTGGTTTAACGCCCCAGTACCAAGGACTTCAAGAACTCTATGATCGCTATCAAGAACAAGGTTTTGAGATTTTAGACTTCCCTTGCAATCAGTTTATGGGACAAGCACCAGGCAGCGCAGAGGAAATCAACACCTTCTGTAGCCTACATTATCAGACCAGCTTCCCACGTTTTGCCAAGATCAAGGTCAACGGCAAGGAAACAGATCCTCTCTATGTCTGGTTGAAAGACCAGAAATCTGGCCTACTAGGAAAACGAATCGAATGGAATTTCGCTAAATTTCTCATCGGTCGAGATGGGCAAGTCTTTGAACGCTTCTCTTCAAAAACAGACCCAAAACAAATTGAAGAGGCGATACAAAAATTACTCTGACTTTTTTGAATACATTCTTTCATTCAGTTTAATTCTTGAAAGGATGTATTTTTTTCTTTAAAAAGTGAAAGAATTTCTTTAAATTAGGTTTACTTTCTCTATTGCATTTCTTGGAACAATTTAGTATATTTGTTATGTTAAGGTTTTTAGGTTATTTTAAAGATTAAGATAACAATTTTAATTTTTTTATTCTAAAATGAAAGCGCTTAAACAGAGGGGGTAATTAGTCTCAAACTATTGCACAAAATCTAACTATCGCTAAAGAAAATCGTTTCCAAGTCATACTTGGGCTCAGACAGTAGCTGACTGTCTTGATTCAAACTAGGAGTACATTATGAATCGATACCTTTTTGAAAAAGAGCAAACTTTTAGCATCAGAAAATTAACCGTTGGTGTTGCTTCGGTTATGGTTGGGCTTGCTTTTTTTGCATCTGGTACAGCACTAGCTGACGAAGCAAAAATTGAAGCTACAAGCTCTCAACCAAATGTAGAAAAATTGGCCGAAGTTGAAAAAACCAAACCAGAAGTCAAAAATGAAAGTCCTGTAATTTCTACACCTCAAGAGTCAGAGAAAGCAGAGAAAGCAGAAAAAACTGTTAAACCAGTAGAAGAGAAGACTGTAGCAGAAACTAAAACTACTGACTTGCTTCCTGAAGAAATCCACGATCAAGCTTATCCTGATACGCCCGTAAAAAACATAGATACTTCAGCAATCGTAGACAAGAAGGATAGTCCTAAAGTTGAGACAGAAAGCATTCTAAAAAACAAGGAAGAACTTCCAAAAGAAGCTGAAAATGGTAATCGTGCAATTATCAACGGTGGTCTAGATTTGAAGCACGTCCCTTATGAAGGACAACCTGCTACTGCTGCTAGTATGATTTACACTATTTACAATGGTGGTTCTCAACGCTATATCGTGTCTGGTTCTGGTATTTTTGTGGCACCAAATGTCATCTTGACTGTTGCCCACAACTTTTTAGAATCAAACCGTGATACAAAAGAAGGACATATTCGAGGTGGAGATTCTGCTAAGTTTTACTATAACCTCGGTTCTAATTCTGCTGTTCGCAATTCTCAGCCTGTAACGGGTAATACTACTCTATTCAAAGAAGAAGATATTCATTTTTGGAACAAGAAAGAATTTGGAAAAGGATATCAAAATGACTTGGCTGCTGTTGTAGCACCTGTTCCTCTTCAAATCGCTAGTCCAAATAAAGCTGCTACCTTTGTTCCTTTGGCAGAAAACAAAACCTATCAACCTGGGGACCCTGTTAGCACGATTGGATATCCAACTGATTCAAGCTCACCTGAGCTCAAAAAACCAATTGTAGCTGGTCAACTTTACAAGGCTGATGGTGTCGTGAAATCTGTTGATAATTATGATGATAAAGGCTCAAAAGGCATCACCTATCATATGACTTCTGTTTCAGGCCTTTCAGGTGCTGGTATTATCAACAGTGATGGTAAAGTAGTCGGTGTTCACCAACACGGCACAATTGAAAACGGCATCCCTGACAAAGACCGCTTCGGTGGTGGGATCGTCCTCTCACCTGAGCAAGTCAAATGGGTAAAAGATATTATCGCAAAATATGGCGTCAAAGGTTGGTACCAAGGTGATAATGGGAAACGATATTACTTTACTCCTGAAGGAGAAATGTTCAGAAATAAAACTGCTGTTATTGGTGAAAATCAATATTCTTTCGATGAAAATGGTGTTGCGACACTCATTAAAGGAATCGATTACGGACGTGTAGTTGTTCAACACGTAGATGAAACTGGTAATCCAATCAAAACTGATGATACTTTTGTTGAAAAAACTGAAGTTGGAACAGCTTTTGATTATGACTTCAAAAAAGAAATCGCTAAGACTGACTTCTATACAAAAAATCAAGAGAAATACCAGATTGTCTCTATTGATGGCGTCGAAATCAACAAACAACTCAAAGATGAGTGGACCTACAACGTCGTCAGCAAAACAGCTCCAGGAACACGGGTCATCAAGGTGGTTTATAAAGTGAATAAAGGTTCATTTGCCATTCATTATCGTTTGAAAGGCTCAGAGCAAGAATTAGCAGATGTTGTTACTGATAATAATGACGGAAAAGAATACGATGTTTCATTTGTAAACACTTTTGAAGCAAAAGAAATCGCAGGCTACCGCGCAATCACTCCACGCTTAGAAGCCAGCATCCAGCACAAGGGTGTGAATGATGTTGTCTTTGAATACGAAAAAATCTCTGATAGCTCTAATCCGACTTCAACTGTTTTACCTGCTGCTCATCCAGAAGATAAGGAAACAGAAATTGGAAATCACGGTCCCCTTCCAAGCAAGGCTCAACTTGATTATCACAAGGAAGAATTAGCCGCCTTCATCCACTATGGTATGAATACTTATACTAATTCTGAGTGGGGACATGGAAATGAAGACCCTAAAAACTTCAATCCAACTAACTTAGATACAGATCAATGGATCCGTACTCTAAAGGAAACTGGCTTTAAACGAACTATTATGGTTGTCAAACACCACGATGGTTTCGTTATTTACCCATCTAAATATACAAATCATACCGTAGCTGCAAGTCCATGGAAAGATGGAAAGGGTGACCTTCTAGAAGAAATCTCTAAATCGGCTACTAAATACGATATGAACATGGGTGTTTACCTATCACCATGGGATGTTAATAGCCCTAAATATAAGGTAGCTACTCAAAAAGAATACAACGAATACTACCTCAATCAGCTAAAAGAAATCCTTGGTAATCCAAAATACGGTAATAAGGGTAAATTTATCGAAGTTTGGATGGATGGAGCACGCGGTAGCGGTGCCCAAAAAGTAACCTACACTTTTGATGAGTGGTTCAAATACATCAAGGAAGCTGAAGGAGATATCGCTATCTTCTCTGCCGAACCAACAAGTATCCGTTGGATTGGAAATGAGCGTGGTATCGCCGGTGACCCTGTATGGCATAAGGTCAAGAAAGCAAACATCACCGAAAATGTTAAGAACGAATACCTTAACCACGGTGACCCTGACGGAGATATGTACTCTGTAGGAGAAGCAGATGTTTCCATCCGCTCTGGCTGGTTCTACCACGATAACCAGCAACCAAAATCCCTCAAAGAATTGATGGATATCTACTTCAAGTCTGTTGGTCGTGGAACGCCACTTCTTCTCAACATTCCACCAAACAAAGAAGGTAAATTCGCAGATGCTGACGTGGCTCGCTTGAAAGAATTCAAAGCGACTCTAGATCAAATGTATGCGACTGACTTTGCCAAAGGAGCAACTGTAACAGCAAGTTCTACTCGTCAGAACCATCTCTACAAAGAAAGCCACCTTACAGACGGTAAAGATGATACTAGCTGGGCTCTTTCAAATGATGCCACAACAGGTAGCTTCACAGTCGATTTGGGACAAAAGAGACGCTTTGACGTTGTCGAACTCAAGGAAGACATCGCCAAAGGTCAGCGTATCTCTGGTTTCAAGATTGAAGTCGAAATCAACGGTCGCTGGGTGACTTACGGAGAAGGTTCAACTGTTGGTTACCGTCGCTTGATTCAAGGCAAGCCTGTAGAGGCACAAAAAATCCGTGTAACCATCACCGGAGCTCAAGCAACTCCAATCTTAACCAACTTCTCAGTCTACAAGACACCAAGTAGTATCGAAAAGACAGACGGCTACCCTCTTGGACTTGAATACCACTCAAATACAACAGCGGATACAGCCGGTACAACTTGGTACAATGAATCTGAAGGTGTTCGTGGCACTTCTATGTGGACCAATCAAAAAGATGCCAAAGTAAGCTATACCTTCACAGGAACCAAGGCCTATGTCGTCTCTACAGTCGACCCAGGTCATGGAGAAATGTCCGTCTACGTTGATGGCCAAAAAGTTGCGGATGTGCAAACTAAGAACACTAGCCGTAAACGCAGCCAAAAAGTATATGAAACAGACGATTTAGCACCTGGCCAACATACCATTACCCTTGTTAATAAAACAGGTGAACCAATTGCTACAGAAGGAATCTACACCCTAAACAATGATAGCAAGGGAATGTTTGAACTCGAGTCTACTAACTACGAAGTCGAAAAAGGAAAACCAGTCACTGTTAAAATTAAACGTGTTGGTGGAAGCAAGGGTACTGCTACTGTTCGCTTCATCACAGAACCTGGAACTGGGGTTCACGGTAAAGTTTACCAAGATACAACTCAAGATGTGACTTTTGAAGATGGAGAAACAGAAAAGACTGTTACCATCCCAACGATTGACTTTACAGAACAAGCCGACTCTGTCTTTGACTTCAAAGCCAAGCTCACTTCTGTCACTGATGGTGCCCTGCTCGGTTTCGCTACCGATGCAACCATCCAAGTGATGAAAGCTGAATTGCTGATCAAGGATCAAACAAGTTATGATGACCAAGCTAGTCAGTTGGATTACAGTCCTGGCTGGCACCATGAAACCAATTCAGCAGACAAGTACCAAAAAACGGAGTCTTGGGCTTCCTTTGGTCGCTTAACTGATGAACAAAAGAAAAAGACAACTGTCACAGCCTACTTCTACGGTACTGGACTTGATATCAAGGGCTATGTTGATCCAAATCATGGTATCTACAAAGTCTTCCTAGATGGCAAAGAAGTTCCTTACCAAGACGGCATGGGAAATGCGTCGACTATTGAGGGCAAGAAATACTTTAGCGGTCACGCTGCTCAACGTCAAGGCAATCAAACTCTGGTTAGCCTAAAAGGTCTTGATGAAAACTTGCACGCAGTCACCCTTCAACTAGATCCTGATCGAAACGATTTGTCTCGAAACATCGGTATCCAGGTGGATCAATTCATCACTCGTGGTGAAGGAAGTGAACTCTACAGCAAAACACAAATCCTTCAATCTCTCTCTAAATGGAAAGACGACTTATCTAACTTTGATCCAAGTGGTTTGAAAAATACAGCAACTGCACGCCAAGCGTTCAAGTCTAATCTTGATAAACTCACTGCACAATTAAGTTCTGATACTGTAAATGTACAAGATGTGATGTCAACAGTCACTGCTTTGCAAGATATTCTTAGCAAAGACGAAAATTACCGAAAACCTGGAGACGAAACAAGTCCAGAACAACCAGTTGAACCAAAACAACCGGAACAGCCTGAAATCAATTACGATAAGGCTATGACTAGCTTGACTGAAGCTATCAAGAAAAAAGTGGCTGAGCTTGGTGCCAACAACGATGCTAAGAAGAGATTAGTTGAAATTACTGATAAAGCAATCGCAGCTATCCAAGAAGCGAAGACTCAAGAAGACGTCAACAAAGCCCTCAATAACGCTCTTGAACAAATCAAGCAATTGCAACCTAGCCAACCAGAACAACCAGTTGAACCGAAACAACCTGAACAGCCTGAAATCAATTATGATAAGGCTATGGCTAGCCTGACTGAAGCTATCGAGAAAAAAGTGGCTGAACTTGGTACTAACAACGATGCTAAGAAAAAATTAGTTGAAATTACTGATAAAGCAATCGCAGCCATTCAAGAGGCTAAGACTCAAGAAGATGTCAATAAAGCTCTCAATAACGCTCTTGAACAAATCAAGCAATTGCAACCTAGCCAACCAGGACAACCGGTTGAACCGAAACAACCTGAAAAACCAATTACTTCTTCAAGTCCTGAAGAAGGAGTTAAAGAGCTTACCTTCCAACTCCCAAGTTTGGATATTGTCAAGAAGGCAGTACCATTCAAGACTATCCGTCACGAAAATCCAAACTTAGATAAAGGAAAAGAGAAAGTTCTAGCAGAAGGGAAAGACGGCCTGCTAATTGAGTATGTCGAAGTAGATGGTAGCAATCGCAAGGTAGTCCAAACCAAATCAACTCCAGCTTTAGACCGAGTAATCGAGGTTGGAACTAAACAAAGTTCTGTAGGAACAGAGGCGCCACCAGTTGTGACTCTCCCTGAGTATGTTCTACCTAGAGAAACTGAAAAACCAGCTCCTGCAGTTGTAACAGAAGATTTACCAAGAAAAGATGAAAAAGCACCTGTTGCTACTACAGTTAGACAAGACAAGGAAAAACAACTCCCAGAAACTGGAGAGCAAGAAGCAAATGCCTTCTTATTCTTGGCTGCTATTACTTCAGTATTGTCTCTACTCATCTTCCAAAAGAATTTCAAAGACTAATTAAAATCTTTACTTAATTCTTTTCAATGATTCTAGTTCCCCCAAAGAGAAGACCAGCCGGTCTTCTCTTTTTCTATATATAAATCAAAAAATATCCATAAATTTCTATGGATATCTTAGTATCTATAAAACAGAATGATTATTTGGGATAAGTATTTTCGAATTCAACTACGATATCAAGTACACAATCATCCAAAAAGATGGAGCTCTTATCTGATTTAATCAGAAAGACCATAATAATCTGCTGCAAGCTCTCCGCAGATAACTACAATGGTGTACACCAGAGAACGAGCTCATCTCCTACCAAATCTACTGGCCACTATTTTTAATCCCAGCATATACATAGGTCCTATTTCTAGGACACGCTTTTTCCGTTACCACCCTAAAATAAAAGCTATGCTCCCGCCCATCCTTGGCATTTTCCTTGTTTAAGACAAAGTAGTTTTTCTGATTCATCGCCATGGTTCGTAAGATGTCATCAATCAAGAAAGTCAAGGGCACGTTCATGGCAGAATATTTTTGAAAATCCTCTTCAAAATGAATATAGTTATCTGAAAAATAATCCATCTGCAGTTTGTTTTCATACAGCTCTTTTCTAGTCATAAACTCCCTCCTCCCACAGCCGAATTTCTAGGATATCTGCAACCTCTATCAACCTATATCCCTCGTTTGTCCTAATAGATATAGTCTGATGTGATAATTCTCTCACCTCACCGATGATAGTCGCCTTCTGCCTCTTTTCCTTAACCACAAAGAATCCCTTTAGCTGGCTAATATAAATCTGAGAAAGTAAATGTAGTTTCTCAACTGGGTCCAAATCTATCAAAAAATCAACACGGTTTTTTTCTTCACTGAGCGAACTGGTGTGTTCTGAGAGGTAAAATCCCATCCACTTCTGCATACCTGGATCTTGATAATCTCGCGCAGATTGAAAAGGTAAATAAGAACGATCAATCATTGTAATCCATCTAATCCTCCAGCAGAATGTCCTCCAATCAACTTGCTTCTAGCAAGACTCCTAGAGGCTTCTTCCAGTGCATTAGCTCTTAAAAGGGAAGTGAAACCAAATTGTTCCCGAATGGAGTCAATGGTCTTCTGTAGCCTTTCTTCTTTTTCTAACTTATCAACATCATCAAAGAGGGAAATCAATCCAAAGGACTCGTCTACAAAGTCTGAATAGTTAACTCCGACACTTCTGACCGCTCCAGAAGTGTATTTGTTATGAAATAGCTTCAAAACATAATCCGTTAAGACAGCTGTATTATTGGTCGGTTCGACCTTCATTTGTGTGTGAATAGACGACCTAGCCTCCTGTTTAGAGAAACCGACATAGATAGAAACAAGGGTTGTTTTCTTGCCCGCCCTTCTCAGTCTAATAGCCACCTGCTCCGCCATTTCTCGGAGAATAATTTCAATATCCCGTAGCTTCACGTAGTCTCTCGGCAAGATTTGAGAATTCCCCAAGCCCTTGGATTTGGCTTTATAGGGCTTATGAACATTGCTCTCATCAATCCCGTTAGCATGAAACCACAAACGCAAGCCAGACTGACCCAGAGCTTTCTTTAGATGGTCGGGATTGCTAGTCGCCAATTCCTTGATAGAAAAAATTCCCAGAGCATGCAAGCGTTTCTCCATCCGCCTGCCAATTCCCCAAAAGTCGGTCATCTTGGGAATGGACCAGACCTTCTCTTCCACATCCTGGTAAGACCAGTTGGCCCTCATGGTCGGAGTGTGCTTGGCCTCATTATCCAGAGCCAACTTGGCCAGTAAGGGATTGGCATTGGACATACCTACTGTAGAGTAGATCCCTGTCTGCCTCCAAATATCCCTCTGAATACGAGCAGAAAGCATATCCAGCTTGTCTTTGCGAGAGAGACTCTTGTCTGAAATGAAATAATTAAGCGAACTAGTCAGGTCAATAAAGCCCTCATCGATAGAGTATGGATAAATATCATCTGGACTGCCATAATTCTGAAAGATTCGCTGAATTTCCATATTGACTGCTATGTACTCATCCATCCTGGGTGGCACAATCAAGGTCACTTGAGCCCAATCTTCGATGTAGCGAACATAGTCTGAGTCGGTAGGTAGCCCTTGCTTTCGAGCATTGTAATAGGAAAATTTGCGGGTCTTGATATCAAAAGGCAAATCATAGGCCCGACCAACATTTGACTTGCCAAAAATCTTCTTAAACAGGGGAGAGGAGGCTAGGATAAGACCAGTGGAATTATCCGCGCGACTCATGACACAAAGCGAGGTTTTCAGCGGATGCAATCCTCTTTTCACACACTCAACACTGGCATAAAAGGATTTCATATCGACAAAGGCAATGTCACTTTTGGGCTCTCTGGAATAATCAAAGTAGCCCATTGGCTAGCCCTCCATCGGCACAAAGTTCCCAACGATAATCCCCACAATCCGAGGATCTTCCTCATAGGAGATGAAAATATCCTTGTATTTAGGATTGATAGAGACCAGACGCAATCCATTCTCCTCTCGATAGACCCGTTTGATATAGGTCTGGTTGTTGCAAACCACTGCATAAACCGCCCCGTCATAGTCAAATCCTGTCTCTCGAATCAGAGCTACTGAACCATTTTGGTATTTAGGTTCCATGGAGTCCCCAGACACCCATGACGCAAAATCATGAGCCAACTCCTCATTAAAGTAAACCGTATCAAAATTCTGATCATCGTAGACCGAAGCCCCAATCCCTGCTGACATGCGTTCATAAACACGGTACTCGTAGAGGCGCTCTGGCATAGATGTCACTTTCTGGGCTTGCTCCTCTTGAGATAGGTTGCGAGCATAGAGAACAACCTTCTCCTTCCCTTGCTTGGAGAGGCTATGGTAGAGACGGACAATCTCAATCTGAGTAAAATATCCTTTTGGTACTTTTAAAATGTTCTCTAGCTGGGCCACCTTTTCCTTGGATGGTTCCTTGACTCCACGTTCCCAAGCCGAGTAAGCCTGAAAGCTAATCCCAAGTTGCTCTGCAATTTCCTTCTGTGTCAGTTTTAACTCTTTCCTCCGAGCCTTTAATTTTTCTGGCTGATACATACTTCACCTCCTATTATGACACTTTAATGGACATTATCTCCCTTAGAAAGACTAATCGATGCTTGAAGTCATATTTTAAAAACTCAACCATTATGGTTTAGTCTTATTATATAAAAAAAGTAGACGGTTGTCTACTAGGAATATCATAAACATCATGAGTTTTATACTCAATGAAAATCAAAGAGCAAACTAGGAAACTAGCCGCAGGCTGTACTTGAGTACGGCAAGGCGACGTTGACGCGGTTTGAATTTGATTTTCGAAGAGTATTAGTACATTCTTTGAGATTGGAGCTAACATGAAAATCCATAAAACCGTGAATCCTGTTGCCTATGAAAATACCTATTACTTGGAAGGCGAAAAACACCTCATCGTCGTCGATCCTGGTAGCCATTGGGAAGCCATTCGTCATACAATCGAGAAGATCAACAAACCGATCTGCGCTATTCTCCTGACCCACGCCCATTATGACCATATCATGAGTCTGGACTTGGTTCGCGAGACTTTTGGCAATCCTCCTGTCTATATCGCAGAGAGTGAAGCCAGCTGGCTCTACACTCCTGTCGATAATCTCTCTGGGCTACCTCGCCACGATGATATGGCAGATGTGGTCGCAAAACCTGCTGAACACACTTTTATCTTTCACGAAGAATACCAACTAGAGGAATTTCGTTTCACTGTCTTACCAACACCAGGACATTCTATCGGTGGTGTTTCTATCGTCTTTCCTGATGCTCACCTAGTCTTGACAGGAGATGCTTTGTTCCGTGAAACAATCGGACGGACCGACCTTCCGACTGGTAGCATGGAGCAACTACTTCACAGTATCCAGACTCAACTTTTCACTCTACCAAACTATGATGTCTATCCAGGACATGGTCCAGCTACTACTATCGCTCACGAAAAAACTTTTAATCCTTTTTTCTAGCAAGATTTTGATGATAATGACTATCGCAATTTAAGTAAACTATCCAGCAAGTCTTTCCATTATAAAAGGCATCCAATCAAGTTTTCAGACCTGATTGGATGCCTTTTTCTAATTACTTACCTTTTTGCATTACCAAATAATCACGCGCTCTTCTGGTGAACGCCACATACCGTCGCCTTCTTTGACATCATAGGTTGTAAAGAAATCATCGAAGTTTGGTACTTGCACATTGACACGGAGTTTGGCTGGTGCATGCACATCGACGCTAGCCAAAAGTTTCATAAATTCTGGACGACCTTTCATGCGCCAGATGCGACCGA
>ERZ773180.1346-NODE-1346-length-12436-cov-7.791535_pt1 | contig 12436 bp, 10 predicted proteins | sample MGYA00511080_ERZ773180 | MGnify/ENA primary metagenome ERZ773180 (study PRJEB29015, sample SAMEA2738175) | human oral metagenome | biome: human oral; feature: human-associated habitat; material: saliva | place: China | collected 2178 ...
CCGGACCATACACCGAAAAACTGTTGGACATATTGGATAAGTACGACGCCAAGGCGACATTTTTCCTAATCGGCAGCAAAGTTTCAGCACGCGCCAACACATTACGCCGTATGCAGTCGCACGGACATCAATTAGGCAATCACTCTTGGTCGCATCCAGAGTTAAATAAGGTTTCAGCAGAGCAACTCGCTAGTGAAATTGACCAGACGAATAACACCATAAAACAAGCCGTCGGCACCAAACCTAACATCATACGTCCACCATACGGCGCGTTTAATCGGGCGGTTTTGGAGCAATTCCGTCAACGCGGAATGTCGGCAGTTGTTTGGTCTGTCGATACACGCGACTGGGCTGATCGTAATAGTGAAATCGTCTGTTCAAGGGCTGTCGCTGGCGCTCGCAACGGAACTGTGATTTTAATGCACGACATTCATCCGACATCCGTAGATGCCGTTCCTTGCATTCTTGAATCTCTTAAGAAACAAGGATATTCATTTGTGACAGTGCAAAATCTGATCGGCAATATGACCCCTGGCGCCGTATATCCGTAAACTTAATCAATCTCAAATATCTTATATTTTGAAGTTGCACCGCGCACTAATTTAACTTTGGACGGCGCAACCTTAAAATGTTTTGCCAATAATTTAATAGCCGCCGCGTTGGCTTGACCTTCAATTGCTGGAGATTTGACATAAATCGTCAATGTATCGTCGTCATTTTTCACAACTTCCTCACGATGACGAGAGTTTGGTTTAATGTGTACGGAGATTTTCATAAAATCTTAAAAATCTATCACTTCCAATTCCCGTGGCAAGATTTCTCGCACTTCCGCCGTTCCCGCAACTAATTGATAATCCTGAAGTTTCGGCGGTAAATCATCTTCAATAAATTGATAATCGACCTGATGGTTATCGTTAAAATAATTAAGCAATTCCGCATTCAAAAAATGATCACGCGGCGCACTTACCGAGCTATCCCTATTAAAAACCAAAGCTATTGATACGCCAGAAGTCGTCCCATTCTCATCCTTGGCATAATTCGCAGTCACTAAGTGAACTGTCGGCTCAAATTCCAAAGCCAATTTACTAGAATTATCCACTTGCTCCTGACTAAGACACGCCAATTGTCGATTTATTTCATTCATCAAATCAGCAGTACTCATCTCGCCGTTAGATTCTCGGCAATATTCACAATCGTTCAATGACTTAACATATTCCAATAGCAACTGAATATCAACCTCAGCGTCCTTAACGTTATGTCGAGTCAACTGATCAACCATTTCCTCTAGCGATTTCAACAAACCATAATCTTTGGCTTTTTCAGCGGCGTCACCAATGCGAATAATAGCACGAGCGACATTAATAATATTTTCTTTATTATTCATACGCTTCTCCCAATAGAATAATACCCTTATATTTACAATTTTCCATTAGAAATACTGAAAAATCGATCAAAAAATCCTCTCAACTTTTGCAGCACTATTTCACGCTTTTTAGTACGTTCACCTCCTGCCGAAAAACGCGAGATTGGCGGCAGTATTCGCGACAAGTCCGTTCCAGTCGATCGGATATATCCGTCACGAAAAGCATTTTCGACAAATGAATACGTTGCCTTTTTATTCAATTTTTCATCATCAATAATTTGGTCTAGCTCTTCAATTTTTCTTGATTTAACAAACTCCTGCCAATCGCCATCAATCGAACTATCAACCGTGAGTGAATCAATAAACTGTTCAATTAAATCCTTTTTATTGCGTAACTCTATAGACGAATTAACCGCTTTATCGATATCAACCAAGATCTCTTTATTGTTCAAATGACTATCATGATATTGACGAATCAATTCTAAAATGTAATCTATATTTATTTCAACCTGCTTAATAAGCTCCATTTCAAACACCAAATCGTCATTGATATTCTCCTTGTTGCTATCAGTTTTTGGTCGCAGCTCATTGTAGAGATCGATGTACATACTGTGATAATCCTGCACATCTCGCTGACTTAATATCTCCCGTCCGATGAATTCATCAAAGCTAGACAAAATATTCTTCACCCTCAGAATTGCGCTATACAATTTCACAAATTCTTTTTTATTCTGTTCGCCAGTTATCATCTCGCTAACTGGGAATTTATCTTTTATTTCTACAATTAAATCAGCATATCCTGGCGTTCGTTTTCCAGAATCCTCATCATAGCCATAATAATAATCTCGGAAAGGACGCAGTAGAACAATACCTTTAGCTTCACGATCGCCAAATAGCGCCAAAGCTTCATTAGTCTCTTTCTCTAAGTTGCGGAACGTAACAATATTACCGTAAGTCTTTATTGAATTAAGAATACGATTCGTTCGCGAATAAGCCTGAATCAACCCGTGCATACGCAAGTTTTTATCAACCCACAACGTATTCAAAGTCGTAGCGTCAAATCCCGTTAAAAACATATTCACCACGATCAGCAAATCGATTTCTCGATTCTTCATGCGCAAACTCACGTCTTTGTAATAATTCTGAAACCGCTCAGCGCCAGTGTCGTAATTTGTACCAAACGTCGCATTATAATCGCGAATTGCACCTTCCAGAAAATCACGAGACGAGACGTCCAATCCGTCGGTATTTTCCGAGTTTTCATCATCCATGCCGTCCATTTCCAAATCAGGATCGTTGGCTCCGTAGCTATAAATCGTAGCAATTTTTAACCGACCCGCCTCAGGAAGGTTACTTTGTTGACGCTTAAACTCATTATAATAAAGCTTAGCTGCTTCAATTGAGCTAACTGCAAAAATTGAATTAAATCCACTCAGCCGAATTTTATCTTTCGCCTCTTCAACTGCCGCTCTATTTCGTGCCGACGCAACTTCATGAACATTCATCAGTCGCGTAAATGCATATGACTTAGCATTGCGCATGGTTTTTTGATCAAAATGTTCACGAATGTACTGCACAACATTGCTAATACGCTCTGGAGCGTTCAATGCTCGCTCACGATCAATATCTAACACCTTCTGTTGATCATCAACCTCATCAGCCTCGCGAATTGTCCGAATGTAGTCAATTCGAAACGGCAACACATTCTTATCAGTAATCGCATCAACTATTGTATAGGTATGCAACTTATCCCCAAACGCCTGCTCAGTTGTCCGCAAATCAACTCGCCCACCACTTGACGCATTATCAGCAAATATCGGCGTACCAGTAAAGCCAAACAAATGATAATTTCTAAAACTCTTAGTAATGGAATGATGCATGTCACCAAATTGCGAGCGGTGACACTCGTCAAAAATAATAACCATGTGATCATCAAAAACCTTATGCCTCTGATTGCGCTTAATAAATGTGTCAAGCTTCTGAATAGTCGTTATAATGATCTTCGCATTCGGATCACCCAATTGCTTCGTCAGAACCCGCGTACTAGTATTACTATTTGCCGCACCTTCCTGAAACTTGTCATACTCTTTCATCGTCTGATAGTCGAGGTCTTTACGGTCAACCACAAAAAGCACTTTGTCAATATAGTCCAATTTGCTTGCCAGCTGAGCCGTTTTAAAACTAGTCAACGTTTTGCCGCTGCCCGTGGTATGCCACACATAACCACCAGACTCAATGGTACCGAGCTTTTTATAATTTGTAGCAATCTGGATACGATTCAAAATACGCTCAGTTGCTACAATTTGATACGGACGCATTACCAGCAATAATTTGTCACTAGTAAACACGCAATATTTCGTCAGAATATTCAACAGCGTATGCTTAGACAAAAAGGTCGCCGTAAAATCTATCAAATCGGTAATTGGGCGATTTTTAGCATCCGCCCACCAGCTGGTAAATTCAAAGCTATTGCTAGTTTTCTTACTACGATGCGAGTCTGATTTTCCAGCTTCATTAATATGCTGCCAGCGCGTTGTATTGCTGTAGTATTTTGTGTGCGTACCATTACTAATCACGAACAATTGAGCATATTCAAACAACCCACTGCCCGCCCAAAAACTATCCCGCTGATAGCGATTAATCTGATTGAAAGCTTCTTGCAGGGGCACGCCACGCCTTTTTAGCTCAATATGCACCAGCGGTAAGCCATTCACCAGCAGTGTCACATCATAACGATTATCGCGCGCGCCCGAAACTTCATATTGATTAATTACCTGCAGATAATTATTATGTACGTTCGTTTTATCCAGCAGCCGAATATTAATCAACTCGCCGTTATCTTGCTGCAATAATTGCCTGTGATCTTCCTGGATTTTGAAAGTTTTCTCAGGTATGCCCTCATTGCCATTAGCAATCCGCTCCGCAAAGAACCGCTCCCATTCGACATCAGAAAACGTATAATTATTCAGCTTTTCTAACTGCGCGCGCAGATTCCGTATTAAATCGCCCTCACTCTTAATCGGCAAATACTCATACGCCTGCGCTTGCAATTGTTTGATTAACTCCTGCTCTAATTCCGCCTCGCTCTGATAATTCGTCGCCCGCTGATAAGGCGAAACGTAATCGCTAACGACGGTACTATTATTATTTTCTGAAATCAATTGATAATTTTCTGGCATTTTTCTTTAATCCTCTATCTTCCAATTATAACTCTTCAGAAAGTCGTTGAACATATCCGCAAAAAGCTTCTTGTAGTCACTCGGAATATCTTGCGGCTCCATATCTGCTATTCTACTGTGACTATATACGTTTAATATACGGTAAGTCTCGTCTTTATTCTCTCCAGTAAGTAATAATTTATAGTGTTTATATCCAAGAAAATTTGCTGTCTTCTCCAAAATTGCCCGAAATAGGTTAAAATGATAGCGCTCAATTGTATTATTTTCAATTGCCTGTTTAATTAGCGCCATAGCAAACAGATGATAGGCAAATGGCGAATCTTGTATGTCTTTACGGCAAATTCCCTCGTATGACGAAGATAATGACCATGAAGACACCTCTTCTTTTCGCATCATATTCTTAACTACATTAAAGAATAACGCATGATGAGTTAGAATAATCACTTTTACATTAAGCTTCTTTAATTGCTTTATTGTCTTAACTAAATCAATCGCTAAAGATATAATCCTCGTATCGTCAATTGATGAAACTGGGTCATCAATCACAATATATTTGACATCATTAAACACGTCAGTTGTACGATTTTCTATATCGTCACTTAGAGTATCCACCATCAAATCAAGCACAGCATGATACACCGACCAAATAAATAAGCTCTCTTCCGCTCGCGATATCTTAATATGATCACTGCTTTTATCATCGCCAGTTGCCATCTGAAAATAGACTAACTGATTTTCAACATCAAAAAACGGCTCAAAATGTGAAAAGTGATATCGCCCATATATCTCTTTAACACGGCTCTCTAAGTCTTCGTCTTCAAATAACCGCCTTAACCATTCATCCTGAACCATAAAATGAAGCTCATTGACTGTATTGTCCCACTGAAAAGTATCCTCAAACAATGCACTATAATTCAAACATACAGGCGATGACTCCTCGTCTCGCGAGTTCATATCATAAAATAAATTAGCAAGACGAGTTTTTCCAGTCCCATTAAATGCATATATCAAAATAGGTTTTTTCTGACTAGAAAGAAGGCTTTTAATATCCACAAACAAGGCATTAATATCATTAAACATCCTTTCAGATGGCATATTTCATACCTCTTTAAAGGTTAATAATTTATTACGGTAATATTCGTATTGCTTGCGGCGGGCTTCAATCTCCGCCGGCAGACCAACAGAAATATCGTTGGTAAGTTTTTCAAATTTATCAAGAGTGACAACTATACGATTTTGCTCAACGAGTGGAATAATCGGAACTTTCACGTCCAACATTCTCTTTTTACTTATATTAAATCTTGTCACTCCATTAGCCGTTTTTATGATAGATTTACGCATGTAGTTAGATCTGAATAAAAATTTCATGAACTCTGGATTTAAGTCACCCTTAAACTCATTTTTGATTCTGAAACCAAAACTAAACGAATTAAGGTACATTGGCTCTACTGGAGTCATAGTTACCACAGATGACATTCCTGATTCTTCTTTAATTTCCGAGGAGCCTGTAAATAAAACATCACCTCTCATTACTGTATTCTGCCTTTCATTTTGAGAAATCTTAACTGTTGCGTCTGTGTCCAGTTTAACAGCAATATTACTGAATATATTTGTGAATGTGATAAATTTAGCATTACCGTCAGAAAAATCATTTTTTGATTTGCCAGTAAGACCGCCATAAAAAGACCCTATTTCACCCATTGATTTCCATATTACTCTCTCGTTAAATGTCAAGAGCGTATTGCGATAGTATTCATACTGCTTCTTTCTCGCTTCTAGCTCTGCTTCTAGCTCTGCTTCTAGCTCTGTAAACGAGTCTAGCACACGCACAATCTCTTTTTGAACCTCAAGAGGCGGGATTGGGATTTTATATTCATTCAACGCCCTACTATTTAGACCAGGTATTCCGGCACCAACGGCCCTATCCATTAATAAAGTCTGACTATTTTTTAATATAAAATATAAATATCTGTTATTTAAATAACTCTCATCAGAAGGTGAAACTACATAGCAATGTGCACCTGCCCAAAAATTTTCAGTCACATAATTCACAAATCCAGACGATGCACCGCCCTGACTTACAGTGATTGTATTAGAAGGTGTATTAAATTCGTTAGTAAAGCCCGATTCAGATATCCCTCCATTAATAACGGGATATTGATTGTCAGAGCTTCTTGTTTTAGACAGAGTAGATTTATTGCGCTGACCACCGGTTTTTATCTTATTACAGACAGCCCCAAGTCTTTTAAACTCAACCCCATCCGGACACAGCTCTTTAACCAAATCGTCAATTTTACTCATTATTGTTCCTAATAAAACCTTTTTCTTACAGCCAATTTCTTTATCCTATCTCCTGCGCTCGTAATACTAACAGCATGCAAGTCATCCAAAACACGTTTTGTATCGTTAACATATTTAATAGGAGTATAAGTAAAATCATTTTTCTTTAAGTCATACATTCTATCAAAGAAATCAATCCTCTGATTGAGTAACTTTACCCTGACAACATCATCATCTTCATTACTCACAGTTGACAACTCTATTAAATCCGCAAGAACTCGTTGCATATTTGACCTAATCTTTTCGGCATTATCTTCAAACACTGCATTACTCTGTCGAATAATATCATCAAGGAGCTCAGCATTAGAATAAAATTCATTAATCTCTCTCCATTGGTCTTCATCCAAATCTCCAGAGAACATATACTTATATTCAGTCCAACTATTATGATCAAGAACCTTTATGTTTGCGTCAGACCTGTTGGTATCTCTGACATAATTCCTGACTTTTTCAATCGCCTGCTCCGCCGACCTAATCTCTGATAGTAGGGCATTCGCGACATCTCTTTTTCTATCATTACGCTGCTTAAAATAAACTATAAATGCAACTACACCAGCTATAAATGTGATTAAACTAGTAAAAAAATTTGAATTAATAAACTCAATCATTTTTTGCTCATGCCTCCGAGTCGATTAATTCTCGCAATAGAATTATCATCAAGTTTATTAATAATATCTAACATGTAAGATATTGACTCCACCTCTTCTTTTGTTGGTAATTTGTTAGATTCCATTTCAGTAATCTTAGACCTTAAAACTTCAATCATTTGCATGGCTTTTTCAAATTTTTCCGCTAGCTTCTCATACTGATCTCTAGGTATTGTAGATCCTGAGCCACTTTTAACTACGTCGATTGTCTCCAGCGCAGCGCTTAGAGATCCATAATCTCTCTCTAGCTCTCCGCTGTGTTTTAGACTATCGTATTCACTCGTCATATATTCTCCTTATTCTTTCGTTCTTTATTCACAACTTCACTCTTTGCCTTCTTAGCTGTTTTCTTGATATTTTCCAAATAATCCTCCTCCACGCCACTCAAATTTTTCGCCTTATACCTACGGTACTCAGCCAACGCTTTTTCTTTAGCCTGCTTAGTGCTGACTTTTCCAGCATTGTCCAACAGTTTGCGGCCAGTCGAACTAAGAATAGTATCAAGCTCACGAAGATGATCAGCCATACGCATTGGTTTTTCTTCCATGGCGTTAATTTCAGCAATATCGAAATAAGCCGAGACCAAGTTATTAAGAACTTTCAATTCTTTTTGGCTGAGATAGTTCTTTGCTACCATAGCTTCTGCTTGGGTCGGCTGTTTACCTTTAAAATTGGTCATTCCTACAAAAGGCTTATCACTGTCAACACGATAATAAATCACTTCGCCAGCTGTATTGCCATGCGCTGCATAGTGTAATTTGTTTTGAACTATGGCAAAAAACTTCTGCGATTGATCGGTCTTTGGATCATAATCTTCTGCAGTAGAGTATAAATCCAGCACTTGCCGATAGAGAACTTTTTCACTACTGCGAATGTCGCGAATTTCATCAAGCAATTCTTTCCAATGATTGCCACCGCCAAGGTTTTTAAGACGCTCACTGTCAATAGCGAAACCTTTGGTGATATACTCCCGCAAACGATCGGTCGCCCAGATACGAAACTTCGTGGCGATATTTGACTTGATGCGGTAGCCAAGCGAGATAATCATGTCGAGATTATAGTATTCTAATTCACGCTCTACCTGACGATCACCCTCGTTTCGAACTGTTCGGAATTTCCGAACAGTTGCCGCATAATCAAGCTCACCCTCGTCAAAAATATTTTTTATATGCTCACTAACATTCGCTTTACTCGACTGATATAATTCAGCCAATTGCGCCTGCGTCAGCCAAACTGTCTCATCCTGAAATCGAACATCAACTTGTGGTTTACCGTTATCGTCAACGTAGACAATTACATTGCCGCTATCTTGCGTCATCATTATTCCCCTCGAGATCCGCAACTATCGCATCAATCTCCGTCCGTAACTCCGACTGACGAGCCACAATCTTCGCAATGTCAGCATTGAGCTCAGTAATATTAATAACTTCTTGCGTATCCTCCGCCTCAACATACGAGCTAACTGATAGATTGTAGTCATTGGCGACATCTTCATAGGTTACGACTTTTGCAAAATAATCAATATCTTGCCGATTCGTGAAGCTATCCAGGATTTTCTGTCGATTTTCTTCGCTTAACTTATTTTTATTACCCTGACGTACAAACTCAGCACTAGCGTCAATAAACAAAATATCGCTTGCTGTCTTATTCTTTTTTAAGACTAATATACACGTGCTAATCGTCGTACCAAAGAATAAATCTGGTGGCAATTGAATCACAGCATCGACGTAATTGTTATCAACCAAATATTTACGAATTTTTGCCTCAGCTCCGCCACGATATAAAGCACCGGGGAACTCAACAATCGCCGCCGTACCGCTAGCGCTCAGCCAGCTCAACATATGCATGGTAAACGCCAAGTCAGCCTTGCTACGTGGAGCAAGTACTCCAGCTGGGCTAAATCGTGGATCGTTAATAAGTGTTGGATTACTATCGCCGTCCCATTTAATACTATACGGTGGATTAGAAACAATTGCATCAAACGGCTCATCGTCCCAATGTTTTGGGTCTTTTAATGTATCACCATGCGCAATATTAAACTTTTCATAATTAATGTCGTGCAGGAACATATTGATGCGGCAAAGATTATAAGTCGTAATGTTAATTTCTTGCCCATAAAAGCCTTGCCTAACATTATCCTTACCTAAAACCTTTGCAAACTTTAGTAATAACGAACCAGAACCTGCCGCTGGGTCGTACACTTTATTTACCGACGTTTTGCCGACAACAGTTATTTTAGCCAGAAGCTCGCTTACCTCTTGTGGAGTAAAAAACTCACCTCCAGATTTTCCAGCATTACCAGCGTACATGGTCATCAAATATTCATACGCATCACCAAAGGCGTCAATTGTATTATCTTCAAATCTACCAAGCTCCAATTCGCCAATAGCATTCATCAGCTTCACCAATCGCTCATTACGGCTAGCGACAGTCGGGCCAAGTTTATTACTATTAACATCTAAGTCATCAAACAGCCCACGAAAATCATCCTCGCTATCAAAACCTTTAGCCGACTGTTCAATGTTGCGAAATACTTTGCTCAGAGTTTCGTTTAGATTTTCATCATTTTTAGCACGCTTACGAACATTTTCGAACAGCTCACTTGGTAAAATATAAAAACCTTTATCGTTTACTGTTTCCTCACGACCGAACTCCGCCTGATCGTCACTAAGTTCCGCATAATTAAAATCGTTTGCGCCAGTCTTTCGCTCTTCAGCATTAAGATGATTAACCAAATTTTCTGATATAAACCGATAAAATAAGAATCCCAATACATACGCTTTAAAATCCCAACCATCAACCGAACCTCTCAGCTCATTTGCAATCTTCCAAATAGTATTATGCAATTTGGTACGTTCTTGTTCTTTACGATTATCACCTGTTGTCATATTAAATATTATACTATGTCCCATTCTTATCTTATGATTATTTCCTGTTTTATCGAAGAGGTCTTAATAGCCAAAAAACCTAGCAATTCCACTAAAGTTAAAAACATATTGACGCCATAGCTATTCGAAGTCTTATCGTCTTCCGGATTCAACGGGCTATCATCAGCCCAAACCCCCGGATAAACGCTGGATATATTTGTATTATTGGCGACGTTTTCGTCACAATTATAACTAGCTTTTTCCTCCGATGAATCATCTAGTAAAGTAGAAAATTCTTGAAAAACTGGAATATTTAATTCCCTGTTCAAAACATTATCGGTGTCATCACAATAATCGCTCGACTCTTCAATTTTTACAGAGCATTTTACTTCATCGCAATCATCCGTAGTAACCAATTCGCTACATTCTTCAGTCAATTCAGCTTTTTCCGCGACTTTTTTCACAACCTTATCGACAATATTATTCTGACTAATTTCATCATCGGGAATAAATTGTCTTATTACTTCAGACTTATTGGTCGGCAATTCTTCCGATTCACGCGTAACTTCTTCACCTAACTCTACATGATCGCCCAAATCATCCGATTCGCCCATAGCCGCACTATCATCAGAAACTTCAAACACAACAATATTCTCCGAATCTTTGAAAGATACTTCATACTCTTCAAAATCGCGTTGCGGTAAAGTTGGCAAATCCTTCTTATTTTCTATCAACTCAACAGATTCAATTCTTTTACGCACAACCTCATAGTTCAACTCTGTCTCAACTGGCGCATTATTATTGTCGTCCATCGCCACATCAATTTCATTATTGACTTGAACAAAACCAAGCACAGGCGAGAAATTTGGCTCATTAGAAATAGTTTTCCCGACCAGATTATCCCTTGGAGTAGAATCTTCCAAAATCGGTGCAGAGTTTATATTATTTTCATCCCCTACATGGCTATCTTTCTTTATAGACAATTCATCCTCTTTATCAACAGTCGGAGCTTGATTCTCAAAAGACACATCTTCTTTATGAATATCTATTTTTTCATCGACGTCTTCCGAGTCCATCAAGTTAATTTGACTAGCCACCTCGGTCTCCTCCGGCTCTTCGTTGATTTTAGGCTGGATATTTTCTTTGATTATTTTCGCGCTTGGAATATTTTCCGACGACACACTTTCACTATTAAAAAATTCGTTATCCGTCGATTTGTTCGCTTCATCATTTTCCGCCGACACGCGTATCGACGTATCATTATCGCTCGCTTCCAACTTAACCGCAGGTTTTTCTGATACGGATTCAGTTTTTTCATTTTCTGATGGACTATCTTTTTCAATCGACTCGGACGCCTTCTCTTCGTTATCAGCACTGACATATCCAGCAACAACAAAATCACAATCATCGTTCATTAATTCAGACAAATAACTCTCCGGCTCTTCTGCTGCCGGCTGTAAATTCTCTTCAGCAAAATTACGCATTCGTAATATTGAACAAGTTCCCGCCGCAGCGCAACTGGCGCATGCTGCGCTGGCTACGTTTTGGCAAATTTCCGATCGTCTTTCAGCATCCAAACATTCTTCTGTTGTTTCCGCTTCATTTTTTTCGGCAAATGACGTATCAATTTTCTCGCCGCTAGCAACCGCTTTTACCAAATTTAACTCAGTCGCATCGTCATGAATTTCTGCTGAAGATAGATCCTGAAAATTAACATCGCCATTCAACGCCGAGAAAACATTAAAATCGCCCGCTCCATCCGCCAAACCTTCGTTCATTGTTCAAAAAAAGTCTCCGTTGAAATTTTCAATTCACTTACACCAGCGGCGGATAATTTTTGCCAAACATCTCTAACGAACGGCAGACTTCCACAAACCAAAAAATGCGCATCTTCTGGCGTTTCATGAACAATTTTTCCTACGTCAAATCGACCATTAAACCAACCGTCTTTTTCCTCAACTTGTTGACGAGTGCTAAACTTTTTTACTTTAATATTTGACGCCGCTAGCTCATTTTCAAAAACCATATATTCTGGCGATT
>ERZ773180.1348-NODE-1348-length-12435-cov-2.848788_pt1 | contig 12435 bp, 10 predicted proteins | sample MGYA00511080_ERZ773180 | MGnify/ENA primary metagenome ERZ773180 (study PRJEB29015, sample SAMEA2738175) | human oral metagenome | biome: human oral; feature: human-associated habitat; material: saliva | place: China | collected 2178 ...
ACTTCCTTACAACCGCTATCTATCAAAGCCCTTGCAGCCATTTTACCGCCTTTTTCATGATCCACAGTTACCACTAAAATATCATCATTCAATTTAGGTGTATCAAATCCTACTATCGGGCCTTTCAGCTTCTTATAGATACTGTAATCAAGTGTATGTGTTCCCGTGATTATTCCGTCCACCATATTTCTCTCAAGCATCTCAAGATAAGCCTCTTCATTTGTTGCTTCACCTATAGTATTACAAAGCATTGTCTTATACCCGTACTTTCTGAGTCTGTTTTCAACCGCACTGTAAAGTGTAGCATAATATGGGTTACCTATAGCCGGTGTGATTATCGCAACTATGTTTGTCCTGTTTCTGAACAAATTTCTTGCAAGCTCATTCGGCTTATAATTTAACTCCTCTATTACTTCTTCAACTATCTTTCTGGTTTTCTCTGAAACATATCCGCTGTCATTAATTACTCTGGAAACAGTACCTACTCCTACGCCTGCTTTTTTGGCAACCTCCTGTATACTTGACATATACCCCTCCACCTAAAATTCTACAGTTAATCTAACCTTTTATTCCTGTAGATGCAATACCTTCCACGTAGAATTTTTGCATAAATATATACATAAGTATCATAGGTATGGATGCCAATGTAAGAACTGCCATAATAACACCGTAATGTATCGGGCTTACTCCTACAAATATCTGTACTGCAAGTTGTACCGTTCTCTTTTCTTCTCCTGTGGTTATAAGGAAAGGCCACATAAAGTCATTCCATCTGGATACGAAATCAAGTATAAGTACCGTTGCAAAAACAGTCTTAGAAATCGGCATAATTATTTTAAAATATGTTCTTATAGGCCCGCAACCGTCCACCTTAGCGGCTTCTATAAGCTCATCAGGAATTCCTATAAAATATGAATAGAACATGTAAATTGAAAAACAGTTCATCATAAACGGAATTGTAAGTCCAAGCATTGTATTTACCCAGTTTAACTGAGCCATTTCTATATACAAGGGTAAAATTATCGCCTCTACAGGCATTGACATAAGTGCTATTACAATAGTAAGGCTTATTCCTCTGAATCTGTATTTCATCTTGGCAAGTGCATATCCGAACATAGATCCCAAGAGCAAATCACCTATTAAAACTATTCCTATATAAATCAAGGTGTTTTTCAATATAGTAAATACTTTTATTCTTTGAAAAACTTCTACATAATTTGCTAAAGTAAAGTTCTTTGGAATAAATGTAGACAGTGAGTTCAAATTTGAAAATATCTCAAGTTCCGGCTTAAATGATGAAGCAAGCATCCACAGTAGCGGTGATACAAATATAAGACCTACTATGGTATTTCCAAGATAAAAAATAATATTACCAAGCACTTTATTTATCTTCTTATTATTCATATTACCTCCTAATTTGTCTTACTTATCTTTTTAACTATAATTGACAATGCAACAACTATGATAAAAAATACCGTTGCTATACTGCAGGCATAACCGAAGTTTCCTTTCTGAAAGCCCTGTTCATAGATATAGAAAACCAATGTTTTTGTTGCATTTCTCGGTCCGCCTTTTGTCATAATATACGGCTGAGTAAAAAGTTTCATAGCCTGAATAAGTGTTATCATAAGTACATACTTTATTGTATTTATAAGTCCCGGAAGAGTTACATATATAAGTTTTGAAAACCAGTCCGCTCCGTCTACACTTGCAGCTTCATATTGCTCTGTAGGTATTGCATTTAATCCTGCAATAAAAATCATCATCTGGTAACCTGCACCCTGCCATGCCGACATGAATATTATGGAATTCATGGCAGTCTTCGGATTGTTCAAAAAATCTATAGGCTGCATACCTATACTCTTTAAAAAGGCATTTATAAGTCCGGTATTGGCATTGGAATTATAAAGAATTGTCCAGAGTACAGCAATAATTACCATTGATGTTATCTGAGGACTGTAATAAAGTGTTCTGAATATAGCTACACCTTTTTTCTTACTTGCCACCATAAGTGCAAGTACCAATGCCAGTGTACACTGCACCGGAACAACTATCACTGTAAAATATACTGTGTTTTTCAATGCCACATAGAAATTCTCATCATGAAACAGCTTTACATAATTACCTATTGCATTGAATTTTATATTATCAGGACGTACTACCTGATATGTAAAAAACGAGTAGTATATAGTATATATTATAGGAATTATCAAAAAGGCAACTAAAAGAATAATAGCCGGTGATGACATTATAAATCCCGCAAGATTGTCACTGTATTCTTTTTTGCCTTTCTTATTTACTCTTTGTAATGTAGCCATATTACATCCTTTCTACAAAAGGCCTGGCAATTTGCCAAGCCTTTCAAATCATGCCGCTATTTTAAATTTTACTTATAATACATCTCATAATTTTCGTCAAAGTTCTTAGCTACATTATCAAGCTCTTCCTTTGCATCTGCTCCGGCAAAGATATTTAACATAGCTGTTGAGAAGTCAGTTGAAAGCACTGAGTATGAAGGTGTTCTTGGTCTTGATACACCTGTATTCTGTAACTGCCACTTCATAAGTGCTCTTGCACCGCTGTCCCAGCCTTCCATCTTATCATAAGATGATGTTCTTGATGCAGGTTTTGCAACCGCACTTGCATAAGATGCTATATTATCGCTGTTCATTGCCCACTGTAAGAACTTACCTGCGGCATCAGGATTCTTTGAATCTCTTGTAATAGCTGCAGCCCAGTCACCTGTAGGCGATGCAGCCTTTCCGTCATCTGCTACAGGGAAATATGATACACCCCAGTTAAGGTTTGACTTCTCAAGATCTGCAATATTCCATGAACCGCCAAGTAATGTAGCAGCTTTACCGTTAAGGAACTCATCCTTAACAGGATCAAGATTTGCATAACCGTTCTTTATAAACTCATTTAAATACTCTGCTGTCTTTATACTTGCATCAGAGTTTACATATCCGTCAGCTTTTGAACCGTCTTCAATTACAAACTCGGCTCCGCCCTCTGTAAAGAACTGTCCCAGAGCATAGATGATTCCCTCTCCCTTATCCATGATGATATTTGTTCCTACATAATCATCTGTTGTAAGTTTCTTTGCATTGTCAAGGAACTGACTCCATGTCCATGCCTTCTTTATATCTGTATCTGAAGGATATTCTATTCCTGCCTTATCAAGATAATCCTTATTGTAGAATAATGCCACTGAAGACTCTGTAGGTGCTATTGCATAAAGCTTTCCGTCATATGTATCAGCCTGAACCGTACTTGGCATAAAGTCCTTTAAATCATCTGCAGTAAAATAACTGTCAAGCGGAACTGTAATACCGTTTGCCGCATAGTATGAAACCATAGGGCCGTCTACATACAAAATATCAGGAAGATTTCCGGATGTGGTAGCTGTAGTAATCTTATTCTCATATGCATATGCATCGGCTCTGTCTATAGCTTCTCTCTTAACCTGAATATCAGGATTTTCTTTATTCCACTGATCAATCTTCTCTACCCACCATGCCTCAATAGCTGCCGTATCTGTCGGGCTCCAAATAGTTACATTGGTAACACCGTCTGCACTCTTACTTTCTGCAGCCTGTGAGCTTCCATCTCCTGCACTGCTTGAGTCTGCCTGCTTTGTTGTACCTGCATTATTTCCACAAGCAGCCAACATGCCTCCAAGTGCCAAAACACCTAAAGTTCTTAAAACTTTTTTCATGAATATACCTCCTAGAATATTTACATAATATACTACTTATAAGTAGTTTGGTTTATAAGTTTTTCCACGAAGTCTCATAAAACATACCGTTCTTACATTTTAAACTGTATTATTTTCTTGAAACCCATTGTGGAACGCGTTCCATATCTTTAAGTGTATTTTATCATATACAATAAAAATGTCAATATAATATTTCACAGTTATCTTTATCTATTTTACACTAAAATAAAAATGACTGATAACCCGGTAAGTCATCAGTCGTATACATTTATTATAATTCCTGTATTGATTTTTTAATACCTATTTTTCTGCTTTTAGAATCCCAGATTATCATTTACCAAAATTACATGTATTCTTCCCACATGACGAGAATATCTTGTTACCAAAAACTGACAGCATATGGTGTCAGGTGATTTACAGTCTGAGCATTTTCCTGTAATCTTGCAAGGAGTCTTTATATCAAATCTCTGTGTATTCGCTGTAGCGGCAACATTTCTGGCACGCTTCATAGCACTGTCTATATCGGAACATATCTTATTGATTCCAACAATAAACACAACCTTTTTCGGTCCCTGTGCTATACATGATACACGATTGGCATTCCCGTCAATATTTACAAGAACTCCGTCATCTGTCATAGCATTGGCGCTTGAAAGAAATATATCTGCATCATACGCCGCCAAAAGAGCTTCTCTAGGTTCCATCTTGGCTCTGTCCATATAATTATAATTACCCTGCTCAAGTGCGGAAATCAAACCGAATTCATTTGCACTCATACAACCTCCCATAGCAATGTTGCTATTTTTCGGTATAAGTTCAAGCGCAATCTTAAGCGCTTCTTCCTTATCCTTTGCATAATACCCTGTCATATTTCTGGATTTCAAACCTTTGATTACGGTATCTGACAAAATTTCATTTCTCTTTTTTAAGTTCTCGTTCATATATTCTCCTCTTACTTAATTTCAATCAATATATTTGAGCATTGATTTTTATTTAATTATCCAAGGTGCTTGCTCTTTCAAGTGCCTTATCTATATTTTCACAGAAGTTTTCTCTTCCCGCCTTTTCTATAAACCCTGCCTTTTCCATTACTTTCATCGGTTGCTCATTTACATGGGATAATATCAAAGTCATATTTCTTTTTTTACAGATTCCAAGTAATTCTTCCAAAGCTTCAAGTCCTGAAATATCCATTGCCGGTACATTTCTCATACGAATAACCAGTACATTTTTTTCGTCTTCATTTGCTATATTAAGTAAATCTTTTGTAGCACCAAAAAATAATGCTCCAAAAATCTCATAAACTATTGTATTTTTAGGTACAGACTTAAAGTCGGAATTTAGTGCATACTCATCTGAGTCTGATTTATCCACCCACTGCCTGACATTTGCAATATCCGACATACGCTTTAGGAAAAGAAATGCCGCAAGAATCATACCGAACTTTATAGCCATTACAAGGTCAAAAAGTACCGTTAAAAATAAAGTAATCAATAAAACCGCAATATCACTTTTAGGTGCTGTTTTTATTATATGTACCACATTTCTCCATCCGCTCATATTGTAGCCGACTATAATAAGAATGGCAGCCAGACAGCTCATAGGGATAAGCGATGCATATGGCATCAAGAATAACAATATAAGCATAAGTGTAATTGCATGAATCATACCTGCAATAGGTGTTCTTCCGCCATTTTTAACATTTGCGGCAGTTCTTGCAATAGCACCGGTAGCAGGTATTCCACCAAAGAGCGCCGACATTATATTTCCGACTCCCTGTCCTATAAGCTCTGCATTCGGACTGTGATGACTCCCTGTCATTGTATCTGAAACCACGCATGATAAGAGAGATTCTATAGCAGCCAATATCGCTATGGTAAATGCCGGTGATATCATCTTAGATATAAGCTCAGGTGTTATCCCCGGAATACTAAATTCCGGAAGTCCGGCTTTTATAGTATATAGATCACCTATAGTCTTAACAGGAAGATTTCCGAACTTTACAATTAGAGTTGTAACTATAATTGCAATCAAAGATCCCGGAATCTTCTTAGATACCTTCGGCCAAAATATCTGAATAAGCAATGCCAAGAGACCTACTAAAAAAGTTGCGATATTTAATGTGTGAAAATTCTTAAAAAAAGCAATCATCTTCTCCACAAATTCCGCAGGCACCGCTCCCATATCAAGCCCGAAAAAATCTTTTATCTGTCCTGCCACTATGCTTACAGCAATTCCGAAGGTGAATCCTACCGTAATAGTCTTCGGTATAAACTTTATTAAATCTCCAAGTCTAAAGATTCCCATAAGTATCAGCATAAATCCTGCCATTATCGTGGCAACTGTAAGCCCTGCCATTCCATACTGGGCCACTATACCATAGATTATTATAACGAAGGCAGCTGTCGGTCCACCTATCTGCACTATACTTCCACCCAGAAATGAAATAAAAAATCCTGCAACCACCGCTGTGTAAAGCCCCTGTTCCGGATTTACACCTGATGCAATTGCAAGCGCTATTGACAGCGGCATTGCAATAATTGCAACTATGATACCTGAAATCAAATCCTTTACAAACTGCTCTCCGGTGTAACCTTTTAATGCTTCAAAAATCTTGGGTCTTATATAACTTAAGTCCACATCTCCTCCCTTAAGTTCTAAAAATTTGAGTATTTACTCTCAGAACTATATAATTTTATGATATCACAGACAAAATATAGTCTACAATACTTATGTATACAAAAGTTCTAAAATCCTATCTTCTATTTCATACTATTCTTAAGTATCGTACTGATATGGTTTCCCTTTTGTCTGTCGATACTCGCAGTCGCATATATCATAGGTGATTTGCATGTGACTCCCTTGTACTCCGGACTTGTTAAAACAGGCATACTGTAGAATACATTCTTTTTATTCTCCAAATCTATATACCACTTACCACCTATATATTTTCTGAAAGTCTCTCCGATATATACTGTCAGATAGTCAAGTGTTTTCCTGTCTTCTATCAAATCATTTACTTTTTTGTAATTACTAAGAATCCACTTTTCCAGTTCATCCAATGACTCCATACTGTAGTCAAGTTTCAAGTTATTTTCCCCCGCAAATGTGTCTGTAAAATATTCCATTTTAAAAGGTATAAGCATAATCCATTCTTCAAAGTTTTCCCTGGTATAGCCCATATTTTTACTCTCCTCATTTCTATTTATCTACGTATTCTCTGATTTTATAAATATTATACAAAGGAATATTTGTCATCCATTCCTGCTCACGATAATCTGACATAGATGTACGAACAGCATACTTTGGATGATACTTTTCACAAAAGGCTTTAAGACTCTTTGCTCTCAAGTTCTCTTCCGCTTTAACCTCCAGAGGAATTATCGATGTTTTGCCTTGAATCATAAAATCTATCTCTCCACTTGAATTAGATGTGGAATAATAATAAGGCTCTATACCTTCCGATGCAATAAGTTGCTGCAAAACATATTGCTCTGTCAATGCTCCCTTAAATTCAGTAAAAATTCTGTTGCCGTCAATAATCACTTGAGCATCCAAATCTGTCATAGCTATCAACAAACCGATATCCAGCAGATACACTTTAAATGCATCAAGGTCAAGGTACGCTTTCAATGGAAGTGCTACTTTTCCTACTCTTTGTACCTTATGGATCAACCCGCAATCTAAAAGCCACTGTAATGCAAGTTCAAAGTCCTTTGCTCTTGAACCCTTTCTAACTTGTCCATAAATATATTTTTTATTTTCTTTTGCCAACTGCATTGGAATAGAATTCCACACAAGATTTAGTCTTGGAACAAGTGAAACTTCTGCATGCTTTGAAAAGTCTTGCTGATAATAATTCAAAAGATTTTTCTGTATTTCTCTCACTTGTTTAAAATCTTTACTGTCAACATAAGTTTTTACAACCTCAGGCATTCCACCTACATAGTAGTATTCACGAAGTCTTTCTATATATTTAGTCTTAAACATTGTTATCATGTCTGTATCATCACTTTGAAGTACATTTGCAAAACGTTCTTCACCTAAAGCATATAAAAACTCAAGAAGGGTCAATGGGTAAAGATCCATAAAGTCAACCTTACCTACAGGAAATGATGTTCCATTATGAAGAGCCACACCTAATAATGAACCTGCCGCTACTATTGCATACTCCGATGCATTCTCACAAAAGTATTTCAATGAGGAAAGAGCCTTTGGTACCTCTTGTACTTCATCAAATATCAATAAAGTATTTTTTGCATCAATAGAAACTCCTGTTTCTATACTGATTGCCAATAAAATCCTGTCTATATTGATATCGCCCTCAAATACCTGCTCCAACCTTTTATTATTATCAAAATTTACATAAGCAATTTTTTCAAAACATGTTCTTCCGAACTCCTTCATCAGCCAGGTTTTTCCAACCTGTCTTGCTCCTCTAATAATCAAAGGCTTTCTATTTTCTTTATCCTTCCATTCTATAAGTTTTTCAAGTGCAAAACGCTTCATAAGGTCTACCTCCCAAAATACTTCTCTAAAAACATACTCTTTTTTATATATTAGAGGTTTAAAAGTATTTCGTCAACACTTTTAAGGCCTTAGAAATGTAATTTTCTTCACTTTTAAGGCCTTAAAATCGTTTTCTGCTTATAAACTTAAATTTTTTACATACCCTGCTTATTGTAAATTACTATTCTTTCGGCGCTCTTGCCAAAGAAATGATAACCTGAGCCGCCCTCACTTATAACATCAAGCAGCTCATCAGGTTTCGTCACCAAGATACCGCCCATAACAGTCACACCTCTTTTAAAGAAGGCATCAGGTATCATACCGGCAGTCGGACCTGTGACCAAAATATCGGCACCGGGTTTACACATAGCCAGTAAATCAGGTAATGTATCATTAAGGATAGTAACGCCTGTAATAACATCAAGGTCGGAATCCGGCAGATACATATTCGCATCCTTTGTAGGTGCAAAATGCTCCAACTCCTTGCCCTTTAGAGTACGTGAGTCCATCTCTAAAACTTTAAAATCTGCATCTGCCGCAAGAAGCTTTTTAAGCATCGGAACCAATGCACCTATTACTACACTTTTTTTGCCTTGATGAATCTCCATCACATCAAAAGAGTCTACATCCAACTCTATTTTATACTCCAAACTCTTATTTTCCTCCCAGTAACAAGCCGAAAGTGCATTAAGTGTCGCAATGGCCAATGTCTTTCTGAGAATATTTGCATGTGAAAGATCATCCAAATAGCTCTTTACACTCCTTCCGCCAAGTTTACCTGATAGAGGCATTGCCTTTGCGGAGCTTGGACAGCATACAGCCTCAGGAATCTCCTTAACGGGAGTAAAACAAAGCCCTCCATGACCTGTACTTAATTTTACTCCTGAAAAGAACAGTCCGAACACCGCTCTTTCAACTACCATTTTATCCAGTCTCTCTCCAAAATATTCTTTTAAAATATCGGCACTTTCCTGTAATAATATATTCATACTTTATTTCCTTTCCGTCTAAAACATGTCAGTACACCTAATTTTATATACTATTCCTTTACATCTACAATATCAATACATAAAGTGCTATAATAACACATGATTTTTTAATACTTTTACATAATCAGAGGAGATAAATATAATGGGATTTTTTATATCTACATTGGGATTTGGCATATTTTCACTGCTATGCTTTATTTTAGCCGTTTTTATATACTTCAGACTGCTGATAGCTGTTTGTACTTTTAAGAAGCTCCCTAAATGGATATATACTTTAGGTCATATCCAGATTACAAGAAGGCCTGTTCACCTTGACGATATTACAGATAGGCCCGCACTTATAGAGGCGAGCGTTTTTATGCTGTGTATTATTTTAGTTAATATAATAGTTACCGGTGTGAATTATTTCAAATTACACAATGTAGGAAAAGCATTTTTTTTCTGTTTAAAAATGCAGTTTCCTATAGTTATAGCTGCGATAATACTTTCCGGAATTATTAGACCTCTTATACGTTTTTTGATACCATCATACCGTACAAATTATTCTTACTCAACTACCAATGCGTTGGATATACTTATGTTTTTCTACTCATTTGCATTTACTTTTTTTATATCTATAGCAGGTATTCCGGCTAAACCGGTAAATGTGCAGATAGCAGAAACTAATGTGATTATCGGTTCAACAAAGGCATCCACTCTTCTTGATAACGGCTTTACATTTAAAGGAAAAAATGCAGACAGTGAAATTATAAATACTCGAAGTGACCACTTTTCCTATGGAGAATATTTGGAATTGTATCTTGGTGACAAGTCTTTCGGTCATGTTTGTGTAACACCAACATGGAAGGACTCGGATGAACTGAAAAACTGTACTATAACATTATTCAAGGCTACACCTGATGATACAGATTTGTCTGCTGTAAGTTTTAACAATATAACTCTGTCGGATTTACAGCTTAACGACTTTGAAACAAAAAATTTGACAGATATTTTTTCACTGCATCCGATAGATTATGATGAGATGAAAGGTCCTTATTATTTTGTACTTACATTGCAAACTCATGACTATTCTCTTTGGAAACGCTATCGTATAAAAGCTGATTTTAACTCTGATAACAGCCTTTCAAACTACACTGTAACGGCACAACATACTATATGGGAATAAAAACTCGGAAAGCTTAAATGGCTTTCCGCTTTTTTATATCATATTATCTAATATTCATATTTTCCATACAGTTTTTTAGAATAGTGCTTATATAATCTCCCTTTTTCCTATTTATACATGCCGTCGCATATGTCATTGGAGCTTTGTATACTTCTCCTATATAATCAGGACTTGTTAAAACAGGCATGGAATAGTATGCATTCTTTTTATTTTTCAAATCTATAAACCATTCTCCACCTATATGTTTCCTGAAAGTCTCACCTATGTATACTGTCAAATAGTCTAAGGTCTTCGTATCATTTATCAAATCCTTTATTTCACTGTAATTAGTGAGAATCCAATTTTCAATCTCATCCAGCGACTCTATACTGTAGTCAAGTTTTAAATTATTCTCCCCCGCAAATGCATCTGTAAAATACTCCATTTTAGAGTCTATAAGAATAATCCATTCTTCAAAGTTTTCTTTCGTATAAGCCATTTTTATATCCAACTTTCCTAATTCATATAAATATTCTCTGACTGATCAATACTCTACAATTAAATATTTATTTCTGTTTAGTATAATCATACATAGATGTAAATACAATATATTTTTATATATTAAATCAAAGTAAATACAGTTTATAATTCTAAAATTTTTAAGTATATTTAGCAAAATTATAAATGGCTTTTTGTAAAAATATATAGTAAAATCAAATTAAAATTTATGGAGGTGCAATTTATGTTCAAAAAATCCACATCGAAACTTCCCGTTATTTTCTGTTTTTTAGTAGCATGTCTTTTTGTTGTATTCGCATCAGCCTGCTCATCAGGTAAAAAATCCAAGGCGGAATCTCAAAAAAGTACAAGTTCCAATAAATTTTCTCTTTATTTAAAGGGTAATAATTTGTATATGGCTCGCTATAATAACTCTGAAATTATAGACTTGGGACCTTGTACAACTAACGGAAGTGTTATGGAAGAGTTTTCTATAACACCAAACAGTAAAGACACCGATTTATTCTGTTCATTTTCAGATTATGACGGTGAAACCTATACTTTGTATACATCGACATCTAAAGCACCTACAAAGCGAACCAAAGTAGCTGACAATGTTACAGTACATTCAGCCTTAAAAAACGGTGACATACTATACCTTTCAAATAAAGAGTTGTTTTTATATAAAAAAGGTAAATCAATCAGTCTATTTAAAGAAGATGGTGAAGAAGAAATAGAATACATTATTTCTAAGGCTCAGGATAAGCTTTTAATTGTTCCGGGTAACCGCAATTATGGCAAAGAAAAATTGATGAATGTATATTTAATCGATATATATACAGGTAATAACACAGTATATTCAGATTTTAATATAAATTCTTTCGATTATTCTTTTGAACTTGATTCAATATGCTATTTTAAAGATAATACAGTATATCAGTTGGAAGACGGAAACTCGAAAGAAATAATAAAAGGTATTGGAAAACCATATAATAGCGTTACTTATTCTTCTGATAAAGTCATCTATGCTTCTAAGACTAATGAGCCTACATCTCTCTATAGATTTGACTTTAACGGCAATGAGGAATTAGTCAGTGATGCCTTTGTAGACTTTGTAGAATTTAATATGGAAGAAGATTTACTGGCATATACTGAAAAAAATTCCAAAGGCGAAAATATTCTAAAAATAAAACAAAACGGTAAAATACTGGGAGAATATGAAGATATACAGGGAAACCGTGACAAACTAAATGAAGCATTACCTTCCAAATCAAAATATTGGTATTTTTTCTCTGAAGAAAATAAGAAGCTTTGGAAGGTCGCTTTAGAAGGAGGTAAAAAAGGCAGAATTGAACTTGTAAATGAAAATATAACTGATTTTTCCGATTTTACTTACTCACAGCACTCTAAAGCAGAAAATGACAGTTTGTTATATAGAGCAAAAATCGATGGAAACGACTATTATTCTTTATTCCTGGATGGAAATATTATCAATAAAAATATAGGCAAATATTATCCGTCAGCACATTTAGAAAATAACGGTACTGAGAGTTATATCATATATAATGACACTCTAT
>ERZ773180.1349-NODE-1349-length-12433-cov-39.078769_pt1 | contig 12433 bp, 12 predicted proteins | sample MGYA00511080_ERZ773180 | MGnify/ENA primary metagenome ERZ773180 (study PRJEB29015, sample SAMEA2738175) | human oral metagenome | biome: human oral; feature: human-associated habitat; material: saliva | place: China | collected 2178 ...
GCGCGGACGTCGTCGCGACGGCCTGCCCCTTCTGCTCCCAGATGCTCGGCTCCGCGTCGGGCACGTCGGCTGGTTTCATTTCCTCCGACGCCACCGACCGAGGCACCGAGGGCACCTCGACACCGGCACGCGGGAAGCTCCCGGAGGTACGCGACGTCGCCGTCATGCTGCTCGAGGCCGTCAAGCGCGGGCAGTAACCGACGCACACACGCTGATGGCGAAAGGGCGGCCCCGCAGAAAACCTGCGGGGCCGCCCTCACACTCACCTGTTGAAAAGCCGAAGCTATGTACGCGACCTACTCCTCGGTTTCATCTTCCTCGCCGGAAACCTCTGCCAAGCCAACGAGGAAGCCATCCTCGTCGATCACATTGCCACCCACAAGCGTCGCAATCAAGCCCGCAGCCTTCTCCACTTCCTGCGCCGAACGCAGACGCTCGCGGCGCGCGGTGCGGCTCATCGTGCTCGTGCCGGGCGTGGGGGCCAGACCGGAGAGCCAGCGAACCTGATACTCGATGATTGCGCCCGCCGTCCACGGCTCCCAGCGCAGGACGCGCGGAGGCGAGGGGACCGCGTGGACCTCGATCATCATGTCGGAGTGGTGGCCGATCGGGCACATGAGCGCGTAGCCGTCAACGACCTGCGGCTCGTTACGTTGGGCTTCCAGCTCCTCGCGAGCCTTCGCGATCTTCGAGGCGATATCCTCGCGGACAGGACCCAGCTCGGCCTTCAGCTTCTCGATCTGCGCCGCCTGCGCGGGGGTCAGCGCCGGGGCTTCGGGGACGATGTCGCGCGCGTCCTTCATCTGCTCGAATCCGGCGCGCTCGCGCATCGCGGACAGCAGGTCCTCCGGGTTGATCCAACGCGGCGCGTACACCGTCAGGTTCACGGCCGAGTCCGCGTCGGGAACCATGACGTAGCCGCTGCCAGCAAGGCGCAAACCGCCCGCCAGACGACGCGCCATGCGGCCCAACGCCTCGAGCACGCGGTACTCCAGACCAACGGGCATGCCGTCGGGGAAAGCCTGCGCCCACTCCCCCATGACCGCGCTGGGTTTCTCCTCGGCGCGCGAGACCGGGCAGCGCAAGATCCACGCATGCGTCAGCAGGGACGGGGTGCCCAGCTGCGCGCGCGTCGGCTGATCCAGGGACCACGGGCCTTCAAGCTCGGCATCCGACGACAGGTGCAGGCGACCGGGCGCGAGCCAGCCGGCGTCGTCCCACATGGAGATCGCGAGGGCCTCCAGCTCGGCCGGATCCACGGCCTCCGACACGAGGAATAGGTGGTGACCCAGGGCTTCCTGCATGTCGATGACGCCCGCAGGTTCGCTGACCTCAATGGCGGCGGCGATCGGCACGGCGGCCTCAGCGCTGGTGATCTCGCCGTCGGCGGCAATCTGGAACGCCGGCTCCTGGGTGGTGTTCAGGCCGATCAAGGACACGTTCGTCTGCATAATCGGGCTGCCCGTCGCGGACGTAAGGACCGAGTCCGCCAGGCTGGAGTGGGCACTCGCCATGCGTTCCTTGAAGGAACGCCTGACCGGCGAGGGCGGGGGCGGCGCATCGTTCCGGTTCGTGACCTGGCCGCGCGGGGCCATGCCGGGCAGCACGACGCCCGTTATGACGCCCGTGCGTATCGTGGTGGCCTGCTGATCGGCGGGCGGGGGCAGCGGGGTCGAGTCTGCGTGTTCAAGCGGAGGAGGTGCCGTCGGCGGCAGGCCCGCCGATTCCGGTACGGGAGGCGCGTCCTGTTCGACCGCATCAGCTGCGGCAGCGCGCGCCGCACGCTCGGCGCGCCTGCGCGCGAGCCGGGACGGAAAGGGAGGGTGGGGGGACTCCATCATGTCACCGATCAATGCGTGTGCGAGTGAAGCGCTGGTGCGTCCGGGACGGCGTGGGGCCTCGCTGACCCTGATAGTGGGAGCCAGCGCCCTGTGAGCCGTAGGGATGCTCGGCCGGGGAAGACAGGTCGAAGAAACACAGCTGCCCGATCTTCATGCCCGGGTAGAGCAGAATCGGCATCGTCGCTGCGTTGGACAGCTCGAGGGTCACGTGACCGGAGAAACCGGGGTCAATGAAGCCCGCAGTAGAGTGGGTGAGGAGGCCGAGGCGTCCCAGCGACGACTTGCCCTCAAGGCGTGCGGCAATGTCGTCGCCGAGGGTAACCAGCTCGTAGGTGGCACCCAAGACGAACTCGCCGGGGTGCAGGACGAAGGGTTGATCCGGCCCCACGTCGATACGTCGCGTCAGGTCCGACTGGTCCGCCGCAGGGTCGATCACCGGGTAGCGGTGATTATCGAAGAGACAAAACAGGCGATCCAGCCGCACGTCAATACTGGCCGGCTGAACCAGGTTACGATCCAGAGGATCGAGACGAATCCGGCCGGAATCCAGAGAGACGTTGATGTCGCGGTCACTGAGCAGCATGACTTGATTGTCGCACACTCAGTGCCGCGACAACAGCCTCAGCGGATCATTCCAGGGGACGACCCTGCGCGTCGCAGCCGTAGGCACCGTATCGCATGATGATCATGATGAACTCAACGAGGGCCCAGACACCCGTGATGAGCATACCGATGCCGGTCAGGGACAGGATCAGCTGGATGACACCCTTGGTGGTATAGCCCAGGTAGAAGTTGTGGATACCGAAGACGCCGACGAAGAACGCCAGGAGCAGCGCGACGATCCACTGCTTGGGCGGGGTCGCGTAGGCACCCTGACCAAAGGCGGGCTGGCCGTAGGCGGGCTGGCCAAAGGAAGGCTGGCCGTAAGCGGGCTGGCCATAGACGGGCTGCTGAGCACCCGGGGCGGCGTTGGCCTGGTCGTAACCGGGGGTCGAGGCCTGGGGGAAGCTGGGAGCATCCGGCGCGGGCACCGAGTTCTGGTCCTCCGAGTTGAAGGGGTTGGGCGTCGTCATAACTAAGCCTTTCGATTGTCGTGGGAAGTGACGGCTGCGGGCCGCCCCGCATAGCCTAACGTGTCGACGCCGCTTTTCGTCACCCACAGCGACCCCGAAAGACCCCCGATCACTCCCCGAGCGTGCCCGCAAATCCGTTCCAACAGGCAGTATGGGACCGAGGACCGCCCACCCGGACCACGCACTGTACACCACAAAACAGCTCGAACACACAGCGAGACGCCCGCGCACGGGGCGTCGCTGTACCCGGACAGAGAAACATAAGGAGCACTAGATACACGTGTGGGACCCGGCATCAGCCGAGTCCCACACGGTGCTCGCTTACGCGCCTATTTGGGCGCGCGCGAGTACGTCAGACGGTTGGAACACCGTTCGTGTCCCGTGCGTAGATCCACTTGCCCATGAAGGTCATAATCATGCAGGCAACCAAGAACCCCCAATAAATGAGGCCAAGGAAGACAACAAAAAGGTTCGCCTCGCCCGTTTCCCAGTCGAACGTCGCCAAGTAAAGCACGTTCAGGACCACGGTCACGGCGACCTTGATGAAACCGATCTGCTTGTGGCCAAGGAAGAAGTCACCGGCACCAATAGCGCCGAGGAAAAAGTTGAGAAGGCCCGCAGTCTTACGAGGCTTACCCAGCATGGGGGCATTGAATCCGGGCTGGCCGTAGCCGGGCTGGCCGTAAGGCTGCTGTCCGTACGGCTGCTGTCCGTAAGGCTGCTGTCCGTATGCGGCCTGCTGCCCGTAGCCGGGCTGGCCATAAGGCTGCTGCCCATAGCCGGGCTGACTGTAAGGCTGCTGCCCATAACCAGGCTGCTGGCCGTAACCGGCCTGCTGGTCATAACCGTAACCGGCCTGCTGACCATAGCCGGGCTGCTGCCCATAAGGCTGCTGACCGTTGGCCGCCTGCTGGTCATAACCGTAACCGGCCTGCTGACCGTAACCAGCCTGCTGGCCATAGCCAGGCTGCTGACCGTAACCGGCCTGCTGGCCGTAAGGCTGCTGAGGAGTAGACATGACGTCTCCTGATAGTGAGGGAACCCTCGATAAAATGGGGGTAACTGAAAACAGGATCAGACTAGCGAACCTGTACTGTTTATACAACAGTCGCCATTTTTATGCTCCACACCACACTTCGTATATGTTAGAACGCGCTCATGGGGACTTTTTACCTACACTGACAGAGTGTTCACAAATCCAACGGCTGAGGCCTCGCAGGTACTCCTCCATGACCTTCCCCGCTGGTTCGCATCCAACAAACGCGACCTGCCCATGCGCGGCGATGACGTGTCCGATTGGGGAACACTCGTCTTCGAGATCATGAGCCAACAGACGCCCGTCGCGCGCGTCCAACCGATCTGGTTGGAGTGGATGGAGCGATGGCCAACACCCGGCGACCTAGCCGAGGCCTCCTCCGCGGATATCATTGTGGCCTGGGCGAATCTGGGCTATCCCTCACGCGCACTGCGCCTCAAAAATTGTGCGGGCACCATCGTCGAGAAACACGACGGTCAGGTGCCCCTCACTATGAAAGAGCTAACTCTCCTGCCCGGCGTGGGCACCTACACGGCCAGCGCCCTCCTGGCGTTCAGGCACGGAATCCGGATCCCGGTCCTGGACACGAACGTTCGACGAGTGCTGGTCAGATTTCTCGATGGCCGGGAGTTTCCACCCCATTCGACCCCCTCGAAGGCAGAAACGCAGCGCGCGGACGCGCTCCTCCCGACAGATGGACGTCTCGCCGCCGACGTCAGCTTGTCGCTCATGGAGTTCGGAGCCCTCGTGTGCACCCAGCTCTCCCCGGACTGCAACACGTGCATCATGCGCACGCACTGCGCCTGGGCACACGCCGGATTCCCGAAGGACGAGAAGCGCCCCACTCCCCAACCCTACGCGGGCACCGACCGCCAGGCCCGCGGACGCATCATGAAGGCCCTACGCTCCGCCCACTTCGAAGGCACCGAAGGCCTCACGAAACGTCGCGTCCTCGACGCCGCACGCCTCGACGGCGGCGACCGCTACCAACCCGCACGCGTCTACCGAGCCCTCCTCAAGGAAGGCATGATCATCTATAACGAAGACACGAAGCGCGTGACGCTGCCCCGCTGATTCTGGCACGAGGCCGACTCCCCACCGCGAACACGCGCGGCCCCGGCGAGGAAGCCACGGCCTCGTCAATGAACCCTCAGTAGCGGATCGCGTCAATCGGCTTGATACGCACGGCCGCGAGCGCCGGGATGATGCCGCATAGAGCGCCGATGCTCGTGGAGATGGCGACGCCCGCGATGGCTGCGCCGGCTGGGAACGCCGGCGTTTCGCTGAGCGCGATTCCTATTGTTTCGAGCGGCAAGAAGCGTACGACGACGACCGCGATCCCCACGCCGATGATGCCGGCGACGAAGGTTGCGACCACCGACTCCATGAAGACGGCGAAGAAGACGCGCGCGGCGGAGGCACCGACGGCGCGGCGGATACCGATTTCGCGCACGCGCTGACGTACGGTCACGATGGCGACGTTGAGCAGGCCGAGCGCGCCGAGGAAGATGATGATGCCGCCGATAATCATGATGACGCGGGAGATTGTCCCCAGCTGTTCTTCGCCCGTGTCCTGGTGTTCGCCGCCGGTGACGCTCACGTGCCATCCGTCGCCGAGGATCGACGCTAGGGCTTGCGGTAGCACCGTGCGCGCCTGCTCGGCGTCCTCGGGGCTGACCCACGCGATCATTGTGGGCTGCCCCATCTGCGGCAGGGCGGCGCGCGCCGCGTCGTAGTGCACGTAGAGGGTCGGCATGTCGAAGCGGCTCTTCGCTTTCGTGACGCCGACGACGCGCAGCGCGGTGCCGTCGGTGGTGTGCAGGACAATGGGGACTTGGTCGATGGGTGCGCGGCCCAGCTGATTCCACAGGATCTCGGAGATGACGACGGGGGTCAGGCGCTGGTCCGCGTCGCTGTCGGTCACCCAGCGTCCGGCGAGCATGCGGGTTCGGAAAATCACCTCGAAGGAGGGGTCGACGGCCTGAATCGTGACGTCGTTGAACATGTCCTGTGTTTGCACCACCGGGTAGCCGCGGAATAGTCCGGTACTGCGCGCCTGGCGAACCTCGACGATCTCGCCGCCCGAGCTGGATAGGCGCGACCAGTAGTGGATGTCGTGGCGGCCTGCGAGCGTCGCCATCGCGTCGCTCACCGGATCCTTCTCGTCGGGTCGCGCGACGGTGGACGAGGCCTGGGTCCCTTCACCGGTCCCGGTTTCCTGGGTGGGATCCTCGTTCGAGGGTCTTCCTTGGCTTGCTGATGATTTTTCCGGCGCGAGGCGCAGCGTCACCGAGCGTCCCTCGTAGAGTTCGGCCAATTCGCGCGAGGATTGCAGGATCAGGTCGCCCAGCGCGATAACGACCGTCATGGCGGCCACTGCAGCGACTACTCCCACGAGGGAGAGAACCACGCGGGCTTTCTGGACTTTCACCTCGCCCCACGCCTCGATGAGGGCACCCACGATCTGGCTCAGTGCGTTCACTGCTCACTCTCCCTTTTTCGAACCGCTGCCCTACCGACGGCTCTCGTCGTCTCACGTGCCGTCACGCCCCTATCGTCAGGCGATCCCCCCGACGGCGGTGCCGGAACCTGCGCGGGAGGCGACAGGGGTTGCGGACCAGCGGAGGCGGCGGAGGCCTCGTCCCAGGGGCTCCCGGGGATCCCGGTGCTTCCATGGGTCCCGGCGTTGTCGGCACCGGAGTTCCCCGCCTCCGCGCGCTGCGTCAGGGTTCCAGGGTCCGTGACCTCGTGGAGGACGCCGTCGTAGAGTTCGTAGGCGCGCGAGGCGCGGGCGGCGACCGCCATGTCATGCGTGATGACGATGAGCGCTGAGCCGGATTCGCGAGCGACTTCCTCCAGGAGGGTCATGACCGCTCGGCCCGTGTCCGGGTCGAGCGCGCCCGTCGGCTCGTCGGCGAGGATCACGCGCGGGCGGCGCACGAGGGCGCGGGCGATCGCGATGCGCTGCTGCTCGCCTCCGCTCATCTCCCCCGGGTGAGAGTCGGCACGATCCGCCAGGCCCACGCGTTCAAGCATGTCGAGGGCAATTGAGCGCCTGCACAGCAGTTGCGCGCCGGAGGCATACAGGAGGGGCACCTCGACGTTTTCGGCGGCCGTACGGGCGGCGAAAATGTTAAATTGCTGAAAGACGAAGCCGAAGTCCTCGCCGCGCATACGAGCGCGACGCCCCTCGCCCAGGCGCGTCGTATCCACGCCGTCCAGCTCGTAGGTGCCTGACGTGGGAGCGTCCAGCAGGCCAATGATGTTGAGCATCGTCGATTTGCCGGTACCCGAGCGGCCCACGATGGACACGTGCTCGCCCCCCGCGACGTCCAGGTTGACGCCGCGCAGGATGTGCAGATCCTCGCCGTCAGGCAGGGTGACCGTGCGAGTCACGTCCCGCAGGTGCACGAGGCTCATCGCACGTTCTTCCCGTCGGACGCGTCAGCGGCCCCATCCATGGCCCCACCGCCCGTGTCACCCGAGCCGTAGGGGTCGTCCTGATTATCCTTCGTCGCAGTCGGGGTGAATTCGAGGATTTCCTCGCCCTCCTCGAGTCCCTCCTTGACCTCGACCATCTTTCCGTCGGTCAAGCCCAGGGTGACCGAACGCTTCTCCGGGTTGGCCGGGTCGGAGGTCGGCAGGTAGACGATGCCGGTCTGATAACGACCCTCGACCGCGGAAACCGGCACAGCAAGCACATCCGTCGCCGATCCTGTCGTCATCTCGAGGCTCACCTGCAGGCCCGCGAACACGGTCTGATCGGAGGGAATCGCGCAGCGGGCCTTCAGGTCCGTCGAGGCCGCAGCCGAGTTCTCGGAAGCACCCGAGTTTTTCGTGTCCCGCGTCTTGCTCGTGGGGCTAACGAGCGTGACGTCTGTGCACTCGAAGGGGGCCGGGCCGTTCTTAATGGTGACGGTCGCGGTGGAGGGTGCCTCCTGGAGGCGGTACATCTGGTCGGCGCTCAGGGCGGCGACGGCCGAGAACGTGGAGGGGGCGACCGAGGCGACCGTGTCGCCAATCGCGAACTGCTGTCCCACCAGGACGCTCGTGGACACCTTGCCGTCGCCGGGGGCGGCGACCGTCTCGTATTTGAAGGTAGGCTTCCCGGTCTCCATGGTGACGTTGCCGTCCTCATCGGTGACTTGGCGGGTTTCGCCCGGAATTTCCTTGCGGATCTGGATGAGGGCATCACCCTTGGCGACTGTGTCACCGTCGTTGACATAGACGCGCACGACCTCGCCGTCAAGCGTCGCGCGAGCATTCACCGGCTCATCCGCCTGGATCATGCCCGTCACGCTCACAGTGTTCGTAATGTCGGAGCGGCCCACAGAAATCGTCATCTGCCCGAAGGTTCCACCCGGGTCCATGCCGTCGCCCGTCTGTTCCTCCTGCGCGGCGGGGAAAAACGCGAACTTGACCAGGGACACCGCGACGATGACCCACGCGAGTGCCTTGACGATATTGAGCACCTGCGCGGTGCGGGTCTTACGTGCCACGTCCGTCTCCTTTAATGTTCGTTAATCGCCTTATTGTAAGGCGCACGTCATAGCCAGAGCAATGGCTGATACTCATTCTCAGGTTGCTCTTGGGGTTCTCTGGGGCCGCCCGGTGCGTCGCCCCAGCTCTGCCTACGATTGAGAACACACCGACCGAGAGGACGCCATGATTCGCCGCGCCACACCCGCCGACGCACTATCCGTGCTCGCCCGCGAGTGCTTCACCCAGACCTTCGGGCACCTCTACGCGCCGGGCGATTTAACTCTCTTTCTCGACCAAGCCTACTCCCCCGCCATCCTACGCTCCGAACTTCAAGATCCGCAGCGCGCGACCTGGCTCCTCTTCGAGGACGCAGTCGGTGGCCCGTCATCACCGGACGAGGCCTCCTGCACCCCCAGCGATCTCGTTTCCTCCCCCGGCCCTACCGTTCATATCCCAGGCGAGCACCCCAGCATCCCCTATTCCGGGGAGGAAGCCCCGGCCTCGTTCCCCGACGAACTCATCGGCTACGTGACCGCCTGCCCCGCACACCTGCCCCACCCCGACGTCGCACCCGGCGACGGCGAGGTCCAGCGCCTCTACATCCTGCGCGGACACCAGGGTGGGGGCCACGGGACCACGCTGCTGCGCACCGCGCTTGAGTGGCTCGAACGCGACGGGCCGCGCACCCTCTGGATCGGCGTGTGGAGCGAAAACTACGGGGCACAGCGCTTCTACGCGCGCCACGGCTTCGAGATCGTCGGCGAGTACTCCTTCATGGTCGGCGACCACGCCGACCGCGAGTTCATCACCCGCCGCCCGGCGAGCGTCTCACGCCGATAGTTTAAGCCTTCACGACGCACGTTAACGCACCGATGTGTGTAGGACTCTCAACGCGCACGTTGACCCGCTAATACCACGAGATAAGGGGCATCGAACCTTATCTACATGAAGGAAGATACAAATGTGGCTACACATTCGAACATCTACCTAACAAAATGGTCCACAATGAAGCGCTGTCATGTCATCATAGAGATGTCTGCGGGGAGACAACCTGCAGATGCTAATGCCCCCCAGGGAAGACTGGGGGGCTGGCCGGAAGAAAGGAGATGCGATGATCTCACACATCATCAGCACTTCGATTGCTCTTCCAGCTTCTATGGTAGCACTTCTCCAGTTGATCGAAAGGTTCAGCCGAGGTAAGGGCCGCCACCGGAAGTAGGGGCAGTCCCCGGCCTCTCGTACGCGAGGGGTCGGGTCCGGTCACTACCACGGCGGCGTATACGCGCTACGGACGAGCGACATCCCGACACACGAAAATGGGTCCCGAGGTTCTCACCTCGGGACCCATCGACGTCTGCTGGGACGCGGTCACTCAGCCTTGTCGGCCTCGGCGATCTTCGCGCGAACGTCATCCATGTCCAGGTTCTGGATCTGGGAGATCAGGTCCTCCAGAGCGGACAGCGGAAGCGCACCCGACTGGCGGAACACCGCGATGCCATCGCGGAAAGCCATCAGCGTCGGGATCGACGTGATCTGAGCGGCCATCGCGAGCTGCTGCTGATCATCCGTATCGATCTTGCCGAACACGACGTCGGGATGCTTCTCGGAGGCCTCCTCGAAAACGGGGCCAAACTGGCGGCACGGGCCGCACCAGGTCGCCCAGAAATCAACCAGGACGATGCCGCCAGCGGACACAGTCTGCTCGAAGTTCTCCTGCGTCAGAGTAACGGTAGCCATGTTTCTCCTTGTGTCGCCGACGCTCTGGTCGGCAGGTCAGTCGGGGCCGGACGACCCCTGTGTTATGTCTGAATCAACGGACGCGGCGCGCCCACTATTCCCCGGAAGGGAGAGGCGAAGCGGTGACATGACGCACGTTCTCCTCGGAGGCACCCAGGCCTCGCAAAATAAAGGTCTCCACCAGCGCCAGCGCCGACTCGCGGTGCGCCGCATCCGCCGGGAGGCGCTGGCCCGCCAGCGTCGCATGAATGAGATGAACCGCGCCCAGCGTATTCTGCTGCGCGATCAAGTTCCGTTCCATGGCCTCGTCGAGGATCCCAATGAGGACCTCGCCCACCATACCCGCGTGATCATGCAGGTGCGAGGCACCCCGGCCCGACATCTGCCGACGCAGGCCCATGCCCGCCTTCACGTGGTAGCGGCTGATCATCTGCAGATGCGCGCGAATGTAGAGGCGCAGGCGCATGAGTGGATCAGGCTCAGCCTCGAGGCGCGCGGTGAGCACCCGCGTGAACTCCTCGGTAACCTGGCGCATGTAGGCGAGCAGCAGCACTTCCTTGTCCGCGAAGTGGTTGTACACCGCCGTGCGCCCCACGCCGGCGCGCTCAGCAATCTGGCTCATCGTGATGGATTCGAAGGCCTGTTCGGCCATGAGAGACCCGAGCGCATCAAACAAGCGGGTGCGCGTCAGCTCGCGGTGGGAGGCGAGGGACTCGCCAATAATCTTCGGCATGCGCTTATTCTGACATCCGGCCCCCATGTGTCGTCAAATGGTGGCGGGACTGTTCCCGCGCTGTAGAAGCAACGCAGCCTTTGTCAGTCACCCCTCTCAGCGCGCCCGACACAGCTCACGCGCGCTGCCCTCGGCCACCCGCTCCCCGCCGGCGCGCGACGTGTCACCGGGCGCAGCGCGCAGCCACGGCCTCGACAATAGGAAGGTCCGCGACGATCCAGGGCAGGTCCCCCAACTCGGAGATCGGCACCCAGCGCGCCTCCAGGTGCGAGGCACCTGCGCGCGGGACCGGCGAACCGGGCGCAACCTCCGCGAGCCACACGCTCATGACGCGCCCACCCAGAATCGGCCACCACAGGCCGCCGTCCGGGCAGACGCGCTCCCCCACCCGCAGGTGCGCGCCAAGTTCCTCCATAATCTCACGCTCGAGCGCCGCCACCGCGTCCTCGCCCTCTTCGATCTTGCCGCCGGGCAGCTCGAACTGGCCGCGCAGCTCCTGCGGGTACGCGCGCGAGCACGCGAGCAGCACGGTCGGGTGCTCCAGGGAATCGACGATGGCTGCGGCCACCACGGGACGAGGCATGGGTCCTCCAATCGGTCAAGCGATCCTCAGTGTATCCGCGGTCGGCACGCGCAACAGAACCGGAAGCGTCTCGGAGCGGACCGCAAGGAGTGAGCTGCGGCAGGAGCGGTGAGCGCTGCCGTCTCTGCGCTGGATCGGCGTGCACGCATTGGCGGATGCGGCCTTGTTGTCGAGAGCAGCGCGACAACCGCCATCGCACAGCACACAGCGTCGCGAGCACGGCACTGTGCGCGAGACGCCGGTTGCGTGCCCGTCCATCGTGACGCTATGATCGACAGGTCGATTCCTTCGGGACGATGAATTGCGGGCGTAGTTCATCGGTAGAATGGAAGCTTCCCAAGCTTCAGAGGCGGGTTCGATTCCCGTCGCCCGCTCCGTTTCCGCCTGGCCGCGCGCCGGACGGTTTTGTTATACACCGCTGCGGGCGCGGATGCGGATGCGGATAGGTTAATAAGCTATCCGGATGCTCATAACCTATCCGTGAAGCAACAACCTATCCGCGCGCGCAGGCAAGGGCGCAACGACGCCGGTGTGGAGGGTGCCGGAGGGCCGGTGGGCGGCGGCAGGGCCTGGCCGGGCACCTGTTGACGTGCCGAGGACCAGCAGCGCCGCAAGCGCCGCCGGTGTGGAGGGCGGCGGAGGGACCGGAGGGCCAGACCGCGGCGCCCATGGGCGGCGACGGGGCCTGGCAGAGCTATTCACAGCCACCTAGCCCCACTGGTGCGAAGGGCGCCGGAGGAACCGGTGGGCCTGACTGCGGTGCCCGTGGGCGGCGAGGCCTGGCAGGGTTATTCACAGCGACCTAGCCCCACTGGTGCGAAGGGCGCCGGAGGGACCGGTGGGCCTGGCTGCGGTGCCCGTGGGCGGCGGCGGGGCCTGGCCGGGCTTCGAGGCGACGCGCCGAGCGAAGCTCGCGGCGCGGACGGCTCGCGGGCGGGCCGCCGCCCA
>ERZ773180.1351-NODE-1351-length-12421-cov-8.467896_pt1 | contig 12421 bp, 14 predicted proteins | sample MGYA00511080_ERZ773180 | MGnify/ENA primary metagenome ERZ773180 (study PRJEB29015, sample SAMEA2738175) | human oral metagenome | biome: human oral; feature: human-associated habitat; material: saliva | place: China | collected 2178 ...
GGGCAACGATTCTATCGACCAACCGCGGATATGTCTACAAGGAGCAAGAGAGTTCACCGTACGTTCATCGCCTCTTTAAGGTGAAGCATGATACCAAAGCAATCGAGAGTGAACTTCTGGCGATTGTCGATAATGGAGGTCGTGTGCAAAATATTCAAATCGACCATCCTGTTTATGGCGAAATCCAAACGCTCGTGAAACTGACCTGCCGCCGTGACGTTCAGCACTTCTTGGAGCAAATCCATCAAGTAGACTTCCGCCCACTGTCCTCTTTAACAGACGGTGTGCATTATCATTTGGTAGAAGCTGAGAACCAACAAGATCTCGACTATATCGAAGGCGCCCTTGAGAAATTAGGGTATTTAGTGAAAGAAGATTAAATGAAAGGAGCACCACACGATTTGTGTGGTGCTCCTGTTTCATTCTTTAGAACTATGGCGTTTTCCTAAGCGTTTCGCTTGAGCTTCTGTCATTTCTACAACATTACCCCAATTTGTATTATGTGGCATGTTCCCTTTATTGTACCAATACACATCCGATTTTCCTTTTTTAGCTACATACACAGTACGGTTTTCTTCTTGATTTACCGTCATTTCAGTCACCGCTTCTGTCTGGGCAACTGTTGTTTCTACTTTTTTCTTAGCAAATAACGGTTCTGCATTTCCTGTTGCATAGTCGATTTTCGCATTAGGTGAGGTATTATCAAGAGTTACATGGGTCACGCCCTCTTTATCAATATTCTCTTCTTTTGTTCCAAAAGAAATCTTCATCAGAGTTCCATCGCTCTTTATTCCAGCATACTGCAACTCAATTTTTCTAGGGATCAGTTCATCCCCTTCGTAAATTGGTGTTACTTTATAATCCAACCAATCATTCGGATGAGCATTAATCCAATCCGCAAGATTGTTCTCATAGAAAAGCATCGCTGTTTGGTTTGCCGAATCTTTATCAGACAAACTGCCTGTATTTAACAAGGCTGTCATTGGTGTTAAATTCCGTAACTCATTATCGAGTCCGCTGAATTGGTATCCGACTAAATGTCCGCGATTCATTAACCAAGCTTCTTTCCCACTTCCTGAATCATCAATTGGCATCTTATAATTATGCCAACCAACTGGATCCACACTGATTTTCGGTTCTCTTTTTACTTTTGGTTTATCTTTGATATTCAGTTGAATATGAGCAGATGTAGAACGTTCTAACTTATCAAGGTCACCCAATACCAATTGTTTTTCCTTCTTAAACGGAAGTAACGAATCCGGCAACTTGGCAGGCGCCACTGTCGTCGTTTCGACCGTTGTGACTTTCGCTACCGCCTCGGTTGTCGCCTTAGACTCTTTCTTATGTCCCCCACACGCTGCTAAAGAAACGCAAGCGACTACTAATAACCCCAATTTCCACTTCGATTGAATCTTCACCCTAATCCCCCCTAATTCACTTTGTTAAAAAACACACTAACTAGTTTTAGTATAATCCTCCTACATCCTGAATACAATAGAATTTTTATTTAGATTTCGTCCTTTCGGGTGAAAAAACCGTATACCGTATAGGGTATATCACTAACAGAAAAAGACCTGGCATTTCTGCCAGGTCTAATATTTTCTATTCAGAAGCTAACCACTGATTTGCCCACTCTAGAACCGGTAATTCGCGGTTAGCCAAGAGGACGCCCCACGGTTTTGCCGCGCATCGTTTGTACTCTTCAACGGCTTCTTCGTAAGTGCGTTTCAAGGTCGACAACTCGAATTCCTCTAATTCTTTGGCCGTCATCTCTGTTTTCCCAAAACTTGTCACGAGGCAGAGGAAATAGTGGTTCACGTTATGACGGTGAATCTGATTGTAATAATCACTCACCGTGCCAATCTTGCACAGCACCTCTACGCTAGCACCAAGTTCTTCCTTCAACTCTCGACGAATCGCCTCTTCGGGACTCTCTCCAACTTCGACACCACCACCAGCTGTTTCGATAAAGGCTCCGTTGCCGAAAATATCGTCTCTACAGACACGGACAAAGTAGAAAAATCCTTCCTTATCCACCACAATCGCACGAGCAACGTGCCGATCATGCGTAATCTCTGTCTTCTCCCACTGCGTATCTTCTAATGTTAATGCTAATTCCTCCACTGCCAAACTCTCTTTCTACAGTATTTCTCTACGTAAATATCATTAATAGTACAAATAGTACAAGTAATCCAGCACCTAAGGTTAACACAATCTTGCCCACACGAATCGCATCTGCGTCCGTTTGACTTCCTACCTTCTTACGAGCTTCAAAATCATTGATGAGCCCAAACTTCTTTTTGAATACGATGAGATATCCGAAAACTGAAAATGTGATTCCTAGTGCAAATAGGATAAATTTTAAAATAAGCATGAGTATCCCCTCAAAACTTGTATGATTTAAACTTTGATTTTCTCCAACAGTTCTTTGATACTCTTTTCAATCTCTGAAACATCAACAAAGAAGATATGGATTTTTGTATCCTCATCTCTAAATTCAATGATTCTATTCTCTAACTCATTTACTCTTGGATATAACACCCAAACTTCATTCGCATTATATTTTTTCGAATATGCATACATTTGATACATATCCACTTGAGATATACCATAGTTTTCTTGTGGAGCATCATATAATCTTTTCCACTTAGTATCCATAATAATGGTATTTCCATTTTTATCCTTAACAACGATGTCTGGTCTTAACGAAAATATATTGCGATTATCTTCTTTCAATAAATATCTACCTGTATCTTGGGTAGATACTGAATATCCATCTCCTTCGAAAATATCCACTATATGAATCGATACAAAGGATTCGTATACTTTTTCCATCGGGAATAATAAAGCACGTGCCTTAGTATTCCCAGAAAATGTCGAAAAGCTCTTATTCATCAAGAATACTTTGCTCCAAACCAGAATCTCTTCATAATCCTTCGTAGTACGATCAATCTGAACTTTATCAAAATCATTAGCATAATTCCAAGATGGCTCTACCAACTCAAAATAGATTAATTGTTGCCGGATTAATTTTAGGTTATTTGAACTCGTACTGATTTTCTGTAATTTTAACAGCGTCGATTTAATTAATCGATTCTCAGGTCTATTTAAATTAAATTCATCATAAGCAAGACTAAATCTCTCTGCATGACCGATATTTTCTTTAAGATGTCGATTGATTAATAATTTTCCTTTAAACACATTCAGCGTATCTTCTTGAGAAACATATGCAGATTTCAGACCTCTGCGAGTAAGTAAAGATAATTGATACAGATACATATTAATAAAAATCTCATATAGATTTATACTCTCTGTTCTTAAATTGGCAGAACTAAACACTTTGCCTGGGAAATCTTTCATAGACCTTAACATATCTATAAATACTTCTTCTGTACTTTTCCCTGTATCGTTCGCACCAAAATCCACTTTTGGAAGAATCTGAATCTGATATCCACTTTCTAGCTGTATGAGACCTACAAAGTTCTTTGCTTGGATTACATTTCCTACTCCTTTGATTGTTCTAGCTCTAAGAAAATCTAGAGGATTCCCTTCATCATCTGTATTCTCTTGGTTTCGAATAAAGTCGTCAAGTTCCTTAAAATATTTTTCTTTTAGGTAATGAACATTACCTTCTTTTTCGGCATAACTTTCATTCGATGTGATAAATTCGAACTCTTTCATTGATAGTAATTTATCATTCATACAATCACCTGATTAGTCCTCTTGTTGAGGCAAAAGAATTCCTTGATAACTTTCAATCTTACCCAAAGCATCCTCATTCAATGAATACAAAGCTGTGCTTTCTAATCTAATAGACTCTCCAAACAATTCTTTTGGTACAATGTTTACTTTCTTAATGAATTGAAATTGCTCATCTTTTTTATGATTATCTCCTAGGACAAGACGAATTTTTTCATAATCGTCGTAGAAATACTCTTGTAATAGAGGAATGATGGAGTTTCTAAAGATATCTGCTAATCTTTCAATTGAATTCGAATCTCCATTTTTCAGAGAAGTGAAAAAGGCATGCCCAATAGTATGCTCTCTATCAAATAGAAACTCAATTCTTCGGTTAATAATATCTAAGACATCTCCGACATTAACTTCTTTCTCGTTTTGACGGATTACAACATCTTCAATGGTTCTGCAATCTGGCATCATTTCAATGAAGTTGAATCTTCTACGCAACGCTGTATCCATCAATGCAATGGATCTATCTGCCGTATTCATTGTTCCTAGAATATAAACATTATTTGGAACTCCGAACTCTTGCTGTGAATAAGGTAAGAAAGCCGTCAACTCCTCTACTTCACCTTTTCTCTTTGTTTCCTCAATCAAAGTAATTAACTCGCCAAATATTTTAGAAATATTTCCTCGGTTGATTTCATCAATAACAAAAACACAAGGTTCATCACTTTGAGAGTTCTCATCACAGAATTTCTTAAACACTCCAGGGACTATTTCATATTCTATTGATTTCGTTTCTTCCTCTCCTGACATTACGGGTCTAATACCTTCAATAAACTCCTCATAACCATACGATTGATGAAAGGTTGTAAAGGCAATTCTTCCCTCTTTTTTTAAAGTATTAAATCTTTCTAACACTTCTTCGTAAGATTTTTTCCCCAATTTTTCAATGGAAGTGCCGTCACAGATTGCAACTGAATAGTAGGCAGTATAGTACGTTTTCCCTGTTCCTGGAGGACCATATAATATAGTGTTTTTTGCAATATCATTTCTTGATTGATTTGAATTATATGTTGTTTCTGATTCTTCATTTATCATCAAACTGCCCTCTCTTTCTTTAATTCTGTTTTCTCTAACCTCTAAAATGTGTTCATAGTACGGTATTAATTCGGCAATTGCTTGTACAGTTTGCATTAAAATATCTGGGGTATTTTGTTCTATATAAGGTCCAGTTATTTCCTTAACAATTTGAACTTTTTCTAATTGGTCAAGTTCCTTACGTACTTCCTCTGCGTCAATACCAAATTTTTTGAATGTGTCCGTTTGTCTTGATTTCACACTTGCTTGATAATACAAGTTGTCAGTTTTTTTGATAGGAATATCTAGAATACTATTGTGAATTTTATAAACTTCTTTGTCAGTAAAAATGGAATCATTTTTACACTGAGAATCTTTCGCTTCAACTCTGACAGATAGAGTTACACCCTTTTGCTTGCTATACTCTGGATATGCATTCATTGAAATAGAAATACTATGCGCTAATTCTTCGTAGCCGACTTTCTTTAATTCTATCCAAAAATACTTCATAAGATTTCCCGAATTTTGCCAACCTGTTGATTTTCCCGCGGTATAGCCAGGGAGTAACTTCTCGATAAATTTCCCATATTTGTTAAATTCTCGGTAAGCTGTTTGCCCAACTTTTTTTATTTCTTCCATTTCTGCTTTTTGGTCACCTGCTTTTTCAGGATCACTATAAATTCTTCTACAATAATTTTTCAAAAAAGTATTTAAAATTCCAAAATCAATGCGAGAGTTTGGAATTGATCTTACTTGTTGAAAAACTTTCTCTAAATTATTTATATATTCTTCTTTGATTTCGATACCTGAAGATTGTGGTCTCCATGTTTGCTTCGGAAACACTCTTTCAAGTAAATCAAGCGAAATATAATTATTTTCAATTTCATCCATTAGCCAATCAAATTTAACGTCAATATGATTCGTTTTCTGTCCTTCTTGAGCCTTCTTAGAATCATAATGAGGTGCTTCATATGAAGCTTTTTCAACATGTCCATGGCCAATGATTCCCACTTTGTTTTTTAATAAGAATACTTGGTCCCCAACATTTGGCTGTTTACTACTACTCGTCCACGGTTCAATAACTGTCTTACCTTCTTTTACAGCTTGCACCTTTTCCTTATAATCCGGCCAGTTCCAATTATCTGGATTCCAAGTTAATAAATATACCTTTTTCATTCTTAATCCCCCCACGAATATCTAAAAAACGTTGATAACGGTTCCTTTTCAATTATAATCCATCTTATTGCTTATGTGAATAGGATAAATGTGGATTCCCCGTATGTTTCTCTGCTAGTTTTATTCATTAAATAAAAACTATCTTTAAAACAAGAAATTAAATTGGTAAAATACAGATGTACGATCCACTTTAAGGAGAACAATCATCATGAAAAACAAAATTTTATTAGGTTCTGTGACAGTCCTGTCTACTTTAATGGTAGCAGCTTGCGGCAAGGGAGAAAAGAAAGCCTCTGAAACAACTCCAGCACCTACAACAGAAGCGACGACAACTGTACCAACTACAACAGCGCCTACAACAACAGCAGTAACTTCTGAAACAAAAGACACTCAACGTGTAGGCCGCGGGGATGTCGGTTATTTCAACGTTCCTAAAGATTGGGCAGAATACAAAGATCCAAACGGGGGCCCTCAATTCCAATATGCTTCAAAAGATGCATACAACATGATTACGATCAATGGATATGGCAAAGACCAATTACACGTTAATGCTGGGGAAACTTTCGGAGCAGAGTTACTGGCGAATCGTTTATATGATGGCTGGCAATACAATCCTAAAGTCGAAAAAACGCAAAAGGAAAAGACAAAATTTGCTGGCGAGGATGCTTTCCTTATTAAAATTCAATTGAAAGATGGCAAATACATGTTCCAATGGGTTTTCCAAAGAGGCGAAAAAGTATATGACGTTTTACTGGAAGGAACTGAGGATACAGTCGCAACAGTCAGACCTATTCTTGAACAATCTTGGGGCTTAGATCCAAAAACTCCTGGAAAATAATCAATCGTTAGTTACTGAGACTAATCCCTATGATTAGTCTCTTATTTTATACTCTTTTTGGTATTATTTAAATTCCATCTCATTAATGGTAAAATAGACCTATAACAACTTTTAAGGAGAACAATCATGATAAAAAATAAAATTTTATTAAGCTCTGTAACGCTTCTATCTGCGTTAATGATAGCGGCTTGTGGAAACGGAGAAAAGAAAGCAACGGAAACAACTGCAGCTCCAACAACAGAAGCAACTACTGCTACACCAACTACAACAGCACCGACAACTACTGCGGGTGCTTCTTCTGAAACAAAAGAAGTTTCACTGGCAGATACTCAACGTATCGGACGTGAAGATACTGGTTATGTCAATGTTCCTAAAGACTGGGTAGAGTTCAAAGAAATCGAAGGAAACAACCCACAACAGTATCAATACACAGCAGATGGATACAATGTTGTGACATTAACTGGCTACCCTAAAGACAAAGTAAAAGTTGGAAATGGTGAAACTTTTGGCGCAGAATTAGTGGCGAACCGTCTATATAGTACATACGAAAATAATTCTGAAATTGCTAAAATTCAAGGCGCAAAATCAAAAGTGGTTGGAATGGATGCTTTTGTCATCCAATCTCTCACAAAAGATGGAAAATATTTCTTCACCTGGATCTTCCAAAAAGACGAAAAAGTATATACAGTAGCCTTTGACGGGGACAAAAACACTCTTCAAAAAATGATTGACTTGATTGAACAAACATGGGGCTTAGATCCAAAAACTCCTGGAAAATAATCAATCGTTCATTACTGAGACTAATCCATGCGATTAGTCTCTTTTTTATACTCTCCCTGTTTTGATAAAAATAAATTTCTATTTAAACAAAAAGTAAAAAATGGTAAAATAACCTTGTAACAACAACTTTTAAGGAGAACAATCATCATGAAAAACAAAATCTTATTAGGTTCTGTAACGCTTCTATCTGCTTTAATGGTAGCCGCTTGTGGAAATGGAGAAAAGAAAGCTACGGAAACAACTGCAGCACCAACAACAGAGGCAACTACAGCTACTCCAACGACAACAGCTCAAACAACAACTGCTGGAGCTTCTACTACAACAAAAGAAATCTCTCTTGCAGATACTCAACGTGTCGGGGCTGATCATACTGGTTATATCAATCTGCCTAAAGATTGGAAAAAGAACAACGTATCTAAAGTACAATATTATTCACCAGACAAATACAATATTGTGACACTACACAGCTTCAGTAAAGATCAAGTAAAACTCCAAAGTGGTGAAACATTTGGTGCCGAGTTAATCGCTAATCGTACGTACTCTAACATTAAAACCTCAAAGGAAGTTAAAGACATTAAAAGTTCAAAAACCAAATTCGCTGGCGAGGATGCTTTCTTCATTAAAGTTCTATTCACAGATGGTAAATACTACTACTGTTGGGTTTTCCAAAAAGGTGAAATAATATACGGCGTTCAAATCGAAGGTTCTGAGGAAATGCTAAACGCATTAAAACCTATTTTTGATCAATCATTTGGCTTAGATCCAAACACTCCAGGGAAATAATCAATTGTTAATAACGGAGACTAATCCATGCGATTAGTCTCTTTTTTATGCTCTATTGGCCCTCTTTTTTAGCCAAAAAAATTTCCTAGTTGATTTTTCATTCGCGTGTGATATAATACGAGTATAATAAATATATTAAGGAGAACAATCATCATGAAAAACAAAATTTTATTAGGTTCTGTAACGCTTCTATCTGCTTTAATGGTAGCGGCTTGCGGAAACGGAGAAAAGAAAACTGCTGAAACTATGGCAACACCAACAACGGAAATCGCTAAAGAAACTACGGCTGCACCAACTACTGCAGCTCAAACAACGACTGCTAAAACTACAACTCCTGGATCTTCTTCTGGGGTAAAAGAAATATCCCTTGCAGATACTCAACGTATCGGAAATGAAAAACTTGGTTATATCAATATCCCTAAAGATTGGGTCGTATACACAGCTCAAAATAGCAAAGCGTTCCAATATTCATCACCAGACAAATACAATGTGATATTACTGGACTCATACACTAAAGATGGTGTTGAACTTGGGCCAAACGAAACCTTTAACACACAGTTAATTGCGAACCGTTTATATAGCTTCTGGAAAAAAGACAAAAATCAAACTAGTGTAGAAGGTGTAAAAGCTAAACCTAAATTTGCCGGCGAGGACGCTTTCTTAATAAAAGTAACATTTGCAGATGGGAAAACTGTATACGAATGGGTATTCCAAAAAGGCGATAAAGTATACACAGTCGCAATCAAAGGTTCAGAAGATTTGATTAAAGCCTTAAGACCTATTTTCGAGCAATCATTTGGCTTAGATCCAAACACCCCAGGAAAATAATGACTAACATACTAAAAGAGACTGATTTTCGTAATCAGTCTCTTTCTTTATCCTTATGCTCTTGTATTCCACTCTTCGCGTAAAATTCCATACTTTACACTGTCATAATACTGCCCTTGATAGTAACGGACTTTACGAATTTGCCCTTCTTTTAGGAATCCTAATTTCTCAGCAACGGCCATCATTGCACCGTTCCCGCTCCAAGTCGTCATTCCAATATGTTCGAGTGCATCCGTTTCTTGGAAAATGGCATCCACCCACTTCATTAGAGCACTGGTCGCAACTCCCTGACCCCACAACTGGTCATCGTAAATTACAATCCCGATTTCTAGCCAACGTGTTGCTTCGTCCACCCATGATTTTGAAACCATCCCCACAGGCTGACCGTCAACTACAATACATCTGCAATCTTCGCTCATTAAAAAGTCCGCAATCGGGCTTGCGCCAAAACTTTTCGCATCATCAAACTTGCGATAGTCATTAAAATACGGCGCGTTAAACTTCGTCCACGCTGGATGGTCTGTAGAAAAACCAATCATCCAAATCGTTTCCAGAAAGTTTTTATTAAAAGGCAACAGTTGAACTTCGGTCTTTTGTTTTAAGCTTTCCACTGATTCATTCCCCCTTCAACGTTTACCACGTTAAAGCCTTTCGTCTCCAAGAACTGGCAAGCACGTTCAGAGCGCATTCCGCCTTGGCAAATCACGTAGTAGCGTTTGGACGCATCCAACTGCTGATATCCATTCTCTAACGTGCTGAGCGGTGCATTCACAGCCCCTTCGATATGTCCTGCTTGAAATTCCTCCACTTCACGAACATCTAAAATCGTAAGGTTCTCTTTTTGATGCAACGCTTGAAATGCTACTGGTTCAATTCTTTCCATGTTCTTACTCCCTTTCTCCGACTTCTTGTCTTCTCACTTCCTACCGTATCATATTCCTGTGAAAATACAAAGCGCCATGCACAAATTCGTGCATGGCACTGTCATTATTTAATATTATGTTTGTTCATCTTTTGTTGGAAAATTCCAGTGATGATTTCACGCAATTCTTCGCGTTCTTTTTCAGGAAGTTCGCCTTCTTGTTTTGCGACTGCGTACAGTTCAGGATTTTCTTTCGCAATGCGTTGAACGGTTTTTGTAGTCGCATGACCTCTAACTAAAAACGGAATCGTCTTAATCCATTCTTCCGGCACTAGCGCTAGAATTTTCTTAGCAGCTTCTTTATCCGTCAACACCGCTGTGCTCAATCCTTTTTGAATTTGTTCTTGTTCTCTTTCGGTAAAATCTTTTATATCCATCTGGTATCCCCTTTTCTAATCCTTATTTCTACATAAATGATGTACGTACTATTATAGACCTGTCTAGATTCAAGAACAACTCAGGCGATTTTTTTACGAACGCTCCACATATTTTGCATTATCCATAATAAATGGCTTCGCTAACCCTTCTCCGGTATAGTCTTGATATTTCGTTTCAAGATACTTGTAGACATCTTCTTTCGTCTTGAATTTAATCGCTTGGTATGGCTCCTCGAAGGTGAGTTTTTCGACAAATAGGAACCCATCACCCGTTGGCACTAAGACTCCCACGTGGCCAATAAAGAGCGATTCCCCGTCCAAATTATCGTGAATCACGACTGAGAGCATACGCGCATTTTCGTCAAAAGTAAATTGCGATAGGAACTGTTCCATCTTCTTCGCATGCGTCTTCACGTCTGTCGTGGCTTCCGTTTCCACACGCGAGAACAAACGATTCAAGTCTTCTTTTTCATCCGCACTAAAGAGATGTCCCTTGTCAATCGCATCATTATCGATAAATAAGAGCTCGCTATCCGCAGCAATCTTCGGAATCGCAATCTTATTCTTCAACAACGCATACGTATTGATGCGGCAGTTTGTTCCGACAAAATCGCCGTGTTTTGCAGTCCAAAGCGGACTGATTTTCTCAACGTCATACTCCGTTTTTGTAAATGACGCAAAATCCCCTTGCAATCCTGTCTCGCCGACAATCTCATTATAATCATTTACGAACTCGAAGAACTTCTCCACACTTTCTTTATCCAAGTACGCAGACAACAACGCCTTCACTTCCTCCACACTTGAAGGATTGCTGATATTGGTATATGTCGCAACCCATTGCGGCGCTTCCTGCGATTGTGCCACTACGGTTGTCGTCTCTGGAGCTGCCTGTGTCGTCGTTTCTTTTTGCGTCTGTCCGCAACCTGCTAAGCCAATCAGTACGGCTGCACAAAGTCCTAATTTTACTGTTTTCGAAATACTCTTCATTCTTTTCGTCCTTTCACTGTCGTTTTCTACGATTACCAAGCGTAATTCGGTTCACCGCATGTCACCATCGCCGCCAACAACTCTTCTGGCGTTACTTTTTTCAAACCGCCGTAAGTTGGATCTTGGACATGCGTCATGGAATCTAAATAATAAATTGCGGAAATGTCTTTCCCATCAGGAGTCAGCTCATAGCCAATCCCAATTACATTATGTTCCCCTGATTTTCCAGGATAAATCTGCGAAATGGTAAAGGTGTAATAGAGCGGATAGCCGTCGTCAATATTCTTGCGAACTCGCTCTTTAAACAAACGCATATCTTCCGAATGAGGGCTAGCATCCGTAATGGTCGCAATACGATAACCCGCTTGCCCAGCTTGGGGCTCTGGATATCCAAACAAATGCTGATTCAACACACGAATCGCGTCACGGTTATGCGTTCCGTAAGGTTCATACGTCCCCATCTCTTTGGCTAACTGCTGCTGCGAAACGGCAATCCCTTGACTGGATAACATCATACTCACCGTTGTTGGTGCACAAAAATACCATTTCTCTTGAATTTGCGGAGTTACAGATAACAATTTCTTGCGACTCTCGACTACAACAACCGTTGTTTCCGTTGTTGGCGTTTCGGTAACGACTGTTGTTCCAGCTGTCTCCGTTGCCGTCACTGTTGTACCCGCTGTTGTCGTTCCTTGAGAAGATTCTGTCTCCTGAGCCACTGTTGTAGCTGTTAGTGCAGTCGTCTTTTGACTCTGTTCATCCGTATGCACACACGCAGGCAATAGAAATACACTGAACAGTACAACTGCTATCAGATTCTTTTTCATTAAAATGCCCCCTGTCTCAGACAATAAGCGCCATTAAAGCAAACAATTCACCCTCAATTGTGAGTTCTCCACGGCATTTGTGGATGTTCTCTCCAAGCTTCTTTCCCAAGAGGTAAGTCTTTGATTTCCCCGATAGACG
>ERZ773180.1352-NODE-1352-length-12403-cov-4.298348_pt1 | contig 12403 bp, 9 predicted proteins | sample MGYA00511080_ERZ773180 | MGnify/ENA primary metagenome ERZ773180 (study PRJEB29015, sample SAMEA2738175) | human oral metagenome | biome: human oral; feature: human-associated habitat; material: saliva | place: China | collected 2178 ...
AGATGGCACTGGAAGGCACCGAAGTCTCGGGCTGCGTGTCCTGCATGCTGTGACGTCAAGCCCGTATAGCGGGTAGAGCGGGGGTCGGGAAACCGGCCCCCGCACTGCATGTGCGCTGGTGCGCGGGTGCGCCTGCGGGTGCGCGGCCTCGTCCGCAGCGTCGGACAGACACACGGGGCGCGGCCTCGGAAAGTCACACGGGGCACGACGCGGGCACGGCCTCGGCCTCGGAAAGTCACACGAAGTCGGGAAAAGACACAGGGCAGAACCTGTGACAAACACCGATTTCGTGTGGAGCAGGGAAGAGCACGCTTGGCGCAAGCAGGAGCAGGCCTAGACAGGTAGGAAGAGGCCCGGAGCCGGCTCGGCGCAGACACGAACAGTCTTGCAAATCCGAATAGACACACGAAGTCGGGAAAAGACACAGGGCAGAACCTGTGACAAACACCGACTTCATGTGGAGCAGGCGGGCAGGAGGCGGTCTGGACGGACAGGAGCAGGCAGGAACAAGCTTGGAGCAAGCTTGGAACGCGCCTGTACCTCATGCCATTGCCTATGATGGAGGCATGACGCAACCAGATCCTCAAGCGCCCAATGTATTCCAGCCACCGAACATGCCGATGCCTCGGGCGCCGCAGGACTCAGCAGGGACACAGCCAAGCGCCCCATTGAGCGCGCAACAGAGCGATCCGATGAACGCGCAGCGGAACGCACCCATGGACTCACAAACAACACCCGAGGCCACGCCACAGGCTCCTGCCAGCATCCCCTGGAGCACACCGGAGAGCGATCCTTTCAGCATGCCGCATGCTTCCCAGCAGAGCTCATCCGCGCCTCTCGCTGCCCCGGGAACCGGCGTCTTCGCGCCACAAGCACCCATTGGCGCCCCGGAGTTCACCTACAACCCGACCTCGCCGAGCATGCAGGCCGAAAGCATCCCCAGCACGGGCCCCATGGTTTTCGCGGTCCTCGGCCTGTTCCTCATCGGTCTCTTTGGCACGATTCCCGCGTGGGTCTGGTCAAACACAGCAATCAAGCGCGCACGCGCCGCTCAGATCCCCGAAAGCTCCTACCAGCAGGCACTGATTGCGCGCACTCTTGGCATGATTGGCACCGCCATCCATATCTGTCTGGCCGGTTACCTGATCTACTACGCGGTCACAACTATCTCCGCAGCGGTCGGCTGATCAACCATGTCACCTCGCGATTCTTCACCTTCAGCGCGAATCCCCGGACAGAGTTCGACCGCCGAGTACCGCAAGCACACCGGGGCCGACCGCGATCTCATTCGCGCACTTCACCAACTCGATGGGCGTTCCTACCCGTCCTATAAGTCGATCCTAGGCTCATGGGATTTCGGCAGTTTTTCCCTGTCAATCGACCGCATCCAGGCCGATCCTTATGCTCCCCCCTCGAAGGTGCGCGCCATTTCCACACCACAGGAGATGGGGCTCCCTCAGGCCGCGATTGCTTCTTCCGAGGCGCGACTGGCCTGCGCAGACTACCTCCTGCGCGCCTTTAATCGTTCGCTTCGCGAGAGGCGCCTGAATGACCTTCAGGTCATGTCCCCCAGCGTTGAGATCCTTGAGCGCAGCGCCTGCACGGTCAAACCCGACCGCGTCGAACTCCGCTTCGAGGTTCGTATGCCCGCGCGCGGTCGCACGATTTTAGGCCGCCGCGCCGCGCAGATTTTCGACCTCGACATTCCAGATGCTGTCCAAGACACCTTCGATTACCTCAGCGATATCCCCGAAGTTGAGCGCGAACGCCAGGACCTCCTGCATCACATCGAGGTCTACGAGGACTACTGCGCGCTCCAGTCCATCTTGAGCGAGCGCGGCTGGGTTTCCTTCGTCGCCAACGGCTCTATCCTTGCGCGCCGCAGCGGGGTCTCCCAATTCCCCCTCGCGGACGCTGTCCCCTTTGCTTCCCCTTCCACTCTCGAGGCCGAGGTCGAGCTTCCCCACGCGGGCACCCTCCGCGGGATGGCTATTGAGCCGGGCGTTACGGTGATCGTGGGCGGCGGTTACCACGGTAAGTCCACGCTGCTGGGCGCGATCCAGCGCGGTGTCTATGCACATATCCCAGGCGACGGCCGGGAGTATGTGGCCACTGTCTTGAACGCAATGAAAATCCGTGCAGCTGATGGCCGGGCAGTCACGGGCGTGGATGTTTCTCCCTTTATTACACACTTGCCCGGAAACGCTGATACCTCGCGTTTCTCGACGGAAAATGCTTCAGGATCGACGTCTCAAGCTGCCTCCTTGGTCGAAGCAATTGAGCTGGGTTCTCCCCTGCTTTTAATCGATGAGGACACGAGCGCAACGAACCTCATGATTCGCGATGGACGCATGCGCGAGCTTGTCCAGGCAGAGAAGGAACCGATCACGCCTCTGGTTGATCGCATTTCCTCTCTTCACCGCGACTGTGGTGTTTCGACGATTTTAGTCATGGGAGGTTCTGGCGATTATCTCGATCAAGCTGATCGCGTGCTCATGATGGACCACTATCGATGCGTCGATGCCACCGAGCGTGCGCGCGAGGTTGTCTCACGCGTGCCTCGTCCCCACGAGGACCTGCCGATGAGCGCTCCCGCGGAGCCTCGTTTCCCCCTTCGTTTGCGCGGACCCGAGCGCGCAAAGACAAAGGCTGCGGGCCTGTCCTCGATTACTTTGGATAAGGTTCACCTCGACCTGGGCGACGTGGAACAGATCGTTGATCCGGGACAGACCGAGGCGATTGCTTGGATGGTGCGTGGGCTGCTCTTCTCGTACGCGGATGGGAAGTTGGATATCAACCAGCTCCTTGCCCGCCTTGAGCGTGCGATCAATTCTGAGGGCTTGGACGTTGTTGCCAAGTTCGGTGCGCATTCTTTGCCGGGGCACCTTGCCCGCCCACGCCTCGTCGATGTCGCTGCAGCGGTGAATCGATTCAGGGGACTGCGGTTAGGGGATAGCACGCACAGCTAGGGCTGAAGCTCGAGGAGCGCAGCACGCGAAACGAGGCCGTGGGAGCCGGCGCCCCCGCACGCGCATCAACGCTGCGGCCTCGGGGTCACCACCGGGGAAAATCAGGGGACACCCGGGGCATCCCCCCATAGTGGGGAGCACGCCGCTGCGCACAAGATAGAGAACATGAATACTTCTCCATCTTCAACACCGGTTGTTCGCCTCTCCCACGTGTCCAAAATCTACGGATCGGGCGACACCCAAGTCAGCGCACTCAAGAACGTCAGTGTCGATTTCTACTCGGGTGAATTCACCGCAATCATGGGCCCCTCAGGTTCAGGCAAGTCGACAATGATGCACATCCTGGCCGGCCTTGACTCGCTCACCTCAGGAACCGTATTCATTGAAAATACTGATATCACGGCGCTTAAAGACAGCCAGCTGACAAAGCTTCGACGCGACCGCATCGGCTTCGTTTTCCAAAGCTTCAACCTCATCCCCACACTGGATGCTCGGGCAAACATCCTGCTCCCCCTCGAGCTCGCCGGACAGAAAGTCGACGAGGACTGGTTCAAACTCATCGTTTCCTCTCTGGGTTTGGAGCAACGCCTCAGCCACAGGCCCTCCGAGCTCTCAGGCGGTCAGCAGCAGCGCGTCGCCGTTGCCCGTGCACTCATGAGCCGCCCCGCAGTCATCGTCGCAGACGAACCGACCGGTAACCTCGATTCGCGCTCATCAAGGGAAGTCCTCGATCTTCTGCGCCGAGCGGTCAACGAACTCGACCAGTCCGTCATCATGGTGACCCACGACGTCCACGCGGCCTCCTATGCCGATCGCGTCCTGGTTGTCCGCGACGGCGCAATCGTTTCAGACCTTCGCGAGGCCAGCGAAGACGAACTCAACGCTGCGCTGAGGTGACACCCGTGAGTTCAACATCCACTCTGCTTCGAGCAAACCTACGCACCCACGGTCGCCGCTATTTCTCAACCGGCCTGGCCGTTGCAATTTCCACCGCCTTCATCATCGTGACCTTACTCTTCACGAACACGACGACCTCGGCCCTCACCCGAAGCATTCGCGAGGCCTACCGAGGCACGACAGCACTTGTCACCGTCAATCCCTCCCGCGACAGCGCCGAGGAGCCCACCCCCGAAAGCGTCACCCAGCAATTCGCCTCGGTAACCTCTCAGATCGAGAAGATTTCGGGAGTCACAGCCGTCGGCATCTCCACGCAATACCCCCTCATGGGCAAGGCTCACGACGAGCGAGAGGCCTTCTTCCTCTCTCCCCTCCTCCCCGATCCTTTCCTCTCGCTGAAGTACACGCAAGGGAAAGCCCCAGCCACGGCCTCGGAAATCACGATCCCCTCCACTTCGGCGCAAGAACTGGGACTGCAGGTCGGCGAAACCCTCACGCTCACCTCCCAAGGGACGGAAAGCGCACACGATTTCACGGTCAGCGGGATCTACGACTCGGGGTCAAATATCACAGCAACTTCGTATGTGACCGCCGAGGGCTTCACTTCGGCGGTTGGCATGGGACCGACCGGCACCATCCGCGTGGCAACAAACCTACCCGGGGACAAGTACGGGAACCCGAGTGCAGCCGAGCAGGATACCTGGGTGAAAACTCTCGAGTCGAGTCTCAGCACCGTCAATGGAGTGAAGGTCCAGAGCGTGGCATCGGAAGTCGAGAAGGACCTCAAAGCGATTCAGGTATCGGGGGCTCTCCTCACCGCCATTGCCCTGATTTTCCCGGCGATCGCCATTCTTGTTGCGTCGGTTGTCGTGTCCTCAACGTTTAAAGTCATTCTTCAGCAACGCCGTCGCGAGTTGGCACTCCTGCGTGCACTCGGTGCGGACGTCAAGCAGGTGCGTTCACTTGTTCGTCGTGAAACCTACGCTATTGGCGCGATCTCGGCGTTCATCGGCGTGATCTTGGGACTACTGGTTGGCGGTTTCGGCCTGGGACATATGGTCGAGGGAGAGAATTTCCTCTCGATCGTTGCGTCCCTATCCATCCCCTACGCAATCGGCGTGTGGGCATTCGGAACGCTCCTGACCGTCTTCGTCGGACGCAAGCCCGCCCGCGCGGTCTCCCAAGTTCCACCGATCGCCGCCCTTTCTCCCGTGAACGAGGCCGACGCCTCTTCTCGCGCGGCGCGCCGCCTGACCCTTGTCATCGGCCTCTTCCTGGCCGTTGTCGGTGGTGGATGCCTCCTTGCGGCTTTGAAGATCAGTAGCGCCACGCAGAAGTTCGCCCTGTCCTTCTGTATGTCCATGGCATGCCTCATCGGTATTCTGCTAATCTGCACGGTTATTGTTCCCACTCTCACCAAACTCTTTGGTCGCCTGTGGCCGGGAATGCTCGCTCGTATGGCACGCGAGAACGCTGTCCGTAACCCCGGACGCACCTCCGCAACCGGCACCTCAATCGTCATTGGCGTCACCCTAGTTGTCACCATGATGGTCGGTGCGTCTTCGATGCGAGACTCCCTCATCAACGAGGTCAATGAGCGCCGCCCCTTCGATCTTTCCGTCAGCACGATCACGGCTGGGGAACTCAGCAGTGATATTCAGGCACGCGTCTCATCGACCGAGGGCGTTGCTGCAAGCGTTCCCGCCCACTCGATCTTCGGCACCGTAAACGTCAAGGGAGAGGCGACCGCAGGTAACGCGCAGGGCGATGCCGATGAGCAGAGTCAGATTTTCGGGGAGCCGAACTATTCGACGGTCGCCCACTCAAAGGTCGAGCAAATCGATGACTCAACTGTCCTGGTCGGTATGGAAGCCTGGAATGGCAAAGACGTCAAAGTGTGCTCGAGTGAGGGAAAATGCCTCACCCTGAAAGGCAAATACACCAAGAACTTCAATGGCACCTACGAAGTCAGCGAAGCAAACCTCCTCAAGCTCAATCCGAAAGCCCCCGTGAGGGACATGATCGTCAAGCTGAAGGACGGCGTATCGGCAGCGAGCGTTCAGAAAGACCTCGCAAAGATCGATAGTTCCTTAATCGTCAACGGGTCAGCGCTTGAGCGCGAGATGTACTCCAAGATGATCGATCAGATGCTACTCATCGTCGTCGGTCTCTTGGGAGTATCGGTTCTGGTCGCTCTTGTCGGTGTTGCCAACACTCTTTCACTCTCCGTTGCCGAACGTACGCGGGAAAACGGGCTGCTCCGTGCTCTTGGCCTAACCAAGCGTCAAATGAAAACCATGCTCGCCTTGGAGGCAGTCTTTATTTCGGTAACCGGAGCCATCATCGGCTCCGCACTCGGAATCTTCTTCGGGGCCGTCGGGATCCTGGCACTCCCCTTGGAAGGACTCACCATCTTCATCACTATCCCGTGGATCCAAATCGCGGCAGTCATCGGGGTGGCGGTGCTTGCCTCCCTTGTTGCCTCGTGGCTGCCGGGACGTCGAGCGGCAAAAGTCAGTCCTTCGGCGGCTCTTGCAACCGAATAGGGGACACCGAATGAGATTTCGAGCGCGATAGTACAAATGGGTGTGGGGCCGAGCAGAATCCGCTCGGCCCCACACCCATAAGATCAAGGTTTATAGGCCTAAGAAGGCCTCCCACCTGGGAAGATCTGCGCGTGCACAGGCAACACCCGCATCGTAGGCGTCCTCCAAGCGATCAACATTCATCTCCATCTTGTCGATACCCAGGTCCCCCGGAGTCACGATGAGTGCTCGCCCTTGTTCTTCCAATTGGAAAAGCTTGCGGCGAGCAGCGTTGTAGGCAACAGTGCGACGGGCCACGGCCTCGGCAATGGAAGGAAGACGCGGGAAGGCCAGGCGCAGCGCGGAGCACACACCCGGTTTCGTCGGGGTTTTGACAAAATCGCGCGGGCGAGTGAGGACGACGAAGAACTTGCGGTAGCCGTCGCGCATCGGTGCGTCCAAGGGGATTCCGCCGTTGGGGCCAAGAGCACCGTCAACGTAGGTGTCACCGTCGATTGTGACCGTGGGCATGATGATGGGAAGAGTCGACGAGGCACGCACGCAGCGGCCAGTTTCTTCCACCGTGCGCATATCGTCCTTCGTGAACCAGACTTCTTCGCCTCGGGTGGCGTTGAAGGCGCCGATCCGGACCTCAGCTGGGTTGGCAAGGAAGGTATCGAGATCCAAGGGCGCGTCGCCGTCAGGCTGGGCGATCTCATCGTAGAGGTAATCAACGTTGAACATGCCGCGGCCCTCGATCCAGTGACGGAAGCCCCCAAATTCGGGGCTGTCAGCGACAGTGGTGAAGGTGTCGCGTGCACGCTTGGCATCTCGAGACACGTAGTTCACAGTGTTCGACGAACCCGCTGAAATCCCGGAAACATGCGGGAAATCAATTCCTTCTTCGATCAGAGTGGCGACAATTCCAGCGGTGAAGGCGCCGCGCATACCACCGCCCTCAAAAACCAGTGCGGTGTCATCAATGTGCTTCAGATTCGTCGATTTCACCTTTCGACTCTACGTCCGAGGCGGGACTCCTGCGAAGGGAGGACGGCGCTTTTATGGCGAAAATTACCCGGCGTCTCCCGGGCGCGCGGAAGCTGCGCAGGTGTGGGTGCGCGGCCTCGTAGGCGCTTACTTCGTTGAATTTCCAGTGAAAACGACGTAGTGATAGAAGACGAAACGGAATGCCGTTCCCAGAGCAAAGCCCACGACATAGGCGGAAATATTGTCTGCCAGCGGCGAGGTCAATCCCAGAATGTGGTGGCTGAATAGCAGGCAGAATTGCGTGATTCCGATGCCGCAGAGGTTGGCGAAGAAGAAGAGGAAGGCCTCACGTCCGGCGTTTTCTTGGGTGCGTCCGCGGTAGGTCCACACTCGGTTCATGATCCACGAGTAGATCGTCGCGACGCTGGCGGCCACGGCGTTGGCGGTGTTCGCGTGGCCCGCGAGGACGCCGAGGGGACCGTGTTGGAGCAGGTTGAAGAGCCCCATGTCGATAACGAATGCGGTTGCGCCGACCAGACCAAATTGGAGGAATTCCTTGATCCATGCGCGCAGTGTTTCCGCGAGGCTTCGGGGGGCGGGGGGTTTGGACGCACTTGTGGGGGTGGCCGGGCGTGAGGGTGCGCTTGCGCGGGTCTCCCCGTTTGCGGGGGCCGGCTGCTCGACGCTTGCCGAGGCCGTGGGGGGCGTCACTTGTTCTGTTTCCTGTGTGGGCACGGTAAAGATTTTAACGTTTATTTCGTCGAGCGTTTGGGAAGGCTGCGCTCAAGTGCGCTCCAGATGACGGCGTGCTCCCTTAGAGTATGAACATGACTGAAGAGACCGCTCCTGTTGCCCCGCAGCGTTTTGGGACGCGCGTGCGTTCCATTCACGGGGACCATTTTGATGATCCGTGGGACTGGTTGCGTCAGCGCGACAACCCGGATGTCATTGCCCATGTCAATGCGGAAAATCAATGGGCGGAACAGGTCTGCAAGCCTGCTCAGGAGCTGGCTGAGAACCTCGTTTCGGAGTTTGATTCATTCACCGCGCCGGTTGTGTATTCGGCTCCCCAGCGCGTTGGGGACTGGTGGTATTTCCAACGCCAGTATCACGAAGACTCCTATGCAAAGCACTACCGCGTGTCGGCCTCGCGCTACCCGGACACTCCGGTGCTGGCAGATAGCGAAACTTTGGAAGGCGAGCAGCTTCTTCTCGACGAAAACCTGTGTGCCCAAGGTGAAGAGTTCTTCAAGGTCGGGGAATTGGTGCCGACCGCGGATGGGCGTTTGATCGCGTGGTCTCAAGATACCGAAGGCGACGAGCGCTGGACGTGGATCATTCAAGACGCGTCCAGCGGCGACATCATTGATCAGCGTGTCAGCGACGCCGGCTATGGGTTTGCGTGGGCCGCGGATTCTCAGTCCTTCATCTACACACGAGTCGATGACGCGTGGAGGCAATTCCAACTCATGCATCACCGCGTGGGCGCAAATGTCGAAGAGGATTCCCTGCTGTTGGAAGAGCCGGACGAGGCCTTCGATCTGTGGTTTTCCGCGTCGAACGACCCGTGGCACGTCGTTGTTCATTCGACCTCAACGACCAGTGGCGGTGCATGGCTGTGGGATCCTTATGCTCCCAGCGCTTCTCTGCTTCCCGTTGTCGCCAAGCGTGATGACGTCCAGATCAACGTTGAGCCCGCAGGCGATCACCTGCTTGTCATCCACACAGCACTTTCACGCGAAGGAAGCTTGGCATGTATTCCTTTGCCTCAAGAGGGTGCCGCTGATTCGGTCGTGGACCCCGAACGCTGGGTGACGCTCTACACCGCCCGCGACGGTGAGCGCCTGAGCGATCTCGAGGCATATCGCGATTTCTTCACCCTGTCCTACAGGCGTGACGCGCTCCCCCAAGCACGCTACTACCGGCGCACACGCCCGCTCAAAGTTGTCAACGGAAAGCCTGTTCCGGCCTCGGATTGCAGTGATCTGTGGACACTCGGGGAAGAACTCAACAAAGAAGGCACGATCCGTAGCCTCTATCCCCTCAGTTCTGGGAGATTCGAAGACTGCCTTGTTCGGGTGGGGTACCAGAGCGTCCTGACCTCGCCCACCGTGGAAGAACTCGATCTGCGAACAGGGAAGTCGCGTATCCTCAAGGTCACTCAGGTTCCCAACTGGGATCCGTCTGATTTCATGGAAGAGCGAATATGGGTGTGTGCTCGGGATGGGCACACACAGATTCCCGTGACCTTGGTTCATCGTCGTGATGCCCAGCCCGACGGAACACATGCGGGGTGGATCCACGGCTACGGTTCCTACGAGGTTTCCTTCGACCCCGAGTTCGACATTCTGCGTCTTCCCGCACTCAAGCGAGGCGTCGTTCACGCGATCGCACATATTCGCGGTGGTGGCGAAATGGGACGCTCATGGTACGAAGACGGTAAGAAACTGGTGAAAACACACACCTTCACCGATTTCTTGGATGTCGCAAACTATCTGGTCGATTCCGGCTGGGTTCACCCCGAACGTTTGATCGCCGAAGGTCGCAGCGCGGGCGGTCTTCTCATGGGTGCGGTCACAAACGCACAACCCGATCGTTTTGCTGCAGTGATCGCGGGGGTACCTTTCGTTGACGCACTAACAACCATCTTGGATCCCTCACTCCCCCTGACCGTGGGCGAGTGGGAGGAATGGGGTAACCCCATTGAAGATCCTGAAGTTTACGCGCTCATGCGCTCCTACACACCCTACGAAAATGTCCGCCAGGGCGTGCGTTACCCCGCGATCATGGCGACCACCTCGATCAATGACACGCGAGTCTTCTACGTTGAACCCCACAAATGGGTCCAGCGTCTTCGACAGGCCACCGCGCAGGTTCCCGATCAGCCTCCTATCGTGATCCGTACCGAAATGGTTGCCGGGCACGCGGGAGCTTCTGGGCGCAGGGGGCGTTGGCAGGCCAGGGCTCAAGAATTTGCCTTCGCCCTTCATCAGGTCGGAATCACCAAGTAGAGGAACTTCCAATGACGATTACAGCCGCAGTGGATGGTTCTTCTCTGGGTAATCCGGGGCCTGCTGGGTGGGCCTGGGTGGTCTCAGAGGATTGTTGGGATGCCGGTGGGTGGCCCAGTGGTACCAATAATCTGGGCGAATTGAATGCTGTCCTCGAACTCCTTAAGGCCACTGCTCAGGCCGGTCTTGCCCACGAAGAGCTCCACATCCTCGCGGACTCTCAGTACGCGATCAATGTGATCTCCAAGTGGTCACCGGGGTGGAAGAAACGCGGGTGGGTCAAGGCCGATAAGAAACCCATTAAAAACCTGGAGCTCATTCAAGAGATTGACCGCGCCATGCAGGGGCGCATTGTCACTTTCGAGTGGGTGAAGGGTCATGCGGGGCATCCTCTCAACGAGCGTGCCGATGACGCCGCGCGCTCGTGCGCGGAAGCCTATCGCGATGGCCGCGATATTCCCACGGGCCCGGGGTTTGCTTCGACTGAAAGTGCCGAATCCGGTGCTGGGGTATCCGCTGGAACCCTAGAAGTGTCGAGTGCGGCCACTACTGCGGGAAGCGCGGCGGAATTGGGGACCATTACGCGCAAGGCTGATGCGGCCTCGGCAGGCGGGGAAATTCCGGAAAGCACGACGGGGACGGAAGCTCCGGCAGTACTGCTTGAGCGCCAATTCCTTGACGCGTGGCTTCAGGCAGATTCCCGTACGCTTCAAGCGCTCGAGGCACCCGGGTGCATTCGGATCTGGCACAACGGGTCTCTCACGCAGGGTTTGGACGGACGCAAACCTGAGCACGCGGAGGCCTCGAATTTCCAGGTGATCCCCGTGAATAAACTGCGCGAAGACAGCGCTGTTCTAAGCGATTCTGCGGCGATAGACCGCTGCGAAGGACAAGCATCACTGCCCAATCACACCAGTTCAGAGGCTGTTTCACATGCAACACCCAGTGTCACCTGGGTCGTGACCTACGTTTTAACGTGGACAGGCGGGAAACTACGCGAAAGCAGCACCTGGGTTGTGGGGAAGGAGGGGCCTCGGATCCTCATGCACCAGTCCTCACCAATCCGGTAGCGCGGCCTTCCAACTCAACGAAACCAAGGTCGAAGTGATATCCCATCACACACGCAAGGAGAACAGCCGTACCTTCTGTCACTGAAGTCATCATCAGTATCGAACCTTGGGCTCCGCGACTCGGTTGCTGAAGAAGTTTGACCGCCGGTTAACGGATTGATCCTGTTCCGATTCGTGAACACCGCACGCACGTCCTGTTCCTGCAGCCAAAAATAGAGGAGTGCCATCCTCAACCCGCGCGGAAATCCTCACCGGAATCCGCATGACCGCACCCATTGCGGCGGGTTACATTCCTCTGGGGATTGCATACGGCATCTTGGTCATGCAGCTGGGAATGCCGTGGTGGATGGCCCCGGCACTGTCAATAGCAGCTTTCTCAGGATCTGCTGAGCTACTCGTCATCACTTTGGCGGCCTCGTACACTCCAATTGCCGTCATCGCTGTGACGATGCTGCTGGTGAACTTCCGGCATCTTTTCTACGCCTTCTCCTTTCCTCTTCACCTGGTCGAGGGTAGGGTCGCGCGCTTCTTCTCCATGTATGCCCTGGTCGACGAGGCCTACGCGATCACCGCAGCGCGACCCGAAGGCTGGACGAAGCCTCGTCTGCTTGCCATGCAAGTCACCTATCACGTGACGTGGGTGGCCTCTGGTTTAGTTGGCGTTCTTGCAGGGTCTTTCATTCCTGCTCAGATCCAGGGCTTGGATTTCGCGCTCACTGCGCTGTTCATTACGTTGACCGTCGATTCAATTCGCTCCCTCAAGGACATTCCCTCGGTTGTTTTGGCAGCTGGGTCGTTCCTCATCGCAATGTTGGTCTGGCCACAACAACGGCTTTTGTTTGCGCTGCTGCTATACGTCGGCGCTCTTGTGGCGCGCCATGTGTTCTCAAGAAGACACCAACCACACGCACCACACACCGGTGAGGAGGCCTGATGTCTCACTC
>ERZ773180.1353-NODE-1353-length-12393-cov-16.160885_pt1 | contig 12393 bp, 8 predicted proteins | sample MGYA00511080_ERZ773180 | MGnify/ENA primary metagenome ERZ773180 (study PRJEB29015, sample SAMEA2738175) | human oral metagenome | biome: human oral; feature: human-associated habitat; material: saliva | place: China | collected 2178 ...
TCTCGTAAAAAAGAAGAACCGAAAGTAGAAGAAAAACCGGTTCAACCAGAAGAAAAAAAGGAAGAGCAAGCAACAGTTGAGCCTGCTCCAAAAAAAGTAGAAGAACAAAAAGAAACTGAAGAACCACGTGTATTCACTGTGGGGATTGAATATGTATACTCTGTTTCAAAAGACTCACCAGATATGGTCGTTGCCGGACAAGTCAACGGAACGGTTAAAGTCGGGGATGAAGTCATCCTTACAAAATTAGGTAGCGACGATGATGAACCGTTTCGAACAGCGGTTTACGGAATTCAAGTCGGTGAAGATCGTGTGATGGAAGCGTCGAATAGAAAAGCCGTTTTATGGGTAGAGAATGCGACAAAATTCTTCCCATATGTCGGAACAGTGCTTCACTCTGAAGGTGTTACTGAAAAACAACTTTATTCTGCATACATCAACGCGTTAGGCGAACGCTTTATCGGCGTTGAAGGTGGCGTATTGACGGATATGGACCGCGCGCATTTAACCGTATCTGACGTAGCCGAAATCTGGCGACTTCTTTTATGGTATTGCAACGCGAATGCTGAGAATGATACAGATGAAACACGTGAAGAGAACTTCAACAAGATTCGCACTCTTGTCATGATGGTTCGCGACAAATTATTCCTTTTAGATGGCATTTACGCAGTTTACTCTAAGAAAACGGGTGAGCCATACTTATTTGCGAACACAACGAAAACCGATGACGATAACTATGTCACTTCACCGCCAATGGTTCATTTGGTAACGAAGGCGTTTAAAGAAAACTTGAAAGAACAAAATGAAGATACGGAAGACTTAGAACTTCGCTATATCGACAATGGGGAAGATAAAGAAGGTATTCGAAACTTCATTCGAGAAGTTGTATTACTAGATGGTGCGCAAGGGGTTCGCATTCTCTCTGAATATACTGCGATTGCAGCAGAAGGATTGATTGAGTTTCCAAACTACGAAGGAATGCGTGATGTAGACATTCCTGTAGAAAACCCTGGATTGGTTCGCTGGATGCTTCTTCTAGGGCAATTAGGAAAACCAGATACTCCTGAAAAAGAATTCCTTCATGAAATGTACTTCCATTTCTTCGGACAAGAATTAGTGAAGTCTACTTTCATCGTGCCGATGCGTACTCATGGTGAAATTCCACAAGCTAACGAAAACGGTGTGACAAGTTTCAAAGAAGGTATGACATTTGATTTAGCGATGGTCGAAGGAAGAGATAAGGAACAAGCCTTGATGTTCTTCACAGACTGGCTACGATTCCGCCAAAAATTCGGCGAAGAGTGGCAAGGACTCATGCAACCACTCGATGGCAACCTAGGACTCCATGATGTCATCATCAACGGAACAGGAAACCCAGAAGCGGGTGCCTATATTACAGAAAGCATCTTTAACAAAATTAAAGAAGCCCACAAAAAAGACGCATAATGCATAAGGACTCACAGTGTGGGTCCTTATTTTTTGTCTCTATATCCGTTAAAAAAGCTATGCTATAATTAAAATGTCAGCTATTAGCAAACGGGAGGAATATAAATGGGATTATTTGATTTTTTATTTGGAAAGAAGAAAGAAAATACAACTGTTTTTTTTGGGGTAGAAGAGATACTCCCTAATTCAAATGACACAGAAGACTTAGTCGTTTTAGGAAGCGTAAGAGGAACGATTCACGTTGGAGATGAAGTCATTATTACAAATTTAGGAAGTGATAATGATAAACCTGCAAAAGCTGTCATATCCGCACTTGAAGACGCGAATAAAGGTCAAGTGAAGAAGGCATCCGGCGAAAATGTTTTGATAACGATTAAAGATGGTAAAAAACACAACGTGTATAAAGGCACGGTCTTGCATTCGGAAGAGGTAAGCGAAGCTAAATTAAGAGCTGCTTATCTTTACGCTATTATTAATGCATTTTTATTCTGGCAAGATGGGATATTAACGGATGAGGATCGTAGACGCTTTTCGATTGCGGACTTAATAGAAATATGGAGACAATCTATCCGTTTTTGTGATACACAGGCTACAGAGAAAAACTATGCATACTATCTTGAAAAAATCATTATTTTAATGGAGCAGGTGCGCGCTAAATTATTAACACTGGATGAAATATATGTAGTTTATTCTGTAAAGACTGGCGAACCATGTCTATTTATGAGTTCGACAAGAAATCAAGATGGTAGTCTCGAGCCATCTGAACTAAGGGTACGTTTAATTCCTGCGGTATATAAAGAGAGTATGACATATCCTGAAGAGTTTGAACTCCGTCGCGTTGAAAACGGGCCTAATAAAGATGGGATCTCGAATTTCTTAAACGAAGTTATTTTCTTAAATGGAGCTGAAGGAATTGAGTTTATTTCAGAGGTAACGTCAATTAGTGCAAAGGCGCTCGTAAAAGCACCAGATTTAGAAGGAATGAGAGAGGTTGATAAACCGATAATGAATCCGGAGTTGGTTCGTTGCTTACTAATGATAGTCCAATTAGGAGATACTACTACATTAGGAAAAGCAGACCGAGATTTCTTATCCAATTTGTATTTAAACCGTTTGACGGAAGCTCTGAAAACAGCACGTTTTATTGTGCCTATCAAAGTAGAAGGAGAATTACCAAAACCCAACGAAAATGGAGAGACTTCTTTTACAGAAGATGTGAAGTATGAAGTAGCAATGAAAGAGCTAAAAGACAATAAAAAGGCTGTTCCAATTTTTACAGATTGGAAGAGATTCAATGACGAATATGGGGAAGGGTGGAGAGGCCTTCTCCAACCGTTGGGCGGACCATTAATTCCACATCCGGTCCTTATTAACGGAACTCTATACTTCGAAACGGGTAATGAAACCAAAGAAAGTGAATGATTAGGAGTAGGAGAAACAAAATGGGATTATTCGATTTTTTATTTGGAAAGAAGAAAGAAGCAGAATCAGAAGCAGAATCAAGCTGTATTCTTGGAGTAATTAATGTAATTGGTGTTGATGACAACGCTACAGACTTAATTATTGAGGGCTTTGTTCAAGGAACCCTCAAAGTAGGGGACGAACTTGTTGTTACAAAGATAAGTTGTTTGTCCAAGACGCCTGTAAAAACCGTCATTTCATCCATTTATGTTGATGAAGAGGAGGTTCAAGAAACCTCAGAAAAAGTGGTGAAGGTAAAAGTCAAAGATGGGAATAAACTTGGGATTTATAAAGGTACCGTGTTGCATTCGGAAAACGTGACAGATACTCAGGTTTACTATGCTTATCGTTTTACAATGGATATCGCTTTTGTAAGGCAACAAGATGGAATACTCACTGAGGAGGATCGTGAAAAATTAGCCGCTTCAGATATTTCGGAGATTTGGAGTTTATATTGGAAGGCCCATTTAGAAGAGTTTGAAAAGGTAAAAGAAATAAAAATGAAGGTGGATCAAAGAAGACGAGATTTCTTTAATTTGATTCGCGAAAAACTATTTTTATTAGATGACATTTATATAATATACTCAACAATAACGAACGAACCTCATTTGTTTGCTACGGCATCATTAGATGGAAATAATGGGCTGACTGTTTCACATTCATGGGTTTATCTGATTCCAAGCTCATACATGCATTACCGTAAAGAGATTTATAAGAAAGATGAGAGATTTGATTTTAAACGGATTGAAAACGGACCTGAAAAAGAAGGGATTCGTAATTTTCTAAGAGATTTATTTATATATGATGGAGTAGAATCAATTCTATATTTCACCGAAGATACGTTGATTTTTGCAAAAGAATTAATGGACCTTCCAAATTATGAAGGGGTAGATGAAGCAGAAATCCCTGTAACGAATCCAGATTTAATGAAGTTTTTGCATCTATCAAGTCAATCGGACGGAATAGAAGATAAAGAACAAAAGAATATCGGTAAAGCATATTTTTATATGCTTGCCAGATTTGCAAAGACCGCAAAATTTATTGCACCAATGCAACTTCATGGGTATGACCAACTTCTGGAAGATAATCCACAAACTGCAATCGAACCTAATATTCCTTTTAATTTAGCGATACAACAAGGGAAAACAAAAGAGAAGGCCGTTCAAGTGTATACAGATTGGAAGAGACTCCGTAAACACTTTGGTGAAGAGTATAAAGGGTTAGTTGTAACGCTTGATGAATTGGTAAAGGATTATGATGTTGTTATTAATCCTGGCGAATATCCGATAGCTGTATTTATGACAGAAGAATTCTTTAATGCAGTTAATTAAATAGTCATAAGAAAAGCAACTCCTTGAGTTGCTTTTCTCTGGTTTAGTGGTTTATATATTCTCGAAATAAGCTATGATATAATTTAAGTATCAAGTATCAGCTATTGAAAAACGGGAGGAATATAAATGGGATTATTTGATTTTTTATTTGGAAAGAAGAAACAGGATCCGAGTTTTACTCTTGGGGTTGTTAATTTTTTTAAGGGAAATGACAATCCTTCAGACTTAATGGTAGTGGGCTTTGTTAAAGGGTCCATCAAAGTAGGGGATGAAATTGTTGTAACGAACATGAGTTGTGTAACGGAAACTCCTGTGAAAACAACCGTTTTATCACTTGAGGTTCCTGAAGGTAAGGTACAAGAAGCTTCAGACACAATGGTGATGGCTATAGTTCAAGATGGGACTAAACTTGATATTTATAAGGGGAGAGTGTTGCATTCGGAAAATGCTCCGGAGGAACAACGATATAATGCTTATATTGCTGCGCTGGGAATCGCTTTTGTGAATGAACAAGAGGGCAAACTTACTAAAGAGGATTGTGAAAAATTAGCGGCATCAGATATTTCGGAGATTTGGCAATTATATTATAGAGTGCATGCTGAAGAGGCTAAACGATTTGAAGCCAAACAGGTACTATTAAATTATAAAAGACGAGAATTGTATAAACTGATTCGAGAAAAACTATTTTTATTAGATGATGTTTATGTAGTGTATTCAGTAGAAACAGATGAGCCTTATTTGTTTTCTCATGCATCAGAAGATGAGAAGGGCTCACTTTCTGTTACAATGCCAATGGCTCAATTGATTCCAAGCTCATACATGCATTACCATAAAGAGATTTATAAGAAAGATGAGATATTTGATTTTAAACGAATTGAGAATGGGCCTGATAAAGAAGGGATTCGTAATTTCATAAGAGACTTATTCATCTATGATGGAATACGTGGAATTCAATATTGTGGAGAGAAAACAACGATTCTTGCGGAACAACTAGTGGATCTTCCGCGGTATAAAGGGATCGATGAAAAAGAAATCCCTGTCACGAATCCGAATGTGATCAAGTGGTTATATTTGGCACGTCAATTGGGTAAACTGAATACGAAAGATAAAAAAACACTAAGCCGAGTCTATATAAATCAGTTTTATGAAGCTTTAAAAACCGCAAAATTTATTGCGCCAATGAGACTTCATGGGTATGACCAATTTCTTGAAGATAACCCGCAAACGGACGTAGAACCTAATATTCCTTTTGATTTAGCAATGCAACCAGGAAAAACGAAAGAGTGGACACTCAAAGTGTATACGGACTGGAAGAGACTTCGTAAGCACTATGGAGAAGATTGTAAAGCATTAATTGTGACGCTTGATGAACAATTAGCGTTTCATGATGTTGTGATTAATCCTGGAGACCATCCGATGGCAGCTGCTACGATTACGGAAGAATTGTATAATGAAGTGAAGTGAAAACAGACAGTATAAGAAAAGCAACCCCTTGAGTTGCTTTTCTTTGTTTATAACATTCTTAAAGCGCATCACAGAAGGATTTTTCGATGAAAATTCAAGATAACTTGGCGAGCGATAAAAAATTTTTCAAAAACGTTAGAATTTCTTAACTTTTTAGTTGATTTTTTCTAAGAAAAGCGCTATTATACAAATAATCTTTTGCTCTGTAATTCATTTTGCACGGCAAGAGATGTTCGACTAACGTTAACTTTCGCAGTGTTTACACCGAAGGCTAGCGTTCTTTTTTTGCGCAAAATTTAGACACTTTGTGATAAAAGAGAAGTATAGTACAATAGATAGGAAGAAAGAGAGGAGGTTTTTGATGGATACAGCAGTCTTAAAACAGAAAATTATCGCTAAAAGTAAAGAGCTTGGCATCGATAAGATTGGTTTTGCTTCTGCCGAGCCGTTTACGCACTTAGAAGAGAGCATGCGCCGTTCTAAAGAACTCGGCCATACGACAGGATTTGAGCATCCAGTGCTAGAAGAGCGTATTTATCCTGAGAAAATCTTCGACACTCCAAAAACGATTATTTCCATTGCGCTAGCATATCCGACACTTCCAAAGAATAAGCCGGAACGTGTGAAGGGAGAGCGTCGCGGGGCCTTTGCACGGGCTTCGTGGGGGGAGGATTATCACTTTATTCTCTCAAGACGCATGGAAGCCCTCATTAACTACATCAAAGAAGAAGTTCAAGACGAAGACTCTAGGTTTAAGCCGATGGTCGACACGGGTGAATTAATTGATGTGCGCGTTGCTGAACGTGCAGGAATTGGTTTTGTCGGTAAGAATGGACTTCTCATTACGAAGGAATTTGGCTCGTATGTCTACTTAGGGGAGCTGATTACGAATATCGAGTTTCCAACCGACGAGATGGTGGACTACGGCTGCGGCGATTGTACGCGCTGTGTGGATTTCTGTCCGACTGGTGCGCTCCTAGGAGATGGGCGTATGAATGCCATGCGATGCTTGTCGTATCAGACGCAGACAAAGGGCTTTATGCCGCAAGAGTTTCGTAAAAAAATCGGGCATGTGATTTACGGCTGTGACATTTGCCAGCAAGTGTGTCCGTATAATAAGGGGAAAGATTTCCACTTGCATCCTGAAATGGAGCCATCCGTTGAGGAGACGCATCCGCTATTGAAGCCACTCGTGACGATTTCGAATAAGGAATTTAAGGAGCGCTTTGGCAAAATGGCCGGATCGTGGCGTGGGAAGAAGCCGTTGCAGCGAAATGCGATTATCGCCCTGGCCAATTACCGCGATAAAACGGCGGTGCCACTCCTTCTTCGTGTCATGAAAGAAGATATGCGTCCCGTGATGAAGGGAACCGCTGCATGGGCCGTTGCAGAAATCGTGAATGAGTCGAACCAAGAGATGATTCAATATTTTAACGAGCAAAAAGCAGCAGCGACGAAGAAACTCGAATCGCTCGAAAATCCATCGAAGGAAGATATCGAGTTAGTTGAAGAATTAGATAAAGCAATTGTAGTCTTACAAGAAAAATATAGAGAAGAGGCAACCAAATGACGGTGAATCATATCGTATTATTTGAACCACAAATCCCAGCAAATACTGGGAATATCGCAAGAACCTGTGCGGCGACGAATTCGCCATTGCACCTGATTGAACCGCTTGGATTCTCGACAGATGACAAGCACTTAAAACGCGCGGGGCTTGATTATTGGCATGATGTCGATATTACGTATCACAAATCCCTCGAAGCGTTCTTAGAGTATTTAGGAGAACGTCCATTATATTTAATTACAAAATTCGCCAACCATACGTATGATGAGGTGGATTTAGCCCGTGATGAGGAACAATTCTTCATGTTCGGGAAAGAAACAACCGGTCTTCCTGAAGCGTTTATGCGCGAAAACGAAGAGAAATGCTTGCGTCTTCCGATGAACGATACGCATGTGCGGTCATTGAACTTATCGAATACGGCAGCGATTGTCGTGTACGAAGCGCTTCGTCAACAACGTTTTGCAGGGCTTGAACTCGTACACACGTATGACCATGATAAATTGAAGTAGGTGACAGGAATGAATCAAAACTTATATCAATGTATTGTTTACGCCATTTGTGCGATTGCGTTTGTGATTTTAGCGTTCGTTTCGAAGCCCCTCTATGGAATCGTTGCGGTATTATTTGCCATTTCATCAGTGGTCAATGGGGTTCGTTATTTCAAAGAGAAGTAAAATTGCAAAATGATGCTAGTTATGATACAGTGGATGACAGTTAAATAGCAAAATTGATGAAAAAGAGAGTAGTTTTTAACCGAATGTATTAGCGAGTTGGAAGGGTGAAAGCCAACCATTCATTAAAAATGAACCGCACTTTTGAAATGATTATTTGAAATGTAGGATAATCCGGATTCGCCGTTACCGATTAAAGTGGCTCAATTTGAGCAAGCAGAGTGGTACCACGGGAATTCTCGTCTCTATATGACTGTCGTCGTATAGGGATTTTTTTGTATAAATGGATATCCGAGTATAAAAACCAAAGAAAAGGAGAACAAAGATGAATTACAAGAAAATTGTTGCAGAACAAATCGCAAAAACAGTCGGCGAGCATTTAAGCGTTGATGAAATCGTATCAATGATTGAAGTGCCTAAATACGCGAACCAAGGGGACCTCGCTTTCCCTGCATTTACACTTGCAAAAGTATTACGTAAAGCTCCACAAGCCATCGCGGCAGAAATCGTGGAAGCCGTTAGCGATAAGCACATCGAACGCGCAGAAGCAATGGGACCATACGCGAACTTCTTCTTAGAACGTAGCGCTTTTGCCGATGAAGTCTTAAAAGAAGTCTTAGAACTTGGCGAACATTACGGGGACTGGGATTACGGTCAAGGACGTAAGGTAGTCATCGATATGTCTTCACCAAACATCGCGAAACCAATGTCAATGGGACATTTACGTTCAACAGTAATCGGGAACGCGATTGCGAACCTTGAGAAAAAAGTGGGCTATGAGCCAATTCGTATCAATCACTTAGGAGACTGGGGAACACAATTCGGGAAATTGATTGAAGCGTACAAATTATGGGGAAGCGAAGAGCTTGTAAAAGCAGATCCAATCGCAGAACTCATTAAATTATATGTTCGTTTCCATGAAGAAGCAGAACTAGACCCAACGCTCGATGACAAAGGCCGTGCATGGTTCAAGAAACTAGAAGATGGAGACCCAGAAGCGGTTCGTCTATGGGAATGGTTCAGAAGTGAATCGTTGAAAGAATTCAACCGCGTGTATGACTTACTCGGTGTGACTTTTGATTCATACAATGGTGAAGCGTTCTATAACGACAAGATGGACGTTGTGGTGGATATGCTTGAAGAAGCGAACTTACTAAAAGTGGATAATGGTGCCACAATCGTAGACCTTGAGAAATATGATTTACCACCAGCATTAATTAAAAAATCAGACGGCGCAACATTATACATGACACGTGACTTAGCAGCCGCAAACTACCGTAAGAATACTTACGATTTTGCAAAATGTATTTACGTGGTAGGGATGGAACAATCAAACCACTTCAAACAATTAAAAGCTGTCTTAAAAGAATTAAACTTACCTTGGTCTGAAAATATCGTGCATATTCCATTCGGACTAATCACATTGAACGGTAAGAAATTATCGACACGTAAAGGAAAAATCATCCTTCTTGAAGGCGTGTTAAAAGAAGCGACAGAACTTGCTTTGAAACAAATCGAAGCAAAAAATCCATCGCTTGAAAACAAAGAAGCAGTAGCTCACGCTGTTGGGGTGGGTGCGGTTATTTTCCACGACTTGAAGAACGATCGTACAAACAACTTCGACTTCGCGCTTGAAGAAGTGGTGCAATTCGAAGGAGAAACAGGACCATATGTACAATATACGCATGCGCGTGCGATGAGTATTTTACGTAAAGCTAACCATGCTGTTGACACAAAAGAGGCATTCTCATTAACAGACGATGATGCGTGGGAAGTATTGAAACTCATCGAAAACTATCCAAACGTTGTCCGCTTTGCTGAAGAAAAATGCGAACCATCAGCAATTGCAAAATTCGTTATCAACTTAGCACAAGCGTTCAATAAATATTACGCCCATACAAAAGTACTCGTTGAAGATGAAGCCTTCAACAGCCGTATCGCTTTAGTACAAACAACAGCAAGCATCCTAAAACAAGGCCTAGCGCTTCTTGGCGTGGCTGCTCCAGATGAAATGTAGTCATTGACATCAAGTAGGATAAGCCGTATACTAAATGCACATATAGAAGCAATGAACAAGCGCAGTAGTGGTTGTCCACGGGAGAAAGAAGAGAATTGTCGGTTGGTGCAAGACAATCCCCCACATCCGCGAAGTACACTTGGGAGCTATCCGTCAGGACGTCTCATCCGCGATAAGGATGCTCGAGTGGATGATGCCATGCATCGTCAACAAGGGTGGTAACACGGTGAAAATCGTCCCTAATAGTCTTTTTGGCTATTAGGGATTTTTTATTTACAAGAAAGAAGGGAAGAAACAAGATGAACATTATCGATGATTTAGAATGGCGCGGCGCCATCAACCAAATGACAGATGAAGAAGGCTTACGTGCCTTAACAAGCGAAAAGGCTGTATCCCTCTACTGTGGGGTAGACCCAACTGGCGACAGCATGCACATTGGACACTTAATTCCATTTATGATTCTTCGTCGTTTCCAATTAGCAGGACATAAACCAGTTATCTTAATTGGTGGAGCAACAGGTTCTATCGGGGATCCAAGTGGTCGTACAAGCGAACGTGTACTTCAATCAATGGAACAAGTTCAACATAATGTTGAAAAACTAACAGCACAAATGAAGAAATTATTCTTCACAACAGATGAAGACCAAGCGACATTACGCCTTGTAAACAACTACGATTGGACAAAAGATTTATCATTATTAGACTTCTTACGTGACTACGGGAAGCATTTCAACTTGAACACAATGCTTGCTAAAGACGTTGTCGCAAGCCGTCTAGAAGTGGGAATTTCATTTACAGAATTCTCATACCAAATCCTACAATCAATGGACTTCTTGCATTTATTCAAGACAGAAGACGTGCAAGTTCAAATCGGTGGTGCGGACCAATGGGGGAACATCACTTCAGGGCTTGAGTTAATCCGTAAAGTAGAAGGAGCAGAGTCTCGTGCGTACGGACTAACCATTCCATTGATGTTAAAATCAGACGGTACAAAATTCGGAAAATCAGCTGGTGGCGCTGTATGGCTCGACCCTGAAAAGACAACTCCATACGAATTCTACCAATTCTGGTTAAACCAAGATGACCGCGACGTGATTAAATACATCAAGTACTTCACATTCTTAGAACGAGAAGAAATCGAAGCGCTCGAAGAAAAAGTGGCGACAGAACCACATAAACGTGAAGCACAAATCCGCCTTGCTGAAGAAGTGACTCGCTTCGTTCACGGCGAAAAAGCCCTAGAAGACGCGAAGAAAATTACAAACGCGCTCTTCACAGGGAACGTACAACAATTAACAGCCGATGAAATCGAACAAGGCTTCAAAAACATGCCAACCTTCGAAAGTTCAAAAGAAAGCCAAAACTTAGCAACTTGGCTGGTTGACCTTGGCATCGAACCATCAAGAAGACAATCACGCGAAGACATTCAAAACGGCGCGATTTCAATCAACGGTGAAAAAGTAACCGACCTCGAATTCGAATGGACGAAAGAACATTCCTTCGAAGAACGCTTCGTTATCGTCCGCCGCGGTAAGAAAAAATACTTCTTAGTGGTGTTGAAATAAAAGACTTATGGATGATTCTTTTGAATCCTTGCGGATTTAATTATCATCACTGTAACGTTGCATCAGCGCAAGCCTTGGTCTTGCGCCTTAAAAGCCTCAAAGAGGGAGTAAGACCAAAGACAAAAAAGGATTCACAGTGTGAATCCTTTTTGCTTTGCAGTCTTTCTCCCTCGTTTTTATGCTTCATCCCGTTACAATGATGATAAAATCCACAGCATTCTTCAGAATCATCCTGTGCCTGTTATATATAAAGTCACTTAGAAAAATATACTTAACGAATCAAACGCTAACGAGCATTTCACAAAGTTTGAAATAAAAAAATGTTTTAAATAGATTTTTAAACATGCTATAAACGCCTACACAATCATATTTCAAAAGCAAATGTAAAAAATACAATATGACATATACGTTATATTGCAAAATAACTTTTTGGTCAAAAGCCCGAATTTGTTGACTCCAAAACTCACGATTTAGTTCGCATATTTCGACTCCAAAACCGAACACATTTCCATTTAAAACTGCCCCCGCCCAATCCATAGCAGCTAAAGATATTTTACGTAAGATCCTTTCAATGCGGTAACCTTGGTGATTGGTTTTGGATTTCGGAAAGTATATGGCTTCAATAGTGACAGTAACGTGTATATAGTATTAAAACGAATAAGAGGGCGTAGGAATTTATTCCGTACGCCCTCTTTGAGGCTTTAAAGGTGAGAGACTTCGGCTCGAACCGGTACAACGTTACCGTCACTATGATGATAGCCATAAGGCTTTTCCGAAATCCAATTTTTATTTATACTTTTTTCTTGTCAAAAATCAACAAAAATTCACATTTTACCCTGTAATATTTCACATAAAATAACGATTTATGTAT
>ERZ773180.1355-NODE-1355-length-12372-cov-41.827799_pt1 | contig 12372 bp, 10 predicted proteins | sample MGYA00511080_ERZ773180 | MGnify/ENA primary metagenome ERZ773180 (study PRJEB29015, sample SAMEA2738175) | human oral metagenome | biome: human oral; feature: human-associated habitat; material: saliva | place: China | collected 2178 ...
AAGCGTGACTGGCATGGACTCCACTCTACTGGCCGGTGTGCCCATCTTCTAGGGGACGGGGCTCGGTCGGGGGATGCCCGTCCGCCTCCTGGCCGTCGTGCGCGTCGGCTTTGTCGCGCGAGGCCGTGGCGGCGTCCGCGGCGATCTCCGCACGCAGGTCTTCGAGCATGTCGCGCAGCTCAGAGCGCACGAAGTCGCGCGTGGCGACGTCCTGGAGGGCCAGGCGTAGGCCTGCGATCTCGCGGGCGAGGTACTCGGTGTCGGCGAGGTTACGCTCCGCGCGAAGACGGTCCTGCTCGGCCACGACGCGGTCGCGGGCGTCCTGGCGGTTCTGCGCGAGCATAATCAGCGGGGCTGAGTACGAGGCCTGGGTCGAGAATGCGAGGTTCAGGAGGATGAAGGGGTAGGGGTCCCAGGCGGCTTTCTCGCTGATGCCGGCGAGCATCAGGTTCGCGCCGATCCACGCGATGACGAAGATCGTCATGTAGAGGACGAAGCGGGGTGAGCCCATGAAACGGGCGGTGGCCTCGGCGAAGCGGCCGAAGCCGTCGCCGCCGCCCGACGAGCGGCGGAAGAACCACCGACGCTTGTCAATCGGGTTATCCAGGCGATCAGCCATCGATGCTCCTTGCCATCATGCGGTCGGTCACGTCGTCGTCGAAGTCTCGCCAGTCCTCGGGCAACAGCTCGTCGAGGACGTCATCGACGGAGACGGCGCCGTGTAGGTGCCCGTCCTCGTCGACGACCGGCAGGACCGTCAGGTTGTAGGTTGCGAGCAGACGCGTCACGGTCGCGATGTGCGCGTTGGGGTCCACGGATTCGATGTCGCGGTCCAGGATCGTGCCGAGGAGGGTCTGCGGGGGCTCGCGCAGCGCGCGCTGGATGTGCACCATACCCAGGTACTGGCCGGTCGGGGTCTCCTGGGGTGGTCGTGCGATGAAGGCGACGGTCGCGATCGAGGCGGGGATGTCCTCGCGGCGCACGGCAGCGAGCATCTGCGCGACGGTCGCGTTCGGGCCGAAGATGACGGGTTCTGTTGTCATGAGCGAGCCCGCGGTGGACTCCTCATAGGTCATGAGTCGACGCACGTCCTCTGCCTCGTCGGGCTCCATGAGGGCCAGCAGGGACTGAGCCTTCGCGGTGGGCAGCTCGGCGACGAGGTCGGCCGCGTCGTCGGGCTGCATGACGTCCAGAACGTCGGCGGCTCGGGCGGCTTCCAGCGCGGAGACGATCGCGATACGGTCGTCGTTACCCAGCTCCTCGAGCACGTCGGCGAGGCGCGCATCCGTCAGCTGCATGGCGACCGCCATCTTGCGGTCCTGAGGCAGGCTGTGGATGAAGTCCGCCAGGTCGGCGGGGCGCATGTCCTCCGTGTACTGCAACAGGGCGGTGGCCGCCTGATTGGAGTCGGTCTTGAGCAGGCCGGAGACCTCGGAGACGTCCACCGTGAGGGTTTCGCCGCTGCGCGTGAAGCCCAACGAGGAGGTGCGCACGCGCTGGACGTGCAGGGTGGAGATGACCCAGTCCTTGGGGCGGCGCTGGCGCATCGCCACGTCGAGGATACGCACCTGCCCGGAGCCGTCGTTCATGGTGACGACGCGGTCGAAAAGCTCGGAGAGCACCAGGGTTTCGATGGGGCGCTGCGTGAAGGAACGGATGTTGAGCAGGCCCGTCGTGATGACGGAGCCGGATTCGATCGAGGTCACGCGGGTGAGTGGCAGGAAGACACGCTTACGCGGGCCGACCTCGACGACGAATCCGATGACGTTGGCCTCGGATTTCAGCCGAAAGATGACAACGACGTCGTGAATCTTGCCGACCTGGTCGCCCAAAGGGTCGAAAACACCGGTGCCTGCGAGCTTTCCGATGTACACGCGCCGACCCTTGGTGCCTAGCTCAATAGATGCAATGCTCACCTAATCATTTTAGGCTGATGACGTTCGATGCGTCGTGACGGCGAGCCGGTGCCCGCGGGACAGTGAGTCCCATGCCACCTGCCCCCGGAGGATTGGAGAGAGAATGCCCGTCGTGATGGAACCGCAGATGCCCACGGGTACTGAGGTCGCCTCCTACCAGACCTACGCGCAGGCGCGCGCGGCGGTCGACTTCCTGTCCGATAGTGGCTTCGACGTATCGTCGATCACCATCGTTGGGACGGACCTGCACATGGTTGAGCGTGTGACGGGCCGTCTGACGATTGCCCGCGCCTCGTTGTCGGGGGCCTCCAGCGGTGCGCTGTGGGGCGCGCTCATGGGCATGTTCATGTCGGCGGGCCAGAATGCCGGCGGGACGGGTCTGTGGGTCGGCGGCGGCATCGTCATCGGCGCGCTGGCGGGAATGGCGCTGTCCGCGCTGATGTTCATCGTGCGCGGGCGTAACCGCGACCTGGTGTCTTCTCAGCAGGTCGTGGCCCTGCGCTACGCGATCCTGGCGTCGGCGGATATCGACCGCGCCTTCACGCTCTTGCAGCGCACCCCCGGCAACACGGCCCGCCCCAAGCGTGCGCGCGCGGAGGCCGAGCGCCCCCGCAAGGATTCCGTGGGTTTCTTCCCCGACGGCCGTCCGCGTTTTGGCGCGGCGACCAAGGATGGGACGGTCCCCGGCGGGGATGCACAGCCCCAGGCCGCGGCTGCCTCGAGCATGAACGAGGCCGTGGCACCGCCGCAGGGCATGCGGGCCGAGTCCTCGGTGTCCTCCGCGTCGGAGAGCGGAGCGGCGCAGAGCGCGCCGCACGCTCAGCCCGCGCCCGAAGGACGCGACGACGCCCCGGCCTCGTCCCCTGAGGGAGACCAGACCGAGGCGTCGGATCAGCGTTCCTGAGCGGCGCGCTTCCAGCGAAGGAAACCGCGCGGGGCGCTCTTAGCGTCCCTGAACGCGCACGATCCACTCCTCGACGTCCGCGATCGTGCGCGGGATGTCCTCGGAGATGCGGGTGACGGTGCCGTCGGCGCCCACCACGACGTCGTCCTCGATGCGCACGCCGATCCCGCGGTATTCCTCGGGGATCAGCAGGTCGTCGGCGCGGAAGTACAGGCCCGGTTCGATCGTGAAGACCATGCCGGGTTCGAGTAGCGCGCCCTGGTAGAGCTCGGCGCGGGCCTTAGCGCAGTCATGCACGTCCAGGCCGAGGTGGTGGCTGGTGCCGTGCGGCATCCAGCGGCGGTGCTGCTGGCCCTCGGGGGACAGCGACTCCTCGGGGGTGACGGGCAGGATGCCCCACTCGTGCAGGCGGGCGGCGATGACCTCCATGGCGGCGTCGTGCACGTCCTTGAAGCGGCAGCCCGGCTGGTTGGCGCGCGCCAGGGCGGCCTCGCAGGCGTCGAGGACGGCCTGGTAGACGCGGGCCTGAACCTCGGTGAAGCAGCCGTTGACGGGCAGCGTGCGCGTAATGTCGGCCGTGTACAGGGAGTCGACTTCGACGCCGGCGTCGACGAGTACCAGGTCGCCCTCGCGCACTTCGCCGTCGTTGTCGATCCAGTGCAGCGTGTTCGCGTGGTTGCCGGAGGCCGCGATGGTCTCATATCCCAGGCCGTTGCCTTCCTCGCGGGCGTTGGCCGCGAAGGCGCCTTCGATGACGCGCTCGCCGCGGCGGTGGCCCACGGCGCGCGGCAGGACGCGGATGATGTCTTCGAAGCCGGCCTTGGTGACCTCGACGGCGCGGATCATCTCCTCGAGCTCGAAGGCGTCCTTGATGAGGCGGATCTCGGAGAGGTGCTCCTCGAGGGCCTCGTCTTCGGCGCGCGCGTCCTCGCCAAACGGCAGGCCCGCCTGGATGCGGATCTCGTTGACCATGTCTTCGATCTGGGCGTCTACGCCGCGCACGATGCGCAGGCTGACCTGGCCCGCGTCCTTGGACAGGGCGTCGCGCAGCGTGTCGATGTGGCGGGTCTCCAAGCCGGTCGCGGCCGACACTTCGTCGAGGGAGGGGCGCGCGCCCACCCAGAATTCGCCGTAGCGCGGGTTGGCGTAGAACTCCTTGGAGGAGCGCGAGGCGCGGGGCTTGAAGAAGAGCAGGGCCGTGTGAGTGCCGTCTTCGCCCGGTTCGAGGACCAGGACGGTGTCCGGCTCCTTTTCGGCGCCCAGGCCCGATAGGTGCGCGAATGCGGAGTGCGCGCGGAAGCGGTAGTCGCAGTCGTTCGAGCGGACCTTGTAGGGGCCGGCGGGAACGACGAGGCGCTCGCCGGGGAAGGGCGCGCCGGCCTTGAGGGCGCGGTTGCTGAGGAAGTCGGCGACGCGTTCGCGTTCGGGCAGCTGGGTTGGGCGCGGTGCCCATCCGGTGCCGATGAACTCGCGGAACGCGGAGGATTGGGGCTGACGGGAGCGGCTTTCGCCTCGGTCGGCCATTGACTGTGATTCTTCTTCGCTCATGGGGCACATTCTACGGCTCCTCGGCCCCTCGGGCGGGTTCGATGGTCATGACAAACCCCGGCCTCGTTCCTGTGCGTCGCGTGGGCGCGTGGGACGAGGCCGGGGCCGGGTTGGGAGGGAGCGGCTCAGTCCTGGGGGGTGAGTTCTCCCGCGATGGAGCGGTCCATCCAGCGCGTGAAGTCCGCGCCGCGCATGCCCTGGGAGAGGAGGAAGACGGTCTTGGCGTAGAGGGCTTCGAGCGTCATGTCGTGCGCGCCGATCGCGCCCAGCTGGGCGAGGGCGTTGCCGGCCTCGTAGTGGCCGAGCATGACTTCTGCCTGGTAGCACTGGGAGGCGACAATAATGGGCACGTCGGCCCGGGCGAGCTCCTCCAGGACCGCGACCAGCCCGGGCTCGGAGGCGGGGATGTTGCCCACGCCGAAGGTGCGCAGGATGAGGGCGTCCGGGTGGGGCGTCGTCATCGCGCGCAGCCGCGCGGCGCTCATGCCGGGGACCACGTCGATGACGGCGACGTCCTGGCGCGTGTAGGGGCTGGGATCCTGCCAGCCGGTGCCCGCGCTCGGCACGCCGTACCAGCGCCATGGCGCGCCCGTGCGCGCCATGGGGGACACGGAGGGGGACTCGAAGCCGCGGAAGGCCCACGACGAGGTCTTGGTAGCGCGGTTGCCGGCCAGGAGCTTGTGCCCGAAGAAGAGCATGACGCCTTGAGCGTGCGGTGAAATCGCCGCGCGCAGCGCTCCGGTGACGTTCGCCGACGCGTCCGAACCGACGACGCCGAGCGGGTACTGGGAGCCGGTCAGGACGACCGGCTTGCCCAGGTCCGCCAGTGCGTAGGACAGGGCGGCGGCCGAGTAGGCCATCGTGTCCGTGCCATGCAGGACTAAGAAGGCGTCGGCCTGGCCCGCGTGCGCGTTGATGTCGTCGACGATGGCCTGCCAGTCCTGCGGGGTGGCCTCCGAGGAGTCGATGAGTGGGTCCAGCGTCGACATCGTGATGTTCGAGGCCAGCTCGATGCCCTCCAGCTGGGAGCCGAACCACCCCTGCAGGTCAGCGCCGGGACGCAGCCCCTCGGGGGAGTCGACCATGCCGATGGTTCCACCGGCATACGTGACGTGAAGACGCACGGTGAGTCCTTTCGATCAGTCGCCCGACACCAGGGTCTCGTCACCCTGGAGCGAGGCGGCGGCCTCGTCGGTCAGGTTGCCGACGCGCCCGCGCACGTAGTACCAGCCGGCGACCATGAGGACGACGACCACGGCGAACAGCGCGAGGGTCCAGCGGCCCGACTCGGAGGTCACGTTGGAGCCAACGACCACCGCGAAGAAGAGCAGCGCCAGGTAGTTGGTGTAGGGAGCGCCGGGCATGCGGAACTCGGGACGCTGCGCTTCGCCGCGCTTGACTTTGCGCAGGAACGCCAGGTGCGAGATGAGGATCATCGCCCAGGTGCCAGCGATGCCGATGCCCGCCAGGTCCATGACGATGTTGAAAGCGTTCTGTGGAACGAAGGCGTTGAGCAGAACGCCCAGCAGACCGAGCGACGCGGTGATGATGATGCCGCCGTAGGGCACGTGGTTCTTGTTGAGGCGAGCCGCGTAGCGCGGCCCCTCGCCCACGAGCGCCATCGAACGCAGTGTGCGACCGGTCGCGTACAGTCCGGCGTTCAGCGAGGAGAGAGCCGCGGTCAGGACGACGACCTGCATGATGTCGCCCGCGTGGGGAACGCCGAGGCCGGAGAAGAACGTCGTGAAGGGGGACTCATTCGAGGAATAGGCGTTGTAGGGCAGCGTGAAGGCGAAGAGAACGACGGAGCCAACGTAGAAGAAGAAAATACGGATAACCATCGAGTTGATGGCCTTGGGCAGGATTGTTGCGGCATCCTTCGCCTCACCGGCTGCGACACCCACCATCTCGGTGCCGCCGAAGGCAAAGACGACGCCCAGGGTCAGGGCGAACACGGGGGCCAGGCCCTCGGGGAACCAACCGCCGGACTCGGAAATGTTGTGGACGCCCGCGGTGTAATCGGCGACGTGCGCCTGCGTGATGATCGCCCAGATGGCGACAGCCATGAAGATGAGGATTGTCGCAACCTTAATCATCGCGAACCAGAATTCGGCTTCACCAAAGGCCTTCACGCTCAGCATGTTCAGGACGAACACGAGGGCCAGCGCGATGAGGGCGATCACCCACTGTGGGATGGCCTCGAACATTGTCCAGTAGTGCATGTAGAGCGCCACAGCGGTGATGTCAGCCATGACGGTGACGGCCCAGTCCAGGAAGAAGAACCAGCCGGTGATGAACGCGCCCTTCTCGCCCAGGAACTCGCGGGCGTAGGACACGAACGCGCCCGAGGAGGGGCGACGCACCGCGAGCTCTCCGAGGGCGCGGACCATCAGGAACGCGAAGACGCCACACACCGCGTAGGCGAAAGCCAGCGCGGGGCCGCCCTGGGCCAGACGGCCGCCGGCGCCCAGGAACAGGCCGGTGCCGATCGAACCGCCGATGGCGATCATCTGGATATGTCGGTTTTTCAGAGCCTTGTTGTACCCGGCGTCTCCCGCGTCGGTCGCGGTGGACACCTGGGTCTGATCCTTGTCAGACACGCGTGTACTCCAATCGGTGTTGAGGGAGGCCAAACGGCCGTTCTCAGTCAGTTTCCTACAGTGATTGGCGCCTCGCCGGAGGGGGACGGATTCTCAAATGCTGCCTGTGGTCAGTGAAATAACGTGCGCGTGGTCGTGGGTGCGCGCTGCAGAATCAAGGGATTGCGCCAAGGGCGGGCGCGCTCGCGGATCAAGCCTGCACGAAGCGGTGGTGTGATCTGATTAATGCGGTAATCTCAGATGGTGAAGCGAATAGATCCCCATACTCATAGCGCGTACTCGGATGGAACCGACACTCCCGCGCAGCTCCTCGCTATCGCCGCGCAGGCCGGGCTCGACGCTATCGCGCTGACCGACCACGACACGACGGCCGGGTGGGACGAGGCCGTCACCGCCGTTGCGAATACCGGCGTCAGCCTCATCCGTGGCGCCGAAATGTCGTGCTCCGCCTCGGGTATTACCGTGCACCTGCTGGCCTACCTCTTCGACCCGACCAGCCCCGGCCTCGTCGAGAATTTCCGCCGGACCCGCGAGGACCGTGAAACCCGGGCCCAGCGCATGGTCGCGAACCTCGCGGCCGACTATCCGATCACCTGGGAGGACGTGGTCGCCTTCGCGCCCGAGGGTGGACCCGTGGGGCGCCCGCACATCGCCGACGCGCTCGTGGCCGCCGGGGCTTTCCCCGACCGCAGCGCAGCCTTCGTTGAGGCCCTGCACCCCTCTGGCCCCTACTACGCGCACCACTGGGCACCCGACCCGGTCGACGCCGTGCGCTGCGTGCGCGAGGCCGGGGGAGTGCCCGTCCTCGCCCACCCCCGGGCCCGCAAGCGCCAGCGCCTGCTGCCCGAGGCCGTCATCGCCGACATGGCGGCGGCGGGCCTCTTCGGCATCGAGCGCGACCACCGCGACCATGGGCCCGAGGATCGCGCCGACGTCGAGCGCATCGCCCGCGAGATGGGCCTGGCGATGTTTGGTTCCTCCGACTACCACGGCACCGGTAAACCCAACCGCATCGGTGAGAACACGACCGACCCCGACGTGATCGCCGAGGTCGTCGCTCAGGGGTGCATCGAGGTGGTGCGTCCGTGAGCCTCTTCGACGTCGCGCTTTTCGCCACGGCCTTCACGACGCTGACGGTCATCATGGACCCGGTCGGGACCGTGCCGATTTTCCTGGGGCTCACCTCCCGCTACTCTCAGCCCAAGCAGCGGCGAGCTGCCATCCAGGCGACCTCCGTCTCCTTCGGAGTGATCCTGACCTTCGCGATCCTCGGCGGGCAGATCCTGCGCCTGCTGCACATTTCGATGGAGGCCCTCCAGCTCTCCGGTGGCGTGCTGCTTTTCCTCGTCGCCATGGAGCTCCTCATGGGTACCGACTCCTCGACTCCCGACACGGGCGACGAGGGCGTGAACGTCGCACTCGTCCCGCTGGGGACGCCGCTTCTCGCCGGCCCTGGATCGATCGTCGCCGTGATGGTGGCCGTCGGCCAGGCCGGATCGAACCTCGGCTCGTGGATCGCCGTCGTGGTGGCCGTCGTGCTGGCGCACGTCGTCATGTGGCTGACCATGCGTTTCTCGCTCATGCTCTCCCGGCTGCTCGGTCCCGGCGGCATCATGCTGTTGACCAAGATCTCAGGTCTGCTGCTGGCGGCGATTGCGACGCAGCTCATTATGGAAGGCATTTTCAAGTTTATCGCGTCAGCGCAGGGGTCCTGACCTGCTGTCATACTCGAAGCTTACCGGGTATTTGATCTCAAATGGCGCTGAATGCCTGGCGACACGGAGTGTGATTTCAGAAAAAGTCTGCTCCACGGTCAGGAAGTGTTGTAGGGTAAGGATGAACGCCGTGACATGCCGCGGCCCGTATTGGTCAGGGTCACGCATTCATCCCGCATCACATCCGCTCCAGGAGAAACAATGAAGAAGACGACCTCGTCTCTGTTCGCCGCCACCGCGGCCCTCGGCATCATCGCTGCCTCCGCTGGCATCGCCTTCGCTGCCGAGACGCCCAACGGCGACCCCGTGAAGAACAACCCGAGCATTGGCCAGCCCACGGAGGAGCCCTCCGCTCCCACTCCCGAGGAGCCCACGCCCGGCGACGAGACCCCCAACCCCGAGGTCCCCGGCGACGAGACCCCCAGCCCTGAGGTCCCCGGCGACGAGACTCCCGGTGGAGAGACCCCCAGCCCTGAGAACCCCGGTGCCGAGGTTCCCGGCACCGATCAGCCCGGTACCGAGGCGCCCGTTGTTAACCCGGGCGCCGGCGCTGGCGCCGCTTCCGGCACCGTCGGTGGCTCCGGCGTGACCTCGCGCAGCCAGATCTCTACCGGCAATGGCCCCGCCCCCGTGAGTGCACGCGGCGGCATCCGCGGCGCGAACGCGCCCGCCGGGGCGAACTCCGACGCTCCGGCCTCCGCCTCCAACCCGACCCTGGCGAACACTGGCTCCACCGCGACCATCGCCGCGGGCGCGGGCGTCATCGCCCTGGCCGGTGGCGTGACCCTCGTGATCGCTCGCAAGCGTCACTGAGTCGCTGTCTGCTGACAAACTCCGCGGGCCCGCTCGATGAGAGCGGGCCCGCGTTGTGTCTAGTTTTCGCACGTCGTCGCGCATTTGTGAACGGATGTGCAGTGTTGATCCGCAGATTTGCAACGAAAGATACCGCTCTCGCCTTGAAATGAAGCGTGGGTCACATGCACAATGGAGGTACCGAAAGTCACCATGAATTGAGCCCTCATGATGAACCGGTGATGGAAAGTGGCATCGCTCAATCGAGGGGTGCCACTTTCCTGTATATGCGTCCCTGCGGTGAGTGCCCCCGCAGGGACGCGCCCCTGCGGGGGTGGTGCGCTCAGCGCTGGCGACGACGCAGTGCGAGAGCGCCCAGGCCCGCCAGCCCGGCCGCGATGGCCGCTCCGGCCAGCATCGGCGTGTCAGCGCCCGTGCGAGCAAGGTTCGTGCTCGGAGTCGGGGTCGTGGACGGGGCGGGAGCAGGGGTGCTCGGCTCGGGCGTCGGCTCGGTCGACGGTGCCGGGGTGGTCGGCTCCTCGGTGGGAACCGTGCACTCGCTATCCGTGCCGGTCAGCCAGTTGTGCAGAACGATCGGGGCCAGGATCGGGGAGTCCTCAAGGGTTTCGCCCGTCAGGATGCCGTTGATGTTGAAGGAGAAGGCGGAGTTGGCCGGCATGTGCTCGATCGTGACGGTGATGGTCTTACCGTCCTTGCTGACCTTGATCTCGCCCAGGCCCTCGACGGTGTTCGTGAAGCCGTTGCCCGTGAGCGCGCCGGCGCCGGGGTTGGAGATCGTGTTGATCGTGGAGGCGTCGAACGTTAGGCCCTGGACGGCCTTGATCGTCAGCGTCGCGTTGGTGAGGTCCTTGTGGGTGGCGCCGTACAGGCGCAGGGTGCGCGAGTCGCCGACCTTCGGATCGGTGCCGGTGGCGACGAACCAGCCGTCAGCGTTGGCCTCGCCCCACTTGGGCTCCTCAGAACCCCAGGAGCCCGCGTACTTGGAGCGCTCGTTGATGTCGCGTGAGTAGGGGCTCCACACGGTGCGGTCCACGGTCGTGGCCTGGCACTGGGTGAGCTTGGGGGTCTCCGGTGTGGGCAGGTCGCCGCACACCTGGCCTTCGGCAGGGTACTGAGCGCCGACCAGGTTGGCGCTCGCCGTCGAGGACTCGGCGCCGGTGGGGAAGGTGCCCGTGAACTGGAAGATCGTGCCGGTGTTGGCGTCGAGGCCCTTGTTCAGCGTGATGGTCCAGATGTTCTTTGCGGCATCCGTCTGGGTGGCGGTGAAGTCACCGTCGTTCCACGTGTACTCGGCCTCACGCGGGCCCCAGGACTGCATGTAAGCATTGAGACCCGCGCGGGTCTGAAGCTTGCCGATGAAAGCCGTGTCGGTCATGTCGTCGGGCAGGTCGACGGTGATTGTCGTGCCGGCGGCCAGCTTGTTCTTCGTGGCCACAGGGAAGCGCCAGTTCTGGGTGGAACCGGCGATCCAATGGTTGGCCTCGAACATGCCCGGGGCCTTGTAGGACTCGGTGTTGAAGTTGGTCGAGATCTTCGAGGTGTAGCCGTTGTTCGAGCCGGTGGCGACCTTGTTGACGGAGCCGTCGGCGTTACGGGTGATGTCGGCAGGGTTCACCAGCTCGGGGTGGTGAGCCAGGATGTCGGTGTCGAGGATAGCGGAGGCGGTCCAGTCGGCGCGGCACGCGGTCGACTTGTCGCCGTTAGCGGTGCTCGGGCCCGTGGGCTGGTTCTCGTCGGAGGGCGAGGCCATGGCGGGGCCCGCGATCAGGGCGGTCGCGAGCGTGGCGCTCAGAGCGGTTGCGATGGTCAACTTATGTGTCAGTTTCATCGTGTTCCTCGTGTTGAAGGTGGTTCAGTCTCAAGAATACTGGCCGAGCGGTCTGTTGTTGGCCTGGTCAGCATTGGTTACATGAGAACCTTAGCCCATGAATGCTGACCGTGTCTCACGTTTGCGAAAAATCATTGAGGGGATTTTTGCAACTTGCTGCAGGTGGGTGATTGCTTGTCGTTTGTAAATGCGTGACAATCTGGGCCTTTGGTCAGGGGCTGGAATTGACAGGTGTATTCCGTCACGTGCTGGGGGTGGGGTTTCTCCCAGTGCTGTGTCAGAGCAGGGAAATGGGCCACATACTCGCTACCCTCTAGAGATGAAGCCAGCCCCGACCCGGGGAGCTCGCCCTCGTGGTGGGCACGGCGCAGTTACACAAAAGGAAATCGTATGACGCTGGATCTGACGCAGTCGCTGCCCTCTCATGTGCGCGCGACCTCTGGACGCCCCGTTGAAGATTCGACCCTGATGGAAGTGTGGCAGGGGCTCTCCGCCGCAATCGTCGATCAGATCGCCGATAACTGGGCCGCCACCACGGAGCGTTACGCCAAGGGCCGTCAGGAACACTACTTCTCCGCCGAGTTCCTCATGGGCCGAGCACTGCTCAACAACCTGTCGAACCTCGGCCTCGTCGAGAAGGCTCGTGAAGCCCTCGCCGCCTACGGCCTCGACCTCGGTCAGGTCCTCGAAGAGGAGCCGGACGCCGCCCTCGGTAACGGTGGCCTCGGCCGCCTCGCCGCCTGCTTCCTGGACTCCTGCGCCACCCTCGACCTGCCCGTGCGCGGCTACGGCATCCTGTACCGCTACGGCCTGTTCAAGCAGCTCTTCGACAACGGCTTCCAGACCGAGCATCCGGACCCGTGGATGGAGGAGGGCTACCCCTTCGTCACCCGCCGTGAGGAGCTCTCCCGTATCGTCTCCTACGCCGACCTGACCGTGCGCGCCGTCCCCTACGACATTGCGATCACTGGCTACGGCACCAAGAACGTGGGTACCCTGCGCCTGTGGAAGGCCGAGCCCATCGAAGAGTTCGACTACGACGCCTTCA
>ERZ773180.1359-NODE-1359-length-12359-cov-13.609720_pt1 | contig 12359 bp, 6 predicted proteins | sample MGYA00511080_ERZ773180 | MGnify/ENA primary metagenome ERZ773180 (study PRJEB29015, sample SAMEA2738175) | human oral metagenome | biome: human oral; feature: human-associated habitat; material: saliva | place: China | collected 2178 ...
CCTGTACCCATACCGAACACAGAAGTTAAGCTCTTTAGCGTCGAATGTAGTTGGGCTTACGCCCTGTGAGACTAGAACGTTGCCAGGCAACAGTGAGAGCCTTCCTTTTGGAAGGTTCTTTTTTTATTTAAGTTTTTGTCATAACACAAAACAACTGCCATGAGAATAAAACTCATGGCTTTTTTAATTGGAATTTTATAGATTGAACTTTTTATTAATAAAGTATTCAATTAAGAGTAAGAGTAATTTTACAAATAATTAAAGATACCCTACATTTTAAATAGGGTATCTTTAGTTATTATTATTTTTTTGTTCTATGGATATATGGTTTTCTTTCTGCCGGTTTAATCTCACCCATGATAGAATAAATGTTATTATCTGTAGCTAACAAGGCATGTCCACAAGGAGCTTCAAAAGGAATTTCTCCTAATTGGTACCAGCGGTTTTCATTCAAGTTGTATACTAATTCTTTTTTATTCCACTTATAATCACTTACAGGACGTCTAAAGTATGCGTCACGATATTTTGCATGATCTTCACCTTGTAATGTTGTTAAATTGAATACAGCATCTTTCCAAACATCTTTATTGAAGCCGCCGATTACTAGTAGTTCATGGTCGTTTAATGGAGCCCAATCAGCACCTAGTAGAGATACTTCTTCATTATCAATTTCTACATCAGCTAGTTGTGTCCATTCTTTTGTTTCTAAGTTTACTTTATATCCATCGTTATATGTTTCACTAGCGCCACCACCATATACATAAAGTTCATTATTGTATACATAGCTTACTGCTTGATTACGTAATTTTCCAGGAAATTCTGAAAATACTTCGAATTTCTTAGTTGCTAAATCATATGCATAAAGTTCATTGTTATTTGATCCGTTGATAGATCCGATACCGAAGTATAGTTTATTGTCGTGAACTTTTGCGATAACATTTTCTATAGTAAGTGGAAGAGTGTCGACTACCTCAACTTTTAATTTATTATCAACAACAGTGAATGCCAATAATTCTGATGATGTTTCAGTTTTATTAGCAATGTAGTATAGTGTATCGTTATGCACTGCACTTGGTCCATAGGCTAGAGGATAGTCAAATTGAATTTGATCTAATAAAGTTACTCCGTCAGCTGTTTCTTCATATAGATATATGTCTTTATGATTTACTTTAACTCCACCATCTACAGGAAGTCCACCTGGGAAGTTAGCACCGCCACCGAAGATTAGTTTATTGCCTAATACTCCTTTAACTAATCCTGCTGTACCTATATTATTTTCGTAGCCTTTTTGAGCCGCTACAGTAGCTATATTTGTCCATTTTAGTTGTGTACTCATTATTTTATAGTACCTCCCTATTATTTTTAAAATCAAACGCTTACATCGATATATTTTTTAGAGTGGGAGGGGCCGACTGATGATTTTTCTTAGTCGAGAGCCACTCCCACAACTTTTGTTATTTAAAGTCTGCTTCTTTGTCTACTATTACATATACACTTGGATGATTTTTTAGAATAGTACAAGGAATATTTTCAGTAATTTCCTCACCTTCTACTAAACTTTTAATCGCTTGTTGTTTAGCTTCACCAAAAGCTAATAAGATTATGTGTTTAGCCTTCATAATATCTTTTATCCCCATTGTTACAGCCTGTTTTGGTACTAGATTAATATCATTATTAAAGAATCTAGAATTTGCTTCTATTGTTTCTTGTTTTAAATCAACAATATGTACTCCAGTATCAAAAGATGTACCTGGTTCATTAAATCCGATGTGACCATTTGAACCAACACCTAGTAGTTGAACGTCAATATTAGCATTATTAAGCGCTTCTTGGTAAGATTTAAGAGCATTTTCTAAATCTTCAGCACTTGCGTCAGGAACATGAGTGTTTGCCTTTTCTATATCGATATGATCGAATAGATTAGTCTCCATGAATTTATGATAACTTTCTGGGTGATCATAGCTGATACCTACATATTCATCTAAATTATAAGATTTTATATTTTTATAGCTGAAATTACCTGCTTTGTGGTCTGCAATCATTTCTGCGTATAAGTCTGTAGGTGTTCCACCAGTAGCAAGACCTAGTGTTGAATTTTCGTTAATTAAACTTCTTAAAATTTTGTACGCTTCTTTTGAAGCTTCTTTTTTAGAATTAAAAACTAAATATTTCATAGAATTACCCCTTACTTTTTAATCTTCTTTTTTATAAACTTCTTCGCCACGTGCGAATGTTGTTAGTACTTCGTATGTAGGACTAATAACAACAAGGTCAGCATCAAAACCAACTTTGATTTTACCTTTACGATCGGCAAATCCTAGCATTTCCGCTGGGTTTTTTGTACAAGAGTTAATGGCAGCATCGACAGGAACTAAAGCATCCTCAATTAAGACACGTAGTCCATCGATAACTCTTAGTGTAGAACCTGCTAAACGCCCATCATCACGGTGAGCACTACCATCTTCATATATTTCCATATTTTCTCCACCGAAGATGTAAGAACCACGTCCACAACCTTTAGCACATAGTGAATCGGTAATCATAATTCCGTGATCGCGACCTTTAGCTGTGAAGTATGTATTTAAAGCATCTGTTGTAGAGTGGATACCGTCACAGATAATTTCTCCATAAGCATCACGCGCACGTAGTGCAAATCCTACTTGACCTCCGTCACGGTGATGGAAACCAACCATTCCATTATAAACGTGAGTTTGAGAAGTGGCACCGTTAGCGAATGCTAGGTAACTTTCTTTATAATTACAAGCAGAGTGTCCTAGACTTACACGAATTCCTTGGCTTACAAGGTATTTAGTAAGTTTGTAGTCGATATCTTTTTCACAAGCGATAGTAATAAGTTTAATTAGATTTTTACTAGCTGCTTGGAATTTTTTAAATTGTTCAACACTAGGTGTTTGGATACAACTTAAAGGCTGAGCACCACGTTTTTCTACATCAAGATAAGGACCTTCGAAGTGAATACCTAAAATTTCGGCACCTTCGTAACCTTCTTCATATACTTTTGCTACATTAGCAACAGCTTTTAGAAGAACTTCTTCAGTTTGTGTAATTGTTGTTGGTAAAAATGATGTTACTCCCTCAGAAACGATATTTTTAGTCCAGTTACGAAGCCCCTCTTTGTTAACATCATTTGTATCATAGCCATAAGCTCCATGAGTATGAACATCTATAAAACCAGGTAGAATACGATTAGCTCCGAAATCATAATCTACTTTATCGAATGCGTCATAATCATAAACAGCAGTAATTTTTTTATCTTCTACTTCTACAATAAGAGGAAGAAATTGTCCGCTTGACCAAACTTTTTTACTTTTTATTAGCATAATAGCACCCCTTTTTAAAAAAATTCTATCTTTTAAATTTAATGTGTTAAATCTTCTTTAATCTAATGTTAACACATTTTAAATATATTTGTAAAGTAGAAAAGTAAAAGTTTTCAAAATTAATTTAAAGGTGTTTTTGGTAGTTTTTATAAATAGAGGAGTTGCTGATTTTTTAATAGAAAAATTTAAGGTGTTATGTTAACGGAAGAGGGAAAATACGTGAAAAGAGAGTGAGTCGATAATTATAGTTTCTGAGAAATTGAATTTTAACGAGGAACTATCCACAAAGTTTATCAGCTATCTAAAAGAGTATTTAAATAGCTAATAAAATACGGCGTTCATATATATTGCTAATGTGAATGTTAAAGAGAAAAGGATATTTATAATAATTATCAAAATATAAATCAAAAATTAAATAATTATATTTTAATATATTTCATTCAAATGAATAGAGTATAGAAATAAAAGAAAAAACAATATAATATATTATTAATAACAATAAAAATAAAAGATATTTACTATTGACTTTGTTTATAAGAGGAATATAATTATATTGAGAATAAAGTTACTGGTTTTATAGAAGTGATTTTATTTTAACTTATTATATACGAGGTTGACAATATGGATAAATCAAGATTAACCTTTCTTGGTGTAATAATAACAATAGGAATAATATTCGGTGATATAGGAACCTCGGTTCTTTATGTTATGAAATCATTTGTTCATAGTACTGATGCAACGATGAATGGAAACTTAGTTCTAGGATTTATCAGTTTAATATTTTGGGTAATGACTTTACAAACTACGACAAAATATGTAATGATAGCGCTGAAGGCTGATAACAAAGGCGAAGGAGGGGTATTTTCACTTTTTGCCTTAATAAAAAATAAAACAAGACGTAGTGTAGCACTTTTAGCGATGATAGGGGGAGCAACACTCCTTGCCGATGGGATAATAACACCTGCAATTACGGTAACCTCCGCGGTTGAAGGATTACATGATATTGTTCCTTCTATCAATACAAATGATGTAATTGTCTTAGTGCTTATAATATTTGTATTTATTTTTTCATTTCAACGCTTTGGAACAAAAAAAATTGGCTCGTTATTCGGACCTATAATGAGTTTATGGTTTTTATCTCTATTGCTTTGGGGAGTAAAATCTATAAGTAGTAGACCAGAAATATTAAAAGCTATAAATCCTAAATATGCATTACAGTTGCTAATAAGTTATCCTGGTGTTTTTGTCCTGTTAGGTGCGGTATTTTTATGTGTATCGGGTGCTGAGGATTTATATGTAGATTTAGGTCACTGTGGTAGAAAAAATGTCAGAATGGCGTGGTTTTCTGTGAAGGTGTGTCTACTTGCGAACTATTTCGGTCAGGCGGCGTATCTGTTATCGACAAATTATAGCGCGACAAAAAATCCATTCTTTGCGATAGTACCGGATAGTTTTATAGTATTTCAAGTAGTACTTGCGACACTTGCTGCGATAATAGCGAGCCAAAGCTTAATCACAGGATCATTTACGCTAATATCAGAGGCGATAAAATTAAATCTCTTCCCGAAATTAATGATTAAGTATCCTACAGAATTAAAAGGTCAGGTTTATGTATCAGCGGTTAATATAATATTATTTATTTGTAGTAGCTGTGTAGTATTATTCTTCAGAACAAGTAGTAATATGGAAGCTGCGTATGGACTAAGCATTAGTGTAACGATGTTTGTAACGACATTGCTGTTAAGCATATATTTATATAAAGTAAAAAACAAAAAAACTTTTGCGCTAATTTTCTTATTATTCTTCGGAATAGAGGAGTTGTTTTTCTTATATGCAAATAGTTTGAAATTCGTTAATGGTGGTTATATAACTGTAATTATCGCCTCACTAATATTTACAATTATGTTTATTTGGTATAAAGGAACAGAAATTAAAGAACGTGAAAGTCAATATTTAACTGTAAAAAATTATACGAAACAGTTGTTAAAATTAAGTGTGGATAAAAGCGTACCGAAATATGCGACAAACCTAGTATATTTAACAGGGGCTAAGCATGAGGAAGATGTGGATTATGCAGTCTTGTATTCTATCTTGAATAAACAACCTAAACGAGCAAATGTCTACTTCTTCGTCCATATAAATGTGCTAGATGAACCATATAGAAGAGAGTACAAAGTTACTAAATTTAGTGATAAGAAAATATTAAAAATTACCTTTAATCTAGGGTTTAGAGAAAATCAAAGGGTCAATATGTTTATGCGTCAAGTAATTGCCGATTTATTAGAAGACAAAGAGTTAGAATTGCAGCCTACTAAATATAATTTAAGAGGGAAAGCTGAAACTGTAGGAGACTTTAGATTCGTATTGATTGAGGAAGTATTAGGTAACAGTAACGGTTTGTCTTCATTTGATAACTTTATTATGGGATTAAGATTGAAACTGAAAAAAATTACGGTGACTCCGGAAAAATGGTTTGGATTAGATACTAGTGTTATCACTAAAGAAGCGGTACCTTTAAATGTTGTTCAAAGTACAGTGAAAAAATTAACTAGAATAAAATAAGAAAGATCAGACTTAGAAAAGTAGTTGTAATTTTACCTTACTTATTCTGAGTCTGATTTTTACTGTTTTTAAAAATAATTATTCCTCTTATTTTTATGAAGTAAACAGGGAAAGAGTATGGAAAAACCATACTCTTTAAAGTTGTTTATACACTAATTGCCTATTTAGAAAGTTTACGTCTTATAGCAAGTCCGATTAATCCGATTAAGCTTAATCCTAGAGCTGTAGTGCTAGATGTATTCATACCAGTATTTGGTAATGATTTTTCATTTTTAGCTTCAACTTTTGCAGGTTCTTTAACTTCAGGAGCTTTTTGTCCAAAGTCTACACCAGGTGTAGAAGGTTGAGCAGTTCCAAGTTTAGCTAAGTCAAATGCTGGTACTTCATGAATAGCAGGTTTGTTTTCTAATAAAGTATTTAATGCTTCTTCTAAATCGTTTAATCTATTTGCTAATCCTTCGATGTAGTATGGTTCAGCACCATTTTCTTCGCCATCTTTGATTTGTTCTTTTACTTTAGCAATTTCATCTAAGATTTTTTTGATTTCAGGGTTGTTAGCACCGAATTCTGGTACTTCATTAACAGCAGGAGCAACAGCGTTCACGCCACCTTTGAACTCAGGAACTTCTGTTTCATTGTTTAACCACGCAGCTAAAAATTCGTTTAATTCATTCTTAGCGTTATCAAGAGCTTTTTGGAGACCTTCTTTAAAGTAATCTTCAGCTCCATTATTTTCAGCATCTTTAAGATCAGATTCAAGTTTGGCAACTTCATTTCTTAAACGTTTAATTTCATCTTTAGGACCTTTAGCTTTTTCTACTGGTGCTTCAGTTTTCGGTGGTTTAGGAGCATCACCTTCTGGTTTATCAGGAACAGTAGGAGGTGTTGTATCATTTACTCCACCGTTGAACTCAGGATTAGTAGGTTGAGTAGGAGCATCTCCATCGTTAACAGCACCAGTGAATTCAGGAACTTCGTTAACAGCAGCTTCAACAGCGTTAGCCCCACCAGTAAATTCAGGTTTTTCTTCAGATACAGGAGCATCAGCAGCATTAACCCCGCCAGAGAATTCAGGTTTTTCTTCAGCCACAGGAGCATCAGCAGGGTTTCCCCCACCTTCGAACTCAGGAGCGTCAGCTACAGTAGGAGGTGTTGCATCATTTACTCCACCATTGAAATCAGATCCATTATCTCCAGAAGGAGAGTCACTAGGGTTAACTCCACCAGAGAATTCAGGAGCATTAGGAGCTGTAGGAACTTCGTCAGGTTGTTTTGCGTCATCAGAAGGTGCATCGCTAGGATTTACTCCGCCGCTGAAGTCTTTTGGTTCTTCGCCTTTAGGAACTTCTTTTAAGTTTTCGATATAACCTAAAGTTGCGTTGTAATCGTCAGTTAGCTCATCGATTGCAGATTTATAAGCTTTTACAGCTTCGTTAACTTCATCAAATTTAGCTTGAGCTTCATCAGCAGCAGTTTTAGCAGAAGCAACAGCAGCTTCTAATTTGGTTACCGCATCCTGTAATCCATCTTGGATAGCTTGTTCAGCATTGTTTTTCTTAGCTGTTTCAAGTGCAGTTTTAGCTTTTTCTAAAGTTTCTTTTTGTTTATCTAATGCAGCATTTTTTTCTTCTACTGTTTTAGCTTTTTCAGTAGCATCAGATTTATCTTTATCAGCTACTTTAGTTAATTTTTCGATTTTTTCAGCTAAATCATCAGCTATATCTGTAAGTTTTTTAACGATTGGTTTAGAAGCTTCTTTTTTAGCAGCTTCATCAACTTTTTTCTGTTCTTCAGCATCTAATTTTTTAGTTTCTTCAACTTTTTCAGGTACTTTATTTCTAGTGTTATAGTCATTTTCTAATTCTTTAAGAATATCATTAGCAGTTAAATCACCTTTTTCAACAGCGTCTAAGATAGCTTCTTTACCAATTTCAGCTTTTTTATCAGCGATTGCTTTATCTTTGTCTGTGATACTTGCATCTTTATTGATTTCTGCGATAGCATCCTCTTCAAGTTGATCTAAAGCTTCTTTAAGTTTAGTTCTAGTATCGGCTTCATCTTTTTTAAGTTCTTCAACTTTAGCTTTAGCTTTATCGGCTTCTTCTTTAGCTTTAGCTAATTCAGTTTCAGCGTCAGTTTTAGCTTTATCAGCTTCATCTTTTTTAGTTTGAGCAGCTGTTACATCGTCAGCTTCTTTTTTAGCTTTAGCTGTAGCTTCTTCAACTTTTTTAGCTTCTTCAGCAACTTTTTTCTCTAACTCAGCCACTTTTGCGTCAGCTTCAGCTTTAGCTTCAGCAGCTTTATCAGCTTCTGTTTTTTCAGCTACTTTAGCTGGTTCTTCTTCTTTTGGCTTAGCTGGTTCGCTAGCTTCTTTTTCTTTAGCAGCTTTTACTTCTTCTAGAGTTTTATTGTACTCGTCAGTAAGTTTATTTAGTTCTTCTGCGTAAGCTTGAGTATCTGAAGCAGCTTTATCAAATGCAACTTGTGCAGCATCTTTAGCTTTTTCGATAGCTTTAACAGCTTTATCTAATGAAGCAACGATATCAGCCTCAGAACCATTATTTTGAGCAGATTCCAGTGCTTCTTTAGCTTCTTTTAATGTATTTTCTTGTTTTTTAAGAGCTTCAGCTTTTTTATCTTCTTCAGCTTTTAATGCATCAGTATCTTTTTTAAGAGCATCGACTTCTTCACCTAAGTCATCAGCTTTATCTTGAAGTTTTTCTGATGCAGGACGAGCAACATCAGCTTTTTCAGCTTTTTCGATTCCAGCTTTAACGTCTTGAGGAAGAGCATCTTTAGTTTTAGCTTCAGCAGCTGGAGTTGTTGATGAATTACCAGCAGTAGCATCGTCATTTTCTAATTCTTTAAGAATATCACCAGCTTTTAAATCACCAGATTCAATAGCTTTTAATAATCCTTCTTTGTCAACTAATTCTTTAGCAGCTTTTTTAGCAGCTTCTTTATTAGTAATTTTTGGATCATTTGCGATTGATTCTTCTAATTGATTTAAAGCTTTTGATAAAGCGTCTTTAGAATCTGCTTCTTCTTTCTTAGCGTCTTCTTCTTTTTTGGCTTCTTCTTTAGCTTTAGCGTCAGCTTCAGCAGCTTTTTGTTTAGCGGCAGCTAATTCATCATCTGCAGTTTTTTTAGCTTCTTCTGCTTTAGTTTTAGTAGCCTCTGCATCAGCAGCTTCTTTTTTCTCAGCTTCTAGTTTAGTATTTGCTTCATTAGCTGCAGTAGTTGTTGTATCTACTTTTGCTTGAGCTTCAGTAACTTTTTCTTCAGCTTTTTTAGCGTCAGCTTCAGCTTGTTTGATTTCTGGACTTGTAACTTCTGATTTTGGAGTTTCAGCAGTACCAGTTTCTCCAGCAGGTTGTGTAGCTACAGGTTCTGTTGTTTCAGCAGCGTATGCTATAGCTGCTCCAGTAGTCGCAACACCGATACCAACAAGTACAGATGCTACACCTACCTTAAATTTACGTAATGAATATTTTCTTTTTGTTTCCATAAAAAAATCCCCTTTTTAAAAATATAATAATGACTGTGTTTCTAAAATGTTTGTTTTGAAGTTGTAAACAGAACTTTCAGAGACGATTAATGTATTAATAATTTTTATTATACAAGAGGAGAAACTATAAAACAACAACTTTAGTAAGTTATGAAACTTAATTGTTATATGGTAAACCTATATTTCAAAAATTTTAAAATAAATAAAATTATATAAAAAAACGAACAAGCTAAATATAAAAATTAAAATTTATATATATTAATATAGTGATATAAATAGATTATATTTATTGATAAAAATGTAAATATAATTCTTAATAAGCGGATATGAGTGTTTAAAAAAATCAAATATTAAATTTATGTTACAAAAAATATGTAAACCTTTAGGTATCGGTTTTTGTAATTAATAAAAAATTAGTTTTAGGGTGTGTTTTATATAGATGACAGTATAAATGATGTTAGATTTTTAAAAAATATATGTGTAATATAGATTTTTCTATCTATAATTAAATTAAAGAAGAATTCCAAAAAACAAGATATTCGAATCTGGATTTTTGAAATTCTTCTAAAAATATATAGCATTAATAATTTTTTTCTAGTTTTCTGAATTCATCCCTAGTGTGTTGAGGTAAACTCTTACCGTAGTCCATCATAAGGACGATGTCTTTAAATGCAGCTTTTGGAATAGCTAGACGTTCTATGTCTTCAATTCCAACATCTAGATTAATATCGTCTATATGGTTTGATTTTAGTTTTTCTACAAAGTCTGGTTCTGCGACAAATGGTGAAGATAATCCGATCATATCTGCGTGTAATATAGCTGCTTCACATTTTTCGACAGTATTGATACCACCCGATGCGATTAATGGAATTCTTCCATTTAAATGTTCGTAGACAACTTCATTAATAAGGAGACCGTGATGTGGACCTTCCGCACGTACTGTATTTAGATAAATATTTTGTCCCCAGCTGGCAATTGCCATATATGATAGAGGTACTCTTTCTAATAACCAATCTGTAAGTTGATTAAATTCTTCAACTGTGTAACCAACTTCTTCACCACGTGTTTCTTCAGGTGTTGCACGATAACCGAAGATAAAATCTTTAGGTGCTTCTTTTTTGATTACTTCATATACATCTTCAAAAACTTCAAGGATGAAGCGTGAACGATTTTCTAATGTATCTACTCCATATTCATCGTGACGTTCATTAGAGAAGGTAGAGAAGAATGTCTGTAATAGAAGACGTTGGGCACTAGAAATTTCTAAACCATCGAAACCAGCAGCGATAGCACGACTTGCAGCATGCTTATAATCTTCTCTTATTTTTTGTATATCTTCTATAGAAAGAGGATGAACGATATGTTCTACAGGAGAGTTCAGTTCCATATAGCTTGGACCAACAGCGCGCCTATTTGTAGTAACGTAATGGTTAGCGAAACGTCCTGCATGTGTTAGTTGGAGGATAGCCTTCGCTCCACCAGATTTCATAGCTTGTGCCATCTTTTTAAGACCAGGAATACATACATCATCATGGACGCTAAAACCATATTCAAAAAGTTGACCTTCAAGATTTATATAAGCGGCTCCAGTGATCTGTAAAGGCGCTGTATTTTTTCGTCTTTCGGCATAAAGAAGATCTTCCTCTGTAATGAATCCTTCTGCAGTAGAAGAGTTCGTAGTCATAGGCGAAAGAACAAAGCGATTCTCTAGTTCTATTCCGTTAGCCAGTTTGACAGGTGTTAATAATTTTGATTTCATAAAAAATACCCCTTTAAGTAATGTAAATAACATACAGCTAGAACCAATATATAAGCGATAAGAAATGAAGCATTAAAATCTGTAGTAACTTCTTTTTTATTTATGTAAATCTATAAAAGTTAAATAGATTAAATCACCATAATTTTTTTATAAAAAATTTAAACTAGTGGTGCTAGGTGTCTGTACTTTTACTGAAAATGTGTTATAATAAGTTTGTAGTTTCAGAAAAGGTTTTCTTACGATTTATTATATCAGATTATTAGACGAATAAAAAGGTAAAAATGAATTTAAGAATAGATAAATTTTTTAATAGCCTGTAAAAAACAGAAGATAGAAATTATGTAAATCTAAGTAATATGTAAGAAGAGGAATAACTCAACAAAATCTATTTCTCCGAAATTGTAATTTTTGAGGCATTCCCAAGTATAAAATAAATGTAAAATATAAGAGGATAATAATATGAAACTTAGTATTTTAGATTATGCTATTGTAGATGAAGGAAAGACTGCGATAGAGGCTATAGAAGAGAGTGTAGAACTTGCTCGCCTAGCTGAAAAACTAGGTTATAGTCGTTTTTGGATGGCTGAGCATCATCAGGTTCCTGCCTTAGCTAGTAGTAGCCCAGAATTATTAATGTTGCACCTTCTTCAAAATACAGAAAAGATACAAATAGGTTCAGGTGGAATAATGATTCCTCACTATGCACCGTATAAAATTAGCGAATGGATCAAACTTCTAAGTGCTCTATATCCAAATAGGGTAAATCTTGGAATAGGGAATAATCCGGGGACCAAAGTAGTTCAGAAGTTGATGGATACTACACCTATGACGAGAGAAGAGTACAATGATAGTTGTAGAGAATTACTAGAACTTCTTACAGGTACTGAAACACTAGTTCAACCACCGGAAGCGAAGGTAAGTCCGATGTGGCTATTATCTACTAGTGAAAAAAGTGCAAATCTAGCTGCGGAGCTAGGGCAAAATTATGTGTATGGTCTATTCTTTAATCAAGCTGTAGATTATATAGAGACAGCTAAAAGATGCTTAAATACGTACCGTACAAAAATGCGTGAGCAACAAAAATCCCCCCAAGATGTGGTTGCGGTATTTATTGCGATAGGGGAAGATGAACAGGAAGCGAAAGATTTAGTACGCTGTTTAGATGTTTGGCTTCTTGGTAAGAAAGAAT
>ERZ773180.1360-NODE-1360-length-12358-cov-43.357636_pt1 | contig 12358 bp, 7 predicted proteins | sample MGYA00511080_ERZ773180 | MGnify/ENA primary metagenome ERZ773180 (study PRJEB29015, sample SAMEA2738175) | human oral metagenome | biome: human oral; feature: human-associated habitat; material: saliva | place: China | collected 2178 ...
GTATCCGCGCACCCTGCGCGTGGACCTGTCGCGCATCCAGTCGCTCGCGGCCGACCTGATCAACGCGTGGGAGCAGGACGCGCCCTCGCGCGGCGTGCAGGCGCCCTGCCCGGTGCCCGACGTCGTGATCGTCGATGACCTGCAGGATTGCACCCCCTCGACGTTGACGTTGCTGGAGGCCTGCCGCGACGCGGGTGCCCGCATCGTCGCCTTCTCGGATTCCGATGTGGCCGTGGCCGGGTATCGCGGCGGTGAGCCGCACCTGGACCGCAGGCTTGCTAGTGCTCTCGGTGTTGAGATCGCTGAGCTGGGCCAGGTCTACGACATGTCGCGCGCTGTGCGCGAGTTGGCTCGCCAGGCCTGCGCGCGCATCGCCCAGTCCGGCTCGCCCGCTCGACGCGAGGCCGGCGTCGCGGACGACGCCCCGGATGGACGGCTCGTCACGCACCTGGGGGCCACGCCCTCGCAGATGGGGGCCCTCATCGCGCGAGCCCTCAGGTCCCACCACCTTCACGACGGCATCGACTTTTCGGACCAGGTCGTTATCGTGCGCAGCGCGTCGATGGTTGCCGAAACGCGCCGCTACCTGGAGCGCGGGGGTGTGCCCGTCGCGGGCGGGGGTCGAGCCTTCGACTTCGCGTCGCAGGCCACGACGCGCCTGCTTCTCGACCTCGTCACGATGCCGACGGGGCAGAGCGATACGGACGTGGCGTTGCGCCGGGAACTGGCCGAGCGGCTCCTGCCCTCGGCTCTTGTCGGAGCCGACGCCCTGGCAGTTCACCGGCTGCTGCGCCGCCTCAACGCTGCGCGCGCCCTGGCCGCTGAGGAGGCGGGTGACGAGGCCGCGCCGATCCCGCTGACGGTGGCCGACCTCGTCGCTGATCCTGAGACGTGGCGCGCGACGCTCGAGAAGGGAGCCGAGGCGCCGGGGCGGCGCGGGTGGAATGACCGCTCGCTCGCGCGGGCGCTGACGAAGGCGGCGGCCATGTGGGAGCTCGCCTTGTCGGGCGGGGAGCGTCCCCAGGAGCGCCTGTGGTCCCTGTGGGAGGCGTGCGGCGTCGGCGAAGAGTGGCGAGATCGAGCGATAGAATCCGACGAGGCCTCCGCGTGGTTTGACGATCAGCTGGACGCGGTCGTCGCGCTGATGCGCGTCGCGGACGTGTGGGAGCAGCGCAACCCGGCCGGATCCGCGCGCGATTTCGCCTCGGAGCTGTTGGCGGGGTCGGTTCCGATCGACACGATCTCGCGCGTGGGCGTGCGACCCGGCGGCGTCGAGGTCCTCACCCCCGCGCAGGCGATGGGCCGCCGCTGGCAGGTCGTGGTCCTCGCCGGCCTCCAGGACGGGGCATGGCCGAACCTGCGCCTGCGCGACCGGATCCTGCGCGCCGACCTGCTGGCGGACGTGGGGGCTGGCAGGTTCGCAGTGGGAGAGGACGGGCGTGAGGAGCTCATCGATTCGACGCGGGCCGCGCGCCGGGCCGTCCTGGACGACGAGTGCCGTCTCTTCGTCGCGGCCATCACGCGCTCGCGGTGTTACGTGCACGCGGGGGCTGTGCGCTCGGAGGACGCCGCGCCCTCCGTGTTTTTCGACGTGGTGGCGCGCCTGGCGGGCACGCCCCGCGAGGACGACGTGGTACCTCTGGACCAGGTGGACGCGCCCCTGTCCCTGCCCGGGCACATCGCGGATCTGCGCGCGCGTGCCGCCTCGGATGATCGGGTGGACGCCGAGCTCGCTGCCACGCTCCTGGCCCTCATGGCCCGCGAGGGCATCGCCTCGGCGCAACCGGAGCGCTGGCTGGGCGCGGGCGGCACGCCCACGACGGCGGAACCCTACGGTGGTGACGTGATGCTCTCGCCGTCGCAGTTCGAGCGGGCGCTTGCCTGCCCGCTGCGGTGGTTCCTCACGACCATCGGCGCGGACGGGCCGTCGACTGCGGCGGCCAGCCTGGGAACGCTCGTTCACGCGCTGGCCGAGGAGAACCCGCACGGCAGCGCGCAGGAGCTGACCGAGGCGCTTGAGGCGCGTATCGAGGAACTGGGTTACAACCTGGACACGTGGGCTGGGCGGTACGCCGATCGGCGCGCGCACACCATCGTCGACAATTTGGCCTCCTACATGGCGGGTGTTCCCGGCCGGGTGGAGGTCGAGCGATCGGTCGAGGCCCAGGTTGAGGGGGTGACGATCCGCGGACGCATGGACCGCCTCGAGCATGTCGACGAGGGCGTGCGCGTCACCGACCTGAAGACGGGTAAGAGCGGGCACAGCGCGAAGACCGTTCCCGATAATCCGCAGCTGGCGGCCTATCAGATGGCCCTCCTCGCATCGGGGGAGCGGGTCGCGGGCGCGCGCATCGCCCTGCTCGGGGACAAGAAGGCTAAGTCCTTCGATCAGCGGCCCCTGGAAGGGGAGACGCTGGAGGGGTGGCGCGAGAAGGTGCGCGAGGTCGCTGCCATCGCGCGCGGCCCCTACTTCCAGGCGACGCCCTCGGATAAGGCCTGCATGTATTGTTCTTTTGATCGGCTGTGCCCGGCTCGTGAGCGCGGCCGTAAGGTGGTGGAGTGACGTGGCGGGAGACAGCGCGATGACCCTGAGCGCAACTCAGATTCAGGCGATCGTCGATGCGACGAAGACACCGACCCCGGAGCAGGTGCGCGTCGTGGAGGCTCCGCGCAGACCGCTCCTCGTCGTCGCGGGTGCGGGCTCGGGTAAGACGGAGACCATGTCGATGCGGGTGCTGTGGCTCCTGGCCAACCACCCGGACTTGACGCCGGCCTCGATCCTGGGCCTGACCTTCACGCGCAAGGCGGCGGGCGAGCTCGGCGACAGACTGCGCGAGCGTATCCGCCTGCTGTCGCGCGAATTGCCGCAGCTGAGTGAGCGCTTGGATGAGGACCCGGTGACCCTGACGTATAACTCGTTCGCGGAGCGCATCGTGTCCGAGCACGGGATGCGCATCGGGATTGACCCGGATTTCTCGATGCTCTCCGAGGCGGGGGCCCTCGACCTGATGACGCAGATCGTCGAGGCGTGGCCCACGGACTTGGACGATGATCTGAGCCCCGCGGGCGTCGTGGGCAGGGTCCTGCATCTCGCGGGTGAGATCGCCGAGCACGGCTACACGGTGGAGAGTGCGCGCCAGGCCTTGGAGGGGTTCGGGCGGGAGCTGGAGATCGTGGGGGACTCGAACAAGGCGGCCCAGGAGCTGCATCAGGCGAACCAGCGCCGCATCGCATTCCTCGGTCCGATCGAGGCCTACCAGAAGCGCAAGCGGGAGATGGGCCTCCTGGATTTCTCGGATCAGCTGGTGCTGGCCACTCGTATCGTGCGCGAGGTTCCCTCCGTGCGCGCCGCGCTGCGCGAGGAGTTCCGCGCGGTGCTCCTCGATGAGTTCCAGGACACCTCCGTCATCCAGATGGAGCTGCTGTCCACTTTGTTTGGCGACCACGCGGTGACCGCGGTGGGCGACCCGAATCAGGCGATTTACGGGTGGAGGGGGGCATCGGCCTCGTCCCTGGAGACGTTCCTGGAGCGTTTCCAGACGGGGGCGCCCGAGGAGGGGCAGACTCTCACGCTGTCGACCGCGTGGCGTAACGACGTGTCGATCCTGGACGCGGCGAATCGCGTGGCCGAGCCCCTGCGCGAGGTCGCTTCCTATCAGGCGGGCAAGGAGCAGCTGAACGCGCAGTCTCCCGTTCTGGTCCCGCGTCCGGGGGCGGGGCGCGGCGTCGTCGAGATCGCCTACCCGGCCGCCTACGAGGACGCGCTGGCGGCGACGGTCGACTTCGTGCGGCGGGTTCGCGCGCAGCCGGTCACGGACGGCAAGCGGCGCACGGTCGCCGTCCTGAGCAGGCGCCGCAAGGACTTCCCGTTGATCGACGCCGCTCTTCGTGAGGCGGGGATCCCCACGGAAATCGTGGGGCTGGGCGGGTTGCTTGACCAGCCGGCCGTGCAGGATGTGCGCGCGGCGCTGGAGTTGGCCTATGACGTGGCGGCGTCCCCGTGGCTGGCGCGCCTTCTGGCGGGCATCGATCTGGGTGCCGCAGACCTGATGGCGCTCGGCGACTGGGCGCGTGTCCTGGCGCGTCGGGAGGGGGCCAGTTCCCACCAGGCGGTTCTCCTGGATGCCGTGGATGACCCGCCGGCCCCCGGGTGGGCGGACAAGGGGCGTCCCGCGATCAGCGAGGAGGCGGTGCGCCGCGTGCGCCTGCTGGGCGAGCGCCTGCGCCAGGTCCGCGAGGGCGTGGGCCGCTCGATCACCGAGCAGGTCGAGCGCGCGATCCTCATCATGGGGACGCTGGACGACGTGATCGCGGACCCGCTGTCGATGGGTGGGCGCGCGGCGCTGGACGAGTTCATTGCCGTGGCCGCCGCCTATGAGAAGGAGACGCCGGGGGCTTCGCTTGGCTCGTTCCTGGCGTACCTGAGGTTGGCGGATGAGCGTGAGGATGGGCTTGACGCGCCGTTGGGGGAGCCGGATCCGAAGGCCGTCCAGATTTTGACGGTGCACGGCTCGAAGGGCCTGGAGTGGGATGGCGTCGTCGTCTTTGGCCTGAGTGACGGCGTGTTTCCCTCGCATAACAAGAGGACCAGCGTGGAATGGACGGACGATGTTCCCCCTGCCAACGCGTGGTTGACGGAAAGCGGGGCGTTGCCGCATCCGCTGCGAGGGGATCACAGGGACCTGCCCCCGTTCGTGCCCGTCGTCGAGGGTTCCCGGACTGCTTCCGCGGCTTACGACAAGTGGGCGACGCAGGTCTACAAGCCTTCCGTCGGAGTGTATGCGGAGCGTGAGGAGCGGCGCCTGGCCTACGTGGCGATGACACGTGCGCGCAGCGCGCAGCTGTTGGTGGGGTCGTGGACGTCGGACTTCAACATGAAGGTTGCTCACCCGTCTCGCTACCTCATGGAGGCCAGCGCCCAGCTGTTCGGTCATACTCCGCAGCCCAAGCAGGGAACGGCGGGGGCCGTGGAGGATCGCGGCGTGTGGGGATCGGGTGCCTGGCGCGACCTCGGCGTCGAGCTCGCCGTGGGGGAGGGGGCCTGCCTGATCGCTCCGATTCCGGGTGAGGAGGAGCGCGAGGCGCTGTCTGCGCGGGCGCCCTCGGGGACGTTTCCGCCGGCGCCGGGGCCGTCGCGTCAGCGGGTCGCGGCAGCAGCGGCGTCCGTGCGCGCGCAGTTACGTGAGTTCGCGCAGGATAGGGACGTGTTCGAGGCCTTGGCGGAGTTGGGCGATGACCCGGCGGTGAGCGACACGATCGCCCTGATCGAGGAGGATCGGCTGGGCCGAGAGGCGCCTGTCGTGGACCTGTGGGCCGAGCGCGTGCCGGCCACGTCTGTCTCTTCGCTGCTGCAGGATGCGGGTGAGTTCGCGCGCGATATGCGTCGGCCGATGCCGGTCAAGCCCAGTTCTTTCTCCGCGCTGGGCACGGTCTTCCACGCGTGGGCGGAGCGCGAGCTGCACATCGCGGGGGCCGATCCTGCTGCCGAGGCCCAGGATCCATCGGCGGTCGCGCCCGGTGAGGACTCTGCGCTGTCGGGTGGTGGCGACGGGGCGGACGAGGCCTTGCTGACGACGAAGGAGCGCGAGCTGCTCGAGAGGCTACGCGAAAACTTCCGCGCGTTCGTCGCGGGGGAACTGGCGAACTATCGAGCCGTCGCTATCGAGGAGGCCTTCTCCGTGGAGGTGGGCGGCGTGTCTGTACAGGGCCGCATCGACGCTGTTTTTGAGCGCGTGAGCGGGGAGGGGCCGCGTTTCCTGGTTGTGGATTGGAAGAGTGGTCAGCCGGTCACGCGCACGACCAAACCGGAGAAGCTGGCTTATTTCGCGACGCAGCTGCGCCTGTATCGGCGGGCTTGGGCAGCGCGCGTGGGCGTGGATGCCGCCGAGGTTGGCGCGATGGTCGCTTTCCTGGCGGGTCCGTCGGACTACACGCTGGAGGCCCTCGAGGGGATGCTCGGCGGCGCCGCACAACCGCTGGACCAGGCCGTGAAGGGGGCGCTGGGGCAGTGAGCTGACAGGGGGCCGCCGCCATGTCCGCGCGGTGGCGGCGGCCCCCTGTCGACCTCTGATGGGACGCGCTACAGGGACGTTCGGCGATCCTTCTCGATCTCGGATGCCCAGTGGGAATCTGCTGCTTGCGCGTCGCGTGACGTCTGCTCGATCAACTCGGACATATGCTCGCACCAATCGTGCATGGTATCGCGGCGTCTCTTGACGTCTGATTCGAGCTTGCTATAGCCGGAGGTGACGACCAGGAACCCCCAGTTGATGGCGCCCGACGGGGCAGTGATTTCGTCGACGGTTCCACGCAGGGTGTCGTGCCTGCCCTTCAGCCGCGTCATCTCGGCGGGGTCGCAGGCGAAGGATGCTGTCATGACTGGCGTGCCTCCTCGTCATCGGGGCGGAAGTAGAGGTTGTTGTCGGCGGCGTACTGGCGTGCGGCGTCCATGAGCTGAGGATCTTCCTCGAAGCACACCACGGGATCCGGCCAGCGCTTGCCGTGGGCGGGGGGCTCCATGCCGATGAGCGTGAAGGTCCCGACCTTCTCGAGGGTCGCGCTCTCTCCCAGCTTCAGTGTCTCGTTCAAATTTGCGGGGCGATTAACTCCCCCATCCCACTCCACGCGAACCTCTGCTTCGGGGGTTCCATCAACGACTTGAGCGTCGGTTGAATAGACTCTGAGATAGGGGAAGGAATCGATGAGCGGGTAGAGAATTGCCGTTCGAAGAGTGTAGATCGTGCCTGTGCATTGTTCCATATTCTGTCCTTGTTCTCTGCCGGCGCATGCGCCGATCAGGCCTACAGTGAGGATTGTCGTGGCGCCTAATGTAATGGCGTGTTTGAGGATTTCTTTCACCACAGGGACCCAATCGCGACGTCTCCGTAGTACTTCTCGAAATCCTCCCAGGAGATCGTGAACTCCCCACCGTCCACCGGGTCCCCGGTGACGCGGGGATTTTTACCGTGTGGATTGACCAGGGTGACTCCCGACTGGTCAGCCTTCTTGACCATGTACGAGTGTGAATCGTAAATCTTGATCGTCTCCTGTGTGCCGTCCGGAAGCGTGGCGGTCACGGGAGCGGTCTTGGAGGTGAAGTTATTGCTCGAATCCGTGCTAGCCACGGTCGGCCGCCCGCTATTGACGGAGTCGATGATGTCCTGCCTCTCGGATTGGTCATAGCCCTTGCCCCAGCCGAAGACTCCTGCGCCGTCAACGGTGTGCGTGTCCTTGCCGGTAATGTCGGGAAGGGCGTTTTGGGGGAAACCTCCATCGATTCCACCCGATCCGAAGATCCCGGAACCGTTGACGCCGTCGGGGAAGGTCTGGGCGTAGGCTTTCTCATAGAGGGAGATCACGCCGGTATGGCCGGACGAGGAGACGCCATTTGCGTAGGTGTCCCGTACCAGAACTTCTTGTGAGGGGCCAGAGAACATACCCGGTTTTCGATAGACCGTCACGTAGTAGCCGTCGATGTTTCCCGACGAGTCGTAGTGTGGGCGAATACCATCCGCGAGCCTCTTCTGCCCATCGCTGGAATTCATGACGGCCATGAGGGAGGCCAGGTAGTAGCAGTCGCCGATCCCGCCTTGTCTGACATTGCGTGGATCGTATTTTCCTGCCCTGAGGTCTTCAAGCTCTTGGTTGATGCGTTTGCGATCGCTCGGCGAGAGTCTCTGAGTCCTCGAGGGGTCTTTATCAGTCCCGACCTTGTCGGAATTCCTCGCTACTGGCTCGATGGCGAGCGCGCCCGCGAGGCTCTGCGCCAGTTCCTCCGCCGACTGCTTGAGCTCCTTGTACTTCGAGTTGTAATCGTCCTGAATGCTCAGTGCTTGCTTGCGCAGTTCCCAGAACTTCGACCAGCGGTCCGCCATGGGGGTGGCATCGAATTGTTTGTCGAGATTTTCTAGGGCAGGACGCAGGGTTCCGTCCACGTAGGACTTGATGGACCGGAGTTTCCAGTAGTACTTGTCGACGTCGCTGGAGGCTGACGTCAGGCCTGCGCCGAAGTTGTAGAGGCGCCTCGCTGCGCGCTGGCTCGACTCGCTGTAGTTATCGCGGGCCTGACCGGCCCACCTCGAGATCGAGAACTTGATGGACAACAGGTCCGTCTCGGCAGAGTTTGCCTTCTCGGTGGCGGTACTGAGTCCGTCTTTGATGCCCGCGATCTGGTCGGCGTTTCCTGGTGGATCTGAGACGTAGGTTGAAAACCATCCCATGTCGTTTTCCTTATCAACTCTGAAACAGTGACCAAATGCTAACCGTCTTGAAAGGTTTTGTCAATGTCCTCGTGCCCCTCACGTCCGATGGGTGAGAGTGATCTCGTCGACGGTTCCACGCAGGGTGTCGTGCCTGCCCTTCAGCCGCGTCATCTCGGCGGGGTCGCAGGCGAAGGATGCTGTCATGACTGGCGTGCCTCCTCGTCATCGGGGCGGAAGTAGAGGTTGTTGTCGGCGGCGTACTGGCGTGCGGCGTCCATGAGCTGAGGATCTTCCTCGAAGCACACCACGGGATCCGGCCAGCGCTTGCCGTGGGCGGGGGGCTCCATGCCGATGAGCGTGAAGGTCCCGACCTTCTCGAGGGTCGCGCTCTCTCCCAGCTTCAGTGTCTCGTTCAAATTTGCGGGGCGATTAACTCCCCCATCCCACTCCACGCGAACCTCTGCTTCGGGGGTTCCATCAACGACTTGAGCGTCGGTTGAATAGACTCTGAGATAGGGGAAGGAATCGATGAGCGGGTAGAGAATTGCCGTTCGAAGAGTGTAGATCGTGCCTGTGTATTGTTCCATTATCTGTCCTTGTTCTCTGCCGGCGCATGCGCCGATCAGGCCCACGGAAAGGACCGCTGTACACATGAATGCGATGGCTCGGCGGGTTAGCTTGCGCATCAGAGATCTCCTCGTCGCGTCTTCGTCGTACTTGTGGACACCATGCCAGGCGATTGTGAACGCTTGGTCGATCATAGGATCGGAGGCGGGCTGGCCTTGGTACCGTGCCTGCCTGGCCTATCATCGTCTGATGGCCCGTTTTAATGCAGCCGCGGTGCGGGGTGCCCACGCCCTGTCGTGGGCGGCTTCATTGCGAGTGGCGCGATCGGGGGCGCGGAGCTGCTCGTCGTAGCGCTGAGACTATTAACTAAGCATTGCTGACAAACCATACGTTCGCCCTTGCCGAGGCAAACGCGCGCTGGTAGCATTGTCCTGTCAATTTCAATGATGAGTGACGGCACGTTACGGACCGTTTCCCGGTCAGCGCTACAGAGAGGCGGCGCGCGGGTTACTGGAGCCGTGTGCCCTAACAGGAAGGAGCGCACGATGCGCCCCACTATCTCCAGGTTCCTTGCGCTCGGGGCCACGGCCTCGGCGTTCGCGCTGCTCGCAGGTGCTTGCGGCTCGGGCGGTACTGCGAGCGGCGGATCCGGTGGCGACCAGGTCCACCAGATGTACACGTGGGTCTCGACGGAGAACGACCGCGCGCAGTGGCAGTCCTTTGTCGACGCGGCTAAGGAAGCCGACCCGAACTTCACCCTCACCTTCGATGGCCCGTCCTTCAATGACTACTGGACGAAGGTCAAGACCCGCATGGTCGCAGCCGACGCGCCCTGCATCCTCACCACGCAGGCCGCACGCGCGCAGGAGCTGTCTGGCCTCCTCGAGCCGCTCGACTCCTACATGGAGAAAGCCGGCATCAAGGCCTCCGACTATAACGCTGCGATGATGCAGGGCATGACGGTCGACGGGCATGTCCTGGCGCTGCCCTACGACGCCGAGCCCGACGTCTTGTACTACAACCGCGAGCTCTTCGAGAAGGCCGGCCTCGCTGCGCCGACGACCTCGTACACGACCGCGCAGTTCCTCTCCGACGCGAAGACGCTCACCGGTGACGGACAGTACGGCGTGGCCGTCAAGCCGCTGCTCCTGGGCAACGCGCCCGGCGACTTTGGTATCTCCTTTGGCGGCCAGGTCTCCCAGGATGGTAAGAACACCCTGACGGATCCGAAGTTCGTGGAGGGCGTGCAGTTCGCTTTCGACCTGGTGCACAAGGAACAGGTCGCAGTCGCCCCGAACGCCGCCGATAACGACGGTCCCGCCCAGACCGCCTTCACCTCGGGAACCGCCGCGATGATCATCGACGGCCCGTGGATGTACGGCTCCTTCGAGAAGGAGCTCGGCGACAAGCTCGGCGTTGCCGTCATTCCGACCCCGTCGGGTCAGCCCCGCGCGGTCATCCAGGGGTCGGGCTTCGGCATCTCGAAGTCTTGCCCCGACAAGCAGGCCGCCTTCGACGTTCTCAAGCAGCTGGTCACCCCCGAGGTCATTGGCTCGGTGGCGGACAAGCAGGGAACCGTCCCTTCGGTCGAGTCCGCGATGGACAAGTGGGCCGCGAACAAGCCCGCTGACAGCGCCGAGGCGGTGAAGGTTCTCCTCGAGAACGGCACCCCGCTCGTGACGACCACGACGTGGAACCAGATCAACACGTCCTTCCAGCAGTACTCGCCCGAGGGCTTCCGCGGCACCAGGACCGCGCAGGATATCCTCTCCGATCTGCAGAACTCCGCCGGCTGAGTCCGACTCCCCATTGACGAGGCCGGGGTGACCTGCTCGGGTTCCCCGGCCTCGTTGGGCGGGTCCCTTGGCGTTAGCGCTAACGATGATGGTTGGCGCTGCGCGGTGGGCCCACCACGGTCCCTGTGATGGAAAGGTGACACTGCTGATGAGCACTGACACTGTGACACCCGGCCGCGAGGCGCCAGCGGGCGCGGCGGATACGGGTGAGGCGAAGGCCTCGAAGCGCGCGAAGAAGGCGCGCGACGCGGGTAAGCGAGGCGACGGCGTGCGCGCCCTCGTCTACCTGGCTCCGGGTATGACCGGCTTCCTGCTGTTCATCGTCCTGCCTCTGATCGCGTCCCTCGTGATCTCTTTCTTCGACTGGTCGCTCTTCGGGGGTGGCCGTTTCGTCGGAATCGACAACTACAAGCGCATGCTCAGCGGAGCGGACCCCGCGTTCTGGACGGTCATGCGTAACACCGTCGTGTTTGCGGCCTGCTACACGGCGCTCAACCTCGTGATCTCGATCGGCCTGAGCTACTGGCTCCAGCGCGTCCCGGAGTGGCTCAGTCGGATCCTGCGCGTCATTTTCTTCATCCCAGTGGTCACCCCGATGGTCGGTAACGCGCTGATCTGGCGCCTCCTGCTCTCCGACCACGGCGTCGTGAACTCCGCGCTGGGTGTCTTCGGGATCGAGCACATCCCGTTCCTGAATAAGCCCGCTCTGGCGATGGGGTCGCTGCTGGTGATGAGCCTGTGGCAGGGCCTGGGTTACAACATCGTGGTCCTGACGGCCGGGCTCAACGGCCTGAACACCTCGGTGCTCGAGGCCGCCACGATCGACGGCTGTAACGGCGTGCAGCGCTTCTTTAAGGTCGTCTTCCCGATGATTTCCCCGACCGTGTTCTTCTGTACGGTCATGACGATCATCGGTGCGTTCAAGGTCTTCGCGCAGCCCTATTTCCTGACGCTGGGCGGCCCGGGAGAGTCGACCAACACGATCGTGTTGTCCCTGTACCGCAACGGTTTCTCATTCGACAAGCTCGGGTACGCCTCGTCGATGGCGTGGGTTCTCTTCGTGATTGTCATGACGGTGACGGCCCTGCAGTTCGCGGGCCAGAAGAAGTGGGTGAACTACGATGCGTAGCAAAAAACGACTGTCGACTGCTGTCTCGGTTGTCCTGCTGGGGATTGTCGGGGTCGCGTTCCTGTTCCCCTTCGCGTGGATGGTCGCGACCTCCCTGAAGCCCACGACCGAGGTTTTTACCTTCAGTCCGACGGGCAGCGAGGTGGCGTGGGAGAACTATCCTTCCGCGCTGCGCTCGATTCCCTTCGGTCGGGTCGTGCTCAACTCTTTCATCGTGTCGTTGTCCGGCGCGGCCCTCGTGGTCGTCGTGTCGGTTCTGTCGGCATACGCGTTCGCGCGGCTGCGCTTTAAGGGGCGCGATCACCTGTTCATGCTGTTCCTGGGCACGCTCGTCCTGCCCCAGGAGGTCCTCGTGATTCCGCTGTACATCGGCATGCAGCGCATGGGCCTCGTGAACTCGTATTTCGCGCTCATCGTGCCCTTCGCGTTCGGGGCGTTCGGGGCGTTCCTGATCCGGCAGTTCCTGCTGTCCTTGCCCCTCGAGTTCGAGGAGGCGGCGCGCATCGACGGCTGCAGCGACTGGCAGATCCTCACGAAGATCCTCCTGCCCCTCCTGAAGGCTCCGATCACGGTGGTCGGCGTGTTCGCTTTCATCGACTACTGGTCCTCCTTCCTGTGGCCCCTCATCGTGGTCAACGATTCGACGCTGGCGACGATCCCGCTGG
>ERZ773180.1361-NODE-1361-length-12350-cov-35.259211_pt1 | contig 12350 bp, 11 predicted proteins | sample MGYA00511080_ERZ773180 | MGnify/ENA primary metagenome ERZ773180 (study PRJEB29015, sample SAMEA2738175) | human oral metagenome | biome: human oral; feature: human-associated habitat; material: saliva | place: China | collected 2178 ...
TCATCGTCGAGTACATCGGTCAGACGCGCGGCTGGTTCTACACGCTGCACGTCCTGGCGACCGCGCTCTTCGATCGACCGGCGTTCCGCTCCTGCGTCTCCCACGGCATCGTGCTGGGTGACGACGGCCTGAAGATGAGTAAGTCGCTGCGTAACTACCCGGACGTGGCCGAGGTGTTCAACAAGTACGGTTCCGACGCGATGCGTTGGTTCCTCATGTCGAGCCCGGTCGTGCGCGGCGGCAACCTGATCGTCAAGGAGGAGTCGATCCGCGACACGGTCCGTCAGGTGCTGCTGCCGATCTGGAACACGTACTACTTCTTCACGCTGTACGCCGGTGCCTGCAACAAGGGCGAGGGCTACGAAGCGAAGCGCATCGACCTGTCCTCGCCCGAGGTCGTGGCCGCGCTGGTGCAGATGGACCGTTACCTGCTGGCGCACACCCGTACCCTCGTTGAGGACGTGCGCGGCGCGCTGGACGCCTATGACGTGGCGGGTGCGTGCGAGGTGGTCCGCGACTACCTGGACGTTCTGACGAACTGGTACGTGCGTACCCAGCGTCAGCGCTTCTGGGACGAGGACAGCGCCGCGTTCGACACACTGTACACGGCTCTCGTAACGCTCATGGAGCTGGCGGCGCCTCTGCTGCCGCTGCTGAGCGAGGAGATCTGGCGTGGCCTGACGGGCGGGGAGTCCGTGCATCTGACGGACTACCCGGTCATTGACGAGGCCGTGGATGCCCCCGAGCTGGTCGCCGCCATGGATGAGGTTCGTTCGATCGTGTCGTCGGCTCACGCGCTGCGCAAGACACATCAGCTGCGCGTGCGCCAGCCGCTGGCCTCCCTGCAGGTCGTCTCCGAGCACTTTGCGGCCCTGGAGCCCTTTGCGGACCTGATTGCCTCCGAGGTGAACGTGAAGTCCGTGGTGTTCTCTGCGCCGGAGAATTCGGGCTTGAGCGTTCGTACCGAGCTGAGCCTGAACCCGCGTGCCTTCGCCCCGTCGGTTCGTAAGCTGACGAGCCAGCTGTTCAAGGCGCAGAAGTCCGGGCAGTGGGAGCTGACGGAAGACGGCGCATGCCGTTTCCCGGGCGTCGTGGTTGACGGCGCTCCGCTGGAGCTGACGGGCGACATGTTCTCGGTGTCCACCTCCGTGGACGCTGCCGAGGGACAGGTCGCGGACGTGCTGGCGTCGGGCACCTTCGTGGTGCTCGATACGGAGCTGACCCCCGAGCTGGAGGCCGAGGGCTACGCCCGCGACGTCGTGCGCGCCGTCCAGGACGAGCGTAAGAACGCCGGCCTGCACATCGCGGATCGCATCGACCTGTCGCTGACGGTTCCGTCCGATCACGTGGCTGACGTGGAGACCTGGCGCGATATGATCGCCGCCGAGACCCTCGCGCTGTCTCTGACGGTCGAGGCTGGCGACAAGCTCGCGGTGAGCGTCGCCAAGCACTGAGTGCTGTCGCTCAGGCGGGCGGGCTGTGCGAAGGCGCGGCCCGCCCGCCTGTCTCGTCGTGGGTATCTCGGTCGAATCGGGCGCGATCAGCCCTCTGCCGCGGTCATCTCCTGGTAGCGCTTGAAGAGAATTGCGAGGCGCTGTTCGTTCGTTTCCAGGGCCTTGCGTGCCCCGAAAGCTCGGTCGACTACACGATCGAGGGCCCGGTGAGCCTTCAGCAGGCTCGGGGCCATCACCAACGGGTTGTACATGTCGGCGAGGCTGACACCCGGCTGCTCCGTGCGTGCCTCCAGGACGCCCTGGCCGGCCGAGATGATGGCGGCGCGCTGCTTGTCGGAGACCTCGGGCAGCGGCAGGGTGTTCCAGACAATCTTGTTCGAGAAGTTGAGATCAGACTTCAGGCGTCCACCGACGAGTTTCTGCCAAGACATGAATATCGAGGAGCTAATAATTGCGAAGAGGAAGCCATCGGGGTCAAGAGCTGTGTATACCTTGTCACCGGCGATGACATCTTCACTCAGATGTGCTGCCGTGTAGAAAAGTCGCGTCTCCGACACCACGCGGGGAATCGCAACGTATGGCTCGGACGGCTGTCGGTTCTCTTGGAAGAGGTGAGCGGTCTGAGCTCCCGCCACCGTCGCCTTCTTCTTTGAGCCTTGTCTAAAAGCGGCGCATGCTCGTACCCGTTCTTTCAAGATGGGGCTACGGTCAATGTCACGAGGATCGAAGTCTTCAGTATCCATCCACAGGCACCAGCGGTCGAGGCCTCGAACGACCTCGCGGCCCATGCGGAAGGGGCGCAGATACTTCGCCGCGATCGGGTCGGCCGCGACTTGCGGATAGTCACTGATTTCGACGATGAGGTTACCTCCGTCGGTAGGTTGTGATCCACGTAGCACGGGTGCGACGGAAGAGGAAATTGGATGCGTTTGTGGTTCGAGGAAGATATCAGGTCCCTCGACCAGGTAGGGGTTGATATGCTTGACCGGCAGCGCCTCGGGCTGTGCCTTGAGGCTCGAATAGGTGAAGAGCACGGGACGTGCCTTCTCGTGTGGCGCTCCCCGGTCGAAGCCCGTGATGACGCAGTGGACGGCGGCGGCCCCCGGTGCCTCGGACGTCCACGCGAAGGTCTGGTGGGCGAATCGAATCCGCCAGCCGTCCTCGAGGAGGGGGCGGAATAGTGCGGCGACGGGTGCGCCCTGCGCGATTGAGTTCGTGGAGACGAAGGCGAAGCGACCGCCCCGTGGAACTGACTGGAAGTACTGGGAAGCCTTAATGAACCAGCCGGTCACGTAGTCCAGGTAGCCGTTGTAGGCGTCACCCCACACGAAACGGAGATCATCGGTCTGTTGCTCGGATCGCATGTGCTGGCCGATAAACGGCGGATTGCCGACGATCCTGACGGTGGGGGAGGGAGGACACACGTGTGTCCAGTCCGTGCGCAGCGCGTTGCCAATCGTGATGTGGGCGGACGTGCTGAGGGGAAGGATCGAGGGGGCCTAGCCGAGGAGGCGCGCCATCTCGCGGTTCGCCTGGTGGTGGGCCAGGTGTAGGGCAGTCTGCGCGATACGCGCCGGCCACTCCTCGATCTCGATGCCGTAAAAGTGATCCAACTGGACCATGATTTCGGCGTGTTCTCCGCGGTCATCGAAGAACATCGTTGCCTGGAACTCGTCGTTATCCTTGCGGGCGAGCTCCAGCTCCCGGATACGCACCAGGATTTCGGTGTCCAGGCGACGCAGTTCGCGGTAGGCAACGACCAGGAAGTTGCCGCAGCCGCAGGCGGGGTCCATGATCCGTAGTTCTCTCAGCTCGTGACGGAGCTCCTTGAGCTTACCGAGATCGCGCGTGCGTTCTGCGAAGCGTTCACGCAGGTCGTCGAGGAAGAGCGGCCCAAGCGTCTTGAGGATGTTTGTCTCGCTCGTGTAGTGCTCGCCCAGCTCGCGGCGCGCCTCGGGGGACTTGACGGCCTGGAAGAGCGATCCGAAGACGGCGGGGCTGATGCCCGACCAGTCGAAGGCGCACGCGCGCATGAGCTCGTCGCGCATTGCTGAGGAGAAGCTGGGGATGTTGAGGTTCTCCGCGAAGATCCCGCCGTTCACATAGGGAAAACGCGCGATCAGCTCGTCCAGGGTCGACTGACGGCGCTCCACGGGTGTGTTCATTGTCTGGTAGAGGAGTGTGAGCTGCGCACCGAGGTCGCTGCCGTCTTCACGAGTTCGGGTCACGAGAAACTCCGTGAATAAGTCGCGTTCCCACAGACCGGCGTCGTCTCCGTAGAGACAAAAGAGGGTACGGATGAGGAAGATCGAGGCCTCGTGATCGCTGTAGCCCGACCCATCCAGGGCCTCGTAGAGGTCGGCCATGACGCGGGCGGCCCGAATTGAGGCTTCCTCCTGCTCGCGCGAACCAACACGAACCATTCCGTATCCAGCGAGGAACTTCAGGTCGTCGACGTGATCTGGCAGGTTAGAGAGCGAAAACTCCGTGCGCCCGGAATCTTCCTCGCAGTCCGTTGTCATCTCACTGTCGAGATCGACGATGCGGACGCGGCGGAAGTCGCTGATGATGAGGAGACGCGGAGTCTCGACGTCCGCTAGGCCGTGGATGTAATCGAGGGCCTGTTCCTCAGCCTCGTCGAGATCCTTCCCCGCGGACTTCATCTCGATGAGCGCCTTGCCCGGGATGAGGGCGTCGATATACCCCTGACGTCCTGTCGACGCTCGGTTCGAACGCCTCTCATAGGAGATAGCTTTGCGTTTGGTGATACCGAAACACTGCATGAGTTCACGCATGAACTCATGGCCCTCCTGTTTCTCATCACCCACGCAATCGCTCCACTCGTGAGCGAACTTCACGCACCTGTCGCGGATAGTGTTGAGCGAGAGAGAAGCGGGCATGGGCGACTCCTGGGGGCAATCGAGGGACTAATGTCAAACGGTTTACGTTACTCGATTAGTATAAGTGCGCCCGATGGACAGTAAGGAAGCTTCGCGAGGAGTGCCCAGAATCCAGGAGTGAACGGGTAGGTGCCGAAGCGCTAGCGCGACGCGATGTAACGCAGGTCGACGGTCGCCTCACGCAGGCGCTCGAGGTAGGCAGAGTTTGACGTCATCCACGGCGAGAGGACGGGTTGACCGTCCTGCTTCATGAAGGAGTTCAGCAGATCCTCGCGAGAAAATCGCGTGGCGAAGAGGATCTGGCGCAGCTCAAGGCTGTTCGTCGCCTCGACGCTCAAGATAGGGTAGGTCGCGTGCGTGTAGCGCTTGACCCTGGGCCACGGCGTATCCGTGATGCGCCAGCGGCCATCGGTCGGTGGATCGCTCGGCAGAACGATGGGGCGCACACGAAGATTGGCGCGGCGCAGCGCACCGAGCTGCGTGATCAGGACGTAGCTGGCGAAGGCCTCGCTGCGCGTGTCCATCGTGAAACGCGTGCTCGGGTGACGCTCGGACCAGCTGAAACGGTAGTAGCCCGATATCTCCCACATCGTGAAGAAGTCAGTGTTGTAGGACGAGAACGAGTGCCCGTAGCCGTATCCGTTCTGGAAGTCACTTTGTGCGACGGAAGTACCCGAACAGAGCTTCCCAATCAACGTCTCTAACTTCTCCAACATGCTCGGAGACTCCTTCAATGATGTTTTGCGTGATGAGTTCGTCAATCGTCATGGCAACCCATGCGCCCAGAGCGACCTTCTCGAGGATACGAACCTGGGGAGCGTATCCGTAGGACCCGTGGTCTTCGTCGAGCAAACAGATCTCGATCATGACGTCCTCAGGCAGAGCGTTGCCCGTGAAACGGAACTGGTGGTAGAGCTCGTTGAAGTTGGCCGGCGGCCCCGAGCGGAACTCGGAGGGGAAGATGCCGCCGTTCATGATGGGGGTCAGATGGCGTCCGCCGACGTGGCCAATGTGATCGAGGCCGGTGATGTCGAAGGCTTCGATGAACTCGGCCTTGGAACGGAAATATCGATTGGTTCCAGGGACCTCGCCGTGGTCGCGATCCTGGCGCCACGCGGGGAACGTGGTCTTCGGCTTGGCGTATCGGGAGCGGAGCCAGGCGTTGGTCGACACCAGTTCGGGGTCGGTGCCATCGGACATCTGGGCCGCCATGGAACCGGTGACGTCCATGCCCGCTCGATAACGTTGCCCGAGTCCTGCCTCGGCGTGGGGGAGCACGTCCCCGGGGCCGGGAGCGCGCACGGGGAACATTGCGCTCATGGGGGTGACGACTTCGTCTGGGTGTGGATTGTGCGGCTCGGGGGGCACGGAAGCTCGATTCTCTGTGGTGATGCAGGTCAGGAAACGGCGATCCCAGCCGCTATCGTCCTGGCGGTTGCGGGATCGGGGGAGCTGCGTACGGTCGCGGGGGAGCCGGGGTTGACTGAACAGGAGGAGCCAGGATCGGGGACACGGCACGCGGGGGAGTCTGAGGGCCGTGCGTAGGCTGTGCGGGCCTGTCCGCTGTGGGACGCTGGGGCACAGAGCCACCCCTGTCACTGTGCGCGTGCGCTCCCGCGTGGGAGACAGTACTCGCTTGGGTTTGCTGTCCGGTGTCCGCGACTTTTGACGCCACGGGCGAAGAGGCCGTGTGGGCGGGCTTGTCTGTTTTGCTGCGCCGTGGCCCCTTGCTTCCCTTATGCCCGCGGCTGGGCTTAGCGGGCTTTCTGAACATTGCCAGCTCGAGGGCGTTCATGAGCGGACAGACCATCTTGTTGTAGCGCTCGTAGTCCAGGCCGTAGAGTTCTTCGCTCACGCATTTGAGGCGCACGTTGGAGAATTGCACCTGCGTGTAGAAGAAGATCGACATGGGGACTTTGAACACCGTGGAGATGCCAGCGATTGCGATGCTCGAGGATTCGGGGATCGTCAGGACATCGTCGCGTGACTTGATGCGCTGGCTTTTCTCGTCCACGAAAATCACGATTTCCGTGAAGTAGTCGAATGCGGCATAGATCGCTTGGAGCATTTGCTGCCACGAGACGCGGTGCGTCAGCGTGAACGTTGACCGAATCCAGCCGCTATCGACGTGTTGTCCTTCAAGATACATGGCACTGCTCCTCTCGCGTCGTTGTTCGCCGAAGGTGTGTGGGTGTTCAGCCGTGGGTGGGGGTGCTGGACCCGTTGGGCTTGGCCGCGTGCAGGTGCATCATGATCTCCATGGAGTCCATGAGCTGAGACATCGACTTGTTGTACTTCTCGTAGGTGGTGTTGCGGAACTCTTGGTTGACGCTGCCGACGGATACCGCTACCGCTTGGCTCTGATTGCGGAATGTGATCATCAGGGGGGCGTTGAGGACCGTGGAGATGCCGCGCAGTATGATCGCGCGGTCTTCGGGGATTGTGAGGATGTCCGACTGCTTGGCCACGGAGATCTGCGTGCCGTCGACCAAGACCTGTGGGTTGGCGAAGTACGGGTACGCCCCGTGCACGGCCTGGAGCAGCTGGTCCCATGTGACGCGGTACGTTAGGTTGAACGTGGAGCGGATCCAGCCGTTTTCCTCACGTTCTTCAACGAGCAGCATGTCTCATCCTTATCGTGTCACGCGCGCATGAGAGCGCGCGTGAGGGGCATCCTATCAGTGAGCGCTCAGCGAGCCGCATCAATAGCTGCTTTGGCGGTTTTCAGGTCGACGCCGGTGCGGTCTTTGTATGCCTTGATGGCGCTGATGAGGCGGTCATCGGCCACCATCTGGAGTTCGGCATCCGTCAGCTCGCGGCTGGTGGAGACGATCGCGGATGTGGGCACGGGCACGGCGTCAATCGCGGCCTTGGCTGCCTTGAGGCTTACGCCGGTGCGGTCCTTGTATGCCTTGACTGCCGCGATTTTCGGGCCCGTAGCCAGCAACTCCATTTCGGCGTCGCTCACTTCCAGGGACGAGGCCGTGGCGGGGGCGAGCGAATCGGTGGAAGCAATGGGGGAGGAGGGATCGGCCAGAGCCGTGATTCCGGCGTCTGCGTAGGCGGCGCGCAGGCGCGCCTCAAGGGTTGCGACCTGATCCTTCAGTCGGCGGTTTTCGTTGCGCAGCTCTTCAATCTCGCTTGCTTGGCCGAACCACTTGCCCATGGGAATCCTCCATATCTCATTCTTTCTTGTTCCCTCCCATCTTACTCGCCCCGTCAGGACAGTGGACCGCCGTTCGAGCCACGGCCTCGTCGCTGAGAGGATCGTCGGGGCGCACACGTGCCGTGACCGGCGGAACAAGCCGCTCGCGCCGCGCGGGCCGGTAAAATAGCGGAGACACTGCGAGCCGCGGAGGAAACATGGCAGGCGAATCGTTCTTCGGGCAAGAGCCCACCCACGACGACCAGCGAGGCGGCATCCCCGCCGACCTGATCCCGTATCTGGAAGCGGCCGACGAGGCCCCCGAACCCGAGGACGGCGGCACGACTGCCGACCCGCAGGCTGAGGAGAGCGAGCGCGAGGCAGCCCTACGCGCCCTCGTTGAGCACTCGCTGCTGCTGGGACCCGACCCCTCCATCCTCACCGAGATCGAGGGTGAGGTGGACGAGGACTTCGCCGACGACGCCGCCGAGGAGCGCGAGGAACGCGCCTCCCACGAGGCAGCGCTGGCCAAAGCCGAGGACGACATCGCCCTGGACGCCCGCGTGCAGGAGATCTACCAGTCCATCGTCGCGCGCGCCCCCGAGCACGACATCGACCCCACCCTCGACCGCGTGAAGCTCGCCCTGGACATCCTGGGCGACCCGCAGAACGCCTACCCGTCAATCCACATCACGGGCACGAACGGCAAGACATCCACGTCGCGCATGATCGACTCGCTGCTGACCGCGTTCGGCATGAAGACGGGCCGCTTCACGAGCCCGCACCTGCTCGACGTACGCGAGCGCATCTCCCTGGAAGGCCACCCGATCACGCGCGAGGGCTTCGTACGCGCGTGGGAGGACATCGCCCCCTACGTCGGCATGGTGGACGAGCGCAGCCAGGAAGAGGGCGGCCCACGCCTGTCCTTCTTCGAAGTCTTCACGATCATGGCGTACGCGGCCTTCGCCGACTACCCGGTCGACGCCGCCGTCATCGAGGTCGGCATGGGCGGACGCTGGGACGCCACGAACGTCATCGACGCCGGCGTCTCCGTCATCACCCCGATCGCCCTGGACCACACGAAATGGCTCGGCTCCACGATCGAAGAAATCGCGCGCGAAAAAGCCGGCATCATCAAACCCGGCCAGGTCGTCGTCATCATGAAGCAGCAGGAAGCAGTCCTCGACATCCTCCTCGAGCAGGCCCGCACCGTCGACGCCATCGCACGCGTCGAAGGCCGCGACTTCGAGGTCATGGACCGCCAGATGGGCGTCGGCGGCCAGATGGTCACCATCCGCACACCCTCCGCGGTCTACGAAGACGTCTTCGTCCCGCTGTTCGGCCAGTACCAAGCGCACAACGCGGCAGCGGCCCTCGTCGCCGTCGAAGCTTTCATGGGCGGTCGCGGCCTAGATGGGCGCATCGTCGAGCAAGGCCTCATGAACGCATCGAGCCCCGGACGCATGCAAGTCGTGCGCCATTCACCCACGATCATCGTGGACGCCGCACACAACCCCGCGGGCGCGGCCACCCTGCGCGAAGCCATCGAATCCTCTTTCGCCTTCGCGCGCATCGCCGGCGTCTACGCGGCGATGGGAGACAAAGACGTCGAAGGCGTCCTATCCGAGGTCGAACCCTTCCTCGACCACCTCGTCGTCACGCAGATGCCGGGCGAACGCGCAGCCGACGTCGCACGGCTCGCAGAGATCGCGGAAGAGGTCTTCGGTCCCGACCGGGTAGATGTGCGCGAATCACTGGCCGACGCGGTCGATCGTGCGGCCGAAATCGCCGAGGCCGGGGCGCAGCCCGCGGATCGCAGCGGAGTCCTAGTGTTTGGCTCAGTGATGCTGGCCGGTGAAATGCTGGCGCTCGCGGGCCACTCCCCGCGATGAACTGAATCACCCCTGAGGCGGTCGCCCTGTGGCGGCCGCCTCAGTTGGGTTTTTGTATGGAACGTGGCACGATTATCTCGACTACAAGAAAAGATGAGCATTTTGCAAGGAGGCACCATGAAGAAGCTCGTCAATGATGTTCACGCCGTCGTCCGCGAAACCCTGGAGGGATTCGCCCTGGCCCACCCCGACCTCGTTGATGTTCACTACTCGCCCGATTTCGTCACCCGTGCCGTTTCTAAGGCCGAGGGCAAGGTCGGCCTCGTTTCCGGCGGCGGATCTGGGCACGAACCCTTGCACGCGGGCTTCGTCGGAGAAGGCATGCTGGACGCGGCCGTGCCCGGCGCGGTGTTCACCTCGCCGACCCCCGACCCGATCCTGGAAGCCACGAAGGCTGCCGACCGCGGGGCAGGCGTCCTGCACATCGTCAAGAACTACACGGGCGATGTCCTCAACTTCGAGACCGCGGCCGAGCTGGCCGATATGGAGGACATTCAGGTCTCCACGGTCATCGTCAACGATGACGTGGCCGTCGAAGACTCCCTCTACACGGCGGGGCGCCGCGGCGTCGCCGGCACCATCTTCGTGGAGAAGATTGCGGGCGCGGCTGCCGAGCGCGGCGACGCCCTGGAGGAAGTCACCCGCATCGCCACCAAGGTCAATGACCAGACTCGCTCCATGGGCCTGGCCCTGGGACCCTGTACCGTGCCCCACGCAGGTAAGCCCTCCTTCGACCTGGGCGAGGACGAGATCGAGCTGGGCATCGGTATCCACGGCGAACCCGGATACCGCCGCGGCTCCATGGAGAGCGCCGACGCCCTCATCGCCGAACTCTATGAGCGCGTGCGCGGTGACCTCGCCCTGACCGAGGGCGAGAGCGTCGTCGCCCTGGTCAACGGCATGGGCGGCACCCCCATCTCCGAGCTCTACATCTGCTTCCGCGCGCTCGCCGCTCTACTGAAGAAGGACGGCATCGAGATCGCCCGCCAGATGGTCGGCAACTACGTCACCAGCTTGGAGATGCCTGGCGTCTCTGTGACCCTCATGCGCGCGGACGACGAGCTGCTCGAGCTCTTCGACGCGCCTGTGAACACGGTCGCATGGAAGTAATCAACGGTAGCGGGGAAGAAGGAGAGAGACGATGAGCCTGGATGCGCAGTGGGCACAGCGGTGGATCGAACTGTCGGCGAGTGCGGTTGCCGAGCACCGCGACTACCTGGTGGACCTGGACCGTGCCATCGGGGACGGCGATCACGGCGAGAACATGGATCGAGGCTTCCGAGCTGCGGTTGAAGCACTGCGCGAAGCCCAGCCGGGCAGCGTTGCAGAGGTTCTCAAGACGGTCGCCAAGACCCTCATGTCCACGGTCGGCGGCGCCGCCGGACCCCTGTACGGGACCGCCTTCCTGCGCGCATCCAAGGCCGCGGGCGGCGGCAACCTGGACGGGGCGGGCGTCGCCGCCGTCATTGAGGGAGCTCTGGACGGCATCCAGGCGCGCGGCAAGGCCACGACGGGCGAAAAGACCATGGTGGACGCGTGGACACCGGCCCTTCAAACCGCCCGCGCGGCAGCTGAGGCGGGCGGAGACGCGTGCGTCGTCCTGGAAGCAGCCGCGACGGCCGCCGAGGCAGGGGCCGCCGCCACCGAACCCCTGCGCGCCACGAAGGGCCGCGCCTCCTACCTGGGTGAGCGCTCCATCGGGCACCTCGACCCGGGTGCCGTCTCCACCTCCCTCATTCTGCGCGCCGCCGCGCGCGCAGCCACCGAGGGCCAGGACGCATGAGCGCGCGCGTCTCCTTCGTCATCGTTTCCCATTCCGCTTCTCTTGCCGTCGGCGTGTGCGAGCTGGCCGCCCAGATGGCCCCCGACGTGCGCTTCGAGGCCGCTGGGGGCACGGACGATGGCCGTATCGGCACCTCCTACGACCGCGTGGAGGCGGCCCTCGAGGCTGCCCTCGCAGCCGTGGACGGGGTGGGCAGCGGCGTCATCGTCCTGACCGACCTCGGCTCGGCCACGATGACCGTCGAATCGGTCATCGAGATGAGTGAGGACCCCGAGCGCGTGCGCTTCGTCGATACCGCCCTCGTCGAAGGGGCCGTCGCCTCCTCCGTTCGCGCCCAGGTCGGCGACGACCTCGACCAGGTCGCCGAGGCCGCAGCCGCCCTCGCCCCGCGCCTGAACGACGCGCCCGCCCAGGAGGCACCCAGCCCGGCCAACCCGTCTGTCAGCGGGGGAGCGGGGGAAGCCCCGGCCTCGTCGGAGCGATGCGTTCCCCACGCCGAAGGAGACGCCGTCGTTGCGGATCCCGTCGGCCTGCACGCGCGCCCCGCTGCCGCCTTCACGCGCCTGGCGGCAACCTTTGACGCGGAGATCACGGTCAACGGCGTGGACGCAACGTCTATGCTCCTCCTGATGACGCTCGGTGTCGGGCAAGGCGCGACCGTCCACATTGAAGCCAATGGGGCCGACGCCACAGCCGCGGTCGCAGCGCTGACGGATATGCTTGAAAGGACCAATTAGGTAACCCTCACTATCACAGGAGACACCGTGAGCGCTAAGAGTGTTCTGCTGGAACCCCAGCACCTTCTCGACCCCGCCCTCGAGCACACCCTCATCGTCGTCAAGCCCGACGGCTACGCCCGCAGCCTGACCGGCGAGATTCTGCGTCGCATCGAGGCCAAGGGCTACACGATCAAGGGCCTCAAGCTCATGGTCGCCACCCGTGAGCTGCTGGCCGAGCACTACGCCGAGCACAAGGGCAAGCCCTTCTTCGAGGGCCTCCTTGAGTTCATGAGCTCCGGCCCCGTCGTCGCCATGATCGTTGAAGGCCAGCGCGTCGTTGAGGGCATGCGCGTCCTCATGGGGTCGACCGACCCGACGACCGCTCCCGCCGGCACGATCCGTGGCGACCTGGGTCGCGCGTGGAACAGCCCCCACATGGAGAACCTGATCCACGGCT
>ERZ773180.1362-NODE-1362-length-12345-cov-13.732303_pt1 | contig 12345 bp, 8 predicted proteins | sample MGYA00511080_ERZ773180 | MGnify/ENA primary metagenome ERZ773180 (study PRJEB29015, sample SAMEA2738175) | human oral metagenome | biome: human oral; feature: human-associated habitat; material: saliva | place: China | collected 2178 ...
AATCATCAAAGGATTTTTCAGGATGATTCGCTTTGTATTCAAGGAGTTTCTTTTGGATACCTTGACGATAGTGATAGAGAATGATTTTTTTTAACAAATCACTTGATTGATGTTGTTTAACCAAAATTTGTACATATTCTTCAAGTTCTGCAAAAATCGGTGCATAAAATGGCATAGCCGCTTTTTTATTGTTTAATTCTTCTGTCGGCTCGTAATTTTGCTCAATCGAAGATTGTAAAAAATAGTCCCTTAATGTTTTATTTATTTCATAATCTAGTGGATTATTTGCCCATTCATTAATCTGTTTAGTCCATGTTTTAAGACGTCCTTTTTGGTAGATTTTACGATTGAGAGATTTGAGCTGATCTTTTGGATAATCTTTTGTTATTTCCTCCATGATAATGGAGGAAATTTCATCTACATTTTTTAACCAAAAAACTTTTAGAGCTTCAACAGCTTTTAATCGGTCTCCCACACTTTTCTGTAAAAATTCATCAATTGACAACGACAAGCTTTGTTGGTTGTCCGTCGCTACCGATACATCTTTGTTTAAATCCGATTCTAAAATACTTAGCACATCATCAGGCGAACCTAACTCTTTCGAGATAAAATTAGCAATCTCGAAAGGTTGGGAATAAAAATGCTCCCGCCAAAATTCATTTGCAAATTGTTTGAGTAAATCAGACTGATCTTTGAGAAGTTTTAAATTGAAATGCACGCCAGAATTAAAAGCATGTTGCATCAGCATTCGGCGACAAAAACCGTGAATGGTATAAATGGAGGCTAAATCTAAATTTTGCTCGGCCAGCTTTAAGCGGCGAAGTGCGGTCGGAATATCCTCTAAATAAGGCAATAATTCCGCTAAAAATTGATGTTCTCCAGTAAAAATCGCCTTGTCTTGCTTTTCATGATATTCAGAAAAAACCGAAATTGCCGCCGTTAAACGTTCTCGAATTTTGCGTTTTAAATCTTCCGTCGCCATTTCAGTAAAGGTTACCACCAAAATTTCTTCCACATTCAACGGACGAGAAAAACAATTCTCACCAGCCTGTAAAAGTAAACGAAGATAGATAGAACCAATGGTATAGGTTTTCCCTGTACCTGCAGAGGCTTCAATTAAATTGACTTGATTTAAGGGTAACGAAATGGCATTAAGTGCGGTTGATTTTCGGCTCATTTTTTTATTTTTTTGGAAACATTAGTGTGTTCTTATTGTAGAGGAATTTCCATAGAAATTCATTTAGTTATTATTTATTTCTTGTATAATTTGGGGCATTTATATCTTAATAATGACACAAAATATTCTGAGGATTTTATGGCTGCTGCAATTCAACAACGACAACGTGATGAACTTCATCGCCGTATTTGGCAAATCGCTAATGATGTACGAGGTGCTGTTGACGGTTGGGATTTTAAACAATACGTTTTAGGGGCACTTTTCTATCGTTTTATCAGTGAAAATTTTGCTAATCACATGAAAAATGGAGATGAGAGCATAAATTATGCAACTTTATCTGACGATATTATCACGCCAGAAATTAAAGCGGATGCAATAAAAACCAAAGGTTACTTCATTTATCCAAGCCAATTATTTAAAAATGTCGTAGCGAATGCCAACACCAATCCAAATCTTAATACCGAATTAAAACAAATCTTTAATGACATCGAAAACTCTGCCATAGGCTACCCTTCCGAACAGGATATCAAAGGCTTATTTGCTGATTTTGATACCACCAGCAACCGCTTAGGCAATACCGTTGCCGATAAAAACAGCCGTCTCGCTGCGGTATTAAAAGGTGTTGCCGAGTTAGATTTTGGTGATTTCGAAGATAATCATATCGATTTATTCGGTGATGCTTACGAATTTTTAATTTCCAACTATGCCGCTAATGCGGGTAAATCGGGTGGCGAGTTCTTTACACCACAATGCGTTTCCAAGCTAATTGCTCGACTGGCTTTATATGGACAAGACAAGGTCAATAAAATTTACGACCCGGCGGCCGGTTCGGGTTCTTTGTTATTGCAGGCGAAAAAACCATTTGATGAACACATCATTGAAGAAGGATTCTTCGGGCAGGAAATTAATCACACCACTTACAACCTTGCTCGTATGAATATGTTTTTACATAACATCAACTATGACAAGTTTGATATTGCCCTTGGCAACACCTTAATGAATCCGCAATTTGGTGAGGATAAACCCTTCGATGCTATCGTTTCTAACCCGCCTTACTCCGTGAAATGGATTGGCTCAGACGATCCGACGCTAATTAACGATGAACGCTTTGCCCCTGCCGGCGTGCTTGCACCAAAATCAAAAGCAGACTTTGCCTTTATTTTGCATGCATTAAGTTATCTTTCAGCAAAAGGCCGCGCGGCGATTGTCTCCTTCCCCGGCATTTTTTATCGCGGCGGTGCGGAACAAAAAATTCGCCAATATTTGGTGGATAATAACTATGTGGAAACGGTAATCGCCTTAGCACCTAATCTCTTTTTCGGCACCAGTATCGCGGTGAATATTTTGGTACTTTCCAAACATAAACCCGATACCCAAACCCAATTTATTGATGCCAGCGGTTTATTTAAACCCGCCACCAATAACAATATTTTGGAAGAGGAACATATTGAGCAAATTCTTAAATTGTTTGCCGATAAAGAAGATGTGCCGCATTTAGCCAAATCCGTGTCCTTTGAAGACATCGTTAACAATGAATACAACCTTGCGGTCAGTTCTTATGTAGAACAAGAAGACACTCGAGAGGTGATTGATATCGATAAACTTAACGCTGAAATCCGTGAAACTGTTGCCAACATCGACCGTTTGCGCGCAGAAATTGACAAAATTGTAGCGGAGATTGAGGGGTAAAAACACCATGAAAAATAACCGCACTTTTTTAGAGAAATTATTGGATGGGTCTGTGGTTGAGTGGAAGCCTTTAAAAGACATTCTAATCAGAACTAAAGGCACAAAAATTACAGCTGCTGAAATGAAAATATTGCATAAAGACAATGCACCACTAAAAATCTTTGCTGGCGGGAAAACATTTGCGTTAGTAAATTTTGAAGATATCCCTGAAAAAGACATCAATAAAAATCCTTCAATTATTGTAAAGTCTCGAGGGATTATTGAATTTGAATATTACGATAAGCCTTTTTCTCATAAAAACGAAATGTGGTCTTATTATTCAAATGATAAAAATATTAATATTAAATACATTTATTATGTTTTGAAAAATCAGGAGCCTTATTTCCAAAATTTAGGTTCAAAGATGCAAATGCCTCAGATTGCAACACCTGATACAGATAAATATTTAGTCCCCATTCCCCCACTCTCCGTCCAAACCGAAATCGTGCGAATTTTGGACGCATTGACAGCGCTTACCAGCGAGCTTACCAGCGAGCTTACCAGCGAGCTTACACTACGCCGGAAGCAGTATGAATACTATCGGGAGAAATTGTTAAGTGAAGAGGAACTTGGGAAGGTTGGGTTTAAGTGGAAAACGTTAGATCAAATTTCAGAAAATCTAGATTCTAAAAGAAAACCTATTACAAGTGGCTTACGTACCTCAGGTAAAATTCCTTATTATGGAGCTTCTGGTATTGTTGATTATGTGGAGGATTACATATTTGATGGAGATTTTTTACTTATTTCTGAAGATGGGGCAAATTTATTAGCTAGAAATACGCCTATTGCCTTTAGTGCTTCAGGAAAAATATGGGTGAATAATCATGCTCATATTTTAAAATTTGAAACGTATGAAGAACGTCGATTTATTGAATTCTATTTAAATAAAATAGATTTAACCCCTTATATTTCAGGTGCTGCGCAACCTAAATTAAATAAAAAAAATTTAAATAGTATTAAATTCCCGATTCCTAGCATTCCAGAACAACAACGTATCGTTTCAATCTTAGACAAATTTGAAACCTTAACCAATTCTATCACCGAAGGTTTGCCTTTAGCGATTGAGCAAAGCCAAAAGCGGTATGAATATTATAGAGAATTGTTACTGAATTTCTCGTAACCCTTAGGGCATAAAAAGAATCAATTATAAGGAACCCTTATGACCCAATATAAAACCATTGCTGAATCCAATAATTTTATCGTTTTAGATCAATATAATAAATTTGTGGAAGAGCCTAATGCCGGTTATCAAACGGAAGGTAGCCTTGAGCGTGAGTTTATTCGTGATTTACAGGCACAAGGCTATGAGTATTTACAAGATATCAATGGTCATGATGCGTTGGTTAAAAACTTACGGGCGCAATTACAACGATTGAATAATGTGGTTTTCTCTGATGCAGAATGGCGACGTTTTTTAGAAGAATATTTGGATAAACCGAGCGATAGTCTAATTGAGAAAACCCGTAAAATTCATGACGACTATATTTATGATTTTGTGTTTGATGATGGTCGCATTCAGAATATTTATCTGCTAGATAAGAAAAATCTTGCCAATAATGCCCTGCAAGTTATCAATCAATTTGAACAAACCGGCAGCTATGACAATCGTTATGATGTGACGATTTTGGTCAATGGTTTACCGCTTGTGCATATCGAACTGAAAAAACGTGGCGTGGCCATTCGTGAAGCCTTTAATCAAATTCACCGCTACAGCAAAGAAAGCTTCAATAAAGAAAATTCTCTCTTTAAATATATTCAGATTTTTGTCATTTCTAATGGCACAGATACCCGCTATTTTGCCAATACCACCAAACGAGATAAGAACAGCTATGACTTCACAATGAATTGGGCAACGGCAAAAAATACTCTAATTAAAGATTTAAAGGATTTTACGGCAACATTCCTACAAAAACATACCCTACTCAATGTATTGGTGAATTACTGTGTGTTTGATGTTTCCGATACCCTATTAATTATGCGCCCGTATCAAATTGCTGCCACCGAGCGTATTTTATGGAAAATTAAAAGTTCATATCAGGCAAAAAATTGGAGCAATAAAGACAGTGGCGGCTACATTTGGCACACCACCGGCTCAGGCAAAACGCTCACCAGCTTTAAGGCCGCACGTCTTGCGACAGAATTAGACTTTATTGAAAAAGTATTCTTCGTAGTAGATAGAAAAGATTTGGACTATCAAACCATGAAAGAATACCAACGTTTTTCACCGGATAGCGTGAATGGTTCGGAAAGTACGGCGGGGCTAAAACGCAATATCGAAAAAGACGACAATAAGATCATTGTTACCACCATTCAAAAACTCAATAACCTGATGAAATCGGAAGATAAATTACCGATTTACGATAAACAGGTCGTTTTTATCTTTGATGAATGCCATCGTTCTCAATTTGGTGAAGCACAAAAAAATCTAACGAGAAAATTTAAAAAATACTATCAATTTGGTTTTACCGGCACGCCTATTTTTCCAACTAACGCATTAGGTGCTGAAACTACAGCGAGCGTTTTTGGCATTGAACTTCACTCTTACATTATCACCAATGCGATTCGTGACGAAAAAGTGCTGAAATTTAAAGTGGATTACAATGATGTTCGTCCACAATTTAAGAGTATTGAAACTGAAAAAAATCTTGAAAAACTGACCGCACTTGAGAAGAAACTAGCCTTTTTACATCCTGAACGAATTGAACAAATCGCCCAATATGTTTTAGATAATTTTAAACAAAAGACCCATCGTTTTAATACGGGTAATAATGGCTTTAATGCCATGTTTGCAGTAAGTAGCGTGGATGCGGCCAAAGCTTATTACCAAACTTTTAAACGTTTGCAAAGTGCAATTCCAAATCCACTGAAGATTGCAACGATCTTCTCTTTTGCTGCAAACGAAGAACAGGATGCGATTGGAGATATTGTCGATGAAAGTTTTGAAGTGGAAGCGATGAACTCCTCGGCTAAGGAATTTTTAAAATCTGCTATTGATGATTACAACGGCTATTTTGCCACCAATTATGATGTGGATGCGAAATCGTTCCAAAACTACTATCGTGATCTCGCCAAACGCGTCAAAAACAAAGAAGTGGATTTACTGATTGTCGTTGGAATGTTTTTAACTGGTTTTGATGCCCCAACCTTAAACACGTTATTTGTAGATAAAAACTTACGTTACCATGGTTTGATTCAAGCTTATTCTCGTACAAACCGTATTTACAACAGTACCAAAAGTTTTGGCAATATCGTCACTTTCCGTGATTTGGAACAAGATACCATTGATGCGATTACCCTTTTTGGTAAATCCAATACGCGCAATATCGTATTAGAAAAAAGTTACCAAGAATATATGGAAGGCTTTACCGATGCGGGTGTTGCCCGTCGTGGGTATTTAGAGGTTATTGCTGAATTGCAAGAACGCTTCCCTGATCCTGATGAAATTCAAACGGAAAAAGACAAGAAAGACTTTGTAAAATTATTTGGTGAATATTTGCGGGTTGAAAACATTCTGCAAAACTATGATGAGTTCGCGGCTTTACAAGCATTTCAATCGCTCGATACCAGCGATGCAAAAGCCGTTGAAGCCTTTAAAGAAAAATATTATTTAACGGATGAAGTTTTTGCTGAAATGCAACCTATTGATATGCCAAGTGAACGCAGTATTCAGAATTACCGTTCGACTTACAACGATATTCGAGATTGGCTCCGTCGTCAAAAAGATGGTGAGGAAAAAGCAAAATCGACCATTGATTGGGACGATGTGGTGTTTGAGGTAGATTTATTAAAATCTCAAGAAATCAATTTAGATTACATTTTAGAATTAATATTTGAGCACAATAAAAAAACTAAAAACAAATCTGAGCTGATTGATGAAATTCGAACCACAATCCGAGCGAGCCTAGGGAATCGCGCCAAAGAAAGTTTAATCGTAGATTTTATCAATCAAACTGACTTAGATAGCATTGTCGATAAAGCCGGTATTATTGAATCCTTCTTCCAATTTGCCCAAAAAGAGCAACAGAAAGAAGCTGACGAATTAATTAGCAGTGAAGGGCTGAATATTGATGCTGCGAAGCGTTATATTAACGTATCCTTAAAACGCGGATATGCTAGCGAACAAGGTACGGATTTAAATGATGCCCTACCGAAAATGAGTCCGCTTAATCCGCAATATCTCACGAAAAAACAAAGCATTTTCCAAAAGATTGTTGCTTTTGTTGAGAAGTTTGTTGGGATTGGTGGCGAGGTTTAAAAACTTAAACCAACCATATAGAATTAAAAAGGTGCAATCTATTGATTACACCTTTTTATTTGTCAGCTTTATCAGAAATTAGAACGTTAAAACTTTATCCGCCCATAATGTCCATTCGGATACATCATCTAAGGTACCAAGGGTCACGCCGTCAATTAATTTAGCATCTAATAAACCACGTGCTTTTACGCAGCTGGTGCATAATTTAATTTCAGCACCTTGTGCCGCTAAAATATCGATAAGTTGTTGGATATTGAAGCCTTCATTTGGGTTTTGCCCAGCAATACCGCATAAAATCGCATCAGAAAAGCAGAATAATTTAATATTCACATCCTTGCTGTGCTCTTCTTTCATATTGATGGCGAAACGAACAGCGTTGAAGGTTTTTTCTCCGCTATATGTGGAATCATTGACGATAAAAAGAATATTTTGCATGACGCACTCCTTATTGTAATGCTATAAAAAGGCGTAATAAATTACGCCTTTATGAAATCAGCCAACCCAAACGAACTTGGCTACAAATAATAAAGACACCACCCACACAGGGGCATTAACCTCGCGTATTCTACCTGTACAAGCCTTCATGACGCAATAGCTAATAAAACCAAATGCGATACCTTCAGTAATTGAATAAGTAAATGGCATCATCGCTGCAGTGATAAAAGCAGGGGTGGCTTCGGTTAAATCATCCCAGTGTACACGAATAAGACTGGATGCCATTAAAATCCCCACATAGACTAACGCCCCTGCGGTTGCATAAGCTGGTACGACACTCGCAAGTGGTGAAAAGAAAATGGTAAGTAAGAATAAAACACCGACTGTCACCGCCGTTAAACCTGTTCTACCACCAACTGAAACCCCAGCGCCACTTTCAATATAGGTACTGATAGCTGAAGTTCCGATATAAGAACCCACTACCGCACTCACACTATCTACATAAAGGGCTTGTTTCATTTTCGGGAAACGACCTTTTTCATCGCTGAAACCTGCTTTATCGGTCACGCCTAATAAGGTGCCTGATGAGTCAAATAAGTTAACTAAAAGGAAAGAGAAAATAATGCCGAGCAAAGCGGTATCTAAAGCACCAGCAATATCGACTTTCCCTACAACCGCACCTAAGCTTGGTGGCATAGAAACAATGCCGTGAAAGGTAACTTGGTCATCAATTAAAAGCGCTAAACCAGTGACTACTGCAATCGAAATTAAGACACCAGAGAAAATATTACGTGCAGCTAAAACTACAATAATGAAAAAGCCTAATACACCAAGTAGAATTTTAGGATCATGTAAATTGCCTAATGCCACTAAGGTTGCAGGATTCGCTACAACCAATCCCATATTTTTAAACCCAATTAAGGCAATAAAAAAGCCGATACCTGCACCAATTCCCACGCGCAGTGAAAGCGGAATCGAAGCCATTAACCAATAACGGATTTGGAATAAAGTTAAAACAAATAAACCAATCGAGCCCCAGAAAATGGTGCCCATGCCCACTTCCCAAGAATAACCAAGCTTGCCAACGACTACATAAGCAAAGAACGCATTGAGCCCCATGGCTGGCGCAAGCGCAATAGGTAAATTACTGAATAACCCCATCGCAATGGTGCCAAGTGCAGCAATTAAACAGGTAGTCACGAAAACAACTTGCTTATCCATTCCCGCATCACCTAATACGGATGGGTTCACAAACACGATGTACACCATGGTAAAGAAGGTGGTAATACCGGCAATAATTTCGGTTTTGGTCGTACTGCCCTTTTCTTTAATGGAAAAAAGGCGTTCAAGTAAAGATTGTTGCATTATCTTCCCCTTAACTTAAATTAATAACCTTGGTGATAAATCGACTCAAGTAATTTCACACCTAATAAGGCAATATTGAAACGTTGCTCATCAGCTACCGTCCAAAATTCGATACCATTTTCAACCGCACTTTGTTGGCTGATATGCAATTTTACGCTTTCTTCACCATTTTCGTTTTCACCGTTAATCACAGGCGTAATAAGGCTATCGTGTAATTCAATCAATTCGCTTTGTTGTGGTTGGAAATCAAATTCATAATTTGAAAGTGCGGTCACTTTTTGTGCCATTCCGTAGAAAACAGGTACTTGAATTTGGTGGAAAATGACATTGTCTAACTGTGGGAAGATTTTTTGTAATTGCAGATTTAAATTAGCCGCTTGTTGTGGAAACACATCAAAGGCAAAACGAGTTTCATCTTCTTCTAATGGCATACCATTCAGTAAACGAGCAGTTTGTCCAGCAAGTTTATTCACAGTTTCACCATCCGTATAAGAAGCCGGTAAAAGTGACGTTGCAAAGACTTGAGTTAAATTTGTTTGTTGAATGATTGGTAATAGAGATAAAGCTAATTGACTCACTTGCGGATCGGGTAAACTCACAATGTTACGTTGTCTTAACTCAGTCAGATTTTCTTCATTGATTGTTGGGACAACAACAGGGACATCAGATAATGCAGAGCAAATCCCTTTTAAATCAATCACCACACAGCCACTTTCTGCGGCTTGAGCTAATAAGGGGGCTTGGTCAATTTGGCCAGCGAAGAAAAGATAATTAACGCTATCCCACTCAATCTCATCAGTGGCTAATTGAGCAACGGCTTTATTGCGAAAACGCACCGCTTGCTCTTCTTCAAAAGGATAAATTTCTACAATTGAAACCTTGCCTACATCTAGCTCACTTTGTTCAAGGGCTTCGGCAATTTTTTCACATAGATCAAATTCTGCTGCAATAGCAATATTTAGGCTTGCGTCCATTTTTCTCTCCGCTGTAAAATGTTCTGAACCGATTCATTCTACAGAAAAAAGACTGATAAATACATAAGGAAATCAGATGACACCGGCAATTGATTTACTAAAGAAAAATAAAATTCCTTTTACTCTCCATACCTATGATCATGACCCTAACAATACGCATTTTGGCGATGAAGCCGCTGAAAAACTTGGGCTTGATCCGCACCAATCCTTTAAAACACTTTTAGTCGCTGAAAATGGTGATCAGAAAAAATTAGCGTGTTTTGTACTTTCCACGGCAAATATGTTGAGTTTAAAGAAAGCGGCAAAATCAATTGGTGTCAAAAAAGTGGAAATGGCCGATAAAGATGCGGCACAAAAAAGCACGGGATATTTAGTCGGTGGCATTAGTCCATTAGGTCAAAAGAAACGTGTAAAAACAGTGATAAATTCGACCGCACTTGAGTTTGATACGATTTTTGTTTCTGGTGGAAAACGTGGATTAAGCGTCGAATTGGCCCCACAAGATTTAGCTAAATTACTGAATGCCGAATTTGTCGATATCATTGACGAAGAATAGAAAAAGAAAAGCCCGAATGAATCGGGCTATTATTTTTATATGATGTTGTGTTTATTTGAATTAGAAACTTGATGTATCTTGGAATAAGCCAACTTTTAAATCAGTTGCGGTGTAGATAACGCGACCATCGACTTCCACTTCACCATCAGCCATTCCCATCACTAATTTGCGATTAATTACGCGTTTCATATTGATGCGATAAACCACTTTTTTCGCAGTTGGTAAGATTTGTCCGGTAAATTTCACTTCACCTACGCCTAATGCACGGCCTTTACCTTTACCGCCAACCCAGCCAAGGAAGAAACCGACTAATTGCCACATCGCATCTAAACCTAAGCAACCTGGCATGACTGGGTCACCAATAAAGTGGCAACCGAAAAACGGTAAATCTGGATGAATATCTAATTCCGCTTCAATATACCCTTTACCAAACGCACCACCGTCTTCAGTCATTTTTACAATACGATCCATCATCAACATCGTTGGTGCTGGAAGTTGCGGGCCTTCTTTACCAAATAATTCGCCACGACCAGAAGCTAATAAATCTTCATAGGTGTAGCTGCTTTTAATGTTTGGTGTACAGGTGTTTTCCATTTTTTATTTCCTTGTATATATAGTTTTGCTTGGTTACAACCAATAAGTGAGGATTCTATGGGGATTTATAAGAAATGTAAACAGCGAACACTTGTTAGCTCAACTTGTCGGATCAGTCAGTGAAATGAAGATAAAAGAAAAGCGAACACAAGGTTCGCTTTTAAGAAATTAAGATTTAAAGAAATCTAACCAGCTTTTTTTCGGTGTTTCCGAACGGAAAGCAATTCGATTTTGAATTAAACGCGCAATAGGTTCTTTGCCCTTCGCATATTCTTCTTTCTCTTCCAATAAATCGCGGTCAAATAGGATTTTAGCTGTTTGATAAATATCCTCGACTTGATAGATAAAGAATTGCTCATTTTTCACCGCCTCAACCACTTCGTCAGATAAACTTAATTGCTGAATTGCTGTTGCAGGAATAATCACACCTTGTTTACCCGTTAAACCACGACGTTGGCAAATAGTGAAAAAGCCTTCGATTTTGTCATTCACTCCGCCTACTGCGTGCACCAAACCAAATTGGTCAATGGTACCGGTAATCGCAATATTTTGTGGCAATGGCAAATCAGATAAGGCGCTGACTAATACAGAGAAAATGGCTAAAGACGCACTGTCACCATCAATTTCACCATAGGACTGTTCAAATACTAAAGAAGCAGAAAATGGTAACTGTGATGGCAACTCTAAGATACTTGCCAAGCACGCTTCAGAAATCATCATACCTTTTCCGTGAAGGTTGCCCGCTAATTCGTTTTTACGCTCCACATCCACAACTTCACCGTCACCAAACTGCACTAAACAACTGATACGAGAAGGTTCGCCGAAACAAACGGGTGTGCCTGGATATTCAATTACAGACAAGCCATTAATTTGCCCAACAATTTCCCCGTTGGTTTCCACATAAATTTGTTCGTTCAGAATATCCGCATAAGTACGTTCACGTAAGAAACCATGCTGTTCGTTCTTTTGTTTAAAAGCTTGCTCAAAATCAACCGCACTTAAGGTTTGTTTTTGTGACAACGTCGCGGCATTAAGCAACATTTCTGTTATTTTTAACGGGGAAATGTTAATTAAAAAGCGATCTTCACTCTCACGCACCAATAACTGATAGAGTTTATTTAATGCGGTTAAATCTAAATCGAGCTCATATTTTGAGGCTAATGCCAACACATAATTAGCCCAATTTTCTTGTGCTTTAGGTTGTGCAACAGAATAATAGCTTTCAATTTCAGCATAATCAGCCAAGCTGTAAAGATCTTCT
>ERZ773180.1363-NODE-1363-length-12345-cov-5.575264_pt1 | contig 12345 bp, 9 predicted proteins | sample MGYA00511080_ERZ773180 | MGnify/ENA primary metagenome ERZ773180 (study PRJEB29015, sample SAMEA2738175) | human oral metagenome | biome: human oral; feature: human-associated habitat; material: saliva | place: China | collected 2178 ...
ATAATCTTGGCAATCATAGTTTCAATCGTTTCATGAGTTTGTGAATAAGTTGTTTCAGTGCATTCAAATCTTCATTGAGTGCAGAGATGCCAAAGGCATTGAGCCTATGAGCTATCTGATTGAGATTGTTTGCCATACCTGAAACTGTGCGGATGAGTTGCATCTCTCCAGGTGTGATGCGCGCCTTGACCTCTGCTTTTGTGATGAGACGTCGCAAAAACTCAGTACGAGTGATAGAGGCTTCTCGTGCTTTGCCCTGCAAGGTGTAGTACTCCATCGTATTAAGCCGAAGAAGCACTTGGTATTTTCGTTTTTCTGATAAAGTCTTAGTGGGTCGCCCACCTTTATTCTTCTGTTCCATAATCTTATTTTTTGATGAGACCAACGGGATTTTTACCTCCCAATGGTGGGAGCAAGTAGGTTTTGAGATACTCAAAACACAAACTTGCTTTCCTGATACACGCTATCTTCTGATGCCACGTTTCGTAATCGGTAATAACGGCTGTTTCTCTTTGATTTTGAATTGAGCAACGAGCCATTCGTTGATATCTTTGTGAGTTCGATAGCGAACAGAACCGTCTATGATTTGTGGGTAAAACTGCTTCAAAACTTCAAACGATTTTCGCCCAGCATCGTCATTATCCAGAAAACTTTCTACTTCTTGATAGCCTGCAATCTGCTCTTTGATGCGTGGCAAAAGTGCCAAAGAGTTGAGAACAATAGCATCGCTCTTTGAAGATGGATTAAGCGTTTGCCATGAGAGAAAGTCCATGAAACCCTCAAAGATTTGCAGACGGTTGGTTCCTTTTCTAATCGTTGTAATAGCCTTTGGGGCGATACACCCTTTGAAATAGGAATTACGGATTTCCCAGCCGCCAGTATCGTTTACAAATCCAATGGCATAGTATGTCTGTTTCATATTGCGGAATAGAACTTCCGAGCAATAGGCTTTGGCTACGGAAAGAGGAATGGCACGCACTGCGAGGTTACGAAGCAGATTGGGATTGGAGAGTGGTTGGGCTGAAAGAATTTCCAATTTGCGTTCGAAGTTTTTTCTTTCACCGCCAAAAGAAAATTCTTGATGCGCTACTTGTTTTGTCCCGCAAAGATGCTGGATGGCTTCGCTGATAGAACAACGATGCAAAGTACATACAAGGTCGATGATGTCGCCATGCTCGCCACTGCCAAAGTCGTACCACTGGTTGCGCTCGGTATTTACTTTGAATGATGGCGTACCTTCGTTGCGTAGCGGAGAGCAGTACCAATAGTGAATGCCTTGTACTCGTGCAGGCGCATAGCCCCGCTGTTGCAGATAATCGATGATGGCGATTTGTTTGATGTGTTGTATTTCCATTGTGAATTTGTTTTAATGTTTGAAATGAATAATAGCCAGTCTTTTCTTTTGGAGGCTGGTTGATTTTTGTTTGGTCGGACGGTCGTACACTATAGGCACCCATTTGCGACCGACCAAACTCATTTTTCTTTGGTCGGATTGGTTCATGTATATATAGCCTGCGTCCGACCGACTAAAGGTTTAGGAATAATTATCTTGGTTGAGCCGATATTTTCCTCGTTCTTCCTTTATCAGCATTCCTTTATTGAGTAGAAATTGTAGGAGTTCTTTGAGTTTGGTTTGCCCATAAGATTGCCCTACGACCTCAGTATAAGCCTTTTTGAGTGCCTCGATGAGTTCGCCATAGGGCAAAACTTCGCTCGAAGAAAAGGCTTGTGTCAATGCTTTTCGATGTTCAGTGTCGCTTAGGTCGTAGTAAGAGTAGCGATGGGGCTTGTAATCTGCGTTCGTGTAGGAAGTGTCGATTTCAGGAACGCACACCTCACCTTCTACCTCTGTGAGCCGAAAAGCGAATTTGTTAAAGGGTTTAGAACGGATGATGGCTGGAGCAACGATGCTTCGCTCGGGCAGCGTGTTGTCCTTCGTGATTTGCAGGACAGCTTCTGCCTTATTGTTAAGTTCCGTGCCGATATGCCCTCGTGCGTTGTCGTCGCCTTTGTTGAGGTGCAGCACGGTTTGGATATGGATATTCTGCTCGCTCGTCCACTGCATCAGGTCGCCTACCAACTTAGTAGCCTCTTTGGAGTTGTTAATGTCGAGCATCAAATCACGAATGCCGTCAATGACGACCAAGCCCACGTTGGGCGTATGGTAGATGGCATAACGAATGATTTCTCTTCGCTCGTTAGGGTCGGCAATGGCTCTGAGATGGCTGAACTTCAAATGCTCGGGCTCTCTATCAATCGGCAGTCCTGCCAATCGCAGAATGCGTTGCATCACCAATTGGCAATGGTAAGGGCTTTGCTCTGTGTCAAAGTAGAGGATATTCCTTTTCGATTCGGGGAATGAAGCCTTATACTCCAGCACTTGCCCATTGACAAGGGCTGCTGCAACTATGGCACTCACATTGAAAGTTTTCTTTGCTTTCGCCTTGCCTGTTGAAACACTGAAGTTGCCCAGCGTGCCGATAATGGCTTCACCTGCTTGCAGCACAATAGGCGGAAGCGAGAACTCGTCCGTAACATGGATGAGTGAGGTTTTCCAAATGTTTTCGTAGTCTGGCGTATTCATCTTCGTCCTCCTGTTTTGCGACCAGCCAACTCGAGGGCGAGGTCTGCGTCCACGATAATCTTACGTCCTACCTGAGTAATCGCTCGGTCTATCTTGCCACTTTGTTTGATGCGGTTGGCGGTTGGCAGACTACAGCAAAAAAGGCGAGCGATGCCCGATAGTCCATATACATAGCGTCTTTGTTCTTTGGAGGGGCTTACCTCCGTGGTGTTATTGCTGGGCTGTGAACCGTGGCGAGCAAGGAAGAGCAATTCCTCGCCAGTCATCTGCCATACGGGCTTGCCCAAAAGTTCTTCTAAAATCATACTTATTGCAGTTTTGTGGTGAATACTTTTGCCCTTGCGCTTTGGACTATTAATCAGCTCTGACACTGCGAAAGTATGAGCTAATTTATTGTTTATGAAATGGCAAGGAAGCCTCGGGAAATACAAGGAAAAGGCAGGAAATCACAACCCCTCACACATCCACCCTCAACGCACATTTTCACACAAAAAGAGGCTCGCAGAGCATCACTGCCCTCTAGCCCCTCGCCACGTTTTGCCCTCTCCAAGCCCCATTACTTAGGTTTCAGTGTTAAATAGGGAAATCCCCGCCCCCCTCTGCTAGTTTCTTCTTACCTTTGCGAACGCAAATGAATAATATCCTCATGACATCTCGATACCCTATTATTACAATTATTGCGACCTCTGGCTGTAGGACAGGAGCCTTGTTGCAGCAAGCCATTCCTTCCGTTTTAGCTCAAGATTGTCTTCCCTGTGCTTGTATTGTGGTTGATGACAACAATGATCTATCTGAATATAGTAAAATCGGCTTCGGGCTTCAAGAGTTACAGAAAGGGACCGCTGTAGAGCTTAGGTTAATCCGAAATAATAGAACTCATGGCTGCTCAGGAACTGGTGCCTGGAATACTGCAATAGCTTATGCTCGCAAGTATACAGCAGAGCATCATTGGGAAGATGTTTATCTCTCTATTCTCGACGATGACGATCGCTGGCATAGCTGTCATCTCCGATGCTGTGCCGAGGGTATGTATAGCAGGCCTGATGCTATATTCTGCAACCTGACTCGTGCGTACCACGACCACGAAGAGCCAGGAAAAGTCAAAAGCCATAGCGACCTCACTATCCCTAAATTTCTCTATGGTAATCCAGGAGTTCAAGGGAGCAATATGTGTTTTCGGCTTTCAGTCATTGAGGCGATAGGAGGTTTCGATGAGACACTAAGGAGCTGTACCGATAGAGATCTTATGATTCGCTTTTTGGAGCAATTTGGCAATAATAACGTTGTGGTTATTGACGAACAGACTGTTTGGCATGATGCCCGTTCACCAGCCTGTGTTACAAACAATATTGAGAACAAAACTGCTGGCTTAGATACTTTTTATAAGAAGCACCTGTGGCGCTTTGATGAACAAACACTTGAGAGCTCTCTTACGCGCGCCGAAAAGTTATTTTCTTACCCTCATAAACAGAAAATTTGGGAGAGTTACTACCAAGCCCAGGAGATTATTGCCGTTATGATGCCTCTGCATAATGGGGCTAAAAGTATTCGTAGGGCAGTACGTTCGGTAGTGACACAGGAACGTACGGAACGCCCCATAGTACTATTTATCGGAGATGACGCTTCAATTGACAACTGGAGATCTGAAATTTCGGATTGCCTCTGCCGCTACCATAATATTATCACCATAGACATAAATGGAGGCTCTCCAGCCAAAGCGCGCAATGCTCTAGCTGAATATATCCTTCGAGCTTACCCACGTACCTATATACTATGTCGTCTAGATTCCGACGATGAGCTACACAGTACGACTACCATTTCAGAAATAGAGTATTTATTTACCAATGATAAGGTGGAGGCTGTACTCTGTGGCAATTATCAAATGCAGGGAGGTCGCATTGTTGGATCCAATCGGGCGAGTCCGGATTTTCATAATAGTGAGTATATGAGGGAGCGTCTACTATCGATGTCACAAGGGGACTTTGCAGCAGAACTACCTTCGTGTAATCTGTGCCTTCGCCCAAGTATTTATAGCCCTTATCCCGATGAATGTAGTGGGGAGGACCATTGGCTTCTCATTCAAGTTTTGCTTCTCCTGCCTAGACATGCCTTCCTTATGGCTTCTCAGCAAATGTATTGTATGTACAATTTGGATGGTAAAGCCACGCAATTGAATAAAGTCAACGATAGTTATATTGACAGCAGAAAAAGACTATATGAGTACTATATCAACAGCATTGACGGATAGGCAGAGAGCAGCCTGGCTTATCCTCCCCAAGGATATACAATCCTCAGCGCAGCTACTAGGTCAGGGCGGGGAAGGAGTAGTTTTTGCTACGTCAGACAAAGTCTATAAAGTTTATGACCAACTAGAGGACAAAGATTATTGGCGTATTAAACGGAGCCTTGGTAGAGCACATAGCATTCGCTGCATTTATCCTATAGAGAGCTTCGAGCCTGTAGGGACAGGCTATTACGTTATGGTGTACCCCTATGAGGTCTCTACCCCAGCGACGGATATCACTACAGCAGAATGGCAAGATATACTTGCTGAGCTATGGGTCTCAGGTCTTATCGCCTTTGACGTTAAGCCGAGTAACTTCGTTCGTACGGATAATGGGGTTAAACTCATTGACTACAATCTGTATTTTCATACAGATAATCACTTCCTCAACATGTGCGTTCGGGCATTCATATATGATAAATATCGAGAGCGGGATGACGAATATCTACGCAAACTAGCTCGGAGTGCTATCAATCAGTTTGATTTGCCAGAGCTGGTGGGTGTACAAGAGTTTGTCAACGGAGTATATCTGCGTGCCATCCATCTGTCATCAAAGAAAGGTATTCAACAACTTGAAGAAGCTCCTGTGTTGGGGGAAAAGCTGTGTGTACCATTTGAGACATTAGACAATCTTGAGTTACGCTTTTTTGAAGAGTTACGCAAGGGGCACTATTTGATAGGAGGAGCCGTCCGAGGTCTTTCGCTAGGGGATAGGGGGTACCTAACGCCTCGGAAGATCATGCTAGGCTACCACGATATTACACGCTTCAGAGAGCCCGTTTCCTTGGTTATCAAGACATGTGCGCAAGATTACGCTAGTATTTATGCAAATGTCTGTCACATTGTGCGCCAGCTCTCTTCCCCACATCAGTTTGACGAATATATTTTAGCTATTGATACCCGAACCGATGATTTTCTTCGTCAATTTACCCAAGAGGCATCTTGGGACAAGCTCCTAGAGGAGGCTAATAAGCTCATCGCTCATAGTATTATTGATAAATATATCATACTGCCCGAGTCCGAAGTAGCTGCCGTCAATGAGCGGTGGTTTGGAGTTGCCTCCACGTGTACACATAGCCAGCACCGAGCGCCAGTTACAGCTCAGCTCTATCTCTTCGACCAGGCTAAAGGCAAATATATTCTTCAGATGGATAGTGATGTTTTGGTAGGTCGTGATGATCTTATGCACGATTACTTGGAGGATATGGTACGTGAGCTAGAGGAACATCCGTCTGTGGTGTCGGTAGGATTTAACATATACCAAGAGGAAGGGGTTCAGTTCAAGCCATACTTTGGTTACGAAGACGGAGGATTTGTGCCAGAAGTGCGTATGGGGCTGTTCGATAAGGAACGTATGCTGGCAATGCGCCCTTTTTACAATCAAGTTCTAGATGGTGGTTGGGAATATACATGGTTTAGGACTATGCATCTCAAGCAAAAGGAACTCGGGATGAGTTCTATAAGAGGTGGAGATAGGCGTACATTCTACATTCACCCTCAGAATTACCGCAAATCGGTATCAGACGTTTGGCTGACTATACTAGACCGGGTAGAGCAAGGGTTCATTCCCGATTGTCAATATGGAGCATTTGATTGTATGGGAAGTTACTATGACTGGTGTCTTCCTCGAAGAGAAGAACCCTACGTCTTTGTCTGTACAGTACGCAATGTAGCCTATGATAGATTTCTCAGAATGTTTGCCTCTTTGCTTGCTCAGTGTGATGAGCGCTGGGGTATGGTGCTCATTGACGATGCGTCAGACAATGGTCTCTCTCTATTTATAGAGTATGTAACGAAACCATTTAGAGATAGAATAACATTGATTCGCAATAGGGTAAGAGGGGGGGGGCTATACAACCATCATAAGGCGATTCACTATTTCGTCGAAAAAAACGATACAGTCATCATTACTCTTGATGGGGACGACGCTCTCCTAGGAGACAAGGTCTTGTCTATGATAGCCAACCGCTACGAAGAGCACTTTGCTGATGTAGTGATTGGGCGTATATATCAGAACTATCGTCTACAACCCCACTATCGCTATCCCGCCAATTATGTGAATCCACGTGCTACGGGGGGCAATGTATGGCAGCACATACGCTCGTTTCGTAAATACCTCTTTGACTCTCTCGATGCAAGAGACCTCAAAAGAGTTCCTGATAATGGAAATCTTAACGAGAGAGTAACGAAGAGTAAATGGCTTGAGAATAGTGCTGATTTTGCCTTTATGGTTCCTATCGTCGAGATGAGCCGAAAGCCCAACCAACTTGAGCAGTTTACCTACTATTATGATAGAGATACAGAGGTTTATACCGAGGAGGTGCGATGGAGTAAAGAGCGTAATATCGCTTATATTCTAAATAGACCAGCTAAGTCTCCCTGTGATGTCCACATTGGTCGGAGAACATTTATTCCGAATATCAATAAAGTGGAGATAGATATCACCTATGTCTGCAATCTGGGCTGCGAAGCCTGCAATCGCTCCTGTCCACAAGCACCCACTATGGAGCAGTTGACGCTCCTTGACATTAAGCGATTTGTCAATGAAAGTATAGAGTTGAGTAAGCAGTGGGAGTTCATCAATATATTGGGAGGAGAGCCAACCTTGCATCCAGAGTTGAGAGAGATAATATCTTGTATTATAAACGAATATATCCGCCCTTATTCGCCTCAGACCCAAATTCAGATTGTTAGTAACGGATACACCGAATATAGTAGGACTTTATTACGAGAACTTCAAGATACTTATCCCGAGCTTTGGGTAGATCGCTCGTCATTCAAAACAAGTAAAAAGGTCGAATATTTCTCTCCATTTAACGATGCCCCTATTGACGACCCGCAGTTTGCCGATGCTCAGTATCATAAAGGGTGCTGGGTGACAAGTTTTTGTGGTATAGGTCTTAATCGTTATGGCTACTATGCTTGTAGTGTATGTGGAGGCATAGATCGTGTGCTCAATCAAGAGCGCTGTGCTATTGGTAGCCTCAAGGAGGTTAGCGAGGATAAATTGAGAGCGCAGCTAAATCGCTTCTGTAGACTATGTGGCAACTTTAAGGATTATGACCACAATCGGGGGCTTTTCATACCACGCGTAGAGAAAGCTCCTCTCAGTGACAATAAAATTTCTCCATCTTGGAAAAAGATTTATGACAGCTATAAACGAAGAAAAAAGCAAAAATAGGTGTATTCTCATCACAGGAGTTGCTGGGTTTATTGGGTCACATTTAGCTCATAGCCTACTGGAGGATAAAGTTGCGGTAGTAGGTGTAGACTCTCTCTCTGATTATTATCCTGTAGAGATTAAGCTAAGAAGGCTCGCATCTTTACGGAGCTTCCGACCTTTTGTTTACTATCACGCTTGTGTCTCAGAGTCCAAGAGTTTGACGAAAATTTTTGAAACTCACACCCCGACACTTGTTATTCATTTAGCTGCACAAGCAGGAGTCGTTGCCCAGGAACATCTAATCCCGAGCTACATAAAGAGTAATATCTATGGGGCAGAAATGGTTATGCGGCTGTGCGCTCGTCTTGGAATTCCTCTCATATACGCCAGCTCTAGTAGTGTATATGGCGATTGCCCGAATGTTCCTTTTCTCGAGTCTGAAGCAACCCTATTACCTAAGAGTCTGTATGCTGCTTCCAAGCTATATAATGAGCAGGTTGCATCCTTTTATGCCAAACACTTCAACCTCAAAGCCGTTGGTCTTCGCTTCTTTTCTATCTATGGGGAAGATATGAGACCCGATATGGCAATCAGTTTATTTACCTCGGCGATATATCACAGCAAACCAATCACTCTCTATGGAAATAATGCCACAGCTCGAGATTTTACCTACATCAAAGATTTAGTTTATGTGATAAAACAGATTACTCAAAAACTTCAAGATGGAGAAACTCTTGCTTCGATATACAATATTGGGAGTCAGTCTCCTGTGCCTATAGAGAGAGTTGTTAGAATACTAGAGGAGCTATTAAATAAAACTAGCAAAATCACACATAGCCCATTGCGTCTAGGGGAAGCACAACTGACCTATTCAGACTCCTCTCTATTATATAGAGACTTAGCTATTCGACCAACCACCACAATTGAGGAAGGACTGAAGTGTTATGTGAGATGGTATCTAGATAATTTAACCATGCAACTAAATAAAGGTGGTATTGCGTTATAATATGCAAACTATTGTGTTGCTATTAACATTCTATTACACTGAAGATTGGATTTGTTCTACCTCGGTCTTTGTACCTTGCATTTTGTGTATACTCACATACCTAAAAAGTGCCGTTTCAAAAGTAAACTTTTTCACAACTTCATTTTCCATACATTGAAAATAGAACTTATCTATGATAAGAGTTTCTTAATAAGTTCAATGAAAGACATTGGAGGCTGTTTTTGTTGCTTGCAAGCTTTTGGGTGCAGAAAAGGGTGTAAATCGCGTAACTCGCTGATTTACACCCTTGTTTGCGGAGAGAGAGGTTTGTGAACCAAACTCTCGTATCTCGTTGTATATAAACTTTCTATATGTTTTGACAAATCATCAGTGTAGCATTTTTGTAGCAGTATTCTGACCGCTTAATGACTACCATTCTGACTACCTATTGAAAGCTCAACCGCTCTCTTTTCTTGGGTACAAAGATATATAAAAATGTACTACCATCCAAATCTTTGCGTCATAAATATTTAGAGATTTTACTGCTACATTTTCCAGTGCAAGGTGCAAGCCCTTATATATAAGGGGTCTTGCACCTTGCACTGGAGGACTTGTGTGTGACTGCCTGATATTGGTGACCTTTTATAGCTTTATCACTAATAAAAGGTGAATTATGTTATTATTTATTTCTATATAAGTTTATTATATTTATCTTATGCTTGATATAGAAACCCTTTGCATCCGCCACCAAACAAAAAAATGCATCTGGTGCATGACGACTTGCAGAGGGTACATAAACTTGCGTGTGACGGGTTGCTCGTGCCAAGATGTTTCTATAACTTTATGTTTATGAAAGAGTTACTGGAATTTCTTCGAAATGAGAGATTGAACAAATGTCTGAAACAAGCGTATCTAGCTGAAAAGTTGGGAGTTGACGAAAGTACAATATCCCGATGGGAATCTGGACAGACTGTAATGACATTCCTCCAAATAGAGAACTATGCGTCTGCGTTGGAGATAGATGTTTATGAGATGTTTGCATATCTCGCAAGCAATGGACAAGATCTTCCCAGACCTATTGCAGAAGTACACGTTGAGGTGTATACAAAAGAAGCCTACAACTCTCTTATGCAATACCTTGCGAATTCTGGGATGGATATAACAATTAAAAGCACCAAGTTGAAAAGATGGAAATAATCGCAGTAGAAAGCCAAGCCTATCAAGAACTGATAGACAAGCTCAATCGTATTGAGCAGTATGTTGAGCGCACCTCCCGTCTTATTCAAGACATTGACGACGAGCTGGAGATGACCACGAAAGACCTTATCGGGACTCTGAATGTTTCAGAGTCCACCCTTTACCGCTGGCGCAAGAAGCAGCTAGTGCGTTACCGCTACACGGAGGGTGGCGATGTGCGCTACTTCTTCAAGTCTATCGTGATAGCCACGAAATGTAACCGGCTCCGCGTATCAGGTATGAGAAACGATGAGGTTCTTGGGCGGCTCAACCGTTTCAAGGACAATCTCATCATGAGTTCATGTCTTAATCCTAAAAAACGACAATTATGATAGAAAAGGAACAGATTCTTTTGCTTACACAAGGAGGTTTGAATGTGTTTTCACATTTCCTTGGCTTTGAGGTAAACCTTCATCGCAACTTCCGAAGCCCTTTCTATGACGATAGGCGGGCTTCCTGCCATATCTACTACGACAGGAAAACTTCTTCTTACAAATTCTATGATCATGGAGATACCACCTATTCTGGGGATTGCTTCTGGTTTGTGGCAACCCTCCGTAATTTGAACCTGAAAACAAGTTTTCCCGAAGTATTGGAAACGATTGTACAAGAACTTGGATTGTATTCTTTATGTAATGGTGAAAAGCATAGCAGCCATATCACGTCAGCATATAAAAAAACTATTGTTCCCACTCCTAAGGCTGATATAACCAAGTGTACGGAAGAACGTCCATATAGTTTTGAGATACAGCCATTTGACGATGGTCTGCTGAACTATTGGGCACATTATGGCATCCATGAGGATACACTCCGTCGCTTTCGTGTACGGAGTCTTAAGCGCTATGAAAGTGTATCTGCTGAAGGCAAGAAGTTTGAACTTTATAGCTCACCTACGGAACCTATGTTTGCCTATATCGGAAACGGCTATGTAAAGATATACCGACCTCACAGTCCAAAAATCCGCTTTCTTTATGGTGGACGGATGCCTGCCACGTATTGCTTCGGAATGGAGCAGATTCCTGCCAAAGGAGATATGCTTTTCATTACAGGTGGAGAAAAGGATGTACTCTCATTGTATGCACACGGCTTCAATGCGATTTGCTTCAACAGTGAAACGGCACAGATACCGACAAGTATCATTGAGAGCCTTCAGCTTCGTTTTAGGCATATAATACTCTTATATGATGCGGATGAAACAGGTGTACGGGAGGCACATAAACAGTCTGAACATCTGGTGGAATACAAGGTCTTGAACCTTTCACTTCCGCTAAGTGGTACGAAGTCTGAAAAAGACATTTCTGATTTCTTTGCCTTAGGCAACGGGGCAAAGGAACTGAAAGAGCTGCTTGCCAAGATGTTCTCAGATCTATATAGCCAAACCATGATGATGTTACGTTCCTGTGAGATTGATTATGAGAATCCACCGGACATTTCCAAATCAGTAGTAGCAGTAAACGGTGTGCCACTCGGCACACAGGATAACCTGTTCTGCATTACTGGAGGTGAGGGGACAGGCAAGAGCAACTATGTGGGTGCCATCCTTGCCGGAGCGTTGGGAGAAAAACGATTGCCGATAGAGAAGACCTTGGGATTAGAGATTACCCCCAATCCCAAAGGCTTGGCGGTCCTACACTATGACACGGAACAGTCCGAGGCACAGTTGCACAAGAACTTGGGTAAGACACTGCGTAGGGCTTCTTTGACGGCAGTACCGGAGTTTTGCCATTCTCTGTACCTTGCCTCTCTGTCTCGTAAGGACAGACTGAACCTTATCCGTGAGAGTATGGACTTGTTCCATCACAGGCATGGAGGCATCCACCTTGTGGTGATTGACGGAATAGCCGACTTAATACGTTCTGCCAACGATGAAACGGAAAGTATTGCCATTGTGGACGAGCTTTATCGCTTGGCGGGGATTTATAATACGTGCATTATCTGCGTGCTGCACTTCGTACCGAATGGAATCAAACTCCGTGGGCACATCGGTTCGGAACTTCAACGAAAGGCGGCAGGAATACTCTCCATTGAGAAAGACGACAATCCCGAATACTCGGTCGTAAAAGCATTGAAAGTCCGTGACGGAAGTCCGTTGG
>ERZ773180.1366-NODE-1366-length-12301-cov-35.778050_pt1 | contig 12301 bp, 7 predicted proteins | sample MGYA00511080_ERZ773180 | MGnify/ENA primary metagenome ERZ773180 (study PRJEB29015, sample SAMEA2738175) | human oral metagenome | biome: human oral; feature: human-associated habitat; material: saliva | place: China | collected 2178 ...
ACATGCTCTTTTGGCTTCTAAAAGACGCCTAATTGACTTGCAAAAGACGCCCTTTAAGACCCTTACTAACGCCCTTTTGGAGTCCAATTAAGCACCTTTTCTTAAGCAGTTTTATAACCAACTGATTCCCTGATTGTTACAAAATCAATTTTAAAACGTGTTTTTATCATTATTTGTAGGTGTTTTACTCGGATTTATGTAATGATTTTTCAAACCATTATCTACATATTTTCGAAGTATTAAATGAAAAAGTTTTCTTTGTCAGAGGATGATAATAAATTGCTAACACCTATCAAATCTCGAAATTTAAGAGGCTAATTATTCTTTTACAACTACATCTTTTTGAAGTGTCCTACTAATTTCCTAACTTTGTCGCCATGATTATTCAAATGCATAAACCAAAGGCAAGGATGGAAGAACTGGACTTTCTCAAGTTCCTCTTCATCACGCTGATGATTGCTTTCCACCTTACTTATATTGGCGACACCTACCCTGTTGCTAAACAGTTGGTCTATACTTTCCACATGCCGGGCTTCCTGTTAGTGTCGGGTTATCTGTTTAATGTGAATAAGTCGTGGGCTGCTTTGGGGAAAACTATGCTTTGGATTTTCATCCCTTACGCAGTGATGGAAAGCGGATATACTGTAATGGCTTCACTACTCCCTATCCGTGAACACATTGATCAGCTAACCGCAGGAGTACTGATTGACCATATCTTCCTTCATCCGATGGGACCTTATTGGTACTTACATACCTTGATGATTTGCGGTATCTTCTATTATATCGCATTCAGAAAACCTAAAGGGCGTTTTTCATCGGTATTGAAACAAGAGAAACCACTGCTGCCTATCAAAATGATGAGTTTGGAAAATCAAGTGCTATTAGGTAGATTTACACTTCTTGCTCTGTTCCTTTGGTTAATCTCTTACGGCTGCGAATTACTCTCAATAGCCAATGCAGCCTACTTCCTTGTAGGTGCTATCATACGTCAAGCAGTGGGCAATTTCCGTCAAGCTTTCCCTGCACGTTGGTGGACATTAGGACTTTTAGTAGTATGGTGCATCGACCCAACCCATTACGATAAGGCATCTTTTGCAGGTGCATGTTTGGTGTTTTTAGTTATCGGTTCGCTGTTGTGGATCTATCAGTTAGGGATTCCTCAACCACTGCGCGACCTCTTTCTCTTTATCGGGCGTAACACTTTACCGCTCTTACTCTTCTCCCCTATCTTCACGATTCTTGCCAAATTCTATCAGCCGTTGCTGCTTCGTGTGGAGCCGACGGGAATGTTCTTCCTTGTGGTCAGTGTGGTATTTGCCATTGCAGGCTCGTTTGGCATAACATGGTTGATGGATGTCACGGGCATCTCAAAGCTATTCTTTGGAAAGAAAGGGCTGATATAAGGAGGGGATTAGATAGTTATTGTTTATTAGCCTTATTAGGCTAATTGGGCTAATAAGGCTAATTGGGCTAATAAAACTAATAACTTCTCCCTAAATTCTTTCCTGCTTTAGTGGTGTTCCATCAAGCGTGTAAGCTGTGAAGACACCATGCTCATAGGTCATAAAGGTAGCCACATTCCCACCTTTTGGGAAAGTGATAGAGCCGAGATTGCAAACAAGCGTACCCTCCTGCTGGGTGAGTTCCCAAAGATGTGTATGCCCATAGACAATCGCATCGAAATGACCTTTTGGCATTGTGGATTTGTTATAGATATGTCCATGTGTTAGGAAAATCTTTCGTCCCTCATCAACTAACATCAAATAGTCGGACATCATAGGGAAATCAAGTAGCATCTGATCAACTTCTGCATCACAGTTTCCACGTACTGCCACGATGTTATTAGCACGTTTATTTAGTGCTTCCACTATCCCCTTAGCATCTATTCCCTCTGGGATAGAGTTACGTGGACCATAATTAAGTATGTCTCCAAGTACGCAAAGCATGTCACAATGCTCGTGATCATAGAATTGTAGCACCTTCTCCAGTGCTGGCAGACATCCGTGGATATCTGATACCAATAGATATTTCATATCACCTTGATTGTTTGTTTCTATGGCAAAGGTAATGTTATTTTCTCATATAACCTTTAATTTAACCCAAATCGCTCATTAGCGCCTCAACATATTTTGCTTTATTATCGAACAATAAGACTAAAGAATAAAATACATTTCAGTGAAAACAATCTCTTATTAACCTTGTAAAAAGATGACATCCACGTCTAACAGTATCCTTGTAAGAATAACACTTACAAGCCTAAAGGACACCAAATGTTATTTTTTCAAATTATTTCCATGATTTTATTTGATTGTTTGAAACTTTTAGTTATATTTGCGACATAATTATCTATTACATACAACCTTACTTGAAAATAACATAAAGACCTGCCTTATGAATACGAAAAGACTCTTATTATCTACCTTATTTATGCTGTCGACAATCGTCAGCTTTGCCCAACAAGTATTCACTGCTTCGGGTGTTGTTGTCGACGAAACAGGTGAAACGATTATCGGTGCAACGGTTCAGGTAGTCGGTGACAGCAAACTGATTACAGCAACAGACATGGACGGTAAGTTTACACTCGCCAATATCAAGCCTGGTGCTAAGCTGGAAGTATCTTATGTCGGTATGAAAACCTTCACTGGTCCTGCCAAACCGACAATGAAGATTACGATGATTAACGACAACTCTGCGTTGGACGAGGTGGTTGTAACTGCCTTCGGTGAACAAAAGCGTTCGGCTTTTACAGGCTCTGCTGCCATTGTTGACTCTAAAAAGATTGAACATAAGCAGGTCAATAACGTAATGAGTAGTTTGAAAGGTGAGGCTGCTGGTGTTCAGATTATAGACAACAGCGGAGAACCTGGTTCAACCCCTTCTATCCGTGTACGTGGTTTTAGTAGTATTAGCGCAGGACAAAGCCCTCTGATTATAGTAGATGGTGCGCCTTACGATGGCGGTTGGAACAATCTTAACCCTGCCGATGTGGCATCTGTAACCGTATTGAAAGATGCGTCTTCTACCGCACTCTATGGAGCACGAGGAGCCAATGGTGTTATCATGGTCACAACAAAACATGCACAAGTTGGTAATGCGCATATTTCTGTTGATATGAGATGGGGTACAAATAGTCGTATTAAACGCTACTATGAAACTATCGATGATCCTGTTAAATACTATGAGGTTTACTATAATGCATTGTATAATTATCAACTGAAAGGACTCGGATTGACCCCTGCTCAAGCTACTATTGAGGCTAACAAACAACTCGTTGCACCTGGTGCAGCGGGTGGATTGGGATATCCAATATTTACTGTTCCAAACGGAGAACAGCTCATTGGGGAAGATGGTCGTATGAATCCACATGCCACATTAGGACGTGTTATTGAGCATAATGGTAAACGTTATACTATCCTACCAGACGATTGGAAGAGCCTTGCCTTTCGTAACGGATTACGCAAAGAGTATGATATAAACCTGACTGGAGGTAGCGATAAGATGCAATACTACCTTTCTTTGGGTTACTTAAACAATGAAGGTGTGGCATATCATTCAGACTTTGAACGTATTACCGTTCGTGCCAAAACGGACTATGAAGCACGCAAATGGTTGAAGGTGGGTACAAACATGAACTTCTCTCGAGCTAAATACCATGTGATACCATCGGACGATAATGGTCTTTTCTATCAGTTGAATAATGTCGCACCTATCTATCCTGCTTTCATTCGTGATGAGCAAGGGAACATCATGACAGATGAGAATGGACAGATGTATGACTATGGTAATGGTTCTGTTATTGGACTAAGACGTCCTACGTTACCTAACATCAACCCATTACAAGAGAATGCGTTGAATACGAATAGTTCGAAAGTTAATATGTATTCGCTCTATGGCTATGCGAATATCATGCCTCTTGAGGGATTGAAGATTACCCTTAATGGTACGGTGACCGTCAACAACTCACGTGGAACTGAGACAAAACAGCCTTTCTATGGATACAGTCATACGGCTTATCCAACGGGTGTTGTGACCAGAACAAGTGATCAAACCTTCTCTTATAACTTCCAACAACTCGTGAATTACAATCATGACTTTGGTCATCATCACATGGAATTGCTCCTTGGTCATGAGTTCTATCGCTACAACTACGAAAGCTTGTGGGGTAGTAAACTTGGTATGGCATCCTACTTTACCAACCAAACTCTTGCTGGAGCAATAAAGATGGATAACACAGGAGAGTCTGGTAATAGTGAATATGAGTCTGAAGGCTTCTTCTTCCGTGGGCAATACGACTACGATCAGAAGTACTTTGGAAGTCTTTCTTTCCGTCGTGATGCTTCCAGTCGCTTTGATCCTAATCATCGTTGGGGTAACTTCTACTCCTTTGGTGGTGCTTGGACTATTACGAAAGAGCCTTTCATGAAACCTTTCAAATGGTTGAATATGTTGAAACTAAAGGCTTCTTTCGGTCAGCAAGGTAATGATAATATTGGTGATTTCCACTATCTTGATACTTATAGTATCGTAAACACGAACAATAAGGTTGGATTAGTTCTGTCTGAAAAGGGCAACCCTAATATTACTTGGGAGACCAATAACAACTTCAATGCAGGCTTCGATTTTGAATTATTCAATAGCCGTTTGCGTGGTAGTATTGAGTATTTCTATAAGAAAACAACTGATATGCTCTGCTTTGTCTTTGCTCCTTACTCTGCTGGTTACAAAGGAACGTACGACAATATCGGTGATATGACGAACAAGGGTGTGGAGGTTGATCTCTCTGCTACCGTCTTAAAAACTAAAAATATCTCATGGGATGTCAACGTGAATGCAACTACTTACAAGAATGAAATCATCAAACTCGCTGACGTCCTCAAAGCTGATCTCGTTGTAGATGGGCATCCTGGCTATAGTAGTGGTGATAGACTCTATGCCGAGGGACTCCCTATTTACGAGTGGTACATGCCTCGTTATGCAGGTGTTTCTAATGAAGGAAAGGCTACGTGGTACTACACTGACCCTGACGGAACCCTTAAAACGACAGATGTATATGGTAATGCGGGCTATTATTCATGTGGAAGTCCACACCCAGACCTCTATGGTGGCTTTGGAACAACGCTAAATGCGTATGGTTTCGACTTCTCTATCTCTTTCGCTTATTCGTTAGGAGGACTTTCATACGACGGTGGTTACGCAGGTTTTATGGGTCCACCAAGTGGCACCTTAGGAGGAACAACTATCCATAAAGACGTTCTCAACTCTTGGTCAGCAAGTAATCCGACCAGTAATATACCTCGTTGGCAATATGACGATCCAAGTGTCAGTGCTCAATGCGACCGTTTCCTCATCAGCGGTAGCTATCTAAGCTTACAGAATATCAACCTTGGCTACACCCTACCTAAGCTATGGGTAAGCAAGATTGGATTGGAGAATGTACGCATATATGTGGCTGCTGACAACGTATACTTTTGGAGTAAGCGTAAGGGATTCGACCCACGTGGTTCCTTCTCAGGAGGTAGTAGTACATCCATCTATAGCCCAACGAGAACCATCTCTGGTGGTATTAAACTAACATTCTAACCATCTTCTTACATTAATAGTACGTCATTATGAAACGCTTAATATCAAATCACATCATAACGTTGGCTATCGTTGCTATTACCTTTGGCTTTACTTCTTGTATCGATAGCATTGAACCATCAGAGGTATTAACTTCTGACCAAGTAAGAAAGATGCCTTCTTCACAAGAAGGACTCATCAATGGTATCCTTTCTTATATGATAACCTTTGACTCTTGGGGTTCTGGTGACCCTATCAACGACTGGGGTTATCCTTGTCAGATGCACTATAGGGATGTCTTAGGAAGTGATTTCCCTGTTTATAGTAGTAACTATAGCTATTGGACGACAGTGGAAAGTGGTGTCAACACCCGTTTCAAGGCTTATTACACCTATCGTTTTTACTACGATTTCATTGCTACCTGTAACAACGTAACAAGTGTAGTAGATCCTGCCACAGCCTCACCAACCTCTAAAAACTACTTAGGTATAGCTCTGGCTTATCGTGCAATGGCTTATCTTGACATAGCTCGTCAGTTCGAATTCAAGAAGACTGGCATTGCAAGTTTGGATGATAAGGCGACAAAAAATGGGATATGGGGGCTCACAGTTCCTATCGTTACCGAAAAGACAACGAAAGAAATGCAACGCCACAATCCACGTGCTCCGTTCTATAAGATGTATCGCTTCATCCTTACTGACCTCAACCATGCCGAGGAGTATCTGGCTAATTATACACGTCCCGATAAGAACTTGCCTAACCTTAGTGTAGTCTATGGACTCAAGGCACGCCTTTGGATGGAAATGGCAAGCCGTTTTGATCAGAGCAGTGCAGACCTTAACACAGCTATAGCAGCAGAAGATTCTGCAAGCATTGAGTATGATAAGTTAGGTATAACCACAGCTCGTGAGTGCTATGAGAAGGCACGTACCTATGCTCGTAAGGCTGCCAGTGGTTACAGTCCTGTTACCGAAGCACAGTGGCATAGCACACAAGACGGCTTTAACAAGGAAAACCAAGCATGGATGTGGAAGTTAGGTTATACCACACGTGAGCAAATCAGCTATATCTACTATACCTTCACCAGCACCATGTCATCAGAGACTACTTGGGGACTTGCTGGCGCATACGGTGCTACCCGTATGATTGGTAGTGCGCTCTATGATAAGATGCCAGAAGGTGACTGGCGCCATTATTCATGGATTGATCCGACCGCTGCAGGCACACATGAGGGTTACGAGAAATATGATTCTATCACCATTGGCACTAAGAAGGAGAGACTTTCCCTCTTAGATGAGGAGACTTGGAAGCAGCTACCAGCCTATGCTAACATCAAGTTCCGTCCTGCAAAGGGTAATATCACTGATACTTACGAGGGACAATTCATCAGTCTTCCTTTGATGCGCATGGAGGAAATGGTATTTATCGACATTGAAGCTACAGCCCACCTTGATGGTGTTTCAGCAGGTGTTACGGCTCTGAAAAACTTTATGAACACTTATCGTTACACCGATAACTCCTATCAGGCAAATAATGTCACCACTATGGAGGACTTCATAAAAGAACTGATGGTTCAGAAACGCATAGAGTTCTGGGGCGAGGGAATCACGTACTTCGACTATAAACGACTTGCGCTTCAGATTCGCAGAAAGGACAATACCAATTATGAACCATCTGCACGAATCAATTCTAAGGAAGGGTATGTATGCCCATGGATGAACTTCTTCATCCTTGAATACGAGACACATAACAATGTGGCTTGTAAACCAAACCCTGATACATCTGGAAGTTTGACGGTCACAAATCAGTAATAACTGAGGTTGAAAAGGAAAATTATTAAATAAAAAGCAGACGCTAAAAGACGAACCTATTGTTTCGGCTTTGGCGTCTGCTTTCTTCAATTTTAGAAAGATGGAGATAAGAGACATCTTTATATTGCGCAAGCAGGGACGTACGGAGGAGGCATACGCTGCCATTCTACCGATGTATGCTGTGCACAAGGGACATTACACGACCATAGCGATGTTCTGGGTAGGTGTAGACATGATGAAGCTTCGCTATCAACAACGCCAGTTAGAAGAGGCATATAAGATATTCAAGAGTTTGCTAAGACTCTATCCGACGATGGACGACAAGGACCTTAAGGGACAGAGTGCCTTAATGCGTGCCTCATTATTGGTATTCGACCATCATCCAGGATTCTCTATGCTCGACTTTATCTCACAATGGGATATCACCCGACTGACAGATGAAGACTGGACAATGGAACAAGGCAACGGACATCCCATTCCCTCAATAGGAATGCGTATCGTTGGGAAAGTCTTTAAAGAAGTAGAGAGCAAGCCTACGGTTGACATGGCTTTAAAGGCTGCACCGATATTAGCTGAAGCCCTAAAGCATAGTCCTTACAATATGCACAACCAACGTTACAAAGCGATGGTCTATCGGATTATGGGCAAAAAAGATAAGGCAATCAATATTTATACCCATCTTATCAAGCGCCACCGACAGTCCTATCTCTATCACGAGCTATCAGAACTCCTTGATGACGAACGCTACAAGATTGCACTTCTCTGTAAAGCTATCTCCGTACAACGAGAGGAAAAGTTCCGCCAACGTATGCGTTTCACCCTTGCAGGTTTACTCTTTAGAAAGGATAAAAGCCGAGCCCGCTACGAATTAGATAAATGTATTGCCATGCGTAAGCAGTTAGGCTATTCCATTACATGGGAAATGCAAAACCTCGCAGCAAGTCTGGAAGAAATAGAACCCGTATCAGAAGCCGATGAAAAGAGCTTTTATAGAGAACAAGAAGTGGTATTAAAAGAACTTGTTAGGTAGGTTTTCTGCATAATCTAATGATTTATCCTTATCTTTGTAGCACATTTTATTGAATAATTAAATTTACCTTATGAAACATTTATTTCTATCAGCCTTAATACTTATGGGACTGACATCATGCCAGATTTCAGGCTTAACTTCTGGCTATTCTCATCTATCAGATGCACAAAAGAAGAGAGTTATAACACTTGAAGAAAACATTGATGACATTCATGACTTCTCAAAAGTATACAAAGTCAGCCTTAATCAGGTAAAACTATATATCGAAACACACGATAAAGTATTGCTATATGATTATACTCCTTTCTGTCATTCTACCTATTGTGTGTCGCCTGCAGCCTTAGTATCTCAATGCAAAGACAAGGGAATTAACGTTCTTGTCATCTCGGATATATATGATGACATTTTCAAACAAAAGTTTACTACATTCCCTATGCTGATGATTGATACAAAGCAGTTCCCGACTAAATGGAGGGCAAAATACAGTAAACTATTCTATTTTCCCTTGACTGGACACACAGACAAAGAACTGAACTACGCAAGATTTCATTACTTTGAGAAAGGGAAGTATATCAAGAGTTACAAGAACTCAAATGATATTTGATTTTCCTATCATGGTAAAATAAAACCTCCATAATCTCTGACTCCGTCTGGAACTTACGCAAAAAGATAAAGAAATATATTGACAAAATATTATAAAAAGAAGTAGAAAAATGGCTTAAAAACGACTTGTTTTAACACCTCCGTAAGTTACTTGTTATCAAATAGTTGCAAAGAGGGATTTCAAAAGGTGCTTAATAAGGCTTCAAAAGGGCGTTAGTTAGACCTCAAAAGAGCATCTTTTGCAAGCCAATTGAGCGTTATTTGCAAGCCATTTGATGGTCTTTACAAAATCAACATGTGAAAAATTCGGACAAAACTAACAACACTAAACTTCACAATATAGGATAATGAAAAGAGGGACTCTCCACGTCTACTCCATTTTTCCCAGCATGAAGGAACATCAAAACATATCTATCAGGGGAAAAGGAACAATCAAACACTGTGCTTTCAGGATGTAGAGAACATCTTGTCAGTGGGATATTAGGCTACTTCCCACAGCCACCATAAAAAGAAAGATGCCGTATCCAACGCGTGGATACAGCATCCTCATTATTGTTAGTATGCGAAAAGCAGTTTTGTACTGCCAATCAACATGAACATTAAAAGGCTCTTTACTTAACTTTTTCCTCTGGTGCAAGCATGTGCTCTGGTGACAAGATAGCATCGAGTTTCTCCTTAGAAAGGAGCTTATGTTCAAGTACGAGGTCATAAACAGAACCTCCAGTTTCGAGGGCTTCCTTAGCAATCTTAGTACTGTTCTTATATCCGATATATGGATTCAGTGCTGTCACGATACCGATAGAGTGCTTCACCATCTCAAGGCAGCGGTCCTTATTCACCGTGATACCATCAATACACTTCTCACGCAGCGTGTCCATAGCATTTGGCAACCAAGTAAGGTCTTCAATAAGACACTCTGTAATGATTGGTTCCATCACGTTCAGCTGCAGCTGTCCAGCCTCAGCAGCAATCATAACGGTTGTGTCATTACCAATAACTTTGAAACAAGTCTGGTTTGTTACCTCTGGAATAACAGGGTTCACCTTACCCGGCATGATACTTGAACCTGGTGCCATCGGTGGGAGATTGATTTCGTTCAGACCGCAACGAGGACCAGAAGCCAACAGACGAAGGTCGTTACAAATCTTAGAAAGCTTAACAGCCAAACGCTTCAAAGCACTTGAATAGCTTACGTAAGCACCTGTATCAGGGGTAGCCTCAACAAGGTCAGCACCTGCAATAAACTCCATCCCTGTCAATTCGCTGAGCTTCTCTGCACAAATCTTTGGGAAACCAGGAGCAGCATTCAGCCCCGTTCCGATAGCAGTACCACCCATATTGATTTCGTGCAAGAGAGCAGCATTACGATTAAGGTTGGCTATCTCCTCCTCCAGCGTATTGGCAAAGGCATTGAACTCCTGACCGCTTGTCATAGGAACAGCGTCCTGCAGCTGTGTACGACCCATCTTAATAACGTGCTTAAACTCCTCACCCTTTCTACGGAAGGCAGCAATGAGTTCGCTCAAAGAAGCCACAAGTTTCTTATTCAGTAGGATAAGTGTCAGACGAATGGTAGTTGGATAAACATCATTCGTTGACTGACCGCAGTTAGCATGGTCGTTAGGAGAGCAGTATTGGAACTCACCTTTCTTGTGACCCATAATCTCACAAGCACGGTTAGCAATTACTTCATTGGCATTCATGTTGACAGATGTGCCCGCACCTCCTTGTACCATATCGGTCACAAAGTTCTCGTGCATCTTACCATCAATCAGCTCACGGCATGCTTGTGCCATTGCATCAGCCACTTCATCACTGATTTCACCGAGCTGACGGTTGGTTTCTACAGCAGCCAATTTGACGTAAGCAATCGCAACAACATAGTCTGGATAATCACACATACGCTTGCGTGAAATGTGATAGTTGTTGATGGCACGCTGTGTCTGCACACCATAATAAGCCTCCTCTGGAACTTGAAGCTCACCCAAGAGGTCGCTTTCTACACGAAATTTCTTTTCTTCCATGATTCTATTTTGATAAAGTTAGCGTTGATCTCTTTCACTAACGAGAAGAGAATGATTTATTTTCTTTATTTATTAGGATGTTTCAAAACACTGATTCATGAAGTTTCTACGACAATTATCTGACTTTTCTATCCGACTTATAGTGCGTATACTTACTTCTTTTCGTGAAGAGTTCCAACCCTTCCTACGCCTCTCAGTATCTTTCCTATCCTTTTCTTTTCCTACTTTTAATAAGCTTTGATTCTGTACTTAAAGCCCAACTCGATGCGATTGGTATTATACTTATCCAAGCCAACACCCTCCTTATAAGTAACTTTCTTACCCACATAGGCTAAGAAGATACGCAGGTCTTGCCCCTTAATAGGATAATACTCCACACTACCTACATAGCCATAGCTCTTACGGAAGTCCTTAAAACGGTCAATCTTTGTGACACTTGCCGTCTCATACATACCCTTCAACATCAGATTCCAACGTGGAACAAACTGCCAGTTGAGCTTTGTTACGAAGGAATTATAATGTATATCGCTCATCCATACATTACCAGTATATCCAGAGAATGAGCTCCCCAATTCGTTTGTCGCTATGCCCAAACGGTCGATTCCATCGTTTTGAGCCATGTAATCAAAGTAACATTGCAGTCTCTCTAACTGTAGTTTCTGTCCCAAGATGAGAATACGACTATACTTATGTTTCGCCTCTCCTTGTATTCCCCATGACCAACGCGTATGCAATCTATCGTTCAGAAAACTTCCATTCCAGTTCAAACAGTAGGCAAGTGGGTTACGTGGCTTCTCCAACAGTCTACTATATGTACCATCACCCTCGATGGATACGGCATTATTACCATATACCTCACTGAACTTTTCGTTGTGAGAATTGGTAATACCAAGTACAAACTCTTGTGACGGAACAGGCTTATATACGGCTGTGACACCTGCCATATAACAATCCATAGAGCCCGTCATATCAGAGAACTGATAGATATAGACAGGGTTTTCATCCACTTCAAAACCGCCAAGACTCTGACATACCTTTCCAGCTTCAAGGCGAAACTTATCAGAGAACTTATAACCAATCATCATAATATCGGTTGCCTTAGCAAGATTATCCTCACTTCTCGCCTCTGTTGTATTGTTCAGACGATGACACAAACGATAGTAGAGCTTATCGGTTAGATTACCTTTGATTTCTAAACGGAGGTGCTTATTCGTGAAACCTGTACTCCACTGGTGGTCTGCATCCGATACTACCTGCGCATTAGCAGCATAGTT
>ERZ773180.1369-NODE-1369-length-12274-cov-3.488256_pt1 | contig 12274 bp, 10 predicted proteins | sample MGYA00511080_ERZ773180 | MGnify/ENA primary metagenome ERZ773180 (study PRJEB29015, sample SAMEA2738175) | human oral metagenome | biome: human oral; feature: human-associated habitat; material: saliva | place: China | collected 2178 ...
ATAGGTCCCCTGCTGAAGCGGCCAATAGAGCGTGTCAGCTTTGGTGAGCGTTCGAGTTCCATCGGCGGCTCCGTCACTACTCAGACACTGAGCAGCGAGAGGCGAACGGACTCGTGAACGCGAGGCAGGATCGACCTGGGCGTTAAGACCAGACGAGAGCGTGACTGCGTTGGTATCAGTTGCCCACGACTGAGAACCAGCAGCGACACCAAATTCTCGAGAGGGAATCGAAATTGATACATCCGGGCGCAAATAACCACTTAAGGGGACTGCAATTGTCATTGCACCAAGCGCAAGAAGAACGCCCGAACGCACGATAAGTGCACCGAATTTTGATCCTTTAGCGGGCGCGTCCTGGGCGGAAGAAGATACGGGAGCACCGTGAATGCGCGCGTCATGAGCGCGCGCGTGGGCACGCTCTCGACGCGTCGGGAACTTCGGTGCTTCAGGTGTCATAGTTCTTCCATCATCCCAAATAAAAAGCTGGATCGCAGTTACTTGTGTCCTAGTGCTCACTTCAGGAACGATAATTTCCAGGAAGAGTGTCCTTCTGGAGAGCGTCGCGGACCTCACCAACTAGTCGTTCAAGGATATCTTCAAGGAAGAGGACTCCGGTAACACTCCCGTCTGCCCCCATGACTTCAGCGAGGTGAGCGCCGGCGCGTTGCATATGTCGAAGAGCATCTTCAACTTCTGCGTCCATCGGCACCGCCTCCATCTTGCGGATACGCCACGAGGTGATGGGCTCAAAACGCTCTGTTTCATCGGCATAAAGGACATCTTTAAGGTGAATATAGCCCTTGAGCACTCCCTGAGCGTCCGCAACCGGGAAACGCGAAAACCCAGTACGGGCCACTTCTTTTTCAACCTGATCCGGCGTAGTGGACTCATCCAAAATAATGAGTTCTTCCAAGGGAACCATGACATCGGAGGCGTTCTCCGTCGAGAACTCAAGAGTTCCTGAGAGCAGCCCCAGGTCGTCGTCAATCATTCCCTCTTGTTGGGAGTGTTCAACGATTGTTGCCATCTCTTCGACGGTGAAAGTCGCCGAGATTTCTGATTTCGGTTCAACTCCGGCAATGCGCAAGAACCAATTCGCCAGGTGATCCATGCCGTGAATCACTGGACTGATGACGTGTCCAATATTGACCAAAATTGGTGCCAGCACGAGGAGTAGGCGCTGTGGGTTTGCAATTGAGAGGTTCTTCGGCACCATCTCACCGAAGACAACATGCAAGAACAGGACCAGCGCGAGGGAGAAGGTAAATCCGACGACGTGTACCCACGAGTGCGGCAGTCCCCACTGCTGCATTGGTCCTTCGATTAACGAGGCAAAAGTGGGTTCTGCGACCACGCCAAGGGAGGTGGACGCTACCGTCACGCCCAACTGACAGATCGCCAACATCAAAGAGACATGTTCGAGTGCGAAAAGCGCGTACTTCGAACCACGAACTCCTTCTTCAACCAAGGGTTCGATCTGCGAACGACGAGATGAGGTAGTCGCAAACTCACCCGCGACAAAGAAAGCATTGAGGCTAAGAAGAATGAAGGTCACGATCACGGCGAAAGTGGCGTTCACAAGAGCACCTCCCCTTCGCTTTCACGCGCGGGAGGAATGATGCTCACCTGCATGACCCGTCGGCCCATCATCTGGATGACTTCTAAGCTGGCACCTGCGACTTCGCAGCGGTCCCCCACCTGTGGAATCGTTCCAAGCTCAGTCATGATCAGGCCTGCAAGCGTGTCATAGGGGCCATCATCAGGGAGGAAAACTTTCGTTCGCTGCGCGAGTTCGTCGATGCGCAATCGCCCCGGGACCAAAAGGCTTCCGTCGGGACGCTGACGAATACCCAAGCGACGCTGATCATGCTCGTCCGCGACGTCGCCAACGATTTCTTCGACGACATCTTCAAGGGTGACGATTCCCGATACGCCACCGTATTCATCAACGACGACGGCCATCTGCAAACCTTCTTCGCGCAACTGCACAAGCAGCGTGCCCAGGTCAAGGGTTTCAGGCACGCGCGGGGCCTCGGCAAGCAAAGAAGACGAAATGACGGGAACTTCATCGCGTTTCTCGAAAGGAACAGCGACCGCTCGACGCAAAGAAACGAAACCGATGATGTCATCCCGGTCTTCTCCGATCACCGGGAAACGCGAATGCCCGGTTTCGTGGGCCGCACGGACAACATCGGAAGCCACTGCGTCTTCAGGAATCGTATGGAGAAGACCGCGGTCAGTCATGACGTCCGCCGCATTCAATTCGCTGATTCGGATGGAGTTCGTAAACAGCGACGCCGTCGAGGTATCCAAAGTCCCCTCTTGAGCCGAGTGACGAACCATCGCGGCAAGCTCCGAGGCGGAGCGCGCAGAAGAGAGCTCTTCTTGAGGCTCAACACCCATCAGGCGCAAGATGCCGTTGGCCGAGGCGTTGAGAACCGTAATCACCGGTTTGAAGACAACGGTGAAGAGGGAATTAAAGGGGACGATCCGTCCTGCAGTCTTGAGGGGGTGCGCAAGCGCCAAGTTCTTTGGAACGAGCTCTCCAAAAACCATGGAGAGGACATTGATCAAAACCGCCGCAACAGCAACTCCAACAGCGGAAGAAACCGCCGTCGATAAGCCAAGTCCTACCCCGGCCGAGCTGAGCATATCCGCGAGTGCAGACTGCGTCGTATAACCCAAAAGAATCGTCGTCAGCGTGATCCCGACTTGTGCGCCAGACAGCTGCGTCGACAGATTTTTAATCGCGGTGGAAACTTGGCGAGCACGAGCGTCTCCGGCCGCAGCACGGCTTTCAACGACGGCTTGGTCGAGTGCTACAAGAGAAAATTCTGCGGAGACAAAGACAAAAGTTCCCGCGGTAAGGATGACTCCTAAAAGGAGCATTGCGATATCAAGAAGCACGTTGGCCTCCCGCATCGAGGCGGTATTGACGCATCAGACTTTGATCAGAGCAACAACTGTCACTTTCCATGATTCCTCCAGTCTATCGGTAGTTGGAGTTCTTCGAAGTGTGAGAAAGGCCCGTTGCAGGTGAGGCATTCACGGCCCTAGGGCCTAAACTGTTGTCTAAAGTCACATAGCAGTGTTCAGAAAAAGGATGGTACAGCTGTGGTGGAATCCCCACGTTCACCAGAATGGGTTCAACAAATGCGCCAACAGTGGTTGGCCGATCCCCACAGCGTCGACGCCTCGTGGCGCGCCTACTTTGAGGGAGACACCGTCCCCACCCAGCTTCACCGTCCGCAGGCTCCTCTCCCGACGCAACCAACCGCAGTTGTTAGCGCCGAGGCTGCCCTTGCCGCCCAGGCAGACAATCCCGCAACCGAGCAGCCCGAAGTTCTCGTCACGCGCTCCGATCTTCCTCCCGCTCCCCCCGCTCAGGCGAGCGAGGCCTCGTCGCCCTATGCACGACGCCACCGCGCTACGCAGACGCCAGCCTCGCGTTCAATGAGCACGGAAACTGAAGACGATATCCGTGTCCTCAAAGGAATCGCACGTGCAACCGCACGCAATATGGACGAATCACTGAGCGTCCCGACTGCGACTTCTCAGCGCCAAATTGCCGCAAAGATCCTGATTGAGAACCGCGCGGTTGTGAACTCTCACTTGCAGCGCACCGTTGGCGGCAAGGTTTCTTTCACGCACCTCATTGGGTACGCCATCGTTGAGGCGCTTTCCGAGATGCCACAGTTGAATGTTCGCTATGTTCTTCAAGACGGTAAAGCCGCGGTTGAAGAACTGGCACACGTGGGATTTGGCCTGGCGATCGATATCCAGCACGGTGGCGAACGCCGTCTGGTTGTTCCGGTTATCCACGATGCTGATACCTTGACTTTCACGCAATTTGTTGACGCCTATCAGGGCATCATCGCTCGAGCAAAGAAGGGCGAACTTACGGCTGAGGATTATCAGGGTGCCACTGTCACCCTGACGAATCCGGGCACCATCGGCACCACGACCTCGGTTCCGCGTTTGATGAGTGGCCAGGGGCTGATTATCGGTGTGGGGGCAATGGATTATTCAGCCGAGTTCGCTGGAGTCTCCCCGCGCAAACTTGCTCTCATGGGAATTGGCAAGACGATGTTCATCTCGTCGACCTATGATCACCGCGTCATCCAAGGTGCTGCTTCCGGTGAATTCCTCCGCCTCGTGGACGTTAAGCTTTCGGGTCGCGATGGTTTCTACGAACGTGTCTTTACGGCTCTGCATATTCCTATCCAGCCCTACGTGTGGGAAGCAGACTTCGAGTACGACTTAGAGCGCGAGAAGGGCAAGCCTGCGCGTATCGCTGAGCTCATCCACGCCTACCGCTCGCGCGGTCACCTCGCGGCAGATACAGATCCCCTCGCCTACCGCGTGCGCCGTCACCCCGATCTGGACCTGACCAGTTATGGCTTAACCGTGTGGGATCTGGACCGTTCTTTCCCGACCGGAGGATTTGGCGGAACGGAGCAGATGCTTCTTCGCGATCTTTTGTCGCGCTTGCACGATACCTACATTCGATCCATTGGTATCGAATACATGCATATCCAAGATCCGCAGCAGCGCCACTGGGTGCAAGAACGCATTGAAGGACCTTTCAAAGCTCCTTCTGCCCAGGAGCAACGCCGCATTCTCTCGACTCTAATTCACGCCGAGGCTTTCGAAGAGTTCTTGCAGACCAAGTACCTGGGGCAAAAGCGATTCTCTCTTGAAGGCGGCGAATCTTTGATTCCTCTTCTCGATGAGATCTTGAACCAGTCTGCACGTCGCGGAATCCACGAGGTAGCGATTGCGATGGCCCACCGCGGGCGCTTGAATGTCTTGGCGAATCTTGCGGGCAAGAGCTATGCCCAGATCTTCTCCGAGTTTGAAGGAAATCAGGATCCGCGGACCGTTCAGGGCGCGGGAGATGTCAAGTACCACTTGGGAACTGAGGGAGTGTATTCAGCGGAGCCCGGAGTGGCGACCAAGGTGTCCTTGGCGGCTAACCCCTCTCACCTTGAAGCCGCCGATGGAGTGCTCGAAGGAATCGTGCGCGCGAAGCAGGATGTTTTGGGCGATCCCGATCTGCCCATTGTTCCCCTGTTGATCCACGGTGACGCGGCTTTCATCGGACAAGGCGTTGTTCAAGAAACCCTCAACATGTCCCAGCTGACCGGATACAAGACCGGCGGAACTATTCACATCATCGTGAATAACCAGATTGGTTTCACGACGGGACCGGCTTCGGGTCGTTCTTCGCGCTATCCGACGGACCTGGCAAAGGGCCTGCAGATCCCAATCTTCCACGTCAACGCCGATGACCCCGAAGCAGTCGTGCGCGTGGGCGCTTTGGCCTTGGCTTATCGCGAGGCTTTCCACAAGGATGTTCTCATCGATTTGGTCTGCTACCGCAGGCGTGGTCACAACGAGGGCGATGATCCTTCGATGACCCAGCCGGTCATGTACTCGCTGATCTCCAGGTTGCCTTCTACCCGTGAGGTTTATATCCGTAACCTTGTGGGACGTGGCCAGCTCACCGAAGAAGATGCACGCGAGTCCATTCGCGCTTACGAGGCCGAACTCACTGAGATCCTGGATCACACCCGCGAGCACGGCTGGTCTCCGCAAAATCGCAGCGAGGACGAAGACGATCAGTGGCAGGTTCCCGAAAGCCAGCTGCCCGGTGCGGGAATGATGATCGGTTGGACTTCCGCTGTGAGTGCCGAAACGCTGAGCCGTATCGGCGAAGCTTATGTGAACTTCCCACCGGATTTTGCAGTCCATCCGAAGATCGAGAAGCTGTGCCACAAGCGTTATGAAATGGCTTCCGGCCACGATTCGATCGACTGGGGTTTCGCAGAGCTCTTAGCTTTCGGCTCGCTACTCATGGAGGGCACGCCGATTCGCTTGTCCGGTGAAGATGCACGTCGCGCGACCTTTGTTCAACGCCACGCGGTCCTCCACGACCACAATGACGGGCGTGAATTCACTCCTCTGCACTTCCTTACTCCCGATCAAGCCCACTTCGATGTCTTCGATTCGCCTCTGTCGGAGTATGCAGTTCTTGCCTACGAATACGGGTATTCCATCGAGCGCCCCGAGGCATTGGTCCTGTGGGAAGCGCAATTCGGTGACTTTGCGATCGGCGCCCAAACAATCATTGATGAGTTCGTCTCTTCGGCAGAAACGAAGTGGGGGCAGCGCTCTTCTCTGGTCATGCTCTTGCCGCACGGCCAGGAAGGACAAGGCCCTGACCATTCGTCGGCCAGGATTGAGCGTTTCCTCCAGCTAGCAGCGGAAGACAATATGTGGATTGTTCAGCCCTCAACCCCGGCGAACCACTTCCATATGCTGCGCACCCAGGCCTACAAGCGGCCTCGTAAGCCTCTGATTGCTTTTACCCCCAAGCAGCTCCTGCGCCTTCCCGCCGCGTCTTCCCCCATCGAAGAATTCACGTCGGGGTCCTTTACTCCGGTCTACTCCGAAGTTGATTCTCGGGTGAGCACCCACGAGGTGACAAAGGTTCTCGTGTGTTCTGGCCGCGTCTACTACGACCTCATCCACGAACGCGCAGAGCGAGGCGCGTGGAATACGGCGATTATTCGCGTCGAGCAGCTCTATCCTCTCCCCGTCGATGAGCTTCGCAAGGCTCTTGCCACCTACCCGAACGCCCAAGTCGTCTGGGTCCAGGACGAGCCAAAGAACCAGGGAGCTTGGCCCTACTTTGCGCTGAACTTGTTCCCCGAGCTGGGAATCGCTCCAGCGCTTGTGTCCCGTCCGGAGAGCGCAACGACCGCCGCTGGACGCGCAAGCTTGCACCGTGAGCAGGCTGCGGATATCGTGCGCCGAGCTTTTTCCTAAGAAGGGGGCACGCAGATGCGTATTTGTGTGATTGGCGATGAGCTAATTACCCCAATGGGTGATCCCCGAGGCCTGGGCTGGGTCGGGCGCGTTTTGGCGCGCTCGCACTTCCCTTCCCCTCCGACCGTCATGACCTTGGCTGTTCCCGGGGAAACGACAACGCAGCTTGCCTCTCGGTGGGAAAACGAAGTGAGCTATCGTCTTGCGCCCGATGAACCCTGTGCGCTCATTATTGCCGTTGGTTGTGCAGATATTCCCGCGGGTATTTCAACGCCGCGCTCTCGGCTGAATCTTGCAAACATCACCGACCGAGCTTCGACGCTCGGTATTCCCTCGATGGTTGTTGGCCCGCCTCCTCTTGCGGGAGTCCAATCCAGCGCGGTGAAGGAAGTTTCCTTGTCGTGTCAGCAGGTGTGCGAGCGCAGGGATATTCCCTTTGTCGATACCTTCACTCCCCTTGTCGCACACGATCAGTGGTTTGAGGATATGGCTTCTTCTGCTGTTCGTTCTGCTCGCGGCGCTTCGATGCCGGGACAGTCGGGCTATGCGCTCATGGCTTGGCTTGTCCTTCACCAGGGTTGGTTTGAGTGGATCGGAGCCGAAGAAAGCGACGTTTAAAGAATAGAGTTGTCTAGAAGAGACGGGTGTGGGCTCCGATGCATTGCATCGGAGCCCACACCCGTTAAACACGATTCAGGCGTTAGGACGCTTGCCGTGGTTCGCGCCGTGCTTACGACGATCGCGACGCTTACGACCCCTCTTCGACATTGTCGTCTCCTCTAAAACTGAGATATCCAACCTGCACAGTTTTTCACACCCGAGGCTAATCTCCAAACAGAGCGCGCCCACAGAGTCGAAATTCACGATTCAGTGGAGCTCCACGTTACCTCAACGTAGGTCTGTGCAATGATGCGCTCGCGCAAGGATTGAGGGGCTTGGTCGCAATAGCAACGCGCAAGGAGAGAGCGGACGAAGCGCTCGGTGTACATCGAGTCCTGGCAGTGCTTGCAGCGGGAAATATGGTCAAGCAGTTGCTCGCGAAACTCCGGGCTCTTCAAGCATTCAGCGGAAATATAGTCGCGGCATTCCTCGCGGTCGAGGAAGTCAATCACTTCAAAAAGGTGCTCGTGTAACTCACGACACGCGCGCTTATCGTCAATCTGCATGATTCTCCCCGATTCCATATTCAGCCGCGAGTGCTGACAGGCCTTCGCGTAGATTCTTGCGTCCTCGATGAAGCCTGGACATGACAGTCCCGATCGGGATATCCAGCATGTCTGCGATCTCTTTATACGCAAAACCCTCTACATCAGACAGAAGGACGACAACACGTTGGTCTTCCGACAGTGACTCCAATGCAGTTCGCAGCTGGGAGGAAGGAATGTTATCCAAGGCCTCTGCTTCCGCAGAAACAAGACCCTTCTCATCGTGAGAAGCAGCAGCGGCAAGCTGCCAGTCCTCAACCTCTTCACCGCCACTGCGTTTAGGGGAACGCTGCGCCTTGCGGTAGTGGGTGATGTAGGTGTTGGTCAAGATTCTGTAGAGCCAAGCTTTGATATTGGTTCCTTGCTGATACTGATGAAACTTCGTGTAGGCCTTCATAAAAGTTTCCTGCACAAGGTCTTCCGCATCAGCACGATTTCGCGTCATTCCTAAAGCTGCGCCAAAGAGTTGATCAATGAGGGGAATCGCTTGTTCGGCAAACAAACGGTCCCGGTCCTCCTGACTCAACTCCTGCGGTGCAGGCTCACGAGTGTCATGTAATTCGCTCATTGATGTCAAGGCTAATCGCGAATGCCTCGGATGCGAAAGTGGACGCGCGAAAGCGGGGCGGCACCGCGTTTTCCCTCGTCTTGCCACTTCCTCATCAAGTTTCATACCCACTTCAACGCCGCAAGCTGATGATTATTCCCTCCGTTTCGATTCAGCAGAGGTGTTTACACGAATTCTCTGCCGAGCACAGGGTGCCAAACGACTTTTTTTTGACACAATGGAGTCATGTCTCTTCTGCGTGGTATTGCCCGTCCTCTCCTTGCCGCTCCCCTCGCTCTCGATGCAATCGATGCCCTGATTCATCCGGATCGTCACGTCGCCAAGCTCGATGCACTCCGCCCCGTTTTTTCGCGCATCGAAGAGCGAGGCAACATTGAGGATATTGATCCTTATCTCTCCCGCAGCGCGCGAATCAGCGCCGGCGTTACTCTCCTCGCAGCGGGAGCCTTCGCCTTGGGTAAAGCGCCTCGTACCTGTGCTGCGGTCTTAACGGCCATTGCGCTTCCCATGGCCGTCATCAATCATGAGCAGCCTGCCTCGCTTCGTCTGAAGCTTGCCAATTGTGCGGGATTATTCTTCGCAAGCCTCGATCGGAACGGACGGCCCAGCTATTCTTGGCGTCGCAATCAGCTCATCGAGGCTGCCTCCACTCGCGGAGCGCATTCCTCAGGCGCCGCCCAGTGAGCTCGTGGCGCGCTCCTCGACTTCGCTCCCCTATCAGCGCAAAGGTGTCGATCCCCGGGTCCAAATCACAGACCGCACGTGCGCTCTACCTCGCTGCGATAGGAAAGCACCCGTGTGTGATTGATGGCGTTCTTCGCTCTCGCGATACTGATCTTTTTGCCCAAGCGCTGCGAACTCTTGGCGCTCAGATCGACATGCTGGGCGACTCCCGCGTACGGGTCACCCCGATTTCTTCAGATTCCCCTTCTTCTGAGCGAGTTATCGACTGCGGGCTTGCGGGAACCGTCATGCGTTTCCTCCCACCCCTAGCTGCCCTTTCTTCCACTCCCACGCGCTTCGACGGAGACGAGCAGGCATATGCGCGCCCGCTCGCGCCTCTCTTAGATGTCCTCGAAGGCCTAGGAGCCACACTGATTTACCACGGTGAAAAGGGACATCTTCCTTTCACGATTTCTGATCCGCTCAAGCCCCCTTCTTCGCCGATCACCGTTGATGCTTCCGCTTCCTCGCAGTTTTTCTCTGCGATGCTTCTTGTTGCTCCTCTTATCGGCGGAGCGATTATTCGAAGCAATGCTCCTCTCATTTCTCTGCCTCACATTGAAATGACCCTGGAAATGATGCAAGCAGTTGGCCTTTCATGGACGCAATTGGGTGATCGAGAATGGCGGGTGGATGCGGGGGCGCCCACGGCCTCGGAAATCGCAATCGAAGCGGATCTTTCGAATGCGGGCCCCTTCTTATGCGCGGGAATACTCAGCGCAGGAAGCGTCACAATTCCCAATTGGCCGCTTGCATCAACCCAGCCCGGCGCACAGTGGCCGTCTCTTTTCGGCGAGATGGGTATTGAAACTTCTCTGGAAACAAACGAAATGGGAAGCAGCGAGCTGACTGTGCGTGGGGGCGGACCGGGGAGTTTTCCCGGAATTGAACGCGATATGTCGGCCATGGGTGAAATGGTTCCAACCCTTGCGGCTCTCCTACTTTTTGCGTCAAGTCCCTCGACACTAACCGGCATCGCCCATCTGCGCGGACATGAAACCGACCGTTTGGACGCAATCGCTCAGTCAGTCAGCGCTCTGGGCGGTTCAATCGAACAGCTCCCGGACGGGCTGCGGATCACCCCCACTGCCCTTCACGGTGCCCATCTGCGTTCCTTTGCGGATCACAGGATGGCAACTTTCGCCGCGATTGTTGGCTTGGTTGTTGACGGGGTCAGCCTTGACGATATTTCCTGTACATCCAAGACCCTCCCCGGGTTTGAATCGATGTGGGCACGCATGTGCGCAGAGAGTGACGACAATGTCTAGACGCGATATTGGAACTGACGATCCCCGCGTAAAAGTTCGTCCCTCAAAGCGTTCGCGGCCGCGAACTAAGGTCCGACCCGATTGGGGGAATAAGCCAATCGGGCAGGTAATCGGCATTGACCGCGGTCGTTACCTTGTTCGCTATGAGGGCCTAGACCTTCGCGCAGTCTTAGCCCGCGAGCTCAAGAAGGGCAGCGTCGTCGTAGGAGACCGGGTTCGCCTTACTGGAGATTTGAGCGGCCGCGTCGATACCCTTGCGCGAATCGTCGCAACGGATGAGCGCAGCAGCGTTCTCCGCCGTTCTCTCGAGGACGCACCGGATCAAAAGGGCGAGAAAATTATCGTCGCCAACGCACAAATCATGGTGATTGTGACGGCTTTGGCTGACCCGCCCCCTCGAATGGGGATGATCGACCGTTGCCTTGTTGCCGCTCACGAAGCTGGAATGCGTGCCGTCTTGTGCCTGACCAAGGCCGATCTTGCTCCTGCTACCGAGTTTCTGGAAGCCTACGCCGACTTTGATGTCACGACGGTCGTCACCTCAGTTGAGGCAGGCTGCCAAGGCCTCGATGAGCTCAAAGAAATCCTCGCCGGTCATTTCTCCGTTTTGGTCGGCCATTCCGGCGTCGGGAAATCAACACTGATCAACGCTTTGATCCCCCAAGCCGAACGCGTAGTGGGTGTTGTGAATCAGGTGACTGGACGAGGTCGGCACACCTCGACGTCTTCGCGCGCCTTTGAGCTTCCTGGTGGAGGGTGGATTGTCGACACCCCGGGTGTGCGTTCCTTTGGTTTGGGACATGTTGACATCGATGATGTGCTGGAGGTTTTCCCCGACGTCGCCGAGGCCTCGCACTGGTGTTTGCCACTGTGTACGCACCTTGAAGACGCAACTTCTTGCGCCCTCGATGCTTGGGCGCAGGGTAAGGATCCTTTCGTTATTTCTTCCACTGACGAGGCCGCGGATCAGGAGCGCAGGCGGCGTTCCTCCCGGGTGGCTTCGGTTCGCCGGCTCCTGGACGCGGTCGCTGGCGCAATGAAAGTGTCGAAAGCTGCCCGTTAGAGTTCAAACTGCACGCAGTTGCAGGTGGAGCAGGTCATACTAAGCACATGCGTATTCTTCACACCTCAGACTGGCATTTTGGCCGTAATCTCCACGGCCAAGATTTGGGTGATTCTCGCGCCGCATTTTGTCACTGGCTTCTTGACGCAGTCAGGAAACATGAGATCGACCTAGTCCTTGTCTGCGGCGATGTGTACGATCGTGCGATCCCTGCGGTTTCTCAACTCAATGAAGTGATGGACCTTCTCCGCGATCTTTCTTCAGTCACACAGGTCCTGTTGACTCCCGGAAATCATGATTCAGCAGATCGTCTCGGTGTCTATTCGCAGTTTTTACGTGGCGAGGTTCAAGTCTGCGCAAGTGTGGAAGAGGTTGGTAAGGCTCGCGAATACGCAGGTAAAAACGATGATCCGGGTGTATTGGTCTACCCCATCCCCTACCTTGAGCCGGACTTGGTTCGGACAGAGCTATCCGATGATAACGAAGCCCTCGAACGCACCCATCAGGCAGTGATGGATGCTGCGCTTCGTCGCATTGGAAATGATCTATTGGCTCGGCGAACTTGCGGCGATATGCGTCCGGCAATCGTGATGGCTCACGCTTTCATCGTGGGAGC
>ERZ773180.1370-NODE-1370-length-12261-cov-16.152958_pt1 | contig 12261 bp, 7 predicted proteins | sample MGYA00511080_ERZ773180 | MGnify/ENA primary metagenome ERZ773180 (study PRJEB29015, sample SAMEA2738175) | human oral metagenome | biome: human oral; feature: human-associated habitat; material: saliva | place: China | collected 2178 ...
AGCGGTAAAATTGAATCCGCAATTGCAGCTGACAGCTTGGATCTTTTTCGTATTCTAACCAAAAATTAATGGGGCGACTAGCGTCATACACATAATTGTAAACCCACTGGGCAATCGGCGTAAACTCTTCGCCGTAGGCTCCATCGAGCTTGAGGAAATGTTGCCCCAAGACGGTTTGCTGGCCAGCAAAATCGGGCCTCACCTGCAGGTCACGAACCGTAAAGGCATCCCCATATTGATTGTCGTATAAAAAGCGGTCTAACACATAGAGAAACTGGTGCTTGTTTGAGAAATCCCAGGGTCTCGCTTGCTTAAGCGTTAAGAGGTGGGCCAATTCTGCAGAAGGCGCCTCTAGCCCATGATTTTCGTCATAAAAAACAGTATAAGGCTGAAAATAAGTCAGGTCTTCTCCTAAAGCCAACAAATCTTCTGGCTTCTCTAGAATCAAGGCTTTAAATTTAGAGATTTCCTCTTCTTCCATATAGTCTTTGAGAGATGGAAGAGTAGTGGCTTGAAAAAAGTGCCAGCCAAGTCCAGCAGGAAGTTCCACTTGATCCTGCCAGCTACTTGAGCCGATTTGGAGAATATGGGGTATCTGTAGTTTTTTATCCATGACGTTCTTTCATCCATCCTTCCCATTTCTCGATCAAGCGTTGACCGGTGTATTCTTGAATTTTGTCAATTGAATAGACCAAAGCTTCATTCCAAGGCTTCAATTCCAATAAAAAGTGAGTCAGAGCTTTCTCTAATTCCTTGTCTCCCTTAGACAGGACATAACCATTTTTTAAATGATCCACATATTCAGTTTGGACACGGTTGACCTGTGGAATCCCCGCAGAGATGCCTGCAATCTGCGTATAGAGGTTAGGTTCCTCACTTAAATCTACGATCAAGCGTGTTTTTTCCAACTCTTGAATAATGTCATTTTCATTTGAAAAATTCTTGACCACAAAACGATAATCCGGTGCGTCTTGTACGAACTCTTTATCGATGATCTGGTTCTCCCCAAGTCCTTCTATCTGGGCTGGCGACTGAGCTAGATTCAAGGTCTGCTCACTAGCGATCAACTCCTCTAGTTGCTGTTCTAGTTCTTTGACCCGTTCCGGTGCCCCATTGTAAAAAGCAAAGACGACTTCAAATAAGGGATGTTGTCCCAAAATTTCCAAGATTTTTTTAAGCTGGTTCTTGGTTGGGAGCTCGTCTTCCTTAATATAATAATAAATCTTTGATTCCTTGCGCTCCTGACTAGAACCCAAACGGAGGCGAGAGTCAAAAGAGGTAATCCGATGTGTTTTTTTAGCTAAGCTAGGGGAAAAGACCGAAATCGCTTCTTTGGTTTTTTCGCTGTCCGTAATCAAAAGCTGGGCATCAATCATATCAAAGTAAAGGGCGAAATTTTCTGCAGACAAGGGCTGGCGATCCCCGTAGAAAGAAAGAACTTTCTTAACACCACTCGCTGTGTCTTGTAAAAAAGCAAGATTGGCTGGATGAGCTGCCAAGACCAACTGATCTCGCCCTGGAATCAAAGCCATCAAGTGTTCCTTCATTTTTTCAGAGACGACTTCCCCAATATTGGCATACCTTTCTTTTTTGAAGGCATGAAAGAAAGCTTCATTGACCATGACAGAGTGATTTTCTTCGATCAACATCTCTCTTAAAATCCACTGTCCATCAAAACGCAGGTACTCATGAAAATAAGGTTTCCCCTCATTGTAGTAGAGTCTGCTAGAAAGAAAGCCACGGTCATCCAAGTAGTCAATATAGATGATCTCCTCATCCTTATAACGGGTCAAGGAGAGGATATTCCCATCCACTCCCATATCAATCTTGGCTAGACATTTGCCTTTTCGAAAGGCTATGGCCAAAAAAGGAGTATAGGAAAAGGTAGTCCCACTAGGCCATTTCATATCCTGAAGCTGGAGTGGGCGCATGGGCAAATCAGACGGGACACCTTGGATCCCATCAAAAATGGAGAGTACATCTGTCTCTAGTATATCTTGGCGGTGTAAAAAATAACGCAGTTGGGGATTATATTGAGGTAACAATAAAATCCGATCCATTTCTGCTTCTTGAAAAATACGAACTTGATTAATGGTATCGTCAAATTCAATGGACTCGCGCATCCAGTACCAAGGGGTAGCTGATTGCTGCCAGATGCGGTCCTTTCCATACCAGGCTGGTACAAAATAATACATGGTTACTCCTAGAATATTCTTGTATAACGTTGGTTGACGCGAAGGGCACGAATTTCTTCTCGGATATTGTAAATCATTCCGACAAACATGAGGAAGGTCCCTGGAATCATGGTCAAGCGCAAGAGCTCCTTATCCCATAGCAAGAGAGAAAAAGGAAGCGCCGTAAAGAGAATCAGATACAAGGTACCAAAAACTGTCAAGCGAAGGACAATACCATTGATGTAGCGACGTGTATCTGCTCCCGGATAGACATGGTCGATATATTCCGAAGCCTTCATCATCTTATCTGCAATTTCTTCTCCATTTACATTGACAAAGGCAAAAGCAAAAGAAAGCAGGGCAATCATGAGAATGTATAGAAGAATCCAGATAGGGTCTCCCATCACCAAACGCTTGGCGAGCTGAGCAGCCCACTTCGCATTGGAATCCATCGATAAAATCAAAAGCATGGCATACTGAGGAATCGACACCAAGGTCATGGCATACATGAAGGGCATTCCCCCAGCCGGATTGAGCTTGATATCTAAAAAAGTATAGCTTTTTAGGTTGTTGTGGATTCCTAATTTATTGACAGGAATTTGATACTTGGAATATTCCACCAAGACTGCAACAAAGACAAAAATCAAGAGAGCCACCACACCCAAAATATAAGCGATCTCTGGAATATTATTAATATTTGAAAGAGTCTTCGTCACGTCTTCTGGAAGGTACATGACCATCCCTGCCATCATGATCACAACAGAACTTCCAAGACCCAGAGCAGCATTTAGATCTGAGAGCCAAACTAAAAAGAAAGCTCCAGCCACCATAATCATGGTATTAACTGCAATAACGAGTCCGGGGTTCAACCCTGTCTTTAAGGGCAGATACATGGCCACTGCCAAGGACTGGACGATGGCAAGCGCCAAGGTCACATACATCTTTCGCCGCTCCACAATTTCAGAGCTGGTTTTTTCGAGATTAAAGCGTTTTGAAACGGTAAACATCCGCCACAAAATCATGGAGGACATCCAAGGAGAGAGACCGATCGAAAAGATCGACATCCCGCGGAGATTCCCCCCCATCACAGCACTTGAGAGCTGTAAACCAGTTGTCGTCCCCTCATTGAGTTTCAAGGCCTTTGATATGTCAACAAAAGGCAGAGAAATTTTACTTCCAAAAACATAAATAAAGACGAAAAAAATCGTCCAACAAAATCGCTTTCCTACTTCAGATCGTTTTAACATTTTTTTAAACTTTCTCTTAGTCATTTTGGCTCCACCATCTTGGGATTAGCCTATATACGTGCTTCTTAAGCATCTTATCTCAACTTATTTTACCATAATTTGCGACGTTTCTAAACTCATTTGTCACTAATATTTGATAATCTTTCAATTTTGCTATTTGGTACCGTATCCAATAAAAAATTCTCCAGATCTTTGTCTGAAGAATCTTGTTTAATTAGCTGTTATTCCCCCAAAGCCATGATGGTATCGACAAATAATTTCTTTGTAAAATAGCCATTGCGAATCAAATAAGACGTGTACTGAGCCTTTTGAACCATCTGACTATACTGTTCTTCCGTACAGGCTTGGACCAAACGATTGGCTTCTTCCAGGCTTGATGCCACAAAGCCGAGTCCCTTTTCCCGAATATAGTCCGCATTCGACAAATAGTCTGGCACGACTACCGGAAGACCGGCTGATAGATAGGTCGATAATTTGTAGGAAATATTTTCTTTGTAATAATCGCGCTCGTCCTCAGGATTCTCTGAATTTCCCCAGACAAGCCCAAAACCACCTTTGGAAAGCTCTAAAAGCAACTCCTGCTTAGTACGCCATCCTTCCATATAGATCTTAGAATAATCGACTCCTTCAACTGGCTCTGCATAGACATGAAGTGGCGTATCATATTTCCAGTCAATGATATGAGGGAAGCGTGAAGGTTTGCCTGAAAAGATCAGTTTTTTCTCAAATTGAGGCGTGTAAAGATCCAGATTGTGGGTCAAATCCCATAATTTTTGCACAACAAATTTCTTCACTGTGAGCCCTTCTGACACCAGATGATGGTACATTTGCTCTGATGGGACGATCACCAGATCGCTCTGATTGTACATATCGATATAGTCGGACATCAAATAATAATTACTCTCAAACATGAGCGGTGGGACATCATGGATAAACATGACTAGCTTGGTTTGGAGAAGTTTCAATTTATCAACTAAACGGCGATCCCACTCAATTCCGTTCCAAGAAGGAGATTGCACAAAGACAATATCTCCAAAAGCAACACCCGCTAGGATCCCATCCATTCGTGAGTTCAATTCGCCTGCTGGTTCATTGCTATGATCATAGAAATAGATTCCTAATTCATTAACCCCTAATTCACGTACGACATTCATAATATCGTTTTGGGCCATCAGAGCCACACTTTGCGAAGATTGCCCGAATAAATTTGTAAAATGGATTTTCATCTCTTTCCCCTAATTCTTCTTTCAATTTCAAATTTTGTGAAACCATAAGGAGAAAAGGATTTCGATCCTCTTTTGCCTGCACCCTTCTCCATCAATTTCGCGGAAATTTTCACATTCATTATAACATATCCTTCTCTTCTTTTACATCTCCGACAACTAAAAGACCATCTCTCAGCGGTGAGAGACGGCCTTTTTAGATCACATGGACTAGCGACTATCTTTTTTACGGAAGCCTAGGAGAGCCAATCCTGATAATAGGACGGAAATTCCTGTGGTAAAAATACCAGACGAAGCCCTTCCTCCTGTCTCTGGTAGAGAAGGATCAACCTTGTCTTGGCTAGAAGCCAGGCTTGCTGGGGTAGTCTCTGTCTCAGAAACTGGGTGAGACAAGCTAGAAGAAGCCATTAACGGTTCCGAAGCAGACCTTTTGCTTGAGAAGTCTCTTGCATAAGACACCTTGACAGATCTTGAAATAAGCTGTGATTCTGATTGGCTTGCAGAAACTGAAGCTTGGGCTTGCGCCTCAGACTGACTGGCAGAAACTGAAGCTTGAACCTGAGATTCAGACTGACTTACTGAAGTCAAAGCTTGGATCAAAGACTCTGACTGGCTTGCTGAAGTTGAAGTTTGGGCTTGCGATTCTGATTGGCTGGCAGAGATTGAAGCTTGAACCTGCGAATCCGATTGACTCGCAGAGATCGAAGTTTGAGCCAAGGACTCTGATTGGCTGGCAGAGATTGAAGCTTGGACCATTGACTCTGATTGACTCGCAGAGATCGAAGTTTGAGCCAAGGACTCTGATTGACTCGCAGAAAGCGATTCTTGGGCTTGTGATTCAGATTGACTAGCTGAGATTGAAACTTGGACCAACGATTCTGACTGACTAGCGGAAACTGAAGTTTGGACCAACGATTCTGACTGACTAGCAGAAATCGATTCTTGAACTAGAGATTCTGATTGACTAGTAGAAACTGATTCTCTAGCCTGCGATTCAGACTGGCTTGCTGAAACTGATTCTTGAACCTGAGATTCTAACTGACTAGCTGAGATTGAAGCTCGGGCCTGTGACTCAGACTGGCTTGCAGAAAGCGACTCTTTAAGCAACGATTCAGACTGACTAGCTGAGAGTGATTCTTGAACCAACGACTCCGACTGGCTGGCAAAGATCGAAGCTTGGACCATTGACTCTGATTGACTAGCTAAAAGCGATTCTTGGATCAACGACTCCGACTGACTTGCTGAAGCCGAAGCTTGAATCAACGATGCAGACTGGCTGGCAGAAACCGATTCTTTAACCAACGATTCTGACTGGCTTGTGGAAACCGATTCTCGTACTTGCGATTCAGACTGACTCGCTGAGATTGATTCTTGAGCCAAGGACTCTGATTGACTCACTGAAAGCGATTCTTGGATCAACGACTCTGATTGACTAGCCGAAATAGATTCCTGAATTAATGACTCTGACTGGCTCGCTGATACAGAGGCTTGAACCTGTGACTCAGATTCACTGGACGATACAGATTCCTGAAGCAAGGATTCAGATTGACTCGTTGAAACGGACTCTGACAGTTTTTTACTCATCGAAATAGATTGAGACAAGGAAACAAGTTGAGAAACTACTTCCTCCGATCCGACTGCCGATGTTGACTGCGATTGAGACAAGGAAATTGATTTTGATACCAAATTAGATACGGATGCCGACTGACTCAATGAAACAGATTTTGTGACTTTTTCAGACTCACTCTTAGATGCTGATTCTGAAGCAACTTTAGATTGTGAATCTGATCGACTGGCAGAAATCGAGTCTTGAACTAGAGATTCTGATTCACTGGACGATACAGACTCCTGAAGCAAGGATTCAGATTGACTAGTTGAAAGCGACTCTTTAAGCAACGATTCTGACTGGCTAGCTGAGATCGATTCTTGAACCAAGGACTCTGATTGACTTGCTGAATCCGAAGATGGAACCTGAGATTCAGACTGACTTGCTGAAACCGATTCTTGAACCAACGATTCTGACTGGCTTGCAGAAACCGATTCCCGAACCTGCGATTCAGACTGACTTGCAGAAACCGATTCTTGAACCAACGATTCTGATTGGCTAGCCGAAATAGATTCTTGAATCAATGACTCTGACTGGCTAGCTGAAACCGAATCTTGAACCAGCGACTCTGATTGGCTAGCTGAAACCAATGCCTGGACAAGTGAATCAGATTGGCTAGCTGAAACTGATTCTTGAACCTGTGAATCTGATTGGCTAGCCGAAACTGATGCCTGAATTAAGGACTCTGACTGGCTGGCAGAAACTGACGCTTGAACCTGTGAATCAGATTGACTGGCTGAAACCGAATCTTGAACCAGCGACTCTGATTGGCTAGCTGAAACCGAATCTTGAACCAGCGACTCTGATTGGCTAGCTGAAACCGATGCCTGGACAAGTGAATCTGACTGACTTGCTGAAACTGAAGCTTGAACCTGTGAATTAGATTGGCTAGCTGATAAAGACTCTTGAATCAATGACTCTGACTGGCTAGCTGATAAAGACTCTTGAACCAGCGATTCAGATTGGCTCGCTGAAAGCGATTCTTGGGCTTGTGAATCTGATTGACTGGCAGATACAGATACCTGAACTAACGACTCGGATTGACTAGCGGATACAGACTCCTGAACCAGCGAATCGGACTGGCTAGCTGAAACTGAAGCTTGAACCAACGATTCTGACTGACTAGCTGAAACCGAAGCTTGAACCTGTGACTCAGATTGACTGGCAGAAATCGAGTCTTGAATTAGAGATTCTGATTGACTAGCCGAAACTGATTCCTGAATTAATGAATCTGACTGACTAGCCGAAATAGATTCCTGAACCAACGACTCTGACTGACTGACAGAAACTGACGCTTGAACCTGTGAGTCTGATTGGCTAGCCGAAACTGATTCTTGAATCAAGGACTCTGATTGACTAGCAGAAATAGATTCTTGAATCAATGACTCTGACTGGCTATCTGATACAGTGGCTTGAACCAACGACTCTGATTGACTAGCTGAAATAGACTCCTGAACCAGCGAATCGGATTGGCTAGCTGAGATTGATTCTTGAACCTGCGATTCAGACTGGCTCGCTGAAACCGAAGCTTGAACCAATGATTCTGACTGACTTGCAGAAACTGATTCTTTAACCAACGATTCTGACTGGCTAGCTGAAACTGAAGCTTGGACCAAGGACTCAGACTGACTCGCTGAAAGCGATTCTTGAGCTTGTGACTCTGATTGACTAGTAGAAACTGATTCTCGAACCTGCGATTCTGACTGGCTAGCTGAAACCGAAGCTTGAACCAACGATTCTGACTGACTTGCAGAAACCGACTTTTTAACCAGCGAAGCCGATTGGCTAGCCGAAACCGAAGCTTGAACCTGTGAATCAGACCGGCTCGCTGATACAGATGCTTGAACCAAGGATTCTGACTGACTTGCAGAAACCGACTCTTGAACCAACGATTCTGACTGACTCGCTGAAAGCGATTCTTGGGCTTGTGAATCTGATTGACTTACTGAAAGCGATTCTTGAACCAAGGATTCGGATCGACTCGCAGATTCTGATAATTTAACCAAGGATTGCGATTGGCTCGCCGAAAGCGACTCTTGAACCAAGGATTCCGATTGACTGAGGAAAATTGATGTTTGAACCAAGAAATCAGACTGACTCGCTGAAAGTGATTCTTGGACCAAGGACTTCGATTGACTCGCAGAAAGCATAGCTTGAACTAAAGAATCAGACTGGCTCGCGAAAATCGAAGCTTGAACCAAGGATTCTGACTGACTCGCGGATAGCGATGCTGGCGCCAAGGACTCTGACTGAGATCTTGAAATAGACTCAAAGGTTGGTGACTCACTCTCAGAGATGGAAGATGAAGTTGAAAAACTTTGAGACTGTGAGGCCGACTCAGATGCCGTCATCTTCCGATAATAGTAGTTCACACTCGTCGCTGGATTAGCATAATAGTTATTCTTAATCGTATGCTTGAAACCAGAGAAACCATCAGCTCCTTGAGGAGTCGCATCTTCCCCTACAACCATCGTCGTGTTTTTTGAAAGGAAAGATGATTTCGGAATATCTGTGAATGGTTTTGGAACCGTGTACTCTATTCCCGTCTTTTCATCAGTATAAGTCACTGTCTCTTTGGTGGAGAACCAACCTGTTAGATCCAATTCAAAGTTGTGTTCATCCACACGTCTTGGAGTAACGTTTAGGAAATAATCCTTGTTTTTACTTTCAATTTTACGCGTTCCACCTAAGTCAGACAATTGGCCTGGAACGTCGTGTTTAAAAGTTTTTTCATACACAAGAGTATACTTATCAAATACTGGTTCACTTCCTGCATCCTGATAGGTCAATGCATATATTTTAGAAGGATCCAAGACGTAATAGCGAAGAATGTAATCCCCATTTTGATTTATGGTGACAACTTCACTTTTTATAAAACGATCACGCGCACCGCCGTATAAATCAACTCGTTTTCCTCCAACCTTACTATTATCAAAGATCCCAGTGGTCGCATTTTGAGAGATACTCACTATCGGTACCTGAACGTAACCTGCAATATCACGTGCATTTGAAGCCGTATACTGTTGCCCCTCAATCCCAGATTGCCTGTACTCAGCAAGAACCTCTTCTTCACCAGTTGGTTTATACAGTCCATTTTGCCATCTGCCCTTTGGATCCACCAAACGATACAAGGTAGACTGCTGAGACCACATGGTTGGTACTTTGACCTGGAAGGTCTCATTCAACATTTGACCTTGATGCGAAGGGTCCATGACATTATAGACATCTCGGAGCATGACACTTCTGACTGGAAGCATAATACTAGGAAAAGATTGTAGGCTCACATAAGGAGGTTTACTTTCGTCTCCAAAAGAATAGATAAAGTTGTTTCCTGCTGGAGAATCGGCAATCAAGACTTCTTTAGGAAGTCGCATAGGGCTGTCCAATCTCACATTGGGTTGGAATGTTTGAGAAAAGACTTCTGATCCATCTGATTTCTTCACGATTCGGAAATAAACATCCTTAGGTTCACGAACATCTGGATTGGTTTCGCTGCGATCAACAGCTAGTGTCGCATAATACCCCAAGGATTGCTCACTTCGGTCAACAAATTCCCAAATTGCAAAAGTATAACGGTTCAAATCGTGATCTTTTGAATACTTTGCAAGCTCTTCTGGAGTCATCAAAGCATTTTTATCCAAGTTCGGGTCTTTAGCAACATCCAAAGTTGGTAGCGGCGCATCTACCACATTGGCACCATGACGATCATCCATATCTGGTGAGATGGATAGATTTTCATCATTACTTCTAGCCTCTTCTTCAATTGGAGCCAATTGAGCTGAGATAGCTGGTTTCCCATTTACATTGGAATTTCCTACAAAGCCTGCAGCCGTTAAAGTGGTCATCATCTCATCAACCGCTTTGCCCAAGCAATCGCGTTGCTCGGCATAAGCTTGAGCACTCGCATTTGTATGGACCAAACGATAGCTAGTAGTTACCTCCGATTGGAGCTTGTTGATGACTGCTTCCAAAGCTGCCTTGCGCTCAGACACTGGTAGCTGAGTAGCATATTTCCCTGCGATTTGTTGAAGCAGATCCGCTTCAGAAGCGTTTTGTTCCAATAGGGGAGCTTCATCTGTCGCTACTGATTCATCTACCTCTGATTCTGAAGCTAGGATTTTTGTGGATTCACTAGGAGCGCTTGCCAAACTGGTAGATTCTTGCCCACTGATGGAAATGGAAGTCGATTCGCTCATAGAGAGCGAATGGCTAGCCGTTTCAGAAAGGCTTGTAGAGGTTGATAGAGAAGCAGATGCAGAATCTAGCGAGGATGTCTTAGAAAGAATCACGCTATCTGCTTCTACCAATGTCTCTTGTTTGGTTTCAGAAACAGTCGGTGCGAGAGATGCCACTTCTTCTGCTTGAGCCGTCGTAGCCACAACAGCTCCTCCAAATACAGTCCCTACAGCAACCAAGCCTTTTAATAACTGTTGGCTATCCTTGTGAAGCCGACCTCCGTCTTCTGGAACTTCAGCAATGATCATTTCCTCTACTTGCCCCCGAACCACACGAAAGAGTCCCAGAGCAGCAGTTGATGCCCGAAGCCAATTTTTACCTGATTTGATTAATTTAAAGCGAACGACACGATCCGTTTCACGAAAGTTTCCCTTTGCACGCTTAAATTGCATGATATATCCCTCGTACTCATATAATCTAGTTACTATTATTATACAAAAATGCTATGTAGATTCAAGTAATTTGTTAACAAAAGCAAGTATATTTCTGCATCTGCTTTCACATTTTCTAAAATGTTTTATCATTCTTTCATTTTTTGCAAGGCATTCAAAAAGAGAGTGGGACAGAAATCGGTCATTCGTTAGAATTCGATTTCGTCGTCCCACCTCCGCACAGTTGAGTAGGGCTGTAAAAGCTGATGAAATCAGTGTAGTAGAGCCCACTCAACCACTGCGTCTTGCTCGACAATCCAAAAATAATTAAGAGGCTAGGACTTTTGTCCCAGCCTCTTTGCTAGTTAATTGAAGTTACTTGCCCACTAGATCACTCATCTTTTTGTTTTCGTATACCTAGAAGGGATAGCCCGGTGAGAAAGGCAACTGCTCCTGTTAAAAAGTGAGTCGTCTCTTCTGTCCCCGTTTTTGGAAGCAGGGCTGCTGAGTGACGATGGTGCAACTCTTCACCCACTGGAATTATTGATGAAGATAGGCTCCATGAAACACTGGCATCCGAGATACGAGACACTGATTCACTAGAAGAGACAACATCGCTCAATGATTCGATCACTAATTGTGATTGGCTAAGTGACTGATTGTCATTAACTGTATCAGAGGTTGTGGTCGATTCAAATAAGGACATTGACGCTGAATGTGAAGCGAATTCAGAGGTCACAATGGACTCCGAGGTACTCACTGAGGCTGAGGCATTGACTGAGGCATTGACTGAGGCAGAGGCCCGGGCAGAATCAAACATTGACTCTGAGACAGATAAAGACTCCGAGACTCTTTCAGAAAACGATGCACTTCTAGATTCAGATGTTGAAACGAATTCTAAAGTTGAGATTGAGACCGAATGTGAGACTGAATGAGCCTCCTGAACCGACGTACTCTGAGACTCTGAATCTGAAACACTGGCTGATTCTGAGTAAGAGAGCGATACAGACGATGACAATGATACTGTGGTAGAACTTGAAATTGACTCTGAGGTACTTACTAATACAGATGTGCTAACCGATTCAGATGTACGTGCTGATTCAGATAAGGATTCTGAGACTGACGCTGAAAGGGATTCACTTCTAGATTCCAATACTGAGACCGATTCGGAGTGCGAGATCGAGCCCGAAACAGAAACACTGGCTGATCCTGAATAAGAATTCGATTCAGACGATGACAATGATACTGAGACAGAACTTGAAATTGAGATACTTGCTGACTCAGATATACTTATCGATTCGAATTCACTTATTGATCCAGATAAGGATTCTGAGACTGACGCTGAATGTGATTCACTTCTAGATTCCAATACTGAGACCGATTCGGAGTGCGAGATCGAGCCCG
>ERZ773180.1371-NODE-1371-length-12260-cov-24.053585_pt1 | contig 12260 bp, 9 predicted proteins | sample MGYA00511080_ERZ773180 | MGnify/ENA primary metagenome ERZ773180 (study PRJEB29015, sample SAMEA2738175) | human oral metagenome | biome: human oral; feature: human-associated habitat; material: saliva | place: China | collected 2178 ...
TCCGTGACTCCGTGTGCCTATTATATAAGACTTTTAGTTTATCACTCCATATTTCAGAAGAACCACAATCTTTTCAGAAAAGCTCCACAAATTGTGGTCTACTAAACTCCAAAAAAGAGATTAATCAGACAAGTAATCTACGCCGTGTACACTCATCACTTCAAGATTGAGCTTTCTGCAGCCTTCGATTCATACTTAGGAGAATGGTTAACCTTCTTACCATAGTCAAGAGAATAGGCTACTTTTACAGAAGCAAAAGAATTATCCCGTTCGCTAACATCACGCTCATAACACTGGTAGTTAGAGGCTAATAAACTTCGTGTACGCTTATTTCCTTGTATAAAGAGATTTCGTGCAGTGACGATTACTGACAGATTTCCGTGACTCCACTCTGCTGACAAATCATAGAGGAATGGTAGGTGTACACGTTCCTGACAACCCATCAAATCCTTACGAGCCATCTGTGTAGAAGCTGAGAGCGAGAAATCGCCCAAATAATAACCAGCTTCCATACGTGCATAAAAGCATCCTAAACGTTCGTCGGCAGCTCCGCTTACACAGTAATAATCATATCCACCCTCCCATTTCACATTGAAATCACTCACAGGCTTCCACGTTGCAGAGAGCAACAGTTGGTACTGATGATAGCGTGTATCGCTCGAATAAGTATTTATCAGTCTGTTATTATCTTTTAGAAAAACATTGGTAATAGCATTACTCATATATTCATAGTTGGCAGAAAGTAAAGCTGACCATTTCTTAAAGTTGACTGAATAAGTCAAAGCAGGACCAAGCAGCGTGGAATTATCCATCGTAGGGTTACCACGGCGCACCAAGACACGATCTACCTGTTGCTCTGCAGCATTCACAGTATTCAGTGTCGGAAACGTATTTCCTAAAGCAAAGAACAGTTGTAAAGCCTGATGCTGATTTGGACTCCACGAAAACATTGAGTAAAAACGTGGTGCCAAATGTGTCACCTCCTGCTCTCCACGCAACTTGTAAGCAAGGTAAGACACACCAGGACGAGCCACCAACATTACCTTTCTCCCCCACCGCTTCGCATAATCAACAAAAAACAAGGATTCAGAAGACCGCAGATGCTGCAGACTCGGAGAACTACCTCTATACTCATCTTGACTTATCTTCAAGAATTCAATCAGACTAAACGTTAGATTATGTCCTTTGGGAAGGGGCATCACATAGCTTGAGTTAAAGTTAAGATACGTATAATCTTCTTTCACATCACTCAAGAAAGCTCTGTCTTCGAGGCTATTACGCTTATAAGTATTACGTGCATAATAACCATCCAATGAACATTCAAGACTCTTCTCACCCTTGAAATTGCGATTAAAGTATAGGAAAAAGGTGGGTTTTATAGTCTTATCATGCTCAAGAACATTATTCATAAACGACAAAGGAACGGTATAGCCCGTATATATCAAACTACCATTCAAGACATCATCACGCCTTGTACTGACTTCAACACCACTTCTAATCATCCACGTTGTACGCTCCGTCCTCCGACTAAGACTGGCATTAACGTAACGACCGATACTCTTCATATCAGTATCATACGCCGCTTCTTGTTTGTGAATAGGGTTATCCAGCAAATAATCTGTCGTAGTTTCACCGTAAATCTTAGGGTTCTGTACACTGCTACCTGCCCATAGATTAACATTATAATGCCCAAGACTATACTTTGAGGTAAGGTTGTAATCACCCCTCAGATAGCCTACTCCCTGCAAAGCATCCACCTGTGTATAACCACCCGAAGTATAAGTCTTAACAATATAGTTCATCACAGCCTTGTCGTTAGCATACTTTCCCATAGGCATATCATAGTATTCTACACGCAGGATATCCTTTGGACGTAACGAAGTTATCTCCCTCACAGAGGCCTTCCTGCCGTTGATATACAGCGTTGCCGTACCTGCTGGCGTTGTTATAACACCATTCTCAATATCCACATTGACACCAGCCAACATCATATCCCTTATAAGCTCAAATCCAGAATGAGCATGCTTCCGCTGTTTCGGAGTAGGAATACAGTCGATATGATCCACCTCTCGTTTCGCCATATCACCTGCAACGACCAGCTCCTTCAGCTGAACATTCTTTGATACAGAATCAGTCTGTGCAACAGCAGGAAGTGTCATCACACCAAAGATCACACAAATTATTTTCCTTCTATCCATCTTACTGCTATTTTTCAGTCGTATACAAGCATATATGACATTATATTTAGGCTTTATAACTATCGTCACAAAGTAAGAAAATAAATAAGAAAAAAGCAAGTAAAAAGTTGACAAATGTTATTGAGAAGTAATATTTTTTGCTTTAATTATATTCTACAATAGACAGAGAATGATGACATATAGACGTGAGGTGCAGAATAATTGTCTACTGTTTATTATAAGCTCCCACTTACGGAGCAGGTTCTATCCTCCACGCATCAATACAACGTTTCTCCAAAGAGAAATTCACACCAATCTTATAGAGGTGACGTTCATCCATCAGGAATGGTTTATCATAGCCCTTTTCATTAATCTGTTGCAAGGCTACATCAGCCGAACCATCTAACTTAAACTCCACGATATAAACATAATCCTTAGTTTCTATCGTTAGATCCATCCGACCATTACTCGTCGTCCGTTCCACCTTTGTGTAGAAGCCCATCATCTTCGCGACAAGATAAAAAGCATTCTGAAAATAGAGTTCAGAATTACCAACAATCTTATAGTCTGTATCTGAGAAGAGGGATGCTATTCGTTGCATAAACTGTTCTGGACGACCAGATCGGAGATCACCAATGAACTGGCTCATGGAGAAAGGAGTTGTCACATCGTGCAAACCAGTATAATAAGGAAGAAGATAGCGTAGGAACCCTTCTTCCACCTCCTCATTAGGAAAGCCCAATCTATATTCCCCGAATTCAGCATTGTAATCCTTGATTGTAAGATAGCCACTCTGATAGAGCACAGAGATTGGATTATTAGAAACGACATCAATACTATTCAAAACGTCAGCCGTAGAAACTTCTTCTGTCAGGTGTGGCAAAACATAGTCATCACGCTTCAACAGTTCAACAAGATAAGATGGTGTTCCTGTCTCAAACCAGTAACTACCAAACTGTAATCGTTCAAAAGTATTTAACAGACTGAATGGATTATAGATACCGATACCATTCTCAACAAAATGATAACCATCATAACGTTTCTTCAATCTGGCAAGCGTTTCTTCTTCACTCAGTTTGTTCTTGATAGCCAATGCACGGATAGGTTCGCCAAAATAACGTACAACCTCACCCTCTGTCATACCACATAATGCTTGGTATCTCGCATCCATTGAGAGGTCCTGCAGATTATTCAAATCACTGAATACACTCACTTTCCCGAACTTCGTAACACCCGTGAGTAGAGCAAAACGTATATAACGATCCTGCGACTTCAGGGCACCATAAAATCCTTTTAAAATCCCACGATATTCGTTTTGCAGCTCTTCATTACCAATAGCTTGCAACATTGGCTTATCATACTCATCAACAAGAATTACCACAGGGTGACCTGTCTTTTCATAAGCATACCGAATGACATACTCAAAACGAGTAGCAAAAGACTTTGCAACTGGGTTTTTACCATACAACTGCTCCCAATCATTAAGGTTGGCTTCCAACTTGTCAGTCAAGGAGTCAACTGTATTATAACGTTCTGTATTTAGGTCAAGATGTAAGATAGGATGACATTCCCAGTCTTTTTCCAGTTCATCTATTGCCAAGCCTTTAAACAAATCCTTCCGTCCTGAGAAATAGGCTTCAATCGTGGAAACGAGCAGACTCTTGCCAAAACGACGTGGGCGGCTAAGAAAGTAATACTTTCCTCTTTCAGCCAACTCATATACCATCTCCGTCTTGTCAACATACACATAGTTTTCTTTTCTTAAACTTTCAAAACTCTGTATACCGATAGGATATTTCATAATCGTCTCCTTCTCTTTTAATGGATGATACCGCAAAGATACATATAATATTCCGAATAAATGACTATAAGCCCCTCTTCCAATTGCAAATCTATACTTTTTCTTTTCATGCTATAGCTTCACACGGTGCCTACTGATAGTAAACGTATTTCATGCCGTACCTTAACATAAAATTAAAAGGGCATATACAGAGACTAAAACAAAATTCTCCTACACTTTATAAGTCAACAAAAAGACAGATATAAGGTGGTGATGAAATATTACATAAAACGGATATCAATGAAAAAAGGATGCTTTTGAGGTTTCTCTAAAGCATCCTTTTCTTTTATATGATAAGGTTATTTTACTGCATTTCGTAAACTACCTGCATAAGTTTCTTACCTAACGCATCAGCAGCCTCCATAGTGTTAGCCTCACTGTAAACACGAATAATAGGTTCTGTATTTGATTTACGGAGATGAACCCAAGCATCAGGGAAGTCGAGCTTAACGCCATCAATATCAGTTACCTGTACATCCTTCTCCTGTCCGTAAAGTTCTTTCACACGAACGAGGATTGCATCAACATCTGTATCAGGAGTAAGGTCGATACGATTCTTTGCGATGAAATACTCTGGGAAAGTCTTGCGAAGTTCGCTTGCCTTCAGTCCCTTCTGTGCCAAAGAACTAAGGAAGAGCGCAATACCAACAAGGGCATCACGACCATAATGGCTTTCTGGATAGATAACACCACCATTACCTTCACCACCAATAACAGCACCGACTTCCTTCATCTTTGTGGTAACATTCACCTCACCAACAGCAGAAGCATAATACTTACCGCCATGCTTCTCTGTCACGTCACGCAAAGCACGAGTTGAAGAGAGGTTACTAACAGTGTTACCCTTCACATGCTCAAGGATATAGTCTGCCACTGTGACGAGTGTGTACTCCTCACCATACATCTTACCATCCTCCTGAATGAATGCCAAACGGTCTACATCAGGGTCAACAACGATACCCAAATCATAACCACCCTTGGCAACTTCGTCCATGATACCTGTGAGGTTTGCTGCAATCGGCTCTGGATTGTGAGCAAAGTCGCCTGTTGCTTCTCCATTCAAGAACTTATATTCAACCCCTAAACGGTCGAGCAACTTAGGCAGGATAATACCACCAACAGAGTTGATAGCATCAACAACGACACGGAACTTACGATTCTTAACAGCCTCAAGGTCGAGCAATTCAAGGTTCATCACCTCTTCTATATGGCGCTCATCAAATGAATCGTCATCAGTATAACTACCCAAACCATCTACATCTGCATAGACGAAGTCCTCACGCTCTGCAATATCCAAGACCTCAGCACCGTCAGCTGCTGTAAGGAATTCACCCTCTTCATTCAGAAGTTTTAAAGCATTCCAATGGCGTGGGTTGTGAGAAGCAGTGATAATGATACCACCATCTGCACCACTCATACGTACAGCCAACTCTGTTGTAGGTGTTGTAGCCAAACCGATGTTCACAACATCTGCACCAATACCCATCAGCGTACCGCATACAACATTCTTAACCATTGGACCAGAGATACGTGCATCACGTCCAACAACAATTTTTAGCTTCTTTCCAGGGTGCTTACGTGCAATAAAAGTAGCGTATGCTGAAACGAATTTAACAATATCCAGCGGGTTCAGCGTATCCCCCGCACGACCTCCGATAGTTCCACGGATGCCGGAAATAGATTTAATAAGCGTCATACTTAAAATATGTTTGAAGGGTATTCCCCTTATTGTTCTCTTGCTTTATTAATTTTTCTCGCTCTATTCTTTTACTTCTTATTTCTTCACCGTCTATTAAAGACCTCTCTGGAAAGTAAGGTCATAATAGCAAGGATAGACTGCCTTTGAAGCATTAAGCTGTCCCTGCTGTGAAGGAACGATAAGTCTCACGTGTGACAACTTAGATGAAGCATTAACCAATCTACCAAGAGCAATATAAGGCATTGGAACCAACCAACCTGCAGGAACAGAAGTACTCTGATAGACGTCAGCCATCACACTGGAAGTAGGGTCAAATGAAGCAGTGTATGTTCCACTTGTATTTGTTACAGACATCTTGTCAACCTTAGGACCAAAGACGAGGAACTGATTAGATAACTGCAGCGTATCTGTAATAAGGTTGCGCTCGCTAAAACGGCAGAGGACTGTGGCTGTCTCGCCTTTTTTAATTACTTCGCCAGTTCCTTTCTCAACAATCTGCATGTAAACACCAGTATTAGGGAAAAGAACATACTGATTCTTCGTTGTATCTGTAGTATTTCCTTGTTTAGCAAACTGCTCTTCACTAATTACTTTTATACCTTTCTTGACTATAAAAGAGTTTATCGCTTCAGTCTCTCGCTCCAACTGATCAGCATAAGTCTCAGTCTTATTACATGAACTAAACGCCAACACTGCAGCTAATACAACAAGGAGAAAATTTATCTTCTTCATTCGTTTTCTTATTTTAATATGTTGTGCAAAGATAAGAAAAAGTATTTAGAAAGGGAAAATAAGAAGTAAGAAAATATATTAAGGTAGGTTGTAAAAAGAAACTTTATAGTAGTTTTATCGCTTAGAATCCCTATTTTTCAGGTTCTTCTGTTAAACCCAAATCGGTCATTAGACCACAATATGTATAATTCTTATTAGTTGGGCTCACAAAGGAGGATAACTGCACCATAAAAGACAAATAGATATTATCGCTATCCTTAATCTACAAATAACTTATGCTCATATCATTATCTATTTGTAAACTATTTTCACGTAACTCAAAACCAATACATGCTCATTTGGCTTCTAAAAGATGCCTAATTGACTTGCAAAAGGTGCCCTTTAAGACCCTTACTAACGCCCTTTTGAAGTCCAATTAAGCACCTTTTCTTTTTCTACTTTGTAACTAACTGATTACCTGTTGGTTATAGACCTGCTTTTAATACGTGTTTTTACCTTTGTTTTTAGATGTTTTACCCGAAATTATGTCATGATTTTTCAGGGCATAGAGATGGGTACTCCATGTGTATTCTTTGTTTCGTCAATAACGAAGATACTATGCAGACTTCCTATACAATTAATCGTACCAAGCGTGTTGAGCATGAATTGTTGATAGCTTTTCATGTCATGTGCATAGACTTTAATAAGAAAATCGTAGTCACCACTGGTGTTATAACACTCTGTTATTTCCTCAAGATTCTGCACAACGTCCATAAACTCTTGTATGAGTTCTTGAGAGTGTTGTTTCAGTCTGATATTACATAATACCATAATACCATTGCCAACCTTACGAGGATTCAGAACTGCCATGTATCTTTCTATATAGCCATCACGCTCCAATCGCTTCTGTCGCTCAAACGTGGGAGAGGTTGAAAGGTGGAGTTTTGCAGCTAATTCTTTTACCGTAAGATCGGAGTTGCGCTGTAGAATACGTAGGATTTTACGGTCGGTTTCATCTAAAGTTTCATTGTTATTCATTTCGATATATTTTGTTTTTTGCAGAATATTATTCTACTGTTTGTTGGGAATATGGGGTAAAGATAGTATATTTTTCTGAATTATACAGTATATTTTGATAGTAAATAGTTTTGTTATATCTTTGCAATCGAACTCAAGAATAAAAACAATAAAGCAAATAATGATATGAAAAGGAATCTTGAAACTATATGTATTCATGGTGGTTGGCAACCTAAGAAAGGTGAACCTCAGCAGCTACCCATTTATCAGAGTACAACTTTTAGATATGAAAGCAGTGAACAAATGGCACGTTTGTTTGACTTGGAGGATAGCGGTTATTTCTATACTCGTTTGGCAAATCCTACCAATGATGCTGTAGCCAAGAAGATTGCAGCCCTTGAAGGTGGCGTTGGTGCTGTACTGACTTCTTCAGGTCAGGCTGCTAACTTCTATGCTATCATTAATATTTGTGGAGCAGGCGACCATTTAGTGACTTCTAACACAATCTATGGCGGAACGTATAATCTCTTTGGTGTAACTCTGAAGAAGTTGGGCATTGAGTGTACCTTCATTGATCCTGAGTGGGATGATGAAAAGATTGAGGCAGCTTTTCAGCCAAATACAAAATGTTTTTTTGGTGAAACAATCTCAAATCCTGGAGGTAAGGTGTTTGACATCGAACGCTTTGCAGGAATTGCTCACAAGCATGGTGTGCCACTGATTGTTGATAATACGTTTGCTACACCAATTAACTGTCGCCCTTTTGAGTGGGGTTGTGATATCGTTACTCATTCTACGTCAAAATATATGGATGGTCATGCTTCACAAGTAGGTGGTGTTGTTGTCGATTCTGGTAACTTTGATTGGGAAGCTTATAGTGAGAAATTCCAGGGATTGACTACTCCTGATGAGAGCTATCATGGACTTGTTTATACGAAGTCGTTTGGTAAATTGGCATATATAACGAAGCTCGTTACTCATCTGATGAGAGACCTTGGAAGTATTCCTGCACCGCAAAACTCATATCTGCTTAATATCGGTCTTGAAACCTTACATCTTCGTATGAAGCAGCACTGTGATAATGCACAGAAGGTAGCTGAGTGGTTGGAAAAGAATGAGAAGGTAGCATGGGTGAACTATTGTGGTCTTCCTTCCGATAAGTATTATGCTTTAGGACAGAAGTATCTTCCAAATGGTTCGTGTGGTGTCGTAGCCTTTGGTTTGAAGGGTTCAAGAGAGGATGCAATCAACTTTATTGACCGCTTAGACTTCGTTTCCATCGTAACGCATGTGGCTGATGCACGTACTTGTGTTTTGCATCCAGCAAGTCATACTCACCGCCAGTTGACAGACGAACAACTCCGTGAGGCTGGAGTAGCACCAGACTTAATCCGTCTTTCTGTGGGTATTGAGAATGTTGATGATATCATCGCAGATCTTGAACAAGCATTGAAGTAATCCAAACATAAGGATATAACAAAGGACACCCAATAACTGAGTGCCCTTTGTTATTTTATAATTTTATAAAACATCCTCCTCTTTCCCCTAAACTGTTCAATCCATACCCCTCTTCGGTAATCACTCCCCTCTCCTTTCGGAGAGGGGTCGGGGGTGAGGCTCCTTTCTTTTTCCTTTCGGAGAGGGGGCGGGGGTGAGGCTCCTTTCTTTTTCCTTTCGGAGAGGGGTAGGGGGTGAGGCTCCTTGGGGGTGAGGCTTTTTTACCCCATTACCCTCACTACTTCCACTGACCTTTCAAGCCATTCTTCCATCTGCTTGTAATCCTTCTTCTCCCATACATCCTTGAAGTCGATAAACTCATGGGCAAGACGGCTTTCATAGGCGTTACGGCGATAGCTGGTTAGTTTTCCTTGTTTCATGATTTCTACACTACCAAACTCGTTGGCGGGTGTTGGGATATGTATCCAACCTTTTTCTCCTTGTATGAGAATGAATGATGGACTACTTGAATCCTTTGCTGCGGTACAGGTCGCCGTCATCGTAGGATAGGAGAGAACCATTACACCTGAGGTATCAATGCCATTGTGACCTCGGTTAGCAAAATATTGTGTTGCGGTAGGTTGTCCGAAAAGACCGATGACAATATTTATATTGTAAACATTAAGGTCGTTCAGCGCACCACCCCCTAAGTCTGGATTGAAGGCAGGGGCAATATCTCCTTGTAAATAGCGTTCGTACTTACTTGAATATTGTGAGAAATTACACTGTACAAAGTGAATGGGACCAATCTTCTTTAGGCTATCTTTGACCATGCGGAAGTTAGGGGTATGAATAGGAGAGATAGCTTCAAAGAGGTAGAGCTTTCTTTCTCGTGCCATTGCTGCAAGCTCTTCTGCTTCGGCAACCGTGAGGGTGAAAGGCTTTTCCACAATTACATTCCTACCAGCCTCTAATGCCATACGTGTAAATTCGTAATGGGCATTGTTGACTAAAGCGATATAAACGAAGTCAGCTTTGTCTTCTTTTAGCAACTGGGCATAGTCAGTATATATACGTCCAATATGATTCATTTTCGCAATAAGTTCTGCTTTTTCCTCATTGCTATGTGAGAATATACTGGTGATTTCTATCCCTTTGACTTCTGTCTTGAGTAGTGAGATAACTTCTGTAGCTATCATTCCTGTTCCTACAATACTAATCTTCATCTTTCCTATAGCTTTTTAAGAGCATGTTCTATGGGCTACTTTTTCGATGGGAGAAGCCTATAGAATGTGCTTTGTTACTTTCCTTATACAACAAAAGTAGGGAATGTTTTGGAAATAAAAGGGGAAATGACTATTTTTGTTGTCTCTTAACAAGCATTAGTTGATATGAATAATAAAAATTTTTCATTCCTTTTAGCATCTCTTTTGTTTATTACTACTATGACTGGATGCAAAGGTGAGAAGGCATCAGCTGCGGAGAAAGTGAAGGACTCTGTGACTTCTCCTTCTTTGATAGCTGACTCTGTTGTAAAAAAGAAAGACGTACCATTGGTGGTTGATTCTATTGGTAAGTCTTATAGTACAAAGAAGGGTGACGTTGATCTTGCTTATTCCTTCCCTGTGTCTGGTCCTCAACCGCTGGTCGATTCGCTCCGTGCTTACCTCTCATCTGAGTTGGTATGGATTGGGGATGACTATAGTGATGAGGGTGTAGAGTCTAAACCTTATAGCAATATTGCAGATGGTAAGGGAATGATAAACTACTATGCTAAGAATGCTTATAAGAGTATAAGCAAAACTTTAGAAGAAATTGATGACCCAGATGTGGCTTGGAAACCAGAAATTTCTAAGTTTATAATGAAGCTAAATGAAACGGAACGTTATGTTACGTACTATTCTTCTTTTTACACATATTCAGGTGGTGCACATGGAATGGCTTCAGAGTATGGGGCTACTTTCGACAAGAATACGGGTGTCATGCTGCGGAATGTATTGAGTCCGAAGGATATAAAAGCACTTCAACCTATCCTCAGAGCTGGTGTTGAAAGCTATTTCAGAGGAGGGTATGAAAAAGAGAATGATGTTGAAAGCCGTGTAAAGGAAGATATGGATGGGCTCTCTCTTGAGAATGGTATTATCCCATTACCAGGAAATGGTGTTTATCTTTCTCCAGAGGGTGTGGTGTTTATCTATGGATTCTATGAGATTGGTGCTTATGCTATCGGAATGCCAACCTTTACTGTTCCTTATAAGAAGATAGGAAAGTTCCTTTCGCCAGAGGCAAGACGCCTTGCTGGGATTAAGTAACTTCTGTAAGTTGGATTGAATTATATTGGGCTTTGAAGTTTGGGGTTAATAGCCTTTTCACTGACTATTCTCTCTTTTGAACCCAAATCTCTAAGTTTGCAATTCATATTGTAAACTTAGAGATTTGGATTGATGGGAATAGTCAGTTTTTTATTGGTGCATCAACCAAACAAATCCTTTGGCTATTCTGACTCCGTTGTCTTGGAAGTGGTTGCCTTCATTCCATTCCATCTTACAGTTAACGCCTTTTTCTTTGAAGATTTGTTCTTGCCGTAGGATGTCTTTACTGATAGTTGACATCAATTTTGTTTTTGTTTTCTCCTCTTTGTCGCCAAGGCTGAGATATGCGTGTTCTACTTGTGGTTGGTGGGTGTCAGCATAGTCTAACCATCCTATATACCATGCAGAAGGGGATGCTGAGACTATTCCACGGAAAGGAACGTTCTGTTGATAGCCTGCCCAAAGGGAGAAAAGGCCTGCTAATGAATATCCTCCTAAGATGGTGTTGCTTTTATGGAGCTCCATAGCATATCGTACTTTTACGGCAGGGATAAGTTGTTCTATTATATATAATAAGGTGGAAAGAGCGCCATCACCAAAGGGAATCTTTCCAAATACAGGGGGAGCAGGCCAAGGGGTTAGCTCGGCATTCCATTTATTTATACGAACAGCAATATGTATGAATGGTGTCTGCGAGTTGTCTTCTATATAGGTGATTTGTCGCTCCAACTCCGCTGTGTCATTACTGTCAACAGGCTGAATAATGAAAAACTTTGCGTTTTCTTCGCTATGTAGGATACAAGTATGCTCTCCAATCTTAACAATCTCCTTTTTATGTCTCATTCTTTTTAAATCTTATTTTAGGATGCAAAAATAATCATTTTTAAGCAAATTAGTTGATTTGGGTCAATTTTAAATAAAAAAGTTCATTTCTTGAAAAAATAATCTTCAAAACATTTGGAGGGAATAAAAATTCTGTATACCTTTGCATCCGCTTTACAAAACAAGCCATCTGGCAAGTTACTTAAAGCAGTAAAGAAAGAGTTCTTTGAAAAGATTTACATAAA
>ERZ773180.1374-NODE-1374-length-12213-cov-33.261885_pt1 | contig 12213 bp, 11 predicted proteins | sample MGYA00511080_ERZ773180 | MGnify/ENA primary metagenome ERZ773180 (study PRJEB29015, sample SAMEA2738175) | human oral metagenome | biome: human oral; feature: human-associated habitat; material: saliva | place: China | collected 2178 ...
AACTTGGCGAAGAGAATTTCTTCCACAAAGATTATGAAAAAACACTTCACCCAACCTACGGCGATGCAGCAAATGCTGATGATCTCGTCGTTGAAGGTGGAGAAGTGAAATAAGACTGGCACTCTCTTAAAGAGGTAAGTCTTGCTTAATAAGAATAAACAACCACTCCTGCTTACATCTAGGTTAACTAGAAGCAGGGGTGGTTTTATTTGTTTTAGGGTGATTTTTTTCTCACCTTTTTACTTTTTATGTTTCTCCACCCAATGACAATAAGTGACAAGAAAGCGGTTCCCACCATTCCCCAAAAAAGAAAAGAGTCAATATAATCAAAAAAAGTTTTGCGTTCACCATAGACCGAGGTAGAGCCATCTTTCCAAGTAATGGTTTTGTCCCTATCATCAATCCTTTTGTAGGACTCATCATTATAAGTCAAATAATGATCCTTCCGTACATACATATTCAAATAGTTATAGCCGTGCTTTGTGGGAAGGTCTGAAAACAGACTTTCCTTGGCGTAAACTTCAATGTAGATGGTTCCATCTTTAAGACCTTTAATTTTCTGAATTCGAGCATTTTTGATAAGAAGTTTTCCATCTTGTACAATCTCCCAATCGTACTTACGACTTCTTCCTCCTTCGTTATAGGAAATAGCAAGCTTGTGGTTTTCAGACTGCCATAGCCCGTAGATACTATTTTCACTGATACCATCATAAAAGAGTCTAAGATAGATGTTGACTATAGGTACCATGATTAGAAAACAAATCCTCAAAATCTTGACTAAACGGCCTTTGAATTTACCCCGACGTGCTCGCCATCCAGTTTTGTACTTTTGTGTTCTTCGATATTCATTTTGTGAATGGTCACTTATATTAATTTTCTGTCGGTCAGCGTATTTTCTCTTTAGTTGATGCCGCATTTAGCCTATTTTTCCTTTTTAGATTTCTTTTTATTCTCCAATCGACAAAAATGGCATACAAAATCATAGAACCAATAAATCCAAATACGATATAAGGTTTCAGGCGATCAAGCAAGTTTTTTCGTTGACCATAAGGAGATTTTGAACCGTCTTTCCAGGTAATACTTTTGTCCTTATCATCCACCAGTTTGTAGGATTCGCCATTATAGGTCAAGTAATCGTCTTTACGAACATACATATTCAAATAGTTGTGGCCGTTCTTAGTGGGGAGGTTTGAAAGCAGGCGCTCCTTGGCATAAACTTCAATGTAGAGAGTCCCATCCTCTAAGCGTTTAATATCATCAACGCGTGCATTTTTGATGAGGACATTTCCATCCTGAACAATCTCCCAATTGCGCTTACCTGACTTGTAACCTCCTTCGTAGGATATGGCGAGCTGATGATTTTCAGATTGCCATAGACCGTAGATACCATCTTTAGAAACCCCATCATCAAAGAAAATCATATAGACGATGAAAATAGGTATCATGAGTAGGAAACATATCCCAAAAATGTTTGCTAAACGGTCTTTGAATTTTCCCCAACGTGCTCGCCATCCCGTTTTGCGTTTTCGTTCTTTTCGATATGCTTTTTGTGACTGATACTTTCGATTGAGTTTCTTTCGGTCAGCGTATTTTCTGTTTGTTTGGTGTCTCATTGAGTTTTTCTCTCCTCTTTTGCCGAGCCTCTATGCCGAGCCTCTATAATGATAAGAACTGAGCAAATCCCCATAAGTATCAAATAGAAGGCTTCAAAAACCTCATCTATAGTGGTTTTCCGTTCACCATAAGGGCTGGTAGAACCATCTTTCCAAGTGATAGTCTTGTTTCCAGAATTGATACGCTTGTAGGACTCGCCATCATAGGTAAGATAATTATTTTTGCGAAGATAGAAATCCATATAGCTGAAGCCGTCCTTGGTGGGGAGGTCTGTTAGGTAGCCTTCCACAGTGTAGAGCTCCATGTGAAGAGTCCCGTCATTAAGCCGCTTGACCGGGCGAGTTCTAGCAGCATAGATAATATACTTACCATCCTGTACGACTTGCCAGTCGATATTTCCTCGTTTCCGAATATGCTTATAGGAAATCGCTAACTTATGATGATCAGACTGCCAGAGACCATAAATGTTATCTTTGTTGACTGTATAATGATCGTAATAATAAAATCCACCATAAAGCAGTGCAAGCAGCACTAAGATAATCAATTCAGATGTTGGCTCTAGTGGGATTATCTTTCTCCAATCAAACCGCCATCCTTTAGGTTCCTCAATACTTTGGCAGTCGCTATTTATATTTTCCTCTCCTTTAGAGAGAGTGATTAATTTTTTCTTTGTCATGCCTAATCCTCTCATCAACCATTGTAACAAATTCATCTCCCAAGCAAAAGCTAGCCTGATTTGTGATATAATTGGGAGTGATTGCGGGCAAGAAAATCTTACTTCTTGCCAGACTTGTAAAAAACAAAACAGAGGATTTTAAGATGAAACTGACACTCGATGAAATTGCCAAGGTTGTTGGCGCTAAAAATGATGTCACAGCCTATGAAGATGTTACCATTAACCAGATTGAGTTTGATAGCCGTAAGATTACAGCGGGCGACCTCTTTTTACCGCTCAAAGGTGCGCGTGATGGGCATGATTTTATCCAAACAGCCTTTGACAACGGTGCTCTAGCGACATTCACAGAAAAAGAATTGCCAGCTGATCAAGCTCACATCCTAGTCGATGATGCTCTTGAAGCCTTCCAAAAACTGGCTTCCTACTATCTTGAAAAGACTGGTGTTGACGTTATTGCTGTGACTGGTTCTAACGGTAAGACAACGACCAAGGACATGATTCATGATATCTTGGCCACAACCTATCGTACTTACAAGACCCAAGGTAATTACAACAATGAGATTGGTCTTCCTTATACAGCCCTCCACATGCCTGATGATACGGAGAAAATCGTCCTTGAGATGGGGCAAGACCACATGGGAGACATTCACCTCTTGTCAACCTTGGCGAAGCCAAAAACAGCTGTTGTTACCTTAATCGGAGAGGCTCATTTGGAATTCTTTGGTAGCCGTGACAAGATTGCTCAAGGTAAAATGCAAATGCAAGACGGTATGCCTGATGGTAGCCTCTTGCTTGTACCTAGTGATCCTATCGTCGATCCATTCTTGCCAAGCAATCTTGAAGTGGTACGCTTTGGAGAAGGTGCAGAGCTTACAGTCTCTGAGTTAACAGAGTTCAAAGACCATCTCACCTTCTCAACCAACTTCCTAGACGGACAAGTTACCTTGCCAGTCACTGGAAAATACAATGCCACAAATGCCATGGTTGCTGCCTATGTCGCAAAACATTTGGGTGTAACTGAGGAAAATATCCTCTCAGCTCTTGCTAACTTGCAGCTTACAAAAAACCGTACTGAATGGAAAAAAGCAGCTAACGGTGCCGACATCCTTTCAGATGTCTACAATGCCAATCCAACAGCCATGAAGCTCATTTTGGAGACCTTCTCAGCTATTCCTAAGAATGAAGGAGGCAAGAAAATCGCTGTCCTAGCTGATATGAAAGAACTCGGTGAACAGTCTGTTCAACTTCACACACAGATGATTCTAAGTCTGACACCAGATGCTATTGATATGGTGATTTTCTACGGTGAGGATATTGCAGAATTGTCGCAACTTGCCAGTCAAATGTTCCCGCTTGGCCATGTCTATTATTTTAAGAAGACAGCTGATGAAGACCAATTTGACGCTATGGTCAAACAAATCAAAGAAAGCCTAGGTGAGCACGATCAAATCTTGCTCAAGGGCTCTAACTCTATGAATCTAGCTAAGGTTGTGGAAGAACTCCAAGCTAAGAATTAAGTTCTCTAACCTGCTCTCTAAAGCAGGTTTTTGCTTTACCATGAAATTTGATATAATAGCAGGCATAGTAATTTCAGCAGGAGAAGAGAATGAAGGATTTTTTGACAACCACCCAAACTCATCCACCCCAGATACCTTTGCCCTATTATTTGCTTATGCTTTTGGCGATGCTACTTCTGAGTTACTTGAGTTGGTGTTGGTATAAGAATAAGATATGGCGTTGGACCTTTCTCACTATCCAAGCCATTCAACTCTTTGCCCTCTATACTTGGTACCTCTGGCAGGGCTTTCCACTTTACATTAGTCTGCCCCTTTACCATTGCCGCATTGCCATGTTTGCTGTTCTCCTCCTTAAAAATAGTAGAATAAAGAGCTATTTCGCTATTATGGGAGTCATCGGGACCTACTGTGCATTGATTTATCCAGTATTTGATCCCTATGAGTTTCCACATATCACGGGCTTTTCTTTCCTAATTGGCCACTATGCCCTACTGGTCAATAGCCTCAATGTCATTTTTAATAGTTATAAAACTCATCCCATCAGCAAGCGGCTGATTGTGGTGACTACCTTATTACTAAATCTAGCTTTGGTAATAGTTAATCAGACCATCGGTGGAAACTATGGCATGCTTAAACACACACCATTTATTATGGGAACTCCCTTAGTTGTCAAATACCTTGCTGTTTCAGGAGCTCTGATTATTCTCATGATAATCATGAAAAAAGGTCTGGAGCATTTTGAAGAGTAATACTAAATAAATGAAGAAACACGCTATCAGAAAGTTGATAGCGTGCTTTGTCATTTTATTTGTTTTATTCTAACACAAAACGCTTTCAGAATTGCTTTCACACTGTAATTTGGATATAATAAAAGTGCTGTGCCTGCGAGAATTATCGCAGGCCTTGACAACAAATGTAGCTTTCAAAAGACAGAAATTTTCTGAAAGAAGTGCTACAACGATCTTGCTTTTCGTTCTGGTAAAAACCCTAATGCTATTAGTAGCTCTGGGACATGGGATTTTTGAGATTTACAAAGAAGCTACTGACGTCCAATACCACTAAGGAAAAGTATCAAAAAGATTATTTTTAAAGAAGAAAGAAAACTATGAGTATCCAAGACGAAATCAAAAAACGCCGTACTTTTGCCATCATCTCTCACCCCGATGCTGGTAAAACAACAATCACTGAACAATTGCTTTACTTTGGGGGTGAAATCCGTGAAGCTGGTACCGTAAAAGGTAAGAAAACCGGAAACTTTGCCAAATCAGACTGGATGGATATTGAGAAACAACGTGGTATCTCAGTAACTTCATCTGTGATGCAGTTTGACTATGCTGGCAAACGTGTCAATATCCTTGATACCCCAGGGCACGAGGACTTCTCAGAAGATACCTACCGTACCCTTATGGCGGTTGATGCTGCCGTCATGGTCGTTGACTCAGCCAAAGGTATCGAGGCCCAAACCAAAAAACTTTTCGAAGTTGTCAAACACCGTGGTATTCCTGTCTTCACCTTCATGAACAAATTGGACCGTGATGGACGTGAGCCACTTGACCTCTTGGAAGAGTTGGAAGAAGTGCTTGGTATTGCCAGCTACCCAATGAACTGGCCTATCGGTATGGGTAAAGCCTTCGAAGGACTTTATGACCTCTATAACGAACGCTTGGAGCTCTATAAAGGTGACGAGCGCTTTGCCAAGATTGAAGATGGTGATACTCTTTTTGCCAACAACCCATTCTATGAGCAAGCTAAAGAAGATATTGAACTCTTGACAGAAGCGGGTAATGAATTCTCTGAGGAAGCTATTTTAGCTGGTGAATTGACACCGGTCTTCTTCGGATCTGCCCTTACTAACTTTGGGGTTCAAACCTTCCTCGATACCTTCCTCAAATTTGCACCAGAACCACATGGTCACAAGACAGTGGATGGTGACGAGATTGATCCTCTTAACAAGGATTTCTCTGGTTTTGTTTTCAAAATCCAAGCCAATATGGACCCACGTCACCGTGACCGTATTGCCTTTGTTCGTATCGTTTCAGGTGAATTCGAGCGTGGTATGAGTGTTAATCTAACACGTACTGATAAAGGAGCTAAGCTCTCTAACGTCACTCAGTTCATGGCTGAATCCCGTGAAAATGTCGAAAATGCCGTGGCTGGAGATATTATCGGGGTTTACGATACAGGAACTTACCAGGTTGGTGATACTCTTACTGTAGGTAAAAACAAATTTGAATTTGAGCCACTACCAACCTTTACGCCAGAGTTGTTCATGAAAGTTTCTGCTAAAAACGTCATGAAACAGAAGTCCTTCCACAAGGGAATTGAACAATTGGTGCAAGAAGGAGCCATCCAGCTCTATACCAATTACCAAACAGGTGAATACATGCTTGGTGCCGTTGGTCAACTTCAGTTTGAAGTCTTCAAACACCGTATGGAAAATGAATACAATGCCGAAGTCGTTATGACACCAATGGGTAAAAAGACTGTGCGTTGGATCCAACCTGAGGACCTTGATGAACGCATGTCATCAAGCCGAAACATCTTGGCCAAAGACCGCTTTGACCAACCAGTCTTCCTCTTTGAAAATGACTTTGCCCTTCGTTGGTTTGCGGACAAATATCCAGATGTGACATTGGAAGAGAAGATGTAATACGGCACAAAAGATGACGATTTTAAATCGTTCATCTTTTGACGCTAGCCCCTATTAGGTGTCTAGCTAGCCGTCTCACTAACTGCGTCAGACGAATAATATCGATTCGTCTGACTTCGTGTCGTAATATCTTAGTGATGTTATTTACGAAGTATCCTATGGGACCGTGGCTAAGTCCCTTACTAACTCGAAAACGAAAAATAATCGTTTCCGTTTTCTCATGTCGTAATGCTATGTATAGTTTATGTAAATCGTTCATCTTTTGACGCTAGCCACTATCTTGTGTCTAGCTAGCCGTCTCACTAACTACGTTAGACGAATAATATCGATTCGTCTGACTTCGTGTCGTAATATTTCATAAAAACAAAAAAACCATAGGACTACCAATTAAGACTGTCCTATGGTTTCTTTTATTATTTCGTATTGAGTAATCTGCCTAGGAATCGTTGCAGGGCGAAGAAAACAATGAGGCTGGCCAATGTTTCTCCTAGGAAAGATGAGCTATTGACAATGAGTGAATAGAGATAAGGGCTTTGTCCCTTAGGGGCATAGTTTCCCCAAAAGATGACACCGGCTATAAAGTGAATGAGGTAACGAGCAAAGCTACCAAGCAGAATCCCCCAAGTGATATACATTAGAGACTTAACTTTATGGCCTTGTTTAATGGCTTTATCAAGGGCTGGTTTGACCACACCACTGATACCAATCAGACTAAAGGCGACAAAGTACTCCAGAAAACCTTGTGTCAAGGTTAGCCAACCGCCGGTTGCTTGTCCTGTCACCACCTGGAGAAGCCCCCAGATAAGACCTCCCATAGCACCAGCTTTTAAGCCCCAGCGAAAACTGAGGAGAAAGATGGGCACCATCTTAAAGGAAAGGGAAATCCAAGGACCTATGGACATGGGTTGAGTAACCAAGTCGAGAATGTAAGCAATGGTTGCAAAGAGTGCAACCTCAATCATTGGTCGAATACTTGTTTTCGACATAAAAAACCTCCTATACCAATCGTCTTGATTGGCTATTTTTGCCACATCAAAACGTTGTCATAGAAGTTCTTCTATTTCAATCTATTTTGAGACACATCCCTACGCAGGTTCTAACCTGATCAGGTGGTAAGAGTTTAGGCAAGTCTTGAAGAAAAATTCAAGCTAGCCATTCTCAGCAATTGCTCCTCTTGTGACTCCTTAATTGTACTACCAGAAAGCCATTTCTGCAAGTGTCTGAAATCCTAAAATTGTGGTATAGTTAAAGCAAGAACTATCTTTAAAGTAAAAAAAGGAGAAATAACTATGGGACTTTTTTCAGGACTGCTTGGCAATGCATCTAAAAAAGATAATGATAAGGTTGAGCGCCAATTGGAGGGTATCTTAATTCCAGGTGAACAGGTGGAGTTAGCCTATGTCCTTGTTCGTGACCTGATTGTCTTTACAGAGAAACGCTTGATTTTAGTCGATAAACAAGGTGTTACAGGGAAGAAGACTTCTTACAAGTCTATCCCTTATCACTCAATCTCTCGTTTCACTGTAGAGAGCTCGGGCCACTTTGACCTAGATGCTGAACTTAAGATTTGGATTTCATCAGCACTTGAGCCTGCAGAAGTCCTTCGATTTAAGAGCGATAATAATGTTTTTGAAATCCAACAAGCGTTGGCAGCAGCAGTGCTAAAGTAATGAGGACGAAAAATGTTTATTGAAAAGGAACTGGGTTACAAGCGTCACTGGATTAATATTGACTCAGACATTATTTCTGAGCAATCCTACCTTTATACCAAGTATGATATCGACCAAGAAACCATAGAGTATGCCTTGGATAAAAATGAACGAGCCCACATGGATTACAACCGTGAGAATGGGACAATCACCTTTATCTATAATGTTCTGGAGCTTGAAAAGGATAAGGAATACTATGAAACCATTCCTCTGACCTTTATTGTACAAGATTCGCGTTTGGTGACCATTAGTAACGAGGATAACGCTTATGTGATAAGCAAGATGCAAGATTATGTGGATAACCATGAGGATTTGTCTATCTACAAATTGCTCTTTGCAGGCCTTGAGATGATTTCAAATGCCTACTATCCCGTCATTGAACGTTTGGATCAGCAAAAAGATGAGGTTAGTCGACGCCTAAGACAGACAACGACAAGTAAGAATCTTTACGACCTTTCAGATTTGGAAACAGGCATGGTCTATTTGGTAGCTGCCACTACACAAAACCATCTTCTTTTGGAACACATCAAGGGGCACGCCATTTATCGTCGTCTCAATGAGGTCGAAAAAGAACAGTTTGATGATGCCATGATTGAAGCTAGACAGTTAGTAGCCATGACGGACCTCATTTCTAAGGTCTTACAGCAATTATCAGGTTCTTATAACAATATCCTAAACAACAACCTGAACAACAACTTGAGCAATCTGACCATTATTGAGGTACTCTTGGGAGTGCTTGCCGTTATTACCGGTTTCTTTGGGATGAATGTTCCTCTACCGTTTATGACTGTCAGTCCAGCCTGGATTTTCATCATTATCGGTAGTGCGATTCTTTGTTTGGTCTTGGCCCGCTACCTGCGTTGGTTGGTCCATAAATAATAATTAGTGAGTGAAACCGTCTTCTCAAATTGGAGGCGGTTTTAAAACGTTATTCACTGTCTTTTTATTCTTAAATATGATAGACTAGATGAGTTGTTAAAATAAACGACTATTAAATACAGGTAGTTAACATACTACACAACCAAGTCTCATAAGGTGGCTTCGCACCGCCTTCAAATAGAAAGAAGAATACTTTGAAATTTACAGATTTAAACCTATCAGAAGACATCCAATCAGCTGTTGTAGCTGCCGGTTTTGAAAAGCCATCACCTATCCAAGAGTTGACGATTCCACTCGCTCTTGAAGGCAAGGATGTTATCGGTCAGGCCCAAACTGGTACTGGTAAAACAGCTGCCTTTGGTTTGCCTACCCTAGATAAAATTCGTACAGAAGAAAATACAATCCAAGCCCTTGTGATTGCCCCAACACGTGAGTTGGCAGTGCAATCTCAAGAAGAGCTTTTCCGTTTTGGTCGTGACAAAGGCGTTAAAGTTCGTTCAGTCTACGGTGGTTCTAGCATTGAGAAACAAATCAAGGCCCTCCGTTCAGGTGCCCACATTGTAGTAGGGACACCAGGTCGTCTCCTTGACCTTATCAAACGTAAGGCTCTTAAACTCAATAATATCGAGACTTTGATTTTGGATGAAGCTGATGAAATGCTTAACATGGGCTTCCTTGAAGACATTGAAGCTATCATTAGCCGAGTACCAGAAGAACGTCAAACCCTTCTCTTCTCAGCAACTATGCCTGATGCTATCAAACGTATTGGCGTTCAGTTCATGAAAGATCCTGAGCATGTGAAAATCAAGGCTAAAGAATTGACCAATGTTAACGTTGACCAATACTTTATCCGAGTGAAGGAACAAGAGAAGTTTGATACCATGACTCGTCTTATGGATGTTGACCAACCTGAATTGTCAATCGTCTTTGGACGTACCAAACGTCGTGTGGACGAGTTGACACGTGGTTTGAAACTTCGTGGTTTCCGTGCCGAAGGTATCCACGGTGACCTTGACCAAAACAAACGTCTTCGTGTTATCCGTGACTTCAAGAACGACCAAATTGATATCTTGGTTGCGACAGACGTTGCGGCGCGTGGTCTTGACATTTCAGGTGTCACTCACGTCTACAACTATGATATTCCACAAGATCCAGAAAGCTACGTTCACCGTATTGGACGTACAGGACGTGCAGGCCAATCAGGTCAATCTATTACTTTCGTAGCTCCAAACGAAATGGGTTACTTGGGAATCATCGAAAACTTGACTAAGAAACGCATGAAAGGTCTTAAGCCACCAACAGCTCAAGAAGCCTTCCAAGCTAAGAAGAAAGTTGCCCTTAAGAAAATCGAACGTGACTTTGCGGATGATGCTATCCGTGCTAACTTTGACAAGTTCAAGGGCGATGCGGTTAAATTGGCTCAAGAATTCACACCTGAAGAATTGGCCCTTTACATCTTGAGCTTGACCGTTCAAGACCCAGAGACAATGCCAGAAGTGGAAATTGCGCGTGAAAAACCATTGCCATTCAAACCATCAGGTGGTGGCTTTGGTGGTAAAGGAGGCAAAGGTGGCCGTGGCAACCGCGGTCGCGATAACAACCGTCGTGGTGGATACCGTGGCGACCGTAACCGTGATGACCGAGACGGTGGCCGTCGTGACTTCAAACGTAAGTCTAAGAAGAACAGTCGTGACTTCGAAAATCGTGGCAACAAACGCCCACACCGTACCTCAAGCGAAAAGAAAAACGGCTTTGTTATCCGTAACAAGGGTGATAAATAAACAATGAAAAACGCTCTATTTTCATAGAGCGTTTTTCATAAGCCTATTTTTTGAGACTTCCCTTAGGTGAGTGCGGACGTCAGCGAACTTTTTCAAAGTTCCATGACTAATTTTTGAGCCTAAGGTCTCAAAAATCCGAGTAGCTGAAACCACAAAGTTTCAGCTACTTTTCTCACAGCGGTAAGTCTCCCTTTTAGTTACCAATGCGCTTGAAAAAACAGAATAACTTTATGTTTAGGTTATTAGCACAATGTTTAAAATTTAAATCAATTCACCTGAACATATCTTCTAATACCACTTGAACTAATGTAAGACAACCATTCGTGTCCATCTTCTGTGACTTTCATGTCATAGTTAACGTTAGAGCCAGAATAGAGGTAGAATTCAATAGGTGCATTTACACTAGGTGAATTTTTCACTGGAGTTTGTTGTACAGTTTGATAACTACCGGATACTGAGATACCACTATCTACTGGAGTTGTTACTGAATTGTTATCAGCTTGGACATAGCGTCTAATACCACTAGTACTAATGTAAGACAACCATTCATGACCATCTTGAACAACTTTCATATCATAGTTAACATTAGAACCGGCATCAAGATAGAATTCAACAGGTGCATTTGTACTTGGTGAATTTTTCACCGGAGTTTGTTGAGTTGTTTGATAGCTACCAGATATTGAGATACCACTATCAATTGGGGTAGTTGTTGCACTATCTTTGGTAGGTTGTTCTTGAGTAGATGGTGAGTTACTTGTAGATTGTGACGATGATGGTGATGATGGCTGGCTGTTGTTCGAAGCAACTGAGGAGGAGGCATCATTATTATTTTGTAATGAGTTTGAGTTAGAAGATGCATTATTTGAAGAATCTTTCGTTTGTTTACTTGAACTTGAAGCTTTACTACTATCTTTCGTCGATGACTTAACCTTACTAGACGAGCTCCTAACTTTACTGCTTTCTACTGTTGGTTTCGTTTCGCTAGTCTGTTTCTGACTAGAAGTTGAACATGCTCCAAGTAATACCAATGAGGACACGGTGATTATGGAAAGTAGAAATTTGTGAGAAATCTTGTTTTTCATATTATTTCCTCTTTTCTAGCTTATTGAAGATAAGTAAGTATTTTCAAGGCTCGTGAAAACATGCCATTAAGAAACATAAAATTTTCAATTTATATTTCTATTTTCATCTACATTATAGTATTTTTTTATGAAAGCGCAAACAATCTAAGTGTAAAGTGGTGATAATTAGAAAATAGAAGTAGTAGTTACGGTAATACAAAAAACACACGGTTATTTTTCCGTGTGTTCTTTGATATAGGCCAGTTTTTTCTCTCGGCTTTTTTTCTTAAAGAGTGCTTCGGCGCTCATGGCTTCTGGCTTGCTGG
>ERZ773180.1376-NODE-1376-length-12211-cov-2.456729_pt1 | contig 12211 bp, 10 predicted proteins | sample MGYA00511080_ERZ773180 | MGnify/ENA primary metagenome ERZ773180 (study PRJEB29015, sample SAMEA2738175) | human oral metagenome | biome: human oral; feature: human-associated habitat; material: saliva | place: China | collected 2178 ...
ACATTCATGATTATAGGAGTAGTGATATAGTATGGTAGATTCGCAACAATTCTTATATTCTCGAAATCACCGTATTTTTCTCTACACTCCTCAATAAGCTTTTCCAAATCAATTTTTAGGAAATCATCATTTATTATACTTATATTTTCGTAATTTGCCAATGTATCATTTAATATCGGCAATAAATTTTTATCAATCTCAATAGCAACAACCGCCTTTGCGGTATTTGCGAGGTATTGTGTCAATGCACCTATTCCTGGACCTATTTCAATAGCCAAATCATTTTTACCAAGTCCCGATGCCTGACATATTTTATCTAAAACATGTGTATCTATCAAAAAATTTTGTCCGAATTTCTTTTGAAAGTTGAAATCGTATTTTTTGATTATTTCTATAGTATTTGCCGGATTAGCAATATTTGTCATTTTAATCTCCATCTCACTCTATGTGAGTATAATGAAAACTCATTATTTCATCTTAGGATACAATCTTTTTGCATTCTCAAAAGACTTCTCTATAATAAAATCTTTTGATACTCCCTTTATCTCACTTAATTTATCTATAATGTAAGTCAAATTCAATGAAGAATTTCTCTTCCCTCTGTTAGGTACAGGGGATAAATACGGACAGTCGGTTTCAAGCACAAAATCTTCAAAAGAAATCTCTTCTACAGTTTCCTCAAGCTTTTTTGCATTCTTAAATGTAACCACACCGCCGATGCCAAGTACATATCCGAGTTTTATAAATTCTCGGGCCATTTCTTTGCTATAAGAATAGCAATGTATAACTCCCTTGACTCCTTCAAATTCCTTCAAGATATCAAGAGTGTCTTTTGCGGCATCTCTTGAATGTATAACTACAGGCAAATCACACCTCTTTGCCAAGTCAAGCTGTGCTCTGAAGCACTTTTTTTGTATCTCTTTATCCGGCTCATCATAGTAATAGTCAAGTCCTATTTCTCCGATAGCCACTACCTTCTCATCAAAAGACATTTCTTCAAGTAAAGAAATATTTTTATCTGAGATTTCTTCTGCACAAGACGGGTGAATTCCCACTACAGCATAAACAAAAGGATATTCCTTTGCCAATGCGATACTGTTTTTTGAACTTTCCATTGAAGCACCGATATTTACAACTCTCTTTATACCTTTAGCTTCAAAGCTTTTTAAAAGTTCGTCCCTGTCTTCTTCAAATGCTTCATCATCATAATGAGCATGTGTATCTATTATATATAAATCTTCTTTTTTGTCCATGTAATATTTTCTTAAAATTTATGTAATATTTTTTATCGCAAAATATTCTTAATTAAAACCAAAGCCAACAAATGTACAGGATAAAAGAAGTAGAATAAGTATTTTAAACTCTTTCCCTTCTTTCCATTGTACATATTTATCGGTATAAGACTGAATAATGCCGGCGGTTCAAATGAAAAAATAATTGCCGTAGCAATATTTTTATATACCGCTCTCTCTCTGAATAAATACATACATCCTACAGCCAAAGGTCCGATATACTCATAGTCGGACTTTATAAGCCATGCCGTAAAACATCCTATACCTACAAAAATCACACTGAAATCCGGATATTTTTTTATCCCGCAAAGCATGATAACACATATAAGCAATGACCACATTACATTTTGATGCTGCATATTAACAAAACCGCCCCAAAATGCCATATCAAACGGTACTTCTGAAAGTATCGCAAATAATGTAAGTCTGATTATATATTTTTTTATGTTTTTTGTGTGAACAAATCCTTCAACCAGTAAGAACAGGTATATAGGAAAGGCTACACGTCCTATCATCCTTGAAATATAATACAATCTCATGGAAACAGCTATATTAAAAAGCAAAAATATCAAACCGCTTGCAGCTATATGGTCTATAAGCATGGAAATCATTGCTATATACTTCAATACCGCTGAAGAAAAAAACTTAATTTTTATTTTTCCCAACACATCCACCTTTATGCGCCTTTAAAATCGGGGAATGCAAAGAAAAGCATTCCCCCCACAATATATTTATGCTATCTCAGAACCTGTCTTTATATTCTTCTCAGGTGATACCAAAACCGCATTTCCGGCATCATCCTCAGCCATAAGTATCATACCCTGACTCTCAAGTCCTGCAATATTTCTCGGTGCAAGATTTGTAACAACAAGCACCTGCTTTCCTACCATATCCTTTGCAGAATACCACTGCTTGATACCGCTTAGAATCTGTCTTGTTGTACTTCCTATCTGTACCTGTGAGCAAAGAAGTTTCTTTGACTTAGGAACTTCTTCACATTTTATAACCTGTCCTACCTGTATCTGAAGCTTTGCAAAGTCATCATACTCTATAGTATCCTTTGCCTTTACATCAACACCCTCTACCTCAGGCTCTTTCTTTTCAGTATTTCCGCCGAGATTTAAAGCCTCTACCTGCTTTAGTACTTCCTCAAGATCCAGTCTCTTAAATAATATTTCAGGCTCTTTTACAACCTTCGTTCCACTCATAAGAAGTCCGAATTTATTCATATCTTCAAGGCTTCTCTTATTTGTTCCGAACATATCAAGTATCTTTTCAGATGTCTCAGGCATAAAGCTGTAAAGTAAAGAAGCACCTATAGATATTGACTCCGCCAAATTGTATAAAACAGTCTGAAGTCTGGCCTTTTTATCCTCTTCTTTTGCAAGAATCCAAGGTGTAGTCTCGTCAATGTACTTGTTACATCTCTTAAACAATGTCCATATCTCTGTGATGGCATCCGCAACACGAAGTTCAGACATCTTCTTTTCAACCTTTTCAACAGACATAAGCACCACATCTTTTAAATCTGTATCTATTTCTGTAGAACCTGCAACACTTTCATCATTTGTATTTGTCAAAACACCGTCAAAGTACTTATTTGTCATTGATATAGTTCTGCTTACAAGATTTCCAAGTACATTTGCAAGGTCGGAGTTGAATCTTTCAACCATCAGATCCCAGCTTATAACACCGTCATTATCAAATGGCATCTCATGCAATACAAAATATCTCACAGCATCCACTCCGAAGAAATCAACCAAAGTATCCGCATAAAGAACATTTCCCTTTGATTTACTCATCTTTCCTTCACCCTGTAAAAGCCATGGATGACCGAAAACCTGCTTTGGAAGCGGCAGATCAAGCGCCATTAAGAATATAGGCCAGTATATTGTATGGAATCTTATAATATCCTTACCTATAAGATGAAGATCTGCAGGCCAAAACTTTTTAAATCTTTCACTGCTCTCACCGTCTACATCATATCCGATACCTGTGATATAGTTTGAAAGTGCATCAAGCCATACATATGTAACATGCTTAGGATCGAAATCTACCGGAATTCCCCATGTAAAGCTTGTTCTGCTGACACAAAGATCCTGAAGTCCCGGTAAAAGGAAGTTATTCATCATCTCATTTTTTCTTGAAACCGGCTGTATAAACTCAGGATGCTCATTGATATGCTTAATGAGTCTGTCCGCATACTTACTCATCTTAAAGAAGTATGCTTCCTCTTTTGCAGGATATACATCACCGCCACAGTCAGGACATTTTCCGTCAACAAGCTGGGAATCTGTAAAGAATGACTCACAGGCTGTACAATACATACCCTCGTAGAATCCCTTATATATATCACCCTGATCATAGAATTTTTTAAAAATCTTTTGAACCTGTTTTTTATGGTCTTCATCTGTAGTTCTGATAAACTTGTCATATGATGTATTCATCATATCCCAGATTTTTCTGATCTGTCCTGCCGCATTGTCTACGTACTCCTTTGGAGTAATACCTGCATCCTTTGCCTTGTTTTCTATTTTTTGACCGTGCTCATCTGTTCCTGTCTGAAAGAAAACCTCAAGTCCTTCTTCTCTTCTGAATCTTGCTATTGCATCAGCCAATATTATCTCGTATGTGTTTCCGATATGTGGCTTTCCTGAAGCATAGGCAATAGCCGTTGTTATATAATATGGTTTCTTACTCATTTGTCATTCCGCCTTCTTACAATTTCTATTATATCTAAAATATGAAGAATAAAATCCTCCATCTTGATATCCGTATTTATTACCGATATACTTTTTAAGCTTTATTCTGTTTAATACATCTGTTTACTTTTAATAATGATTTCATCAATATGTCCATTTCATTGTCTTCCAAGTCTTCAAGCATTGAATTGACCATCTGATCATACAGCTCTTCATTTCTTGAAAAAGCCGCTTCACCTTTTGATGAGAGGTTCACAAAAACCACTCTCTTGTCCTTTTGTGACCTCTCTTTTATGACATAGCCTTTTCTGACAAGGCCGTTAATTGAAATCGTCAAAGTACCTATGGTGACTGCCAACTCTTTTGCAATCATTGACATATTCTTTTTTTCATTCATTCCTATAGCTCGTATTACATGTATATCATTATTGGTCAAATCCTTAAACTCGGAAGCACGCAAAACGCTTTCCTCATAATCAAGTATATCATTAAATAACTTAACAAGGATTATTTTAAATTCCTTTGAACCCCTCAAAATACTCATCCTTTTCGTATTGCATAAAACACAACACCTGATTTATCAAACCAATATTATACTAAATTTATTACAGAATATCAAGCTTCCTTACCGTTCCAGCAATATGTACACAGCTTACATGGGCTTATACCTATAGATTCTATTAAATCATCAAGTCTGTGAAATCTGAGGCTTGAAAAGTTTTGAATCTTCCTTATCTCTTCAACCATCTCTTCATAGTTTTTGCTGTTCGGATCGGCATAGTCAAAGAGGAGTTCTTTGCTTACATTATCCCCCTCCCTTTCTCTTATTATTCTTCTTGTAATCAAATCATAGTCGGATTTCGATCTTGAAAAATTAAGATATTTACATCCGAATAAGAGCGGAGGACATGCCGGTCTGACATGTACCTTCTTTGCACCGGAATTATACAAAAACTCTGTGGTTTCTCTTAACTGTGTGCCTCTGACTATGGAATCGTCTATCAGTAGGATATCATTATTTTCTATCAGCTCCTGTACCGGTATAAGTTTCATCTTGGCGATAAGATTTCTCTGACTTTGATTTGTAGGCATAAAAGACCTGGGCCATGTAGGTGTATACTTTATAAAAGGTCTGGCAAAAGGTATGCCCGATTTATTTGCATAGCCTATGGCATGCGCAGTACCCGAGTCAGGAACTCCGGCTACAATATCCGCATCTATATTATCTCTTTTTGCCAAAAGTTCACCGCATTTGTATCTCATAGTTTCTACATTTACACCCTCATATGAAGCTGTCGGATAACCGTAGTATACCCATAAGAATGAACAGATTTTCATCTCGGATTTTGCAGGTGATATTTCTTTTACATTATCCGGTGTAATAAATACTATCTCTCCCGGACCAAGTTCCTTATAAAAGCTGTATCCCAGGTTTAAATATGCATGATTTTCAAATGTAATACAGAATGTATCTTTCTTATGACCTATCACCAGAGGTGTCCTTCCGAATTTATCTCTTGCGGCATACATTCCCTCCTTTGTCATAATTACGACAGTCATAGAACCTTTTATGGTTTCCTGAACATACTCAAGTCCTTCTTTAAAAGAAGGCATTGAAGATATCAATGTTGCCACAAGTTCATTGTCATTCACACGTCCGCCGCTCTGCTCCTGGAAATGCACTCTACCGTCTTTATAGAGTTTTTTTATTATCTCATCTTGATTGCTTATTTTCCCGACTGTAGTAATAGCATAGCTACCCAAGTGTGATTGTATTAAAAGCGGCTGTGGATCCTCATCCGATATGCAACCTATTCCCATATCTCCACTCAGTTCTTCCACATCTTTTTCAAACTTTGTTCGAAACGGCGAGTTTTGAATATTGTGTATTACTCTGTTGAAATACTCTCCGTCAAATACAGCCATTCCTGCACGTCTTGTTCCAAGATGTGAATGATAGTCAACCCCGAAAAACAAGTCCATAACACAATCATTTTTTCCTACTACACCAAAAATACCGCCCATGTTTTTTCCTTCCCTAAATAAGCACAAAAACAGATATAGAAATTCTATATCTGTTTTTAATATTATTTATTGATTAAATACTTCTTTAGCTGTAGCTACAACATTTTCCTTTGTAAATCCGAATTTTTTGAAAAGCAAATCCTGAGGTGCCGATGCACCGAAAGAATTCATGGATATTACTCTTCCGTCAAGACCTGTATATCTATCCCATCCAAAGCTTGATAAAGCCTCTATTGCCACTCTGTTTCTTACAGTTTTCGGCAGTACTTCTTCTTTATATTCCTTACTCTGTGTTTCAAACACATCCATACATGGCATACTTACAACTCTTGTAGATATATTATCCTTATCAAGTTCTTTGGCAGCTTCAACTGCAAGTGAAACCTCAGACCCTGATGCTATTAAAATCATATCAGGTGTAGACTTTGAAGCTTCTTTTATAATATAAGCTCCCTTAAGAGCCTTCTTTCCGCTTCCGTCAAGCTGTGGAAGATTCTGTCTTGTAAGCACAATAGCTGTAGGTGTAGACTTTGAAACCATAGCCGCATACCATGCCGTGATAGTCTCTCTCGCATCGGCAGGTCTGAATGTATTGAAATTAGGCAATGATCTGAGCATTGCAAGCTGCTCTATAGGCTCATGTGTAGGTCCGTCCTCTCCGACACCTATAGAATCATGTGTAAATACAAATATTGTAGGAATATTCATAAGCGCGGAAAGTCTTGCCATCGGCTTTGTATAATCACTGAATACAAAGAAGGTAGCACAATATGCTCTAAGTCCGCCATGTAATAAAATACCGTTTGTAATAGCGGTCATTGCAAACTCTCTTACACCGAAATGTATATTTCTTCCTGAAAAATCATCCTTTGAGATATATCCTTCACCGTTCATTACAGTCTTGTTTGAAGGTGAAAGGTCTGCAGAACCACCTATAAGATTAGGGAATATATCCTTTAATCTGTTAATAATGCTTCCTGAAATATTTCTTGTAGCTGCAGGTGCATCATCCCATGCCCAGAACTCATCACTATCTATCAAAGAAGCATTGATTTCAGAGTAATAGTTATCCCATTTCTTTGCATCTTCAGGATATTTACTTGCATACTCCTTAAAGAGCTTATTCCACTCTTCTTCAATCTTTGCATTCTTTTCATTTATTTTATTAAAATTCTCATATACATCGGCATCAACTTTAAAACTCTCTTCAGGATTAAAGCCGAAACCTGATTTAAGTGCTGCAAGTGCTTCACTTCCAAGAGGTTCACCATGTGCTCCTGCAGTTCCCTGCTTCTTTCCCGCACCATATCCGATCACAGTATTTATCTTGATAAATGAAGGTCTGTTCTTGTCGGCCTTAGCCTCTTCTATAGCCTTTCCGATAGCTGCAAGGTCGTTTCCGTCCTCTACTTCTATAGTCTGGAATCCGAAAGCCTTCATTCTGTCTACTACATTTTCTGTAAATGCTATATCTGTGCTTCCCTCGATAGAAATTCCGTTTGAATCATAGAATACAATGAGTTTTGAAAGTCCGAGTGTTCCGGCAAGTGAAAATGCTTCTGATGATATACCTTCCATCAAACAGCCGTCTCCACCTAATACAAATGTATAGTGATCCACTACGTCAAAACCGTCTTTATTAAACACACTTGCCATATGTGCTTCAGCCATAGCCATACCTACTGCCATGCCCATACCTGCACCAAGCGGTCCGGTAGTAGCCTCTACACCTACAGTATGTCCATACTCAGGATGTCCCGGAGTCTTTGAATCCAGCTGTCTGAAACTCTTCAAATCTTCCATGCTCAAATCGCCATATCCAAATAGATGGAATAAAGAATATAAAAGCATTGAACCATGACCTGCTGACAGAATAAATCTGTCTCTGTTTGCCCAATCAGGGTTCTTCGGGTTATGCTTCATATGATTTGCAAAAAGTTCATATGCAATCGGGGCAGCTCCCAAAGGCAATCCCGGATGACCTGATTTTGCTTTCTCTATACCGTCTGCACTAAGAACTCTGACAGTATTTACGGACTTGATGTCAATATTATTCATTTCTATGCTCCTTTTTACATAACAATACAATTTTTCAGTTCATAAAGATAATCTAAAACTTCGCTCTGAACTCCAATCTTTTTCATTTTACCACAATATAATAAATTATAAAATGTCTTGCAAATAGTATTTTTATTTGGTAGAATATATCCGTTATGGATTTTGCACGGGTTTTTCCCTATTGTGATGAAGTCCAATCCAAAATAATTATAAATCTTTATAATTAAAGTTAAAGGAGGTGTAACCGTGGCAAAATGTTCAATATGCGAAAAAGCTGCTCATTTTGGTAATGCAGTAAGCCATTCTCATAGAAGATCCAACAAAATATGGAAGGCTAACGTTAAGTCAGTTAAGGTCAAAACAGAGGGTGGATCTAAGAAGATGTATGTATGTACTTCATGCCTTCGTTCAGGTTTTGTAGAGCGTGCATAATTAATACTTGAGAATACGTATTCAAACAATAAAAAAGAGCCCATAAAGGCTCTTTTTTATTGTTATTTAACAGACTTCTCATAATCTGCTATGAATTTTTCAATGCCTGCCTCTGTCAGAGGATGATTTAACATCGACTTAAATACTGAATAAGGTACTGTTGCTATGTCTGCTCCCGCCTTGGCACACTCAAGTACATGCATATTGTTACGTACAGATGCTGCAATTATCTCAGTCTCTATACCGTGAATTTCAAAAATCTCAACTATGTCCTCTATTAAAGAAACACCTCTTGTTCCCACATCATCAAGTCTTCCAAGGAATGGCGAAACATAACTTGCACCTGCTCTTGCGGCCAACAGAGCCTGAAGTGGTGTGAAGATTAAAGTACAGTTGGTAGCGATTCCCTCTTTACTGAGTACAGCTATTGTCTTCAGTCCTTCAGCAGTCATAGGAATCTTTACCACCATATTTTTATGGATCTTTGCAATCTCTCTACCCTCGGCTATCATATCCTCAGCCTTTGTAGTGGTAGCCTTTACTTCACCGCTTATAGCACCGTCTACAATGTCTGTGATCTCCTTGATAACATCCTCAAATTTTCTTCCTGACTTTGCAACTAATGAAGGATTTGTTGTAACACCTGCTAACACGCCCCAGGCAGCAACTTCTCTGATCTCATCCACATTTGCGGTATCAATAAAAAATTTCATACGTACACCTCACATATATTTTTATTCTATTTTACCACTTTTGTGTATTATTTCAAAGTATTATATATATAATATTAGACTAGTTTACAGGAATAATCCATTTGCAGATCCCATATTCAATAACTTCACCACCTTCTGAGTAAATAAAATATAAATAATCCGATATATCTGAGCTTATTCTATAATAATCCGCATCAGCAATCTCAAAAACAGGATCACCCAAATAATCTGTCACCTGAACTTTCTTTAAATATTCATTTTCATTCGGTAATAAACCCAAATTATATAGTAACTCACCGCCGTTAATATCTTCTTTACTTGGATGAACGACAATCGCTGATACTTCCTGTTCACCCGATCCGTTGTTTTTAGGTGTCAGTTTAAATAAGGTGTAACTGTTTTCATCTCCATAAGTATAAATAGATTCCAAATCATCTTTCTCTTCTCTTTTATCAGGATCTCCATTCCTCTGTATCAAGGTTTCTTCATCAGAACCAAGTCTGATACGATTATAAAACAGTCTGTCTGCATATATTGCATTATTAAATTCCACTAATTCATTATAATAACTTCGATTTTCTTTCATGTACTCAAAGTTTATATTTTTTTGTAATAAGCTTTCTCTGCTTATTACATCGACTATTTTTTCCTCTGTTCCTTCTACATACTCTTTTGGAATATTAACTACTGTTTTTATATATGAAATGTATTCATTTTCAAGCATCAATAACATGCTGTTATTAAATTTAAATGTATTAAAATAAGGAGAATGATACAAAGGATTGTCAGACAGTCTAAGCTGTTTTGCCTTATCATATATTTCATCATATTCTAAAACAAGCCCAATACCTATATCTGTGTTTTCAATTTTTGCATCCTTTATTTCAAGATAATCTGCCAACATAGGTAGCTTATTTATTATGCTCTTAATGTTTTCACTGTCAGCATTTTTATCAATGTATAATTCCTGTAAATTTTCATAAGAAAAATAGTTCTTTTCTACTGATACTTTTTGAGTCACCTGATTTCCCTGTACATTTACAGCGGTCCTACTGCATCCCACTAAAACAAAAACGATACAGCCCAATGCTATATATATCGATAATTTATTTTTAATATTCATACTGTTCCCCTTATTGCATTATTTATTTCAACTTTCTCTCCATTCTGTTTAATCTGAAGAATCTGAAAATTGCAACCACAGCCTGTACTATCAATGAAACCCCAAAAAGTACTGAGATATAGCCTGCCACAAACACAGGATTTATTACAAGTATAATGCCAAGTAATATATCAATTATTGCAACAAATATAAGTCTTTGACCTATATTCTTTTCAAACTTCACTACTCTCATTCCCATAAATACTCTGCTTATTCCGATAAGAAGTAACCAAATACCTGCTGCCACTATAAAGGCAACCGGCAATCCTACAGAATCTTTTACTGCAAAGTAAATTCCTGCCGCAACAGATAAAATACCTTCAATTAATCTCCAAACACTTCTGCCTTCTCTTTTCTCAGACAAGTAAGCACTTATTTGAGAAATTCCCTCTATTATCAACAGTATGCATAATATGATATTTATTGTGCCTGCAATAAACAGAGGGTTTACAATTACATATATTCCAACTATCAAGAATATTATTCCTGAAAAAAGCGAAAAATATTTTGCACTTGAAATATTATTCATCAATAACCTCTTTCTTTCTTTGATTCATTTGCAAACCTGTCATCAGGATAATTTGTAATAATTTCTGTAAACAGATTGTTTGCAGTATCAACATCACCCATAGTCTTGTATGCCAAAGCTTTCTTATACTTGGCTTCCACATAATCCGGTGATATTCTAAGAGCGGCGTCATAATAGCCTATGGCTCCGGCAAAATCACCGGCTCTGTTAAGTCCGTCTGCAACTTTAAGTAACAGTTTCGGTCCTTCATCTCTCATCTTAGGTGCCATTTCGGCAAATGTGCCTGTTACCGATATCCCCAATCCGTTGTCAACATCGGTAAGCTGGCCTACATCCAGATTTGAGAATATCTCGGCAGCCCTTGTATAATTTTTTGTATTGTACTCTTTTATAAGACCTAAGAAATAAACATACTGCAAAAGTTTATAGTTCATATTCTCTGTTGATGTGTTATTTACTTCTGTAAGTTTATTTACCTGTTCGTTTAAACTTTCGTTCTCACTCTTTAAGCCTTCCATTGCGAGATTTACATCATTGAGCTGTTGTGATATTGCCACTATTTCTTTATTGTGTGCATTATTCAATGACACCTTCATAGTAGGCATATATAAAAATACCATCGCACATGCACCTACTATCAGACCGATTCCTACGTTGATGGCTGTAAACATACCCGAGTAATTCTTATATATCTCTGTTACAGGCATTCCGTTGTTCGTATTCTCGACATGTTTTTCCTTCTTTACCGGACTTCCTATAACACTTAGTTTTTCTTTCCTTGCATTTTTTTCAGTCAAAGGTTTCATCTCTTCAAGATAAGTGATAGCCTTTGTATTGAATCTGTCAATTGCAAGCACATTATCCAAAAGCTTTTTTGCCTCACTGGATTTTCCTTCTCTGATATCAAGAAGTGCCAGTGCGAGCATTGCCTTTACAAAATGCGGTCTTATATCTACAGCCTGTTTTAATGTTATCCTTGCCATATCATAATTTACAGTCTTTATTTGAGAAATCGCCTTATTATATTTTGAAATGGCATCCTGTGATTTTTCAAGGTAAGCGGATTTATTTCTCAATTTTTGCAAATAATTCTGTGCCGGATTGTTTATAGGATTAATATTTATACTTATAACCCATGAAATCAAAGCCTTGGTCTCTTCGCCCATTTCAAACTGTATAAGTCCGTATAAATTTCTTGCATCTGTATTTTTCTTATTCAATCCCAAAGATATGCTTAGTGCATTCAGTGCGGAAGATAAATTTCTTTCCTTTGCAAGAGACAAACCCAAATTATAATA